>Ga0164241_10005457_pt1 | contig 11906 bp, 11 predicted proteins | sample OricomyardsoilBY_FD_108780 | JGI IMG/M metagenome (GOLD analysis project Ga0164241, IMG submission 108780) | Backyard soil microbial communities from Emeryville, California, USA - Original compost - Back yard soil (BY) | ecosystem: Environmental > Terrestrial > Soil > Unclassified | place: USA... | reverse complement strand
TCATGATCGAGAAGTGGGAGTCGGGTGAGCTTTTGGGCAAGCACGGGGCGAGCGACCACATCAAGGCGCTCGGCGCGAGCGGCACGCTTTCCGGCGCCCCGAAGGTGACGGTCCTCCAGCAGGCCGGCTTCGGCGACGTCGCCAAGGGCACGCTCTAGCTCGATGCGCCCGCGGGCGGCACTCCTCGTCGCCGCGCTCGCGGGCGCCTCGCTGCTCGGCGCGCTTCCCGGCGTGGCCGGGGCGACCGCGCCGCTGGTGCGGCCGGTGCCGAAGATCCTCAGCGCCTCGTGGGGGACCGACGGCAAGGTCGGCTGCCCGAACGGGACGCAGGGACTGGACAACATCCCGGTCACCTTCAACTGGTTCATCCGCGGCGAGCGGATCCCGAACCGGGACTTCCGCGTGGTCCGCAGCGACGGCAGCGTCGCGATCCCGACCTGCGCGATCCGCTTCCCGCCCGATGAGCCCGACGAGGCGCAGACGGTCAACCTGATCGGGGACTTCGGCGACTCGCTGAACGGGCCGACGCCGGTCGCGGTCCGCGTGGTCGGGACGCTCGAAGGCAAGCCGCCGGGCGCGCACCGCTGGCAGCCGATCCGGCACCTGGCGAAGGCCAAGGTGGACCCGATCGCCGGCGGCCCCTACATCGTCGACGCCTGGACGATCATGCCGTCGATCTACCGCCGGGACCCGAACCGCTGCACCGTCGGCGACACCTTCGTGCGGGTGATGTGGTCGAACGGGCTCACCGCCTATCCGACCGGCGAAGAAGTCGGCGCCCCGGTCCTCGACTCTTATCGCGCCCTCTACCGGCTGCCGGGCGGCCGGACGGTGACGATCGCGCCGCTCGAAGTCGCCGATCTCCACGACCACGAAACCTCCTTCAACGCCGACAACATGCACGACCTCTGCCTGCCCCGCCCGCCGCAAGGGGCGACCCTGGCCGGGATCACGATCGGCGCCGGCCTGATCCAGGACCCCGACGGGGACCCGAACCAGGCGCAGCGCTTCACGGTCAGGCAGTCGCCGCGCCCTTGAGGCCGAGCTTCCGCAGCTCCGGCCCCGCCGGCTCGACGTAGCGCTCGCGCAGGCGCCGCTCCTCCCCGGTCACCCGGGCGAGGGAGCGCAGGACGCGGAGGGCAAGGGCTCCGCCGCCGCTCGGCGCCGTGGTGTTCGACCAGGCGAGGGCCACCGCCATGTGGCGCGGGTCTCGGGGAACGCCGTCCGCTTTCACGCGGCCGTCGGCACGGAGCCCGAAGAGCAGGAGCTGCATCTCCAGGAAGCCGCGCTGGCCGTCGCGCAGGGCAACGCGGAAGCGGACCGGCTCCGCCGAGGAGTTGACGAAGCAGTGCGGGACGCCCGCCGCCGCGGTGAACGTGCTGCCGGTGGCCAGGGTCACGGTGCGGTCCGCGAGGAGGATGTCGAGGGTGCCGTCGAGGACCTCGAACCACTCCGCGTAGTCGCGGTGGACGTGCATCGGCGTCCTGCCGCCCGGACCCAGGTCGACTTCGACCAGGGTCTGGGCGGCGGAGTGCTCGATCACGGTGAGGCGCTCGGGGAATCCGTCGTGTTCGAATCGCATGGTGCTCGCTCCTCGCTAGCGCTTGAGCGTGGTCGTGGTCGACGCGCCCGGGCCTGAGATCCGGAGCGCGACCGAGCCCAGCTTGGCCAGCTTGCGCGCCGCCTTCGGGGTGAAGCGGAGGCGCACCGTGGCGTTCGCGCCGCTCGCGGTCGTCGCGCCGGAGGCGACCTTGGTCGCGCCCTTGCCGAGGCCCGCCTTGCGGGCGACGCCGGCCGGGACCGTCGCGGTCAGCGACACCTTGCCGGAGGCGCCGGCGACGGTGACCGCCAGGCCCTTCTTCAGCGTCGGGCCGAGCTTCGGCTTGCCGATGACCCGCAGCCGCACGGTGCCCGCGTCCTTGCCACCATCTTTGGTGCCGCCACCCGTCTTGCCACCGCCTTTGTCCTTCGTGGTGCCGCCACCGGTCGGCGTGTCGCCGCCGTTGGGGGTCCCGCCGCCCTCGGTCGGCCGCGGGCCGGGGACGTCCGCCGGTCCCCAGTCCGGGTAGCGACCGCCCGGGATGGTGAGCCGCTCGGCGACCTGGTCGGGATGGCAGCCGGAGTCGATGCCGCTCGGCGAGACGTGGATGCCGTCGGCCTCGTTCCAGGACAGCTGCGCGCGATCGGGGGAGAAGGTAGGGCTCTCGAACTTCCCCGTCGGGCCTTGGTAGGCGTAACAGATTTCGATGCTCTCGCCGCCGGGGGCACCGTCGTAGCGGTAGACGGGAAGGTACTCGCCGTTTTCGCCGGCGACGAACGCGATCGCGTTGGCCCGGATGTCGCCGTCGTGCAGGAGCGGGAATTCGTCGTGGCTGAACCACTGGTCACCGGTGTTGTTGAGCGAGCCGAACGGACGCAGGATCACGTCCTGGGAGAGGCCGTTGGGCGGATCGCTGTGCATCAGCAGGGTGTCGTCGTACCAGGCCGGATAGGCCCAGCCGGTGTGGAGGTCGTAGGTGCCGTAGGTGCCGTCGGTGTTGGCGTAGGCGACCCCGGTCCGGGTTTCGCCGCCGCCGGTGTAGTAGTACTGGTAGGCGACGTGGGTGCCGTCCGGGGAGACCTGCGGTTCGTAGGGACCGTGCCAGAGGCTGGAGCCGATCACGGTCGGCAGTTCCCGGACCACGTTGCCGCCCCGATCGAGCACGAAGAGGCGGTTGCTGAGTTCGCGGGAGGCGACGATCACCTGGCCGGATTCCGACTGCGAGGCGTAGCTGTAGGCGCCACCGCTGGTGACCTGGAACTGCTTCGCGCCATCGGGCGAGGAGAGCCAGATGTCGCCGCCGCGCGTGTAGAGGATCGAGTCGGCGCTCGCGGCGGCGGGCACGGCCATCGCCGCGATGGCGAGGCAGATGGCCGCCAGGCTCAGGAACGGCGCGCGGCGCCGACGCCGCTCGATGGTTTGCGTGGGCTTCTGTCTTGGGGATTGCTTGTCCATGTCTCCAGCGTGCGACTTGCGGCCCGCTACGTCGTCAGCCGAACGTCGCGGAGAGGCCCGACGTTCGGCTTGAGGCCGTTTGAAGTTGGGGCCCGGGGACGGGACGACGGCCGTCCCGTCCACGCCCCCGGCTGGCTGCCCGCCCCTATCCCAACGCCAGCGGGTAGATCTGCTCCTTCCCGCCCATCGCTCGAAGGGACATCACCAGCATGCCCCCCTTGGCGACGGCGCGGTCCTGGGCTGTGACGGGCATGCCGAGCGTGGTCGGACGGCCGCCCACCAGGTGGACCTTCTTCTTGTGCAGGGGGTGACTTTCGGGTGCTTCGGGGTGCCGCCGAAGACGCCGATCAGCGCTTCGAGGTCGCAGCCGCTCTGGCATTCGATCGTGGTGGTCACCTTGTTCTTCCGCGGATTGAGCTTTGGTGGGTCGAGGGCGGGGAGGAGGACCTCGCCGTTCACTTCCTCTTCGCGGTCCACCCGGGTCAGGGTCAGCTTGCCCTGGATGACGAAGGAGCAGGAGATCGTCATCGTGGGGTCGTAGTTGGGGCACTTCTCGTCTTCGAAGACGATGCGGAACGGCCGTGACCAGCCGGGGACGTCGATGCTCTTGACGGTCGCCGGGAAGGTCTTGGCACCGTCGTGGCCCTCGCCCGGCCAGGGCACGGTGAGGTCGAACGGCGGGTGGGCGCCTTCGGAGGAGACGCACGTCCCCGACGGTGCCGCGGAGTGGGCGGGCAGGAACCAGAAGCCGTTCTCGGCGCGGCCGATGCCGACGATGCCGCGGACCTTGATCTCGGTGCCCCCGCAGTTCAGCCACTCACCGTCGTCCTGGTTGGCTTCGACCGTCGCCTTGCCCTTGGTCCGGATGTCGACCACGCGGCTCTAGTCGGTCTGCAGCTGTCCGTCGACGAAGCGCACCTCCGGCAGCCGGCCGTGGAGCCCGTAGGTGACGCTCTGCGTTTCCCTGTATTCGGGAAGGGCGAGGTGGTTCTGGTAGGTGACCTTGGCGTCGTAGGTGACGGCGAAGACGTCGGTCACGGTCTTCGCCGGAGGCTTCCCCTGGGCGGACGCGGGGACGGTGAGCCCCGCGACCAGGACGATGAGCACGAACAGGTTTCTGAGGGATTTCATCGGCCGACCGTAGGAACGGCAAGCGCCCACCGGATCGGTCGAACGTCTCCCCCGCGTGCGACCTTCGGCGCGATCAGCGGGCGGCGCGACCGGGCCGGACCAGCCCGCTCTCGTAGGCGAAGACGACCGCCTGGACCCGGCTCTGCAATCCCAGCTTCGACAGCACCCGGGTCAGGTGGGTCTTCACCGTCGCCTCGGAGAGGAAGAGCGCCTTGCCGATCTCCGCGTTCGACTTGCCGGAGGCGAGCTGCTCGAGCACCTCGAGCTCGCGCTCGGTCAGCTCGTGGAGCCGCCCGTGGAGCTCTTCCCGCGGCGCCGTCCCGACGTACTCCTCGATCAGCCGGCTGGTCAGCGCCGGGGCCAGGAGCGCGTCACCGGCGGCGACCGTGCGCACCGCCGCGGCGAGCTGGTCCGGTGGGCCGTCCTTCAGCAGGAAGCCCGCGGCGCCGGCGCGGAAGGCATCGACGACGTACTCGTCGGCGTCGAAGGTGGTCAACATCAGCACCCGCGCCCGGGAGCCCGCGCCGAGCAGGCGCCGCGTCGCCGTGATCCCGTCCAGCCGCGGCATACGGATGTCCATCAGCACCACATCGGGATGGGTCGCGAGGGCAACGTCGACCGCCTCGGCGCCGTCGCCGGCCTCGCCGACCACGCGTAGGTCGTCCTCGGCCTCGATCAGCGCCCGCAGCCCGGCGCGGAGCAGCGCCTGGTCGTCGGCGACGACGACCTTCAGCTCGGTGGACATGGCGGCATCGTAGACGCGCCCCTATCGACAGCCCTACGACCTTCGGCTTGTCCTGGCTATCCTGGCGCCCGTGTACTCGCCCGTCCCGGCGCTGCAACTGCGGGTTGCGCTGGTCGTCATCGCCTGGGCGATCAGCGAGCCGCTGCTCCTGGACGGCGGCGCCTCGCCCGGCCTCGCGCTCGCGTTCGGCCTGCTGGTGACGGTGCCGCTGCTGCTGTCGCGGCGGTGGCCGGTGCTCGTCGCGATCGTGATCGCGGTCGCCTACCTGACCCAGTACGCGCTGAACGAGCGGATGGAAGACGCGATGTCGCCGGAGCTGGCGCTCGCGTTCGGGCTGTTCGGGATGGCCGCCTACGCGTCCGGGTCACGGCGGCGCCTCGCGTCCGTCGGCGCCCTCGGCCTCGCCGCCGCGATCCCCGTCGCGCTCTGGGTGATCTCCGAGCTGAACCTCGGCGAGGTCGAGGCGGTCGCGCCGACCGGCTACCTCTACCTGACCGCGGTCGTCTTCGCCGGGGTGCTTCCCGGGCTCGCCCTGCAGACCCGCCGGCGCGAGGTGGACCGCCTCGACGCCGAGGTCCAGGAGCTGGTCGTGCGGGCGGCGAACGAGGTTGGCGCCACCGTCGACGACGAGCGGCGGACGCTGAGCCGTGAGCTGGTCCGGGTGGTCGAGGCGTTGGTCGACGAGATCCGCCCGCTGGTGGCCGAGGCGCGGCGTGAGCTGTCCGGGATCGGCCCCGCGACCGCCGGGCTGGGACGGCGGATGGCGGACGCGGCGGGGCGCGCCGCGGATGAGCTGCGGGCGCTCCTGCACACGCTGACCGGCGAGGCGGTGGCCGCTCCGGACGGGTCGCGCGGGGTCGGCCTGCGGGCCCTCATCGCCGGCCGGGGACTCGACCTCCGCAACCTCGCGGGGCTCGCCTTCCCGGTCGCGGGCCTCGCCGCGCTCTGCGTCGTCGACCGGATCGAGCTGCCCGCGCTGCCCCTGACGGCCGTCACCGCGAGCGGCGAGGAGCTGACGATCCCGGCGCCGACGGTGTCCCCGGCGGTCGGCTACGCGCTCGCCGCGCTCACGCCGTGCGGCCTGCTGCTGCGCCGCCGCGCCCCGGCGGTCGCGGTCGCGATCGTCGCCGCCTTCCTCGTGCTGCGGGTCGAGGTCGACGAGATCTCCTCGCTGATGATCTCCCAGGTATTCGTCTGCGGCGCTCTCGCCTACAACGCCGGCGCCTGGGCGCGGAGCCGCGGCGAGGCGCTGCTCGGCCTGGCGATCGCGCTGGGCGTCACCGGCTTCTGCTGGTACTCGGAGCAGTACCACTTCGACTGGCTCGTCTACGCGTACATGGTCGCCGTGCTGGTCGGCACCTGGCTGGTGGGACGGGCGATCCGCGACGATCTGCGCTCGGCGCTCTCCCTGCGCGGTCGCGCCGCCTCGATGCGAGCGCAGCGCGACCGGCTCTGCCGCGTGGCGGTCCACGGCCAGCGCCGCGACGTGGCGCGCGAGCTGCACGACGTGGTCGGCCACGGCCTCTCGCTGATCGCGATCCAGGCCGGGGTGGTCGATGCGCTCGCCGAGCGTGATCGCGACCGGGCGCGGCAGGCGCTCGCGGTGGTCGACGACGCGACCCACACCACCCAGGCCGAGCTCGCGGCGCTGCGGACGGCGCTCGACGACGGTCCCGGCGCGTCCGGTCCCTCGCGGTCGTGCTCGCGCACGCTGGCGCGGATCGTCGACGAGGCGCAGGGGGCGGGCCAGTCGCTGCTCGCCTACATCGACCCGCGCGTCGACGAGCTGCCGCCGGAGAGCCGCACGGCGATCGTCCGGATCGCCCAGGAGGCGCTGACGAACGCCCGCAAGCACGCCGGCGGCGCCCCCACCACGCTCGAGGTCGAGCTGCGCGGCGAGCGTGCCCGGCTGAGCGTCCACAACGAGGCGGGCGCGCCACTGCCCGGTGCGCCGCGCGGCTCCGGCCTCGGCCTCCGCGGCATGGCCGAGCGGGCCGCGTCCCAGGGCGGCACCCTCGAGGCGGGCCCCGAAGGGGACGGCTGGACGGTGCGCGCGGAGCTGCCCCGCGCCGGCTCCGGCGATGTGGTCGGGATCCGGTAGGGCGGTCCGGGAGGGACGGGACGCCCAGGACGTGAGGGGTCGGTGGGAGAGGCGGCACAGGGACGGCACGAGGTCGGACTTACGTGATCGTCTCGTGACGGAGAGCGTGGGATCCGAACGGTCAGGAAACTGCGTGGTTCGAAAACCTTCGTATAGGCGGATTTCGAACCACGCAAGCCGCTGCGTGGTTCGAAACTTCGGCCATGGCGAAGTAGGGAACCGGGGAGATCCCTGACCGTTCGGGAGCGGGCGTACCACCACATCCCCGGCCGTCTCGGGCACGGTCACAGCCAGCCAGGGCCGTGGACGAGACGGCCGTGCTCGCCAGGACGCCTCGCGTCCCTTTCCCAAAGCCGCAGATCGTCTGGATGCCCGGCGACCCCCGTGGTTTCCCCGATGCGGCCCGGGGTCGCCGGTGGTTTGATCGCGCGATGCCCTATGCCATCGCCCGCCCGCTTGCCGCCCTCGGCGCTCTCGCGGCCGTCATCGTTCTCTGCCTTCCCGCCGCCCAGGCGGCCAACGACCGCCACGGCCGGATCACGCGGGCGGACATCGACAACTTCAACCGCATGGAGCGGCAGGCCGATACCGCCAACGAGGCCCTCGGCCAGTCGATCGCGGCCTACGCCAAAGCTTGCGAAGGGATGAAGCGCTCCCCGGCCGCGCTGCAGGGGCCGTACAAGACGGCGGCGCTGGCGCTGGTCCAGACGGCGGCGAAGCAGGAAAGCACCTGGGCCGCTCTCGACACCGCGGCCGCGGCGCTCGACCGGCGCAGCCACGCCTACTCGAACGCGAAGATCGCGGCGATCGTCGGCACTGCCTCGGACACCCTCTCCTACGGCTTCTTCAAGCGCAAGACCGGCGCCGAAGCGCTCAAGCTCGCGGCCGAACGCCTCGCCCGGCTCAACTGCTCGATCGACGACCAGATCGCCGAGTACAAGCGGGAACGACAGTTCGAGCAGGAAGAGTTCCCGAAGTCGATGAAGCACCTCGAATTCGCCCTCGACCACGAACCCTGAGGGGGCGGAGCTGCCGCGCGCGCCGGTCAGGGACGGTTCGCCGGCGCCGCCGCGCGGAAGATCAACCCGAGCGAGCGCCACAGTCCCACGTCCGCGATCAGGGCGCGCCAGACCGTCAGGCCGGGATGGGACGGTCCCCCCGGCTCGGTCGCGGCGAAGCGGGCGTGCTCGGCGACCAGAGCGAGGTCTGCGGTGGCGGGGCCGATCTCGGTCAGGGTCGGGTGGAGGCTGCGCAGGGTGGTGCGGGGGCCGGAGGGCTCGGGCGTCAGGCGCACGAGGAGCTCGGCGAGCTGGGTGCGCGGGCCGCGGCGGCCCCGTGCCAGGCGGGCGACGACGGCGATCAGGAGGAGGAGCACGGCGGCGCCGCCCGCCAGCGCGACGAGGCTGCCGGCCGAGCCGGCCGAGGACGCGGCGCCCGCCTGTAGGACGTCGAGGCCGGGGGAGATGTCGGCGGGGGCGGCGGCCGGGGTGGGGTTGAACGGGACCCAGCCGACGTCGGGGAAGTAGACCTCGATCCAGGCGTGGGCGTCCTCGTCGCGGACGGCCCAGGTGTTGTGGTCCACCTGTTCGCCGGTGGCGAAGCCGACGACCACGCGGCTGGGGATACCGGCGACGCGGAGGATGAGCGCGGCGGCGCCGGCGAAGTGCTGGCAGTACCCCTCATGGGTGCTGAAGAGGAAGTCCATGAGGGGTTCGATGCCGGGCGTCCCGACGTCGGTCGTGTAGTGGAAGCGGCCTTCGTCGAGGAGGTAGTTCTCGACCCGGCGGACCACGGCGAGCTCGGTGTCGACCCCGTGCGAAAGGTGGTAGGCGAGGCGGAAGAGGCGGCCCCAGTCGGTCCCCTCCAGCGGCTGCGGCATGTCCTTCGCCAGTTCGGAGAGGGGGTAGGGGACGTAGCGCGGCGGCGGCCCGAGGCCGATCTGCGTCAGCGCCTGGTAGCGGCGCCCGGTCGGCACCGGGATCCGCGCCAGGCGGGCGGGCCGGACGTCCACGGTGTCGGCCTCGACCCGGTAGGTGTCACCTTCTTCCGGGGTTTCGAGGAGGGCCCGGCCCTCGCCGCGCTCGACCGCCAACCCGACCTGGGCACGCACCGAGACGATCCGCCCCGGCGAGACGATCAGCTGGTTGCGCAGGCCGCGCACCTCCACCCTGATCGTGTGCCGCCGCGCCGCCGGTTCGGGCAGGTGGGAGTCTTCGCGGGCGGCGAGCCAGCGCCGGTTGTCGAAGGCCTCGAGCACCTGCATCTGCCAGAGCTCCGGGCGGTGCGTGGTGACGTCGAGCATCACCGCGCCGGTGCGTCGGTCGTCGAGCGGGCCGTAGGTCTGGCCGGGGTCGAGTTCGTGGAACTGGGCGAGGCGGTGCGGGTGGTCGAAGGGCTGCCAGCCCGCCCGCGGCGCCGCGACCTGGGCGCCGAAGAGGGCGACCGTGCCGACCATCGCGGCGGTGGCGACGATCGGGACGAGCCGCCCGCGGGCGATCCGCAGGACCACGGCGACCAGGACGATCGCGCCCTGCCAAGGCGCGTCGGCGGTCTGCTGCATCGCGATCGCCGTCGCCAGCGGCACCAGCAGCGCGGCGAAGCCGAGGAGCGAGCGCTCCCACCCGTCGCCGCGCCAGAGGATCCCGGCGAGGCCGGTCGCGGTCCCGGCGACGAGGAGCACCGCGGCCAGCGCCCAGGCCTGGATGACCGGGGTGCCGGTGTCGATCGTCGGCAGGGCCTGGACGCCGTCGCGGAGCGCGGTCACCGTCGTGTCCCAGGCGGCTGGGGCGAGGACCCCGACCCCGAGCCCCCCGGCGATCAGCGCGCCCGGCACCCAGGCGAGCGCGAGGAGCGCCGCCGGCCGTGCGCGGAGGACGCCGCCCGCGGTGAGCGCGGCGACGGCGATCACCGGCGCCAGCCACAGCAGGGCGCTGCCGAAGGACGACCACCAGGCCGCGACGCCGCCCGCGCTCAGCAGGACCAGCGCGGCGGCGGTCCCCCAGCGGGGCTCACGGTAGGCGGCGGTCCGCGCCATCTCCGAAGCTCGTTCTCTCCAGCGGCATCACCTCGGGGGGGAGCCGCCGGGACAGGGTCTCGACCAGGGCCGGCGCCTGGGTCGCCCTTATATGGACCGCGCCGGGCGGGGCGACGGGCGCGAGGGCGTCGCGGGCACCCCGCACGCTTGCCAGCCGGCGGTGCACGGTGGGCCATCCCTCGGCGACGTTCTCGACCGGGATCGGCAGCCGCTCGCCGGGGAGGAGGACGCGGCAGCCGCCCGCCCGGGCGAGGCCGTGGATCTGGCCGGCCGCCGCGCGCAGGGTCCAGTCGACCGCGCCGTCGGAGGCCGCGCCGGTGAGGTCGACGACGACCAGCGGCAGCCCGCGCGGCGCGCTGATGACGCGGCGCTCCTGCCACTCGCCCGCCCGCGCCACGCTCGGCCAGTGGATGCGGCCGACGGGGGTGCCGCGCGAGTACGGCTGGAGGCCGTCCGGCTCGGGGTCGCCGCCGGGATCGGCGCCCTGCGGGAGCGGCTGGGCCCCGACGCTCGCCGGCGCCGGCAGGACCAGGACGACGGCCGGCTCGCCGGCCCTGCGGCGGCGGGAGAAGAGGCGCAGGTCGTCGCGCACGCGCACGGCCGAGGGGCCGATCAGGTGGGCGCCGGGACGCTCGATCGTGAGGCGCGTCGCCGAGCCGCGGTCGAGGCGCTGCCACTTCCCGTCCTCGTCGCGCACCTCGGCGTGGGCCGGCAGCCCGCGCAGGCCCCGCACCTGGAAGCGGAGGGCGACGGGGCGGCCCTCGACGACCTCGGTCTGGTCGACCGTCCGCGTGATCGTGGCGCGGGCGCCGCCGATCGCGGTCACCGCCAGGCAGCTCGCGACGACGACGAGCAGGCCGAGCGCGAAGGCGAAGAGCGCGACCGAGCCGAGCAGGATGGCGGTGAGGAGCAACGCGAACCCGAGCAACTCGGTCGCGACTCCCCGCTTCATCGCGCCGGGACTTCCTCCAGGGCGTCCTCGACGATCGCCAGCTGCGCCTCCGCGGCGGCGCCGCCGACGGTCTGGATGCGGTGCGCGAGGATCGGCCCGGCCAGCGCCTGCACATCGTCGGGGACGACGTAGTCGCGGCCGTCGAGTGCCGCGTGGGCACGGGCCGCGGCGAGCAGCATCAGGCCGCCGCGCGGGCTCGCGCCCGCCTCGCTCAGCGGGTGGCGGCGGGTCGCCTCGAGGAGGGCGACGATGTACTCGAGCAGCGGCCGGCGCGCCTCGACCTTGCCGACCGCGGCGATCGCCGCCGTGGCCTCGGCGAGGTCGGCGACCGGCGGCATCGCGGGCGGCGGCGGCGAGTGCAGCAGGTCGGCCTCGGCCCCGCGGAGGGGTAGCCGAGCGAGAGGCGGGTCATGAAGCGGTCGAGCTCGGCCGGCGGCAGCGCGTAGGTGCCGTCGAAGCCCGCGGTCGGGTTCTGCGTCGCGATCACCGTGAACGGGCGCGGCAGCATGTGCGCCTTCCCTTCGATCGTCACCTGCAGCTCGGCCATCGCCTCGAGCAGCCCCGACTGGGTTTTCGGCGTCGCCCGGTTCAGCTCGTCGACGAGGACGACGTTGGCGAAGATCGGCCCCGGGTGGAACTCGAACGTCTCCGTGCTCGCCCGCCAGATCGTCGTCCCCAGCACGTCGGAGGGGAGCAGGTCGACGGTGCCCTGGACCCGCGCGAAGCGCCCGTCGATCGACGACGCGAGGCTGCGCGCGAGCTGCGTCTTGCCGACCCCCGGCCGGTCCTCCAGCAGCAGGTGCCCGCCCGCCAGCAGCGTGCAGATGACCACCTGGAGCATCTGCTTGTCCAGCTGCATGCCCCGCGCGATCCCGTCCGCCAGCCGGTCCCCCCAGGCGGCAACGCCGACATCGGACAACCGATCGGCACGTAGCATCGCCATGCGAC
>Ga0164241_10005456_pt1 | contig 11908 bp, 9 predicted proteins | sample OricomyardsoilBY_FD_108780 | JGI IMG/M metagenome (GOLD analysis project Ga0164241, IMG submission 108780) | Backyard soil microbial communities from Emeryville, California, USA - Original compost - Back yard soil (BY) | ecosystem: Environmental > Terrestrial > Soil > Unclassified | place: USA... | reverse complement strand
TCGACATGCTGGCCGACCGTGAACCCGCGCCGCCAGACACGGTGCCGCCCGGGGATTTGACGCCCGAATGGGCCCGCAAGCTGTCCGCCCCGTTCGTGCTCGACCCGACATATGGCACGCGCTGCTCCACCGTGCTGACGGTGGGCGACTCGCTGCGGATCGCGGAGCGCCGCTTCGACGCGGAAGGCTCGCCGGCTGGCGAATCTGAATACGCGCTGAACGCCGCCGGAACCTGATCTCGTTTGGGTGCGGAACCCGCGCGCAAGTGGCCGACTCTCATTAGAATTCCTCCACTTTTTCGCCCGTCTGCGGGTGTCATGTCGACGTTGCATTACAACCATCGAACGCGCCCGTCCGCCCTCACGCTGTTGTCACTGATCGTTGCGCTGCTGGCCCAGCCGGCATTCGGCGGCGTGTCGGTCGAAGTGCGTGGCGTCGACGACGAACAGATCCGTGCCAACGTGCTCGCCTATCTATCGTTCGAGCGCTACAAGAACTCCGATGACCTGTCGCCGGAATTCGTCGAGCGATTGCAGGAGCGCAGCGAACGCGAGGTGAGCCTGGCGTTGCGGCCTTTTGGTTTCTACGAACCGAAGGTGACCACCGAGGTGCGGCGTTCGGGCAGCGGCGGCGAACAGGATTACTTCGTCGTAATCACCGTCGTGCCCGGCGAACCGGTGATCGTCGAGAAAGTCGACGTGAAGGTCACCGGGGCCGGCTCCACCGACCGGCACTTCACCGACATCACCAACGACCTGCCGATCCAGCCCGGCGATCGCCTCAACCATTCCAGTTACGAGTCACTCAAGGGCGGACTGGTGCGCGCGGCCGCGACCTACGGCTACCTCGACTCGCGCATGGTGAAGAACGAGATGCGCGTCGACCCGGTGGCGCGCGTCGCCGACGTGACCATCGAGTTCGAGACCGGCTCGCAATACAAGTTCGGCGCGACCACCATCCGCCAGGACGCCATCGACGAGTCGTTGGCGCGGCGCTTCCTGCGTTACCACGAGAACGATCCGTTCAACGCCAGTGAGCTGCTGCGCACGCAGTTCGCGCTGGACGACAGCCTGTATTTCTCGACGGTGGAAGTGCTGCCCGAGGAGCGCGACCGCGAAAACCTCACGGTGCCGATCGGCATCGACGCCGAACCCAATCGCCGGCATCGCTACCAGTACGGCGTGGGTTACGGCACCGATACCCAGGTGCGCGGCACGATCGCCTGGGAAGACCGGCGCATCAACTACGCCGGGCACCGCTTCCGCACGGAAATCCGCGCCGCGGCGCTGGCGCAGTCGATCGATGCCGCCTACATCGTGCCGATAGGTGATCCGGCCATCGAGAAATTCACCATGGCGCTGAGCGGTGAACACGAACGGCTGGCCGACATCGACGACCAGTCGATCAACTTCACGCCGGGCTTCACGCACGTGCGCCGCTCATGGTTCGGCAAGAACTTCTGGCAGCGCGTCACCTACCTCGAATTGCTCGATACGCGCTCCAAGTTCGTCGAGTCGGACCGCATCGAGGAGCAGACGCTGCTGATCCCGGGCATCAGCTTCGCGCTCGTGCCGCCCAACTACCTTGGCGAGGCGCTGTTCAGCCGCACGTTGTTCCTGGAGCTGCGCGGCTCGCACAGCGCGCTCGGCTCGGATTCGAACTTCCTGCAGGGGCACGTGCAGGCCGAACGCGTGTTCGATTTCGCCAGTGCGCCGAAGTGGCACGTGTACATGCGCGGCGAGGTCGGGGCCACGGCCGTGTCGAGCACCAGCGGCCTCGCGCCCTCGCAGCGTTTCTTCGCCGGCGGCGATCGCAGCGTGCGCGGCTACGCGGTCAACTCGCTCTCGCCCGTCGAGCAGGCCACCAACGCGGACGGCAGCCCCAAATTCGACGAAGACAACAACCCGGTGCTCGAAAAGGTCGGCGGCAAGCACCTGGTCGCGGCGTCGGTGGAACTGATCCGCGACCTGCCCTGGAAGAGCCTGTCGGTGGCGGTGTTCGGCGATGCGGGCAACGCCTTCGACAGATTCGGCGATCCGCTCATGTACTCGGTCGGCATCGGCATCCGCCTGCGTCTTCCCGTGGTGTCCGTCGGCATCGACGTGGCGCAGGGACTGACTGTTCCTCCCGGCAGCTCGGAACGTCCCGGTCCGCGCCTGCATTTGAATTTCTCGCCGAAGTTGTGATGAAGAGACGACTCAAGATCGCAACCCTGGTGTTCGGGTCGCTGCTCCTCGTCGTGGTGTCGCTGCTCGCGTGGATCATCTACACCGAGGCCGGGCTGCGTTTTGCCGTGGCGCGCCTGCCCGAGAAGATGGGCAAGGTCACGCTGAAGATCGACGACGTGCAAGGCACGATCGCCGGTGGATTCAAGGCGCGGCTGGTCGAAGTCGACAACGATCTCACGTACGTGCGCGTCGAGAACGGCCGTGCGCGCGTGAATTTCTGGCCCATCCTGGTCGGCCGCATCTCGGTGCGGCGCGCCGACGCGGACCTGGTGCTCGTGCAGGTCAAGCCGCGGCCAAAGGATCGGCCCAAGATGCCGCCCCGGTTCCTGCCACGCCTGCTGAGCATCAGCGCGGAACGCGCCACCACGCCGCTGCTGGTGATCATCGCGCCCAATGGGCGGCGCGTGGAATTCAACGACGTGAGCGGCGCCGGCATCGTCGGCCACAAGGTCATCCGCGTCTTCGACGGCAACATCGTCTATGGATTCCTGCACTCGCGCGCATTGGGCGAGCTGCGCGCGGCCGATCCCACCAGGCTCAGCGGCGAGACCACGGTCCGCATGCTCATCGAGGGCCAGCCCGAGTGGCGCACGGACCTCACGTTCGATGGCGACCTCGACAAACTACCGCTCAGCGGCAAGCTGCAGGTGCCATTCCGCGCCGACCTGAAAGGCGAATTGCTGGAGCTCGCGAGCAATTTCCACTGGACCGGCCAATCGGAGGTCCACAACTTCGACCTGCGCGCCTTCGGCGCCGGCGATGCGCTCGGCATCATCAGCGGCAAACTCGACCTGGGTGGCGAGATGAACGCCTTCCACGCGCGCGGTCCACTCAAGGTGCCGGGGCTCGGGCAGGGGCTGTTCGACGTGCTGTTCGAAGGCAATTACGCCGACCACGTCGTGAACGCCACCCACTACGAGGTCAGGCATCGCGCCACCGGCAGTCGTGCCGATGGCGCCGGCACCATCGAGGCCGTGGACAACGGCCCGAAGCTGGACCTCGCCGGTCACTGGCGCGAGCTGCGCTGGCCCCTGGCCGCGCGCTTCACCGCGGACACGCCGCAGATCTTCAGCAGCCCCGCGGGCAACTACCACCTCGAAGGCGTGTGGCCGTACGCGCTCAGCGGCAGCGGCGACCTCTACGTACCGCAAATCGATCCGATGGCGCTGTCGATGCGCGGCCTGCTCCACAAGGACCACCTGCAGATAGACGAGCTCAAGCTCGGCGCCTTCGGTGGGCATGCGGTGCTGGCCGGTAACGCGCGCTGGACACCGGAGCAGAGCTGGGACCTGCAGGGCCCGGTGAGCAACTTCGACCCGGGCACGGTGCGGCCCGGTTTCACGGGCGCGCTGAACTTCAACATGAAGGCCAGCGGCGCCCCGTTCGGCAGCGACAACTTCGACTTCTCCTTCGCGAACCTCAGCGGACGCCTGCGCGGCAATTCCGCCGGCGGCGCCGGGCACATCATCAAGCAGGGCGAGGACTGGACCTTCGACACCGTGCGGGTTCGCGCCGGCACCACCGCGCTCGCCATCGATGGCAACCTGGGTCCCAATCGCACGCTCGACCTGGCCTTCAGCGTCGACGCCGACAACCTCGGGCTGCTGGCCGAAGGCGCGCGCGGCACGCTGCATGCGCGCGGCCGGATTTCCGGCTCCTCGGGCGCGCCGCTGGTGAAGCTCACCGCGCAGGGCGCGAACCTCGAACACGACGACGTGAAGGTGGACAAGCTGGCGGCCAACGTGGACGTCGACTGGCGCGGCCAACGCACCTCGCACGCCGACATCGCGATCTCGCGGCTCACCGTCGACGAGCGCGAGCTCACGCAGTTCAACGCCGTGCTCGACGGCACCGCCGCCGACCACGCCTTCAAGGTCGACGCCCTGGCCGCCAGGAACAGCCTGCACCTCTCCGGCAAGGGTGGCTTTGTCAACAACGTGTGGAACGCCACGATCGCCGACCTGATCATCGACGACACGGCCAACCTGAACCTGCAGCTCGATGCGCCAGTGGCCGTGAGCGCCAGCGCCGAGTCTTTCAAGCTCGGCTCGTTGTGCCTGCACGGCAAGGTATCCCACCTGTGTGGCGAAGGCGCGTGGACTCCTGCGGCCTGGAATGCGCGTGCCGAGGCGCGCAACCTGCCGATCAGCACGCTGACCGCGGGCCTGACGCCGAAGGTCGAATACCAGGGCACGGTGAGTGCCTCGGCGCGACTCAGCGGCACCGCGGGCGCCCCTTTCGTCGGCGAGGCGCGCGCCGATCTCGCCGACGCCGCGATCCGCCACAAGCTCGCGAGCGGTCGCACCGACGTGATCAGCTTCGGCTCCGGATTCGTGACGCTGAAGGCCGAGCCCGACCACATGAATGGCGAGCTGCGGCTCGACGCTGCCTCGCGCGGGCTGATCGCCGGCCGGCTGCGCGCCGAGCGCGGCGGCGATGACATGATGGACTGGCCGATGCGGGCGCAATTGCAGATGGCCACCGGCGAGCTGGGCTTCATCACCCTCTACGTTCCCGACATCGACCGCGCCGCCGGGCATTTCGACGCCAACATGAGCTTCGACGGCACGTTGGGCCAGCCGCGCGCCAGCGGCGTGGTCAAACTCTCCAACGCGGAGCTGGATTTCTACCAGCTCAATCTCGCCATGCGCGGGCTCGAGGCCGAAGCGCGCATCGTGTCCAACAACCTGGAGTTTTCCGCCAACGGCAAGGCGGGTGCCGGCAGCCTGTCGAGCTCCGGCAAGATCGAATGGCGCGAGGGCAAGCCTTACGGCGACCTCAAGCTCCAGGGCGAAAACCTGCGCATGGTCGACGTGCCCGAGGCGCGCATCGACGCATCGCCCGATCTCGACTTCCGCATCGCCGCCGATGAAATCTTCGTCAAGGGTGAGATCAAGGTGCCGCTGGCGCGCATCCGCCCCGCGGACCTGACCAATGCCGTGTTGCCCTCGGCCGACGAGGTGTTGGTCGGACCCACCGAGCAGGTCCAGAAGGATCCGTTCCGCGTCACCAGCGAGATCACCATGACGCTGGGCGACAAGGTGACCATCGAGACTTACGGACTTTCGGGACACGTCACCGGCAGCATCACCGAGCGCACCCTGCCCGGCCAGCCTACGCGCGCCACTGGCGAACTACAGATCAAGGACGGCGAGTACACCGCACTGGCGCGCAAGCTGGAGATCGAACGCGGCCGGCTGATCTTCGCCGACCGGTTGCTGGTCGATCCGGCGGTCGACATCCGCGCCGTGAAGATCTTCCCCGACGTGAAAGCCGGCGTGAACGTACGCGGCACGCTGCGCGAGCCGCGGCTGACCTTCTTCTCCGAGCCCGCGATTCCTCAATCGCAGATCGTCTCGCTGATCCTCGCCGGCGGCTCGCTGCAGACAGCGCAGGAGCAGGGCCGCGTCAACAGCGGCCAGGCCTCGCAGGAAGTCGCGGGGCAGGCGGCGGCGTTGCTCGCCGCGCAGCTCGGCAGCAAGATCGGCATACCCGACATCAGCGTCGAGTCCGACTACGACCGCGGCGTGAGCGAGGGCACGATCGGCACCTCGCTGGTGCTGGGCAAGTACCTGTCGCCGCGTTTGTACGTGAGTTACGGCATCTCGCTGACCGAATCCATCAACACCATCAAGATGCGCTACACGTTGAACGACCGCTGGACGGTCAAGACCGAGGCCGGCAAGGAACGCAGCGCCGACCTGGTCTACACCATCGAAAAATGACGCGCCGGAAATGAAAACGCTGGAGTTGTTCGCCGAAGGATCGGCGGGGGAATCTCTCGGCGCCGGCATCACACTGCTGCGCGGCTTCGCGGATTCCTCGCGATTGATGCCGGTGATCGAAACGGTTGCCGCCGCCTCGCCGTTTCGCCACCTGGTCACGCCCGGCGGGCAGACCATGTCGGTGGCCATGACCAACTGTGGCACGGTGGGCTGGGTCAGCGATCGCAGCGGCTATCGTTACGACCCGCGTGATCCACTCACGAATCGCGACTGGCCACGCATGCCGGCGGAATTTCTCGAGCTCGCACTGGGCGCCGCCGCACACGGTGGCTTCCCCGACTTCTCGCCCGACGCCTGCCTGGTGAACCGCTATGTGCCGGGCAGCCGGCTCACCGCGCACCGCGATGCCGACGAGCAGAATTTCGCGCAACCCATCGTCTCGGTTTCACTGGGCCTGCCGGCCAACTTCGCCTTCTACGGCCTGACACGTGGCGGCAAGGGACGCGGCGTCGCGCTGGGTGACGGCGACGTGCTCGTCTGGGGCGGGCCTGCGCGCCTGGTGTATCACGCGGTGCGGCCCATCAAGCCCGGCACGCATCCCGTGACCGGCGGCTTTCGCTACAACCTGACGTTCCGCCACGCCCGGTAGTTAGTTCTTCGCGTGCAGCACGCGGAACAGCGGATCACCCTTGAAGCCGTAGTTCTCGCGCGCGAACGCGTACTCCCACAGCAGCGGCGTCGAGTAGAGCACCGTGCCCACGCCGGTGGTCGGGTCCAGCCACAACGTCACGCTGGCTTCGCACTCGGTACGCAGGCCATCGCCGACCGCCGGGCACCAGCGCCAGATGCTGAACTTGCGGTCCGCCGGATCGGACGAGTCGCCGTCGACGGTTTCGATGATCACCTGGCCACGACGCAGGAATCCTTTGGGCCGGCCGTACTTGGCCAGCAGTTTTTCCAGCACGCGGTCGTAGGTGGTTTCGTATTCGGAGGGCAGCGTGCGCAACTGTTCGCGGCTCTCGCTCTGGAACATGAACTTCATGCCGCAGAACTTGTTGAGCTCGTCGAAATTCGGTGGCACGCCTTTCTTGCGGCCGCCGGTCCAGTTGGCACAGAACTGGTAGATCACGGGATGCAGCACCACGCCGCCGTCGCCTTCGCCGAAGCGGAAACCCTGTCCTTCGATCTCGAATTCGGAGAGCACGTAGACGCCGCCACCGGTGAACTCGGTGCGCAATCGCAGCAGTGTCTCCTGGAAGTTGCACAGGTCCTGCGCGCCCGACTGCTGCTGCCCGAGGGACACGTTGGGCACACAGTGGAAATCGGTCTGCTTCTGCTGCGCGCGCATCCAGGCCGCGCCCACGCCCCGCGGCGCTTCGGGCAACCGCTCGAAGCCGCTGCGCACGTCGCCCCACTTGTGGCCGGCGAATCCTTCCGGTGGCTGGTACTTCACGCGCTTGCCGGCTTCCGCAGCCTGGACGGCCGCGACCAGCAGCAGCAGGCAGATCAATCCATGTCTCATCGGGTCTCCACGGTCTCGAGCAACGGTGAATTGAACTGCGCACCCGGCGAGATCACCGGTTCATCGAGCGGCACCCGCGTGCCATAACGCTCGCGCATCTTGGCACGCACCGCAGCGTCGGTCAGGTCGAATTCGCGCAGCTTTTGCAGCTCGCCCAGCCTCACGCCCAGCGCGCGTTGGTAGAGCTTCCACACCAGCTCCGAACAATAGATGCGCTGGTCGGACCATTCGAAGTAGAGATCGTAGGTCTTGCCTTCGAAGGCGCGTGTCGCGGCCCGCAGTTTTGCGGCCTGGGCGTCGGTCAGCGGGTGTTTCAGCCGTCTAACCACGTAGCGGGCGCCCTCGCCGCGCTGCGTCCATTGCGCGAGCGGCGTGTACTGCACGGTCGAAATGGCTTCGAAGACAAAGGGTTTCCCGTTGCGCATGAAGATCACGCCGACGTGGCTGTAAGGCGAATGAGTGGCGCGCTGGATGGCGACGCTCTGCGCGGAGCGCGAAGTTTGGAAGATGAGGTCGCCGTCGCGCAGCGGCGCGGCATTCGAGGTCGCCGTCCAGCTCGCGATCAGGCCGATTGCCAGCCATGTACGCGTCATGGGCCGGCGCCACCTTCAGCCGGCTTCGCCTCGTCCTTCTTCGCGTGCTGAGGATCGTGCGCCTTCAGGTATTCCTCTTTCTTCTTCGTCTGCTCCGCGCGGTGCTTGAACGACAGCGCGTGCATCAACGTGTACAGCGGGTCAGGAGCGGCCTCCTCCGTACTCTCGCGAGCGTAGGCATATTCCCAGAGCGCCGGAGTCGAAAACAGCACGATTCCGCGGCCGATGTCGGGATCTATGGACAGCACGATGCTGGCGTCGCAGCGGGTCATGAGTCCATCGCGCGGCGCCGGGCACCAGCGCCAGGTGTTGAACTTGCGATCCTCGGTGCGCATGTAGGTCAGCGGACCATCGACCGACTCCACCGTCACGCGGCCGCGCCAGGTGAAATTGGCCGGCTTGCCGTAGCGGGCGATCAGCTCCGCGAGCACCAGGTCGTACTGGGTGACGTGATCCTCCGGCAACGCGCGCAGATCGGCCGTCGACTCCGTGTCGAACAACATCCGCATGCCGCAAAATTTGTTGAGCTCATCGAAGTCTTTCGGAACCTTCCTTCGCATGCTGTGCCAGTTCGCGCAGAACTGGTAGACGATGGGATGCAACACCACGCCGGTGCCGGGGTATTTGTACCCCTGCGATTCGATGATGTATTCGGACAGCAAGTGGAAGCCGTCGCCCTCGCGCATCTGTTGCCGTTGGGCTCGTGCGAAGTTCTCGATCGTGCAGCGCTCGATGCCCGTGCCCGTGCAAATGACCTCGAGGGGCTTCAGGAAACCACGCGTCCACGCGCCACGAATCGCGGCCGGCTCCTGCGGGAGCTTGTCGAACCTGCTGCGCAAGTCACCCCAGGCGTGTCCCGCGAATCCTTCCGGCGGCTCGTAGCGTTTTGGCGGCAGGTTGAGCTTGGGAACATCCGCTGGCGCCAGGTATTTGAAAAGCGGCGCCGGCGTGGGCTGCGCATCGTCCGCCCGGGCGTGATGAGCGGCAGCGATGATCGCCAACAGAGAGATCGCGGTTGCAAGAGAAGTGCGCACGGAATGAATCCTGCCGAATGTCGCCGCGTCTTTCGAGCGCGGCGCACAATTTCGTGGACCGCATTTGGCCCGGGCACCGAACTGGACTCGTTCTGTATGATCCCGCCCTCGCAATCCGGGGACAGCGCCATGCATTTCCTGCTCTTTTATACATACGTGCCCGACGTCCTCGAGCGCCGCGCCAATTTCCGCGGTCCTCACCTGAAACATGCCTGGGCCGCGAAGGAACGCGGTGAGCTGGTGCTGGCGGGCGCGTTGGCAGATCCGGTCGATGGCGGCGTCCTGTGGTTCTCGGCGCCCGACAAGGCGGTGGTCGAGCGCTTCGCGGCCGAAGATCCCTATGTGAAGGGCGGGCTGGTCACGAAATGGAGCGTGCGCGAATGGACCACGGTGGTCGGCGACGCGGCCATCAAGCCGATACGCCCCGAAGGCTGATCCCCGCGGCCCCGGCCAGCCTGAACCAGCCGAAAAATTCACGAAACTTTCATTGACGTCTGGTGCATTTTTATGCACCATGCGCGAACTTTATGCACACCGATCACCACCGAGAGGCACGCCGCAGCGCCATCGTCCGCCTGTTGCGCAGCTCATCCGTGCGCCGCCAGCAGGAGCTCGTGCGGCTGCTGAAGCGCGAGGGTCACGCGGTCACGCAGTCCTCCATCAGCCGCGACCTGCGCGAGCTCGGCGTGCTCAAGCACAGCGAGGGCTACGTGCTGCCCGAGAGCGCCGAAGCCGGCGCGCGCACCCAGGGAAATTTCGCCGCTGTCGGGCAATTCGTGCGCGAGGTGCGCACCGCCGGCCCGTCGATCACGGTCATCAAGACCACCATCGGATCGGCCGGCAGCGTGGCCGCCGCGATCGACAAGGCCGGCTGGCAAGAGGTCGCCGGCACGGTGTCCGGCGACGACACGATTTTCATCGCGACGGCCGACGCGCGCGCGCAGGCACGCGTGCTCGAGCAGCTGCGCGACGCTTTTGGAGTCTGAATAAAAATGTCGAATTCCTCACCCATCGTCCTCGCCTATTCCGGCGGTCTCGACACTTCGTTCCTGGTGCCATGGCTCAAGGAAAACTACGGCCGCCCGATCATCACCGTCACGGTGGACACCGGCGGCATCGACGCCGCGGGCGCCAGGACTCTCGCGGAGCGTTCGAAGGCGTACGGTGCCATCGCGCACCACCAGATCGACGCGCGCGCGGATTACTTCGAGCAGGTGCTGCGTTTCCTGGTCATGGGCAACGTGCGCCGCGGCCAGCTCTATCCACTGTGCGTGGGCGCGGAACGCGTCATGCAGGCCCAGCAGATCGCGCTGATGGCGCGCAAGCTCGGCACGAATTCCATCGCGCATGGCTGCACAGCCGCGGGCAACGACCAGGTGCGCTTCGAAGTGGCCATGCGCACGCTCGCGCCCGAGCTCGAGGTGATCGCGCCGGTGCGCGACAAGGCGTTCAAACGCCAGGAAGAGCTCGACTACCTGAACGCGCGCAAACTGCCGCTGCCGCCGTATGGCGCCGCGTATTCCATCAATCGCGGCCTGTGGGGCGTGACCATCGGTGGCAAGGAGACGCTCACCTCGGAAGGCAGCATCCCCGATTCGGCCTGGGTACTTTCGAAGGACGCGTTCACGAATCCGCGCGCGCCCGCGAAGCACAGCATTCATTTCGAGAAGGGGCGCCCGACTGGCATCGACGGCAAGAACATGTCGGCCGTGGAAGTCGTGGAAGCGCTGGAAACGCTGGGCGCGCCCTATGGCATCGGTCGCGGCATCCACCTCGGTGACACCATCATCGGCACCAAGGGCCGCGTGGCCTTCGAGGCGCCGGCCGCCGAGACGCTGCTCACCGCGCACCGCGAGCTGGAGAAGCTCGTGCTCACGCCGCGCCAGCAGCGCATCAAAGAGACACTGGCGGGCCCGTACGGCGACTGGGTGCATGAAGGCCAGTTGCTCGATCCCGTGTGCCGCGACATCGAGGCGCTGTTCCTGTCCTCGCAAGCGCGCGTCACCGGCAAGGTCCACGTGTTGTTCCGCCCGGGTAGTTTGTTCATCGAGGGCGTCGAATCGCCGCACTCGCTGATGGCCGTGTCCAAGGGCGTGTATGGCGAGTCCCATGGCGAATGGTCGCCGCAGGACGCGCTGGGTTTTTCGAAGATCGTTTCACTCACCGGCATGTTCCATGCGCGGGCGGGAGGAAAGTAAATGCGTACCGTAGTCGTCGACAAGATTGCTTCAGTCACCCAGGCCTGCGGGCTCGGCAATGAAGTGCGCGTGGCCACCGACAACATCCCCGCCGAGGAAGGCGTGGTGGTGGTCGTGGAAGTGCTGACCAACAAGTCCACCTACAACACGCTCGAACTCACCAGCGGCCGCATGGCCAAGGTGAGCCAGGGCGACATCGTTGCCGGCGCGTTGGGGCACCGCAAGGCGCTGTTCGGCTACTCGGGGCACGTGCCCACGAGCGTGAAGCCCGGTGACATCCTGCAGATGCTCAACATCGGCGGCGTGCTCGGCGTGTGCGATTCGGTGAATCCGGACAAAGGCAAGCCGTTCGACTGCCGCGTCATCGGCGGCGTGCTCGATTTCCCTTATCTCGGCGAGCGCATCGGCGTGCCGGCGCGTGTCGGTTACCGCAAGTTCGATCCGGAAGCGAAACTCGACACGCAGGGCGTGCCGGTGGTGGCGCTGGCGGGCACCTGCATGGAAGCCGGCAAGACCGCGGCCGCGGCCGCCATCGTTTCGCGCATGCGGCATCGCGGCCTCGTGGTCGACGCGTTCAAGGCCACCGGCGTGTCCCTGCGCCGTGACAT
>Ga0164241_10005455_pt1 | contig 11912 bp, 7 predicted proteins | sample OricomyardsoilBY_FD_108780 | JGI IMG/M metagenome (GOLD analysis project Ga0164241, IMG submission 108780) | Backyard soil microbial communities from Emeryville, California, USA - Original compost - Back yard soil (BY) | ecosystem: Environmental > Terrestrial > Soil > Unclassified | place: USA... | reverse complement strand
TACGACGGCCGGCGTCGTCGCGCCGTCGGTCGGCGCGGGCGACTGCGGGGTGCCGGTGTCGCTCGGACTGCCGGTCGGCTCGCTCCCGCCGTTCGGGGTCGGAGCGGATTCATTCGTCTGAATGGCCGCCGGCCCCGGCGTGACATGTGGCCGCGGCTTGGTTCCCGAGGCCGCTTCGGGAAGTGGGATCAACGGTGTGTCCAGGCGCGGCCCGCCCAGCAGGCTGCTGCTCATCAGGATCAGATAGCCGACGATCGGTACGGCGAGGAAGGCTCCTGCTCGGCGGAGAACGCGACGGCGTTGCCCGGTCGTATCGACGAAGACTGGCGGCCGGGCGGAGGGCGATTTCACAAGGCCGAGATCTTACTGATTACCCGCGGGTCTCGGCAGTCTTTGACGGAAGTACGCCGGAGCGTAGTCGTGGCGCGACGCACCGGGATGAATTCCAGGCTCAACCTGCCCCACGATGCCGCGACCGGGGTGGGAGGTGGCTACTGTCGTCAGGTGCAGAAATGGCCAGGCCGTCCTTATCCTCTCGGTGCCACGTACGACGGCGCCGGGACGAACTTCGCGGTGTTCTCGGAGGTGGCCGAGCGAGTGGACCTGGCCCTGATCGGCGAGGACGGGGCCGAGCAGCTGGTGCAGCTGACCGAGGTGGACGGGTTCGTCTGGCACGGTTACCTGCCGGCGGTCCAGCCGGGTCAGCGGTACGGCTTCCGCGTGCAAGGCCCGTACAGCCCGGCCGACGGGCACCGGTGCAATCCGTCCAAGCTGCTGCTGGATCCGTACGCGAAGGCCATCGACGGGCAGATCGACGGTGACGAGTCGCTGTTCAGCTACCGGTTCGGCAATCCGGCCGAGCTGAACACGATGGACAACCGCGAGCACACGATGCTGTCAGTGGTGACGAACCCGTTCTTCGACTGGAGCAACGACCGCCCGCCCGGGCACGCGTACCACGAGACGGTCATCTACGAGGCGCACGTGAAGGGCCTGACCAAGACCCACCCGGGGCTGCCGGAGGAGATCCGCGGCACGTACGCCGGGATGGCGCACCCGGCGATCATCGAGCACCTCAAGGAGCTCGGGGTGTCGGCGATCGAGCTGATGCCGATCCACCAGTTCGCGCAGGACGGGCACCTGCAGGAGCTCGGCCTGTCGAACTACTGGGGTTACAACACCATCGGCTTCTTCGCGCCCCACAACGACTACGCGGCCGGCGGCACCCGCGGTCAGCAGGTGACCGAGTTCAAGACGATGGTGAAGGCTCTGCACGAGGCGGACATCGAGGTCATCCTCGACGTGGTCTACAACCACACCGCGGAGGGCAACGAGTTCGGTCCGACCCTGTCGTTCAAGGGCATCGACAACGCGGCGTACTACCGGCTGGTGGATGCCGACAAGCGGCACTACTACGACACCACCGGCACCGGGAACAGCCTGCTGATGCGGCACCCGCACGTGCTGCAGCTGATCATGGACTCGCTGCGCTACTGGGTCACCGAGATGCACGTCGACGGGTTCCGCTTCGACCTGGCCGCGACGCTGGCCCGCCAGTTCCACGAGGTCGACCGGCTGTCGGCGTTCTTCGACCTGGTCCAGCAGGACCCGGTGGTGAGCCAGGTGAAGCTGATCGCCGAGCCGTGGGACGTCGGCGACGGCGGCTACCAGGTGGGCAACTTCCCGCCGCTGTGGACGGAGTGGAACGGCAAGTACCGCGACACCGTCCGGGACTTCTGGCGTGGCGAGAAGTACACGCTGGCCGAGTTCGCGTCCCGGCTGACCGGATCGTCCGACCTCTACCAGGACGACAGCCGGCGGCCGCTGGCCAGCATCAACTTCGTCACCGCGCACGACGGGTTCACGCTGCGGGACCTGGTGTCGTACAACGACAAGCACAACGAGGCCAACGGCGAGGGCGGCAAGGACGGCGAGAGCCACAACCGTTCCTGGAACTGCGGGGTCGAGGGCGAGACCGACGACGCCGAGGTGCTCGAGCTGCGGGCCAGGCAACAGCGGAACTTCCTCACCACGCTGCTGATCTCGCAGGGCGTGCCGATGATGGCCCACGGCGACGAGCTGGGCCGCACCCAGCAGGGCAACAACAACGTCTACTGCCAGGACAACGAGATCGCCTGGGTCGACTGGGAGCTCGCCGACCCGCAGAAGGACCTGCTGGAGTTCACCCGCCTGCTGGTCAGGCTGCGCAACAACCATCCGGTGCTGCGCCGGCGCCGCTTCTTCCACGGCGACACCGGGCTGGACGGCCTCGGCGACCTGGTCTGGTTCACGCCGATGGGCACCGAGATGCAGAACGGCGACTGGCAGCGTGACGACGCCCGCGCGATCGCGGTGTTCCTGAACGGCGACGCGATCTCCGAGCCGGACCCGCGCGGCGAACCGGTGGTCGACGACTCGTTCCTGGTCCTGCTGAACAGCGACTTCGAGGCGGTGGAGTTCCTGCTGCCGCCGAAGGAGTACGGCGAGGACTGGACGGTGGCCGTGGACACGACGACCGCCCAGGGCGACGGGAGCGACGAGCCGCACGCGGCTGGCAGCACAGTCCGGCTCGAGGCCCGCAGCATGCTGGTCCTGACCCGCCCGAGGCGGGCCGCCGGATGACCGCGGTCCCGCAGGCCACCTACCGGCTGCAGTTGCACGCCGGTTTCGGGTTCGACGCCGCCGCGACAGTGGTGCCGTACCTGCATAGCCTCGGGATCTCCCACGCGTACCTGTCACCGATCCTCCAGGCCGCGCCCGGCTCGACCCACGGGTACGACGTGGTGGACCACAGCCGGCTGTCCGACTCGGCCGGTGGACGTCCCGCGTTCGATCGGCTGACCGCACGACTGGTCGACCATCGCATGGGCGCGGTGGCGGACGTCGTACCGAACCATGTGGCGGTGCCGACGCCGGCCCGGCTCAACAAGGCCCTGTGGTCGGTGCTGCGGGACGGACCGGGCTCGCCGTACGCCGAGTGGTTCGACGTGGACTGGGGTTCGGGGAACCAGCCGTTGCTGATGGCGGTGCTGGGTCAGCGGATCGGGAAGGTGCTCGCGGACGGCGAGTTGTCGGTCGACGGCGACGTACTGCGGTACTACGAGCACGAGTACCCGCTCCGGCCCGGCACCGAGGAGCTGCCGATCGCGGAGCTGGTGACCGAGCAGTGGTACCGCTTGGCCCACTGGCGGGTCGCGGACGAGGAGCTGAACTACCGGCGCTTCTTCGACGTGGACACCCTGGCCGCGGTGCGAGTCGAGACGCAGGAGGTCTTCGACGCCACCCACGAGCTGCTGCTGGAGCTCCTGCACGAGGGCGAGCTCAACGGCTTCCGCATCGACCACCCGGACGGTCTGGCCGATCCGCGCGGCTATCTGCGGCGTCTGGCCGAGCGAACCGGTGGTGCGTGGGTCGTGGTGGAGAAGATCCTCGAAGGCGACGAGGAACTTCCGTGCGACTGGCCGTGCGCCGGCACCACCGGGTACGACGCACTCCTCCGCGTCGGCGGGCTGTTCGTCGACCCCGCGGGCGCAGCGCCGCTGTCGGCCTTCCACTCCGAGCTGACCGGCGAACCGGCCGACTTCGGCCCGGTCGTGGAGCAGGCGAAGCGTGAAGTCGTGCAGCACGGGCAGTACGCCGAGGTGCACCGGCTGGTGGAGCTGCTGGCGCGGATCTGCCAGGACGACGTGCGGCTGCGCGACCACACGCGGCGTGCGTTCCATGAGGTCGTCGTCGAGCTGCTCGTGAACTTCGACATCTACCGGGCGTACGTCGTACCAGGCGAGCAGCCGGACGCGACGGCGGTCGCAGCGTTGGAGCGGGCGGCCGACAAGGCGCGGCAGAACCTGGACGAGGATCGGCAGGAGACGCTGGACGTCGTACTGCATCTGCTGCTCGGAAGGGAGACCGGCACGGCCAGCCGGATCGACGAGCATGCCCGGCACGAGCTGATCGTCCGGTTCCAGCAGACATGTGGTCCGGTGATGGCCAAGGGCGTCGAGGACACCGCGTTCTACCGGTGGTTCCGGCTGGCGTCGCTGAACGAGGTCGGTGGCGATCCGGAGCACTTCGGTGTGACACCGGAGGAGTTCCACGCGTTCTCGGCCCGGCTGAACCAGCACTGGCCGAAGACCATGACCACGCTGTCCACGCATGACACCAAGCGTTCCGAGGACGTGCGTGCGCGGCTCGGCGTGCTGTCCGAGCAGCCTGCTGCCTGGTCCGAAGCGGTCCGGGAGTGGCGGCGGCTGTCGGAGGAGCACCGGAGCCCACTGCTCGACGGCAGCACGGAGTACTTGTTCTGGCAGACGCTCTTCGGCACCTGGGACGACGGTCCGCTGCCCGAGGACCGCGTGCAGGCCTACCTGCTCAAGGCGACCCGCGAGGCCAAGCGGCACACCACCTGGACCTCACCGGACGAGGAGTACGAACACGCAGTCGCCGCCTTCGCCACCGCGGTCCTGGCCGATCCCGAGGTGATGGATTCGGTACGACGCTTTGCCGCGAAGCAGATCGAGTTCGTCCGGGCGGCCACGCTCGGCCAGAAGCTGGTGCAGCTGACGATGCCCGGCGTACCGGATGTGTACCAGGGCACCGAACTGGTCGACCTGTCGCTGGTGGACCCGGACAACCGCCGGCCGGTGGACTACGCGCATCGGATCGCCCGGCTGCGGCGACTGGACGAGGACGCCAAGCCGGACGACCTGTCCGACGAGAAGCTGCTGGTCACCTCACGGGCACTCCGCACCCGCCGGCAGTACCCGGAGGCGTTCGCCGGCAGCTACACGCCACTGCCGACCTCCACCGGGCACGCGGTCGCGTTCGCCCGGGGAGACGCGGTGATCACGGTCGCGACCCGCCTGCCCGCGGCCCTGCATCGCCTGGGCGGCTGGGGTGACAGCACGGTGGTGCTGCCGAGCGGTCAGTGGAAGAACGTGTTGACCGGCCGCGTCGTGGGTAGTGGTGCAGCCCGGATCCACGAGCTGCTGGAGGACCTCCCGGTGGCGCTGCTCGTGAGGAGCTGAATGCACACCTTCCGCGTGTGGGCGCCGAACGCATCGTCGGTCGACCTGGTGCTGCGCGACGGCGTACTGCCCTTGCGTTGGGCCGACGACGGCTGGTGGGAGCGGGAGGTGATCGAGGCCCACCATGGCACGGACTACGCGTTCACCGTCGACGGCAGCGAGCCACTACCCGATCCACGCAGCCCGTGGCAGCCCGACGGCGTACACGGGTTCAGCAGGGTCTTCGACGAGGCGCAGTTCCGCTGGACCGACGGTGACTGGGCCGGCCGGGATGTGCAGGGCTCGGTGTTCTACGAGCTGCACCTCGGAACCTTCACTCTGGAAGGCACTCTGGACGCCGCTGCCGACCATCTGGACTACCTGGTGGCGCTGGGCGTCGAGGTGGTCTCGCTGATGCCGGTCGCCGCGTTCCCCGGTCGTCATGGCTGGGGGTACGACGGTGTGGACCTCTACGCCGTCCATGAGCCGTACGGCGGTCCCGAGGCGTTGCAGCGGTTCGTGAACCGGTGTCACGAGGTCGGACTGGCTGTGTGCCTCGACGTCGTCTACAACCACCTCGGGCCGAGCGGGAATCGTTTGGACATGTTCGGTCCGTACTTCACCGACCGGCACACCACTCCGTGGGGCCGAGCGGTCAACCTGGACGACGCCGGCAGTACCGAAGTCCGCCGGTGGATCTGCGACAACGCCCTGCGGTGGTTCCGGGCTTTCCACGTCGACGCTCTGCGGCTGGACGCCGTACATGCACTGGCTGACGAGAGTCCGACGCACCTGCTGGCGCAGCTGTCGTCGGAGACCGCGGAGTTGTCCGAGCAGATCGGCCGGCCACTCGGTCTGGTCGCGGAGTCGGACCTGAACGACGCCCGGATGGTGGAGCCGGTCGCCGACGGCGGTCTGGGGATGACTGCCCAGTGGAGTGACGACTTCCACCATGCACTGCACACGCTGCTGACCGGCGAGCGTGCCGGGTACTACGTGGACTTCGGCGAGCCGGGGGTGTTCGCGAAGACGCTCACCCAGGTGTTCCTGCACGACGGCTCGTACTCGACCTTCCGCGGGCAGGACTGGGGTCGCCCGGTCGACCCGGCCCGGCACCGCGGCGGTGAGTTCCTCGCGTACACGTCGAACCACGACCAGGTCGGCAACCGGGCACTGGGCGACCGGCCCGAACTGAGTCCCGGCCAGCTCGCGATCGGTGCCGCGCTGGTGATCACGTCGCCGTACACGCCGATGCTGTTCATGGGTGAGGAGTGGGGCGCGTCGACGCCGTGGCGCTACTTCACCGACCACGACGAGCCGGGGCTGGCCGAGGCCGTTCGGTCCGGCCGCCGGCGGGAGTTCGCGGAGCACGGCTGGAACGCGGACGAGATCCCGGACCCGCAGGACGCCGGGACCTGGCGCAGTTCGGTCCTCGACTGGACCGAGGTCGACAAGCCGCCGCACCGCGAGCTACTGGCCTGGTACCGCGACCTGCTGGCCCTTCGCGCCCGGACACCGGACCTGCGCGACGACCGGCTGGCCTCGGTCGGCGTGGCGTCCGACCCCGGCGGGAACTGGCTCGTGGTCAGCCGGGGGAAGCTCCGGATCGTGGTGAACCTGGCCGAGGACGAGACCCTGGTGCCGGTCGACGGCGTTCCGTCGTACCAGGTGATGGCGTTCGGGCCGGCCCGACCGGTTGGCGAGGGCGTCCGGTTGGCGGGTCACGGCGTCGCGATCGTCGTGGTCTGAGAGTTTCCGAGCCGCTACTTTTCCGGCGGAATCCAACAGAACAAGGCGTTCGAGCCTGTTCGTCGATGGTGATTTGTGGAATCACTTGTGTCTTGGCTCACGGTGGCGGACTGTGGAACGGCCAAGCAGGGGAGCCGGGGGGTTGACGGGAGGAACTGGATGACAGTCGGAGGCGTCGACACTTACTACGACTACGAAGAAAAGCAGTGGAAGAGCCGGCGACTGGGGGGCGGACCGATCCGCCGAGGCCCCGTCTGCCCGGCCCCACGGACCGCTGACCACACGCTGCACGAGCCGTCGCGCGATCGCCATCCGGCCGGTCGCGACCACGAGAAGACCAAGACCGCTCTCGCCTGAGAATCCGGGCCGGCAGCGGTGGCAGGGCCCGCCAGATCAGGCCACCGCAATCGTCCCGACAGCCACCACAGCGGCCGTCGTGCCGGAACCCGACGGCCGCTGCGGGCCTGCCCTCCACCACCACAGTGAGTGCGTGGACCATCGCGGCCGGCCGATGGAAGGGGCCGGTGGCTCGGCGGTAGGAAAAGGTCCCGCAAAGACAGGCCGGGGCCGGGGGCGGGGTAGTCCGGGCATCGCATAGAGTGACTGCTGTCACTACCGGATCGGAAGGACCGCCGCGATGGCCGATGCAGACGAGAAGCCGCCGTTCCCGGCATTCGACGTGAACCGGCCGAGTATCGCCCGCACCTACGACTATTTGCTCGGCGGCAAGGACAACTTCGCCGTGGACCGGGCCTTCGGGGACAAGTTCATCAACGAACTCCCCGGTTCGCGGGTGATCGCGTACGACAACCGCGGTGCACTGGTCCGGGCGATCCAGGAGATCGTCACCAGCACGCCGGTCCGGCAGTTCATCGACCTCGGCAGCGGCCTGCCGACCGCGGACAACGTCCACCAGGTCGCCCAGCGGTACGCCCCCGAGGCGAAGGTCGTGTACGTCGACAACGACCCGATCGTGCTCGCCCACGGCCGCGCGCTGCTGGCGGAGAACGAGAACACCGCCGTCATCCAGGCCGACCTGCGGGAGCCGAAGGCGATCTTCGAGCACAAGGACACCGAGGCACTGATCGACTTCAGCCGCCCGGTCGCGATCATCTTCAGCGCCACGCTGCACCACGTGAACGACGACGAGGACCCGGCCGCTCTGGTCCGGTTCTGGTACGACCGGATCTCGTCGGGCAGCCACATCTTCATCAGCCACTTCCGCAGCGAGGACGACCCGCGCAGCGAGGAACTGCAGCAGTTGCTGCAGGGGTCGCTCGGCCGCGGCCGCTGGCGCAGCGACGAGCAGATCCTCGCGCTGTACGGCGACGGGTTCACCGTCCTCGAGCCCGGCCTCGTGCCGGCGGTGAGGTGGCGCAACCCCGCAGCCGCCGACGAGGAGCTGACCGACTACCAGCGGCTGATCGCCGCCGTTCTCGCCGTCAAGGACTGACCGCGGCGGTTCAGCCCAGGTATCGCTCCGCGGTGAGGAAGCCGAGCTGTGCGGTCTTCGTGGTGCCGTCGGGGAGAGTGATCTTGACCTCGGGGCCGATCGTGAAGCCCGAGCGGTACAAGCGGTCGACGGCGCGCTCGTTGCGGGTGTCCGGCTCGGCCACCAACCGCGGGTGCCCGAGATGGACGAACACGAACCGGCCGAGCGCGCGCAACAGGTTCCCGGTGAACCCCGGCCGCGGGTCGCCGGGCGCGACCAGTAGGTGCGCGCCGATGTCCCCGGCCTGGATCTCGTACGCCGCTCCGACCGGATCGGCCTGCGGATCGTAGGTCTGCACCAGCGCGACCGGTACGCCGTCCAGTCGCACGACGTACACGTGATGCGTGGGAACCGAGTCCAGGAACCGGTAGGTCGCCGCGATCTCGTCGCGGGTCAGTGCGCCCATGCCCCAGAAGGTCGCGCGCTCGGCCGTCACCCACTCGTGGATCAGGTCGAGATCGCGGTCAGGATCCGCCTCGACGATGCGGACCGTGCCGAAACCGTCGATCTCGTGCGTGAAGCTCCGGTCCTCCCGGTCGAGCTCGTCCCACGCGGTGACGATCGGCGCGAGCTCGCCTCGCAACCACAACGGCAGCTGATCGTGATGGTGCGGCTCGCCGAGGACGCCGGACGCACCCAGCGGCACCACCCACCCACTCGCCGAACGATCCGCGAGATCCCAGGCGTAGCGCGCCGCCGAGCCGCGGACGCACACGTCCGTGAGCCCCGGCAGGCTCGACGTCGACATCACGCAGTGGTGGTCGCCGGACAACCCGAGGTCGAACTGTTCCTCGCCCGGTGCGAAGACCGCCCCGCGCAACGCGTGCAACGGCGCCAGTTGATGGGTCTCACCCCACGGCGGTCGCGGCTTGCGCGCGGCAACGTCCTCCAGCGCCTCGCGGGCCAGCCAGGTCACGTTCACGTCCGGGATCAGGTCGGTCGTGGCCAGGTTCTCCACCGCGTACGACACGTGCGTGAGCGTGTCCATCCAGGGCGCGAAGATCTCCGGGCACTCGGCGTTCTCGAGGACCTCGAAGTGGTCGGCCAGCCGGGACACGAGTGCCTTCCGGAACGCGGCGTACGACGAGGCGGTGGTGCTGGTCGCGTCCATCCGCCGGTCCCAGTCGAGCAATTCGGTGCGCAGGGCAACGGCCTGCGTCGACAGGTCCTCGAGGTCCACCAACAGGTCCAGCAGGCTGCCGGCCGATCCGAGATAGGTGTCGGTGTGGATCGACGGCATCTCGGCGACCGACCAGCTCGGCTGGGAGCTCAGCAGCTCCCGGATCCGGCGGGACCGATGCGGTGCGGCGAACTCGACGCCCAGTGAGGCTGCGAGTTCACGCGCGTTCGCCATCACGGCCGGTCCGTCGACGGTTGCCCGCGGCATCGGGTCGTGCCACCCGTCCCACTGGTGCGCGGCCTCCCACGCCGGTACGACGCGCAGCCCGTTGTCGGCGTGACGTCGTGGGACCAGTCCGGCGGTCCGATGCAGCAGCCCGCCCGTGGCGTCGGCGGCCAGGATGACGTTGACCGGCTCCACCCAGTTCTCGACGGCGGCGTCGATGTCGTCGACCGTGGTTGCCTGGAGCAACTTCGGAAGGATCTCGAAGCCCAGCCTTCCGGTCACCCGGGGCGGATACCTGAGGCTGATCCCGTCCATGATCACCGGCCCGCGTTCGGTCTCGATCACCTCGACCTCGAGCGCGTCGGCGCCGGCCACCTCGACGACCTCTGTGTGCACGTGGGCCGGTTTCCAGCCGTCGGGACCGAGTGCTTCCAGGCCCGACCCGGCCGGCCGGAACTGTTCGGCGTACAGGTCCTGGTAGTCGGCCATCGCGTTGGTGATCGCCCAGGCGACCTTCCCGGTGTGGCCGAAGTGGGCCAGCCCCGGGATCCCGGGAACGGCGAGGCCCAGGACGTCGTACTCGGGGCAGGACAGGCGGAGCTGCTGGTAGACGCCGGGGCTCTCGATGAAGCGGTGCGGGTCGCCGGCAACGATCGCCTGGCCGGTCTCGGTCAGTGATCCCGGGACCAGCCAGCCGTTGCTGCCCGCGGTCCGCGGACCTTCCGAGGTGAACACGTCGATCTTGTCGTCGCCGAGGTGTCGCGCGACGTGCGTGCGCCACAGCTTGCTCGGGAAACCGGCGAACAGGATGTGCACCGCGAGCCAGATCCCCAGCGGCGCCCACGGCTCCCACTCCTGCAGCGTGAGCCCGGTCTGGCCGAACTCGGGTGCACGGGCGGCGCCGCCGGGCAGTGCGTGGTTGACGCCTTCGACGTACGCCGTGATCCACTCGCGGGTCTCGTTGTCGAGCGCCTCGAAGCAGCGCTGCGCGGTGTCGGCGAGCCGGGCCTGCCGTGCGAACACGTCCCACCCCGCGGCCTCGGCGCCCAGGAAGGCTGCACTCGTGCCGAGGAACCGGCGGCGCTCGAGCTCGAGCTGCCAGGCGCGGTCGGCCGCGGCGTTGGTGCCCTGCAGGTACACGAGGGCCAGCGGGTCCGGAGCCTGCAGATGCGGGACGCCGTACGCGTCACGGAAGACCCGAGCATTCACTACCGGCCTCGTTTCAGTTAGGTTAGGCTGCGCTAACTTACAAGTCAGCTTGTTCTGCCGCAATGGCAATTGTCGCCGGAGGAGGCGCATCGTGGGGCACGGCTGGGAAGGCGTGATGCTGAAGCTGTTCCGCGGGAAGGATTTCGTCCTCACCGTGACGGGCGCCGAACAGGTCACCGATCGCTATCGCCGGGTGCATTTCACCGACGGCGGGTTGCTGGCGGCGCTCGGGGTCCACCCGACCATGTGGGTGCGGCTGTGGTTCGACAACGCAGGCAAGCCGCACCAGCGGGCGTACACGTTGGTCGATCCGGATGTCGCGACCGGGACTTTCAGCCTCGAGTTCGCGCTGCACGACGGGTGCGCGAGTGACTGGTCGCGCAAGGCCGAGCCGGGCGACACGATCGAGGCGACCGTGCAGGGGACGGGGTTCGAGGTGCCGGACCCGCTGCCCGAACGGATGCTGGTGATCGGTGATCCGGCGTCGCTGCCGGCCATCAACTCGCTGCTCGCGGTCGCGCCGAAGCTGCCGGCCACGATCTGGTTCGAGACCTCGCACGACACCGACCGCGAACTGCCGTTCCGGATCGACCCCGGGCGGCACGACCTGCGGACGATCCCGCGCAATGACAACCAGCTGGTCGAGGACGTGAAGGCGAATCTGCCCGCCTTCCTCGAGGATCCGGCCGGCGCGTTCGTCTGGATCGCCTGCGACACCGCGACCACCCGCGCACTCACGTCGTACGTCGTGAAGGAACTCGCCGTACCCAAACACCGCGTCAAGGCCCTCGGCTACTGGCGCGCGGCCTGAGCCCCGCCCCGGCCGCCGCCCATTCCGGTGACAACCCTTCGAGGGGATATCCGCTCCTCTTGTGCCTTCTCTGCTTGTATGCGAGGGGAGAACGCACAACTCGAACGGATATCCCCTCGTGGTGCGGGGTGCGGGGTGGCGGGGTTGCGAGGGCGGCCCGGGGCGCCGGGGCGGTCGGTCGGCACCGGCACGGTCACGGTGCACGGCCGGTTGCCGCGGATGGGGCGGTGGCGGCATGTTGGGTGGTGAACAGGTGGTGGTCGCGTGCAGCTCGACAAGAGGTGTCGGGGGAATGGGCCTGGG
>Ga0164241_10005454_pt1 | contig 11913 bp, 10 predicted proteins | sample OricomyardsoilBY_FD_108780 | JGI IMG/M metagenome (GOLD analysis project Ga0164241, IMG submission 108780) | Backyard soil microbial communities from Emeryville, California, USA - Original compost - Back yard soil (BY) | ecosystem: Environmental > Terrestrial > Soil > Unclassified | place: USA... | reverse complement strand
CGAGCCACCCGATCGCGCTCTCGGAGACGCCGTAGTGCGCCGCGGCGACGGTGGTCACGCCGGCGAAGTTGAGCCAGACGAGCTGGGTGGCCGCGCCGACCAGGGAATAACCGACGATCGCCGTCCAGCGACTCCCGGTCACCGCTCGCGCCATCTGATCCCCTCCGCAACCACCAGGTCTGCCCGAACTGTAGTGCCGTCACACGCTGGATCACACGATCCCGGCGTACAACGGAGACATGGTGGATTGGGATGGACCGCTCACGGAAGCGTTCGAGCGGGCGACGACGTACCTGGCCGGGCTCCCGGAGCGGCCGGTGGGCCCGCGCGTGACCGCGGCCGAGCTCCGGCAAGCACTCGGCGGCGAGTTGCCGACCGGACCCAGCGAGCCGCGGGACGTGATCGCGCATCTGGCGAAGGGCGTCGAGGACGGGCTGCTGCCGAGTGGCAGCGGCCGGTTCTTCGGGTTCGTGTTCGGCGGTGCGACGCCGGCCGCGCTCGCCGCCGACTGGCTCGCCACGACGTGGGACCAGAACGCCGGCCTGTACGCCGCCTCACCCGCGGCGGCTGTGGTCGAGGAGGTCACGGCCGACTGGCTGGTCGAGCTGTTCGGCCTGCCGAAAGGTACGTCGGTCGGCTTCGTGACCGGCGCGCAGATGGCCAACTTCACCGGCCTGGCCGCGGCCCGGCACGAGGTCCTGCGCAGGGTCGGCTGGGATGTCGAGCGCGATGGACTCATCGGTGCGCCGCCGATCCGGGTGCTTGCCGGCGCCGAGCGGCACGACACGATCGACCGCGCCCTGCGGTTCCTCGGCCTGGGCACGAACTGCATCGTCCCGATCGCCGTCGACGACCAGGGTCGGCTCACGCCGGAAGCTCTCGCCGAGGCGCTGAGTGACGACGGCCCGCAGATCGTCTGCGCCCAGGCAGGCAACGTGAACACGGGCGCGTTCGACCCCGTCGAAACGATCTGCGACCTCGCGCACGCCAAAGGCGCCTGGGTGCACGTCGACGGCGCCTTCGGCATCTGGGCAGCGGTCAGTCCAACGCTGAAAACATTGGTCGAGGGCATCAACAGCGCCGATTCCTGGGCGACCGACGCGCACAAAACCTTGAACGTCCCGTACGACTCCGGCCTCGTGCTCTGCGCGCATCCCGAGGCGCACCGCGCGGCCATGTCCATCCGGGCGGCGTACCTGATCCAGGACGAGAACGGCGAGCGCGATGCGCTGGACTTCAACCCGGAGTTCTCCCGGCGGGCCCGCGGGTTCGCGGTGTACGCCGCCATCCGGACGCTCGGACAGGCCGGGATCGCCGAGATCGTCGACCGGTGTCACGCGATGGCGCGCCGGTTCGCGGACACCCTGGCCGCGAACGGGGTCGCCGTACTGAACGACGTCGTCCTCAACCAGGTCCTGGTCCGCTTCGGGGACGACGACGAGCTGACCCGGCGGGTGGTCACCGCGGTGCAGCAGGAGGGCACCTGCTGGATGTCGGGCACCACCTGGCAGGGCAAGGCCGCGATGCGCATCTCGGTCTCCAACTGGACCACCGGCGAGTCCGACATCGATCGCTCGGCGGCCGCCGTACTGCGGTGTGCGCGGGACGCTCAGCGAGCGTAGGACTCGAGCCTGGCGAGCGCCGCGTCGAGGGAGTCGCGCAGCGGTTCGGGCCGGCGCAGCGTCTGGGCCAGCAGTACGCCGCCCTGCATCGCGGCGAGGATGCTGTTGGCCAGCGCTTCCGGGTCGGCGTCGTCGCGCAGCAGACCCTCCTCGCGCATGCCACGCAGGTCGCGCCGGAACCGGTCGAGCCAGCTGTCGTAGCCGTCGGCCAGGTGGGCGCGGGTCGCCGGACTCGACTCCGCAAGCTGCCCGGCGAGCGAACCGAAGTCGCAGCCGCCCTGGAACTTCCGCGCGGTCTGCCGCGCGACGAGCTGGTCGGCCCAGTCGTGCCAGGCGGCGAACGAGTCGAGCGCCTGCGCGCGGTCCGCGACGGCCTCGGCCTGCCAGGCGATGACGTCGTCGATCAGCGTCCGCTTGTCGCGGAAGTAGTGCGTCAGCTGTGAACCGCTGACGCCCGCGGCCCGGCGGATGTCGTCCAGTTGGGTGTTGCCGACGCCCTTGCGCCGGACCACATCGGCCGTCGCGGCGAGGATCCGGGCACGGGTCGCGCGGCCCTTCGCGGTCAACCGGTCGTCCACTTCACCGAGCCTAGCGTGTTCTGGGTCGTTGAACCCAGAAACTGTGGCGCATCATGGGGAGATGGGTGAGGGGATTCTCGAACTGGCGCAGGAACTGGCCGAAGTGAGCCGGCTGGTCGACGACGACGATGTCGCGACCACGCTGGGACGGTACGTCAGCCGGGTGGTACTGACCGTGCCGGACTGTGAGGAAGCCGCGATCACGGTGCTGGCCGGCGGCGCGGCGGAGATCGTCGCGCGGTACCACAAGACCTCCGATCCGGTCGCCGAGCCGGTCCGGGCGGTGCTGGCCGAGCAGCTGATCAAGGCCGGTCCGCTGCACGATGCCCTGATGTACGCCGAGCCGCGCCGGATCGGCGATCTCGCCGCGGACAACCGCTGGCCGGAGTTCGCCGCGGCCGCGATCAACGCCGGCTACCGGAGCTGCCTGTTCCTGCCGCTTCCGGCCGAGGGGCAGACGGCCGCCGCGTTCAGCCTGTTCTCGGCGAAACCGGATGCCTTCGGGAGTACGTCGTACGACATCGTCCTGCTGTTCGCGCTGCACGCCGGCGTCGCGTTCGACAACGTGCAGCTGTTCAACGACAGCCGCACGCTGGTCGAGCAGTTGCGGTCGGCGCTGGTCACCCGGGCGGTGATCGGGCAGGCGCAGGGCATCCTGATGCATCGGTACGGCGTCCCGGCCGACGTGGCGTTCGAGGTGCTCAAACGCGGCTCGCAGGACGTCAACGTCAAGCTGCGGCAGCTGTCCCTCGAACTCGTCGAGGCGCAGAACCTGGGCAAGCTCAACGACACGCTGCGCAAGTACGGCCTGAAATCCGACGACTGACCCCTGTCGATTTCCGGCCCGGTCGCTCGACGCAGTGGTGTACGGCGCACGAGGCGCCGGCCACGAGGAGGCGAGCCAGATGTCGTTCCAGGCGTACTTGGACAAGATCGAGGAGAAGACCGGCCGGACCCCGCGGGCGCTGGTCGACCAGGCGAAGGAGCGCGGGTACGACGCTCCGGGCGTGAAGGCCGGCGTGATCTGTGACTGGCTGAAGGAGGACTACGACCTCGGCCGCGGACACGCGATGGCGCTGGTCCAGGTGATCAAGAACGGCCCCGGCATCAGCGACAAGCACGTTGGCACCAAGGGCACCCACCGGGACCCGTCGGACACCCTCTGGCTCGACGGCAAGGCGACGAACCCGCTCACTGCCTAGGCATGGGAGTGCGCGAGTTCGGCGAGCTGCGCCAAGCGGTGGGCGCGGGCGGACTCGGCCGGGGTGAAGGGTTCGCCGGGGCGGGTGAAGGCGAACAGCCCGGTCCAGGGCGACGGGATCTTGAGAACCGTGCCGTCGGTGGGGAGCCGGCCGGCGAGGGTGGCGCGGTCGGTGACGAGCTGGGCACCGAGAAGCTCGGCGACCGCGTGCGGGAGCTCGCTCGGTTCCGCGATCACCCGTGCGGACAGGCTCAGCGCCTTGGTCTGGCCGTCGACGAGCGCGAGAGCCGTGGTCGGCCAGACGTGCACGTCCCGCCCACCGGCGGCCTCGATTGCCGCCAGCAACGGCCCGGCTCCGGTGGTGTCCGCTGTCGCGACGACCAACTCGTCCCGGACACCGTCGTCGAGCGGGTGCACGTGCAGGCCCAGGATGTTCGCGTCCAGGTCGGCGAGGTGGTGGGTGAGGCGCTCCAGTGCGCCGGACCGGTCGTCGAGCGTGACGCGGATCCGCCAGAGTGCATCGCTGCTCGCCGACGGACGGGTCCGCGGTGCGTGCAGCCACGAGCGGAGCAGGTGCATCGTCGACGGTTCGATCACCCAGATGACCAGCGCGGTGGTCACGCTCACGAGTACGCCGACGGACACCAGGTACGACGGGTGCGCCGACAGGACGATCGCGTGCAGAGCCAGTTCGACGGGGGCGATGGCGAGGAGTTTGGCCAGGGTGAGCCGCAGCCGCCGGGGATGCGGCAGCCGGCCGCACACCTCACACGCTGTTCCCCCGGTGAGCGTCGTACGCAGTGGTTCCATGCCGTCCAGCGTGACCGGGCGACGTTGCCCGGCTGTTGCCGTGACGTGAAGTTGTACGGCGTACCGTAGGCGGGTGGATTCGAAGAAGTCGCCGCGGGACAAGTGGATCACGATCTACGGCCGCAAGCCGGTGCTCGAGGCGTTGCACGATCCGGCGCTGTCGGTGGCGAAGGTGGTGGTCGCGGACAACGCCACGGGCGGGTCGCTGCAGGAGATCCTGCGGGCCGCGGACAAGTACGGGACGCCGGTCGAGCGTGCGACCGCGAGCCGGGTGAAGTGGCTCGCGGGGAACGGCAAGCACGACCAGGGCGTGGTGGCGGACGTCGACGCGCCGCGGATGACGCCGCTGGACGAGTTCGTCCGGGCCCGCGGCAAGCGCCCGACCAACGTCTTCCTGCTCGACGGCGTGACGAACCCGGGCAACGTCGGCATGATCCTGCGCACCGCGACCGGCGCCGGTTTCGACGGCGTGATCCTGCCCCGCGCCGGTACGCCGCATGTCGGGCCGCTGGTGATCAAGGCCTCGGCCGGGGTCGCGTTCCAGGCACCGATCGTGAACACCTCGACCGCGAAGGCGGCCGTCGATCTGCTGCGCACGGCCGGCTACCACGTGTACGGCCTGTCGGCCCGCTCGCACGAGTCCCTGTTCAAGTCCGAACTGGCGCCGCGCGCCGTCTACGTGCTGGGCGGCGAGACCAACGGCATCACCGTCTCCACCGACTCCGACCTGCAGATCCCGCTCCACGCCGGTGTCGAATCCCTCAACGTCGCCGTCGCCGCCGCCATCGTCGCCTTCGAGGTCACCAACCGCTGACCATCGGTGACCCGGCAGCAGGGGCGCGCTGCCGGATCACGGACGGATCCGGCGCTGACCTCGACGGCGGGGGCTGGGCTGGTCAAGACTGACCGTGTGGGTGGGGGATTGCCGGTGGGGACGGTCTCGATGGTGTTCACGGACATCGAGGGTTCGACCATGCTCCTGCGCCGGTTGGGTGACCTGTATCTGGAGGCCCTGGAGGGGCATCGGCGCATTCTCCGCGCGGTGTGGGAGGAGTACGGCGGGACCGAGCTCGGGACCGAAGGGGACAGCTTCTTCGTGGTGTTCACGACCGCCGAAAGTGCGGTCGGGGCGGCGGTGGCCGGGCAGCGACGGCTGGCCGGACATCGGTGGCCGGGCGGGGAGCGGCTGCGGGTGCGGATGGGTGTTCACACCGGCACACCGGGTGTGTACGACGGTGACTACTGGGGCATGGACGTTCACCTGGCGGCACGGATCGCGGGGTCGGCGCACGGAGGTCAGATCGTCATCTCGGCTGTGACCGGCCAGCTCGCGACCGTGCCGGATGGCGTGTCGCTGCGCGATCTGGGACTCCACCACCTGAAGGACATTCCCGAGCCCGAACACCTCCTCCAGGTGACCGCCGCCGACCTCGACGCGGACTTCCCACCGCCCCGCACCATCGGTACGGCGACCAGCCTGCCGGTACCCGTGACCCCTTTGCTGGGAAGGGATCCTGACCTGGCCAGGCTGACCGAGCTGATCCGGCAACCGGAGGTCCGGATGGTGACACTCACCGGCCCCGGAGGCGCCGGCAAGACGCGACTCGCGATGTCCGTGGCGGCCGACCTGACGAACCAGTTCCCCGGCGGCGTGTACTTCGTCCCGCTCGCGACAGTGTCGTCCGAGCAGGTGATGTGGACCTCGATCGCCGAGGTCCTCGACGTGTCCCCGCAAGAGCGCAGTCCCGTACGGCTCGCGTCGTACCTGGCGCATCGGTCCCTGCTGCTCGTGCTCGACAACCTGGAGCAGGTTGACGGCGCCGACAAGGTCGTTGCCCAGATCCTCGAACGCGCACCTCGCGTGGAGATCATTGCCACGTCGCGGCGGCCGCTCGGGCTGACGGCCGAGCACCAGCATCCGGTGACACCGCTGGACGCCGGCACCGAGGACTCTGCCGCCGTACGACTCTTCGTGGAACGTGCGCAGGCGGTGCAGCCCGGATTCGCCTTGACAGCAAGCAATGTCGCCGACGTGGTGGCCATCTGCCGGCGCCTGGACGGGCTGCCGCTCGCCATCGAGTTGTGCGCGCCGCGGGTTCGCGTGCTCAGCGTCAGCGAGTTGCTCGGTCGCATCGACCAAGCCCTCGACATTGCGTCGACGAGCAGTGTGACGCCGCAGCGGCAGCGGACGCTGCGCGACACGATCGCCTGGTCGTACGACCTGCTCAGCCCGGAGTGCCGCCGCATCTTCCGCCGGCTCGCAGTCTTCTCCGGCGGTGCCGACCTCGTCGCGATCACGGCGGTGGCATCGGACTCCGTCGATCCGCTCGACGCCGTCGCGGAACTCAACGACGCGAACCTGGTCACGATCTCCGAAGGCCCGGACGGGCGCAGCCGGATCTCCTTGCTGCAGACGATCGGCCGGTACGCGACGGACGAGCTCGAGGCCACCGACGAGGCCGATGCGGTCCGCAGCGTCCATGCGTCGTACTTCGCCGGCGTCGCCGAGAATCTCCAAGCCCTGCGGGAATCCCGGCACGGGACCGCGCTCGAACTGGCCGAGGCCGACCTCGGCAACTTCCGTGCCGCGTTGACCCGCACGACCCCGGGGGACGCGGCGACGAGCCTGCGCCTGTGCGCAGCCCTCGGCTGGGTCTGGCTGCTCGGCGGGTACATCGCCGAAGGCCGGCACTGGCACGAGCAGGTCGTTGCCCATGCCAACCATGCGTCGGCCGACCTCGCCGCGTGTCTGCGGGGGTTGGGAAATCTCCTTCTGCTGCAAGGCGATACCGACCGCGCCCACGAGCTCGCCACCCGGAGCCTCGAAATGACCAGGGCTCTCGACGACCGTCCCGGCGTCGCGTTCTCGCTCGGTCTCCTCGGTACGGCGCAACGCCAGCAAGGCGAGGTCGAGGCGGCGCATCGCACGCTCGAGGAGGCGCTGGAACTCCATCGACGGGTCGACGACCAGAGCCGGCTGGCCCGTGTCCTGGGCAATCTCGGCGGTGTCGAGGAGGAGCGCGGCCGGCTCGATCACGCCGAGGCGCTGTTGCGTGAGGCGCTCGCGATCAACGAGAAGATCGGGGATGTGCACGAGGCCGCGGTGCAGGGCCAGAACCTGGCCTTCCTGCTGGTGGTCGCCGACCGGGTGGACGAGGCCGGTGGGATCGCCCGCGGCCTGGCCGCCACGGTCGTGGCGCTCGGCAGCCCGAGTCTCACCATGGCGTTCGCGAACACGGCGATGAACATCCTCCTCAGGCAAGGCGATCCGGTCGGCGCCGCGTACCTGTTCGGCGCCGAGGAGGCGATGGGTGAACGCCTGGAGCTGCCCAACCCCTACCTGGAGGAGGAACTGGAGGAGGCGGTTGCCCTCATCAACGGTGTGATGCCCCGCGAGGAGTGGGAGGAGCACCGCCTGAGCGGCCGGTCGATGCGGGTCGAGGAGCTCCTCGCGCGGCTGTGAAGCACCGCCCTTTTCGGTCGCGCCGGGTGGTTGTGCAGGGCCCCGACCGGCACTCATACTCTTCTCACCGCCGTCGGCGGTTCTGTGGGGGCAGAGGTTACTGGGGTTCACTGGGGAGTGGGGGGCTTTACTGTGCGTGCTTCGAGGACGATTCGTGCTGCGCTGGTAACGGCACTGGTCGGTGCCGGTTTGGTGACCGGCGCACAGCTCGCGGCGGCCGCGCCGCCGTCGAGTGCGATCGAGGTCAGTACGACGTCGGTTGCTCCTGGGCAGACCTTCACGGTCACCCAGACCCTGTCCAACGACCGGGATTTCACCATCCTCGGGTCGAAGGCGGGAATGTATGCGAAGGAGCCGGCGTCGCTGCCGGGCCTGGTCGACCTGGTGAGCTGTGCGGGTGCGGTCGCCTGTGACCAGTTGGGGAGCAGTTACCGGTCCGGGCTGGGCGACATCCCGCCCGGCGAGTCCCGGTCGGTGACGTGGACCTTCAAGGTCAAGGACGACGCCCCGGCCGGAACCATCACGCTGCAGCACCAGTTCATCGGGGAGAACTACGCGTTCGAGATCTTCGACGGACCGGCGCTCACGATCGAGCAGGGTGCCACCAACGCCGATGTCGCGGTCACCATGACAGCGTCGGTGCGGACCCTGGTCATCTCGCGGATCACTTACACGGTCACGATCAAGAACAACGGTCCGGCCGCGGCCACCGGCGTACGGGTGACTGGTGCCTACCCGAGCCGTCTGGTGTTCGCCGGCGGTTCCTGCAGCCGGGTGGGGTCGACCGCGACCGTGCACTGCGACGTGCCTTCGCTGGCGAGTGGTGCGTCCGTGACGCGGACGTTCGCGGCCGATGCCCGGCTGCTGACGATCGGCCCGCTGGTCGCCACGGCACAGCGGACCGAGAGTTCGCCCGCCGACCCGGTCGCGAGCAACGACAAGGCCAGCCGTACCTGCCGCGCGCTCACCAGCCTGCTGGTGCGCTGCTGACCTGATCACACCCGGACCGGCGGTCCGTGGGTCTCGTACCCACGGACCGCCGGTCTTTTCATGCCTACGCCTTGCATCGACAGGTGGTCGGGGTTTACGGTCCCGGTTAACGTTTAAGTGAGCGGTAGTGACCACTTGTCTGTGACTTGGAGCAACTATGATCAGTCGTCGGCGGTTCCTGCAGGTAGGCGGTGCTGTGGTCGGAGCGATGGCCGCCGGGCCCACGCTGGCGGCGTGCGGTGACGGCGGTACGGCGAACGGTGGTGCGAAGGCATCCAGTGACCTGGCGCTGCCGACGTACAAGCCCTTCGAAGGACTGCGGCCGGACTTCCCGGGAGCGGAGTCCGGGCTCGAGCCCGGGTTCCTCCGGTTCCCGCCGGACGCCATCGCGAGCGTGAAGGCTCCGCCGCTGAAGAACGCGGTGAGCGCGCTGACCGAGACGTTCGCGACGCCTCCGCCGCCGATGGGCAGCAACCCGATGTGGCAGTCGCTGAACACCGCACTCGGCGCCGAGCTGCGGCTCACCATCGGCACCGACCCGGGGTACCCGGAGAAGTTCGCCACCCTGCTGGCCAGCGACTCGCTGCCGGACCTGATGTGGCTGCCGCCGAACCAGGGCATCCCGAACATCGGCCCGATGCTGGAGGCCAAGTTCCAGGACCTGACCAAGTACCTGTCCGGCGACGCAGTCCTGGAGTACCCGAACCTCGCCGCACTGAAGCCGGCCTCGTGGCGGACCGCGGTGGTGAACGGCAAGATCTGGGGCGCGCCGATTCCGTCGACGCCGTTCGGCCAGGTGATGATGGGCAACCCGCGCACCTGGCAGAAGGTCGGCGGCCTGCAGTGCAGCACCGCGGACGAGTTCTTTGCCAAGTGCAAGGAGCTCACCAACGGCACCAACTACGCGCTCGAGCCGGCCATCATCAACATGCTGCACATGTTCGGCGAGTGGTTCGGTGCCCCGAACGGCTGGCGGGTGAACTCGGACCGGTCGCTGACGTACCTGTACGAGACCGACAACTACAAGGCAGCCGTCGAGTACGCCGCCAAGCTGTGGGCCGCGAAGGTCTTCTACCCCGACCTCAACCTGGCCGACGCCACCCCGAAGACCGTGAACGGCCAGATCGCCGCGCAGGTGACGGTGGGTCCGCGGGCGACCTCCGACTTCCGGGCGATGGACCCGACGCTGTTCGTCGACACGATGATCCCGTTCGGCCACGACGGCAAGGCCAAGCCGGTGTACGACATGGGCTACGGCACGGTCGGGTTCACGCCGTTCAAGAAGACCGACGAGGGGCGGATCCGCGAGCTGCTCGCGCTGATGGACTACCTGTCCGCGCCGTTCGGCACCAAGGAGTACCTGCAGAAGAACTTCGGTGTCGAGGGCCAGCAGTACCAGTTGGACGGTCAGAAGAACCCGGTGCTGACGAAGGCCGGGACGCAGCAGACGCCGGGCCTGGTCAGCGCGCTGCAGATCATGACGGCGCCGGAGAGCGTGATCTTCAACCCGGCGTTCCCGGACGACACCAAGAAGATCTACGCGACCGAGCAGAAGCTGCTCGAGCACGCGATGCGCAACCCCACCGCCGGCACGTACTCCGACACCAGCAGCAAGGTCGGGCCGAAGCTGACCGCGGCGTTCCGGGACACGATCGTCGACATCGTCACCGGCCGGCAGACGATGGACGCCTACGACGAGGCCCTCAAGCGCTGGAAGAGCGGCGGCGGTGACAAGATGCGCGACGAGTTCGCGGCCGTGCTCCCGGCGAGCGTGCCCGTCACCGGGTCCTGAGCGATGCTGAAACGAACCTCGTCGACGACGCGGGTCAAGAGCGGCCTGCCGCTCGCGGCGAAGTGGCGCCGGGACTGGCAGATGGTGTTGCTGATGGTCCCCGGCGTCGTCTTCCTGCTGGTGTTCTTCTACCTGCCGGTGCTGGGCAACGTGGTCGCGTTCCAGGACTTCCAGCCCTTCCTCGGCATCATGCACAGCGAGTGGAACGGCCTGCAGAACTTCGTCAATCTGTACGACAACCCGGACTTCTGGGACGCGCTGCGCAACACTCTGCTGCTGGCCGCGGTGCAGTTGCTGCTGTTCTTCCCGGTGCCGATCGGGCTGGCGCTGATCGTCGATTCGCTGGTCAGCAACCGGGTCCGGCGCTGGTTCCAGACGATCGCCTACCTGCCGCACTTCCTGTCCTGGGTGCTGGTCGTGACGCTGTTCCAGCAGTCGCTCGGCGGCGCCGGGTTCGTGAACAACCTGCTCCGGCACGCCGGGCTGGACCCGATCCCGTTCATGACCAACCCGGACACCTTCCCGCTGCTGGTGGTCGCGCAGTTGGTCTGGAAGGACGCCGGCTGGGCGATGATCATCTTCCTGGCCGCGCTGACCACCGTCGACGTCTCGCTCTACGAGGCGGCCGCGGCGGACGGCGCCGGTCGCTGGCGGCGGCTGTGGCACATCACGCTGCCGGCACTGCGCACCGTCATCGTGTTGCTGCTGATCCTGCGGATCGGCGACATCCTGAGCGTCGGCTTCGAGCAGTTCATCCTGCAACGCGACTCGGTCGGCCCGGGTGCGGCCGAAGTACTGGACACCTTCACGTACTACGCGGGTGTCGTCGGCGGCGACTGGAGCAGCGGTGCCGCGGCCGGTCTGGCCAAGGGCGTGGTCGGAGCGCTGCTGCTGTGGGGCGCCAACTCCTTGGCCCATCGACTCGGTGAACCCGGGATCTTCCAGAAGAGAGGACAGTCATGAGGCCGATCTGGAAGGAACGGCCGGCGCCGGCCTACCAGTCGATCAAGGCTGTCGTGCTCGGCGGGTTCGCGCTGGTGATCGTGATTCCCATCCTGGTGGTGATCTCGACGTCGCTGGCCAGTGACCAGGACATCATCGATGCCGGCGGGTACGTGTTGTGGCCGTCGCATCCGACCGTGAAGGCGTACCAGACGCTGTTCAGCGGCGGGTTGATGGGCCGCGCGATCCTGGTCAGCGTCTTCGTCACGGTCGTCGGTACGGCGATCGCCCTCGCGGTCACGATCGCGTTGGCCTACGCCACCTCCCGGCCGGTGCTGTTCGGTCGGCCGGTGCTGCTGATGGTGTTGTTCACATTGCTGTTCGCGCCGGGGATCATCCCGATGTTCCTGGTGGTGAAGCAGTTGGGGCTGCTGGACAGCCTGTGGTCGCTGATCCTGCCGGGTGCGCTGGGTGCCTTCAACTTCGTTGTCCTGCGCACCTTCTTCATGAACGTG
>Ga0164241_10005453_pt1 | contig 11914 bp, 8 predicted proteins | sample OricomyardsoilBY_FD_108780 | JGI IMG/M metagenome (GOLD analysis project Ga0164241, IMG submission 108780) | Backyard soil microbial communities from Emeryville, California, USA - Original compost - Back yard soil (BY) | ecosystem: Environmental > Terrestrial > Soil > Unclassified | place: USA... | reverse complement strand
TGCGACACATGCTGCAGGTATTGTGTTTAGTTTTGGAAGCAATACTACAACTGAACGGCGGGCGGCTTTTGAAGCAGCGGCAGTCAATATAGAACGGATTATTGATTTTAAACAAGATGTAAAAGTGAGTGTGTCTTTCGTTAATCTTGAATGTGATGAATCCAGTGCAGTGCTGGGCGCGGCAGGTCCGGCAGGAGAATTTGCATACGGTAATTTCCCCGGAGCTCCCCAGACTAATGTTTGGTATGTGTCAGCACAGGCTGCGGATCTTGGTTTTGCTGATGCCATTGATGATAGTGTGCATATAGTAGCGCAGTTCAATAATAAACTAGGTAGTACGCGTTGCCTGCCGGGAGTCACTTGGTATTTCGGCACGGATCATGACCCCGGACCAGGTCAAATTGATTTTCTGAGAACCGCAGTACATGAATTGATGCATGGTTTGGGATTTTTATCTTTTGTTGGTAGTAATGGTGTTTTGGCTGGTGGTTTTATGGATAACTACAGCTCGTTTCTTTTTAATAACAGCACCAACAAAAGCTGGAAAGTAATGACTAGCAACGAGCGCGCTACATCAATACTCAACAACGGCAATCTGGTGTGGAACGGTGCAAAAACTACTGCGATGGGCAGCCTTCTGCAATCGGGAAGTAAAACCGGCGGGAAGGTGCGGCTTTTTGCTCCGTCCAGCTATCAAGGCGGTTCTTCTACTAGTCATTTTGATATTGCTGTGCATTACAACTCAGGCTCTGATGAGGTGATGGAGCCTTACCATGCATTATCACAAGAAAGCGTCATGGCTTCTGCAGCGTTCTGCGATATGGGTTGGGATTTATTACGGGATACGGATGGCGATACAGAAAATGATTGCGATGATGCCGCGCCGTTAGTTCGTAACGATGCCGATGGTGATGGCGTTGTCGATGCGCTCGCCGGGAGCCACCGACTGCGTGCTCTGCGAGAGATCACCGTAGCGGAATTCGCTGTAACTCAGGCCGTGGCCGAATGCGTATTGCGGCGTGATCGGCAGATCGTGGTAACGCACCGTGTCCTTGGCGAGGTCGGGATCCGCGGGCCGGCCCGTGGGGTTGACCGCGTAATAGAAAGGAACGGCGCCGGTGGTGCGGGGAAACTCCGCGGGCAGCCGGCCCGCCGGCGAATACGCGCCGAACAGCACGTCCGCCACCGCGTTGCCGGCTTCCACGCCCAGCATCCAGGTTTCCAGTATGGCTGGTGCCTTGTCGGCCAGCTCGGAGATGGCCAGCGGCCGGCCATTGGCCAGCAACACCACCACGGGTTTGCCGGTGGCCAGCACCGCGCGCGCCAGCTCCAGCTGGCTCGGCGGTAGTTCGAGATTGGAACGGCTGCGCGCTTCGCCGGACAGGTCGTAGTCCTCGCCGATCATCAGGATGGTGACGTCGGAAGCCTTGACGAGCTTGATCGCGGCGGCGATGCCGGAGGTCTCGAGATTGCGCGGGTCGGCGCCGGCGGCCGACACGATCTTCACGCGCGTGGGCAACGCGGCGGTGATGCCCTTGAGCACGGTCACCACGTCTTCGGCCTTGCCCTGCGCGCGCCAGGATCCCAGCGACGACATGCCGTCGGTGGCCAGCGCGCCGATCACGGCGATGCTCTTCAGCTTTGCCGGATCCAGCGGCAGCAACTTGCCCTGATTCTTCAGCAGCACGATCGACTGGCGCGCGACGGCGCGCGCGGCCTCGCGGTGCTCGGGCGCGAGCAGCTCGCGCGCTTCACGCTCCGGGTCGTGGTAAGCCATGGGCTTGTCGAACAGCCCGAGCTGTTCCTTGACGCGCAGGATGCGCAGCACCGCCTCGTCGAGTAGTTTGAGGCGGGCCGGGTCCCTGGCGATCGCGTCCTTGAGATCGTCGGCGTACACGCCGCCGATCATGTCAATGTCGACGCTGGCGTCGAGCGCCAGCAACCCGGCGCCCTTGCGATCCTCGGCCACGCCGTGATTGAGCAACTCGCCGATCGCGCCCCAGTCCGAGACCAGGAGTCCCTGCCAGCCCCAACGCTCGCGCAGGGTGCCGCGCAGCAGCTCGCGGTTGGCGGTGGTCGGCACGCCGGCGATGTCGTTGAAGGCCGCCATGAACGAACCGGCTCCGGCGCGCGCGGCAGCGTAAAACGGCGGTAGATAGACCTCCTGCAGCGTGCGCTCCGAAACGTCGGCGCTGTTGTAGTCGCGCCCGCCGATGGCGGCGCCGTAGGCACCGAAGTGCTTGGCGGTGGCCATCAGCGAGCCTGGACGCAGCGCGTTACCGCCCTGGAAGCCGGCGACCTGCGCCACGGCCATGCGCGCTCCCAGGTAAGGGTCTTCGCCCGCGCCTTCGACGATGCGTCCCCAGCGGGCATCGCGCGCGATGTCGATCATGGGCGCGAACGTCCAGTGCAGGCCGGCCGCGGTGGCTTCCTCGGCCGCGACGCGCGCGGCGCGTTCCTCGGCGTCGGGGGCGAAGGTCGCGGCCTGCGCCAGCGGCACGGGGAAGATCGTGCGGTAGCCGTGCACCACGTCCATGGCGAACAGCAGCGGGATGCCGAGACGGGATTCCTCGACGGCCACCTTCTGCAGCCGGCGCAGCGGTTCCGCGCCGGCCACGTGCAGGTACGAGCCCACAGATCCGGCGCGCACGCGTTCCAGTTCGGCATCGTCGAGACGGGAGTTCAGCGACTTGCTGCGGCCGCCGGCGCGCTGCACCAGCTGGCCGACCTTCTCCTCCAAGGTCATCTTCTTGAGTAGGAGTTCGGAGCGAGAAGGTGTCTGAGCAACGGCAGGTACCGGGGCAGACAAGACGACGACAGCAATAGAGGCCACGGCTGCGTGGCACAGCAAGCGCAACAAGAGCGAATCTCCCCCGGCGACAGTCTCGGGAATTTACCCGAACCCCTAGGCCGATGTCCCGCTTTCAAGGAGGAAAGTCCGCCAGATGTTGAAGATCCATTCGTTAGGTCACTGGCTGTGGAAAAAGCGCGTGCCGCTGCTCCCGCGCTGGCTGGCATTGTTCAATCGCGTGGTGTTCGCCGTTCAGCTGCCGTCGGAAACGCGGCTCGGACGCGGTGTGCAGTTCGGGTATTCCGGACTCGCAACGGTGATCCATCCGCGCGCCGTCATCGGCGACCGCGTGAAGATCGGGCCGGGCGTGGTGGTCGGAGGTCGTTCGGGAATCTACGAAGTGCCCGTCATCGAAGACGATGTACAGCTCGGCGTAGGCGCCAAGATCCTCGGGCCGGTGCGCGTGGGGCGTGGCGCCATCGTCGGCGCGAACGCGGTGGTGCTGCACGACGTGCCCGCGGACGTCGTGGTGGTCGGCATCCCGGCGCGCATCCTGCGCCAGCGCGAAGCGACGGCTGACGAAGAGCTGATGCTGGAAACCGGGTTGTCCAACACCGGCACGTGAATCCGCGCGGGCGACGCGGCACACTTGCCGCATGCGCCGCCTGCTTTTTCTCCTCTCCTGCCTGATTCTCTCGGTTCGCCTCCAGGCGGCCGGCCCCGCGCCGGCCGATTACCTGGCGCGGCTCGCGGCCGCGCGCATCCCGCGCGACGCGGCCGCCGTGGTGGTGGCGCCGCTGGACGGCGGCGCGCTGAGCTGGGACGACAACCAGAAGCAGCCCATGAATCCGGCCAGCACCATGAAGCTGGTCACCACCTACGCGGCGCTGCACCTGTTGGGCCCGGCGTTCACGTTCCGCACCGAGGTGCTGGCCGACGGGCCGCTGGCCGGCGACGTATTGCGCGGCGAGCTGTACGTGCGCGGCGGCGGCGATCCGCACCTGGTCATCGAGAACCTGTGGCAGCTGGCTACCCGGATCCGCGGCTTCGGCATCCGTGATGTGCGCGGCGACCTGGTGCTCGACAAGGGCATGTTCGAGCCGCTGCCGCACGACCCGGGGCAGTTCGACGGCGAGGAGGGCCGCGCCTACAACGTGGGGCCCGACGCGCTGCTGCTGAACTTCAAGTCCATCGCCGTGACCTTCGTGCCGGACACCGCCGCGAAAGTGGCGCGCGTGATGGTGATCCCGGAGATCGCGGGCATGAAATACCCGCGCATGGTGCCCGCGGTCGAGGGCGGCTGCGGCGACTGGCGCGGGCGACTGCGCGCCGACATCAACGACCCGATGAACCTGCGCTTCGGCGGCGGCTATCCACTGGCCTGCGGCGAACGCGCCATCTACCTGGGCGCGCTCGGGCACACTAACTACTTTGGCGCGGTGTTCCGCGCGTTGTGGGAGCGCCAGGGCGGCTCGTGGAGCGGCAAGGTGCGCGAGGGCGGCGTGCCGGCCACCGCGCGCCTGGTCGCGGCGCAGGAGTCGCCGCCACTGGCGATGCTGATCCGCGACATCAACAAGTTCTCCAACAACGTGATGACGCAGCAGTTGTTCCTGACCATGGGCGCGGCCGGTGGCGAGGCGGGCAACCCCGCGCGCGGCGCGGCCGCGGTGCGCGGGCTGCTGACGGCGCGCGGCATCGCCGCGCCGGAACTGATCCTCGAAAACGGCTGCGGGCTGTCACGCGTCGAGCGCATCTCGGCCGGCACGCTGGCCGCGGTGCTGGTCGACGCCTGGAAGAGCCAGTGGATGCCGGAGCTCATGGCCTCGCTGCCGGTGTCCGGCGTGGACGGCACCATGCAGCGGCGCAACGTGGTGTCGGGCGCCGCGCACATGAAGACCGGACTGCTCGAGGACACGCGCGCCGTGGCGGGTTATGTGCTCGCCGCCAGCGGCAAGCGATATGTCGTGGTGGGCATCATCAATCACCCCGGCGCAGCGCGCGGAACCGGTGCGCACGACGCCCTGATCGACTGGGTTTACCGCGCCGGTTAGGGCCTCCTGCCGCGGGCGTAGTCCGTATAATGCCGCCCCCATGTCAGTCACACCTTCACGCGTACCGGTCACGGTACTCACGGGCTTTCTCGGCTCCGGAAAAACCACGCTGCTGAACCGGATCCTCTCGGAGAAACACGGCAAGCGCATCGCGGTCATCGAGAACGAATTCGGCGAAGTCGGCGTGGACTCGGAGCTGGTCATCGGCGCCGAGGAAGAGCTGTTCGAGACCAACAACGGCTGCATCTGCTGCACGGTGCGCGGCGACCTCATCCGCATCCTCGGCCAGCTGATGAAGCGCCGCGACCGGTTCGATTACATCCTCATCGAGACCACGGGCATGGCCGATCCGGGCCCGGTGGCGCAGACCTTCTTCCTCGACGACGAGCTCAAGAGCACTTTCCAGCTCGACGCCATCGTGACCATGGTGGACGCGAAGCATTTCGAACAACACGTCGATGAATTGAACGAGCCCGCCGAGCAGGTGGCGTTCGCCGACCTGGTGCTGCTGAACAAGACGGATCTGGTGGATGAATCGGCGCTCACGCGCATCGAGAGCCGCATCCGCGGCATCAACGGCACGGCGAGAATCCTGCGCACCAGGAATGCCGACGCGCCCATCGAGAAAGTGCTGAACGTCGGCGCATTCGACCTCAACCGCGCGCTGGCCGTCGACCAGGCATTCCTCGAGCCCGAGTATCCGTTCGAGTGGGCCGGCGTGTACCAGCTCGACGCGGGTGACTATCTACTCAGGGCGGGTGGTGAACACCACGAGCATGAGCACGGGCACGAGCACGTGCATGGCGAGCACTGCAATCATGATCACGACCATGCGCACGGCCACGATCACGCACACGCGGACCTGGATCTGGTGGTAGTGCCGCTGCCGGCCGCAACGCCGGAGGCCCTGCAGGACGCCATCGAACAAGCCGTGCGCAGTTTCTCGGAGCCGGCCACGGTGGTGAACTGCCACGGTGAGATCAGCGGCCGCGGCCATTTCGCCATCGACATCTCGCATGGCGGTGCGGATTTCGCGCTGAACATTGCCAAGGCCGGTGCCCATGCGCTGTTCTTCGAGCACCATCCGCTGGAGTTCGGCCTGCACCTCACCGGCCAGCGTCCGGTGCTGGAGCGCAAGTTCGCCTCGCATCACCACGAGGACGACATCAGCTCCATCGGCATCAGCGATCCGCGGCCGCTCGATCCTACCAAGCTCAACCAGTGGCTGGACTACCTGCTCAAGACGCGCGGCCAGGACATCTTCCGCATGAAGGGCGTGCTGAACGTGAAGGGTGAAGATCGCCGCCAGGTGTTCCACGGCGTGCACATGATGTTCGACGCGCAGCCCGAACGGCCCTGGGGTTCGGCGCCGCGCGTGAACCAGCTGGTATTCATCGGCCGCGATCTCGATCGCGCCGAGCTCGAGGCCGGGTTCGAATCGGCCGTCGCGAAGTAGGATGGCCAAACAGTCCCTGTCGTTCGCGCTCGAAGCGCGCGCCGTCGCGCAGCTCGACGACTACGTGATCGATCTCGCCTGGTCGCCGGACGGCAAACAACTCGCGCTGGCCGGTGGCGAGGGCAAGGTGGCGCTGGCGGACGTGGACGGGAAATTCTCGGTCGCGACCCTGGGCGAGCACATGCTGGGCACGCTGGCACTGGCGTGGCAGCCGCACGCGAAGCGCTTCGCGACCGCGGGCCAGGACGGCTCGGTGGCGCTGTGGGACGCCGCCAGCGCGCGCCAGCTGAAACGCTGGAAGCCGGGCGTTGGTGCAACGCAGGCATTGGCGTGGTCGCCGATCGGCGATGCACTCGCCGCCGCCACCGGCAAGTCGGTGACGCTGTGGAGCGCCGACGGCGACAAGATCCATTCCTTCGCACCGGCCGCCAGCACCGCGGTGGCCTTGGCCTTCGATCGTCCGGGCACCGACCTCGGGGTTGCCCTGAATGGTGAGCTGGCTGTGCACCGCATCGAGAAATCGCGCTACGAAACACGGCGTTACAAATGGCCGGCCGCGTGTCTCACGGTAAACTTCAGCGGCAATGGCAGATTCCTCGCAAGCGGCATGGCCGACGGCACCCTGCATTTCTGGAACCGCTCCTCCGGCAAGGATTCCCAGATGCGCGGCTATGACGGCCGGGTGCAGCGGGTCGCCTGGAGCGACAACAGCAAGTACCTCGCCTCGTGCACCGGCAATGACCTGGTGCTCTGGGATTTCTCCGGCAAGGGTCCCGAAGGCCAGAGGCCTCTCGTGCTGAGCGGACATACCGACCGCGTCGATGCCTTCGCCTGGCAGAGCGGCGGGGAGCACCTGCTGAGTGGCGGCCGTGACTGGCGCCTGGTGTTGTGGCGCCCGGGCCGCGCACGCGAACCCATCGACGTGCAGATGACGGACGGCGAGATCAGCGCCATGCGCTGGTCGCCCGACGGCAAACACGTGGTCGTCGGCGAGAAGCAGGGCCGCGTCTCGCTGTTCGAGGTGGTCGCACGGTGAAAGTCGAGCTGCGCGATCTCACTCCGGCCGAACGCGGCGAAGTCCAGCAACGCTTCGAACAGCTCGCGGCGAAGCGCTTCGCACCCACGCCGAAGAAGCCGCGCCAGGAAGTCTGGTGGCCCAAGGCGCCGCTCGACGGCCGCGCATTTCCCGAAGGCATCCATCCCGCGGAGGGCGATTCGCCCTTCAACGAATCCACGCGCCTGGTGGGTTTCCTCAACGGTGTCTGCGGCGGCGAGTTCTACATCGCGAACCTCACGGCGCCCAAGCCGCACTTCCGCCATACCGGGCGGCTCGACGAAGGGCTGACGCAGTGGATCAAGACGCGGCTGGTGTCGAATCCGACCTGCCTGCTGGCGTCCAACGTCGACGTGTTCATCATCGTCGACTCGAAGATGCGTTACTCGGTGCTGGGCGCGCCGCCGGAGATCATCGAGAAGTTCGAGAAGCGCTTCGGCGGCGCCGAGACCGTGCAGCGCAACTTTTCCAACTTCGTCGGCGAGATGCGCATCGGCGCGGGCATCGAGGACGTGAAGTGGGCGCAGGACTACCTGCAGAAGTGGAGCGGCTGGAACTGACCCTAGTGCATGGTTCCGGCGCGCGATAGCCCGTCGGCCACCGCGGGCAGGTGCCGCGCACTGACGGCCGCCTGGTAACGCGCCATGAGTCCCTGCAGCGCGCGCGTCCAGCTGTAATTCCGCACCACGTGCGCGCGCGCCGCCGCGCCGAGGGTGTCCAGGTCCCGGTCGTACAACGCGGCGATCGCCGCGGCAAGATTCCCTGCACCGCGGGTCTCGTCTTCATGCGGCTCGGCCAGCATTCCGGCGCGTTCGTCGAGCAGCTCGGGAATCGCGGCCGCGCGCATCGCGACCACCGGCCGGCCACAGGCCAGTGCCTCGAGGATCACCAGCCCGAAAGTCTCGTGCGTGCCGGCATGCACGAAGGCATCGGCGCCGCTGAACCAGCTCGCGAGCTCACGGTTGTCGCGGCAATACGGCAGCCGCGTGACGTTGCCGGCGCGAGCCGACTGTTCGCCACCGATCAGCAGCAGGTGGTAAGGCGGGCCGAGCTGGCGGAACGCTTGCTCGAGTACCGGGATGTTTTTCTCCGCCGAGAAACGCCCCGCGAATACCAGCAACCGCGTGGCGCGCGGCAGGTTGAGCTCGGCGCGCAGGTCACGCGCAGGTCGCGCGGGAGAGAACGTATCCACGTCCACGCCCAGCGGCTGGTAGGTGGCATGCGGCACGCCGATGCCGTACAGGTAGTCGCACATGTAGCGGCTGGGCGCGAGCACCTGCTCGCAGCGTTCATAGGTCTGTCGCACGTACCACTCGATGAACTTGCGCACGGCGTTGCCGAGACGCCTTCCCGCGAGCTCGGGGAAGTTGGAGTGATAGAAACCGATCAGCGGGATGCCACGTCGATGCGCCACGCTCGACGCGGCCCACGCGGGATGGAAGGCATCACCGACCTCGATGAGATCGGGCTCCAGCGCGTCGATGGCGCGCGACCAGCGCAATGGATTGAGCGGCAGCCGGTAGTTGAAGGCGCCGGGCACGCGGCCGCCGGACACCATCGAGACGTCGTCCGGCACGTGTGCATCGTGATCGCCCGGCACCACCAGGCTGTGGCGCCAGTTGGTGTGCGCGCGCATCCACTCGTGCTTGGCGAGCAGGTAACGCTTCACTCCGCCACTGGTGGGCGAGAAGAACAACGTGGCGTCGACTACGTGCATCTGGACATTTTCACGGCGTTGCAGGGGTGCGACCAATCAGCGCATGCTCGGTTCCCGATGCTCAATAACACCTACAAAAAGCTCGCGAGGTTGCTCACATGGGTGGCACTCGCGGCGGCAATGGTTCCGGGCGCGCGCGCGGCCGGCCTCGAGACGGCGCTGAAAACCGTTGATTCGAAAGTCATTGCGTGGCGGCGCGACCTGCACCAGCACCCGGAACTATCCAACCGCGAGGTGCGCACATCGAAGTTGGTCGCTGATCACCTGCGCAAGCTGGGTCTGCAGGTGGAGACAGGTATTGCCCGCACGGGTGTGGTCGGGCTCCTGAGGTCGGGTCAGCCGGGTCCCACGATCGCGCTGCGGGCGGACATGGACGCGCTGCCGGTGGAGGAACGCACCGCGGTGCCGTTCCGCTCCACCGCGCGGTCTAACTACAATGGCGACGAAGTCGGCGTCATGCACGCCTGCGGCCACGACGCGCACGTGGCCGTGCTGCTGGGCGTGGCCGAGGTCCTGACCCAGGTCAAGTCGCAGTTGCATGGCGACGTGTTGTTCGTGTTCCAGCCCGCCGAAGAAGGCGCGCCGCAGGGCGAACAGGGCGGTGCTTCGGTGATGCTGAAAGAAGGCCTGTTCGAGAAGTACAAGCCGGACGTAGTCTTCGGCTGGCACGCCTGGGCCTCGTTCAACACCGGCTTCATAGGGTTTCGCAGCGGCCCACTCATGGCCGGTTCGCAGATCTGGAGCGCCGTCGTCACGGGCCGGCAGACCCATGGTGCGCGGCCCTGGCAGGGCGTCGATCCGGTGGTGACCGCGGCGCAGATCGTCACCGGCCTGCAGACCATCGTCAGTCGCCAGGTGGACATCACGCGCAACCCTGCGGTGTTGTCGGTGGGCATCATCAAGGGCGGCGTGCGCAGCAACATCATTCCCGATCGCGTGGAACTCTTCGGGACCATCCGCACTTTCGAGGAAGCGCAGTACCTGCAGGTCACGCAGGCGGCGAGGCGCATGGTGGAGCAGACGGCCGCGGCAAACGGCGCGACCGCGCAGTTCAGCCTGGAGCCGTACCGCAATCCGGTGCTGAACAACGACGCGGCGCTCACGGCGCGGATGTTGCCCACGCTGCGCAAGGTGGCCGGTGAAGCGAACGTGGGCGAAATCGCGCTGATCACCGCCGGTGAAGACTTCGCCTTCTTCTCGCAGCAGGTGCCGGGTTTCTACTTCTTCGTGGGCGTGACACCCAAAGGCACGGACGTGACCACCGCGCCGGCCAACCACTCGCCGTTGTTCTACCTGGACGAAGCAGCGCTACCGCTGGCGACGCGCGCCTTCACGCAACTCGCAGTGGATTACCTAACGAGGTGAGTGGTGCCGGGAGGGGGTTCCCGTGTTTCGCCACGCGACCGTGGCGCGAGCACCGACGTCAATCCGGCGAAACACGGGAACCCCCTCCCGGCACCGCTAGGCCAGGTTCTTGCTGATCGGCAGGCGCCGCACGCGTTTGCCGGTGGCCGCAAAGATCGCATTCGCCACGGCCGGCGCGATCGGCGGCGTGCCGGGTTCGCCGGCGCCACCCATGGCTTCACCTGAATTGATGATCGCGACTTCGATCTCCGGAGCCTCGTTGAGGCGCAGCACCTGGTAGTCGTGAAAATTGCTCTGCTGCACGCGGCCATTTTCGAAGGAGATCTCGCCGTGCAACGCCGCCGAGAGCCCGTAGTTGATGGCGCTTTCCATCTGCGCGATGACGCCCGACGGATTCGCGGCGAAGCCGCAGTCGATGGCGCACCACACCTTGTGCACGCGCACGTCGCCGCCCTCCACCGACACCTCGGCCACCTCGGCGACGATGCTGCCGAAGGAATTCTGGATGGCGATGCCGCGCCCGCGGCCCGCGGGCGGCGGTGTTTCCCAACCGCTCATCTGCGCCGCCTTCTCCAGCACCGCGAGGAAGCGCGCGTCCTTGCCTAACAACCTGCGGCGGAACTCCACCGGATCGACGCCCGCCAGCGCCGCCAGCTCGTCCATGGCGCAGTTGACCGTGAAGCCGGTGTGCGAGTGGCCGACCGAGCGCCACCACAGGATGGGCACCGTGCGATTGCCCTCATGCGTGTCCACCAGCAGATTTGGAATGGTGTACGGCATGTCCGAGGCGCCTTCGACGCTCGACGGGTCGAACGCGGAGCCCTTGGGGATGAACGACTCGAATTGGCCGCCACGCAGCACCGGCTGGCTGACGATGCACTGCTGCCAGGCCAGGGCATTGCCGTCGCCATCCACGCCGGCGCGCACGCGCGAAATGACGTATGGGCGGTACGACAACCCCTGCACGTCGTCCTCGCGGGTCTGCATCAGCAATACCGGCTTGCCCACGGCGCTCGAGGCCTGGGCGGCTTGCACGGCCGCATCGGAGTAGCGCTGCGCGCGCCGCCCGAAGCCGCCGCCGAGAAACGCGGTGTGAACTTTCACGGTGGCGCGATCCACGCCGAGCACTTCGGCCACGGCGTCACGGTCCGGCGACTGCATCTGCGTGCCGAGGTACAGGTCGCAGCCATCGGCGCGCACGTCGGCGAGGCAGTTCAGTGGTTCCATCGGTGCATGCGCCAGGTACGGCAGCTCGTACTCCACGTCCATGCGCTTCGCCGCACCGGCCAAAGCGTTGCGCACGTTGCCGCGCTCCGCGGCCACGGCGCCAGGTTGTTTCGCGAGCTTGCGGTATTCCTCGCGCAGCGCGGCGGTGGAGAGGTTCTTGTTAGGCCCCTCGTTCCACTGCAACACCAGAGCCTCGCGCCCGCGCTTGGCCGCCCAGGTGTTGCTGGCGTAGACCACCACGCCGAAGGGCAGT
>Ga0164241_10005452_pt1 | contig 11916 bp, 7 predicted proteins | sample OricomyardsoilBY_FD_108780 | JGI IMG/M metagenome (GOLD analysis project Ga0164241, IMG submission 108780) | Backyard soil microbial communities from Emeryville, California, USA - Original compost - Back yard soil (BY) | ecosystem: Environmental > Terrestrial > Soil > Unclassified | place: USA... | reverse complement strand
TGACCCGTTGGTCGCTGATTTTATGAACGGTCTCGCCGAAATTAACGCCCTCGCTGACAAGACTGAAGGGTTCGTCTGGCGGCTGACCACCCCCGCCGGAGATGCCACCGCGTTACGCCCATTCGATGACCCTAACATGCTGGTCAATATGTCGGTGTGGGAAGATATGGACTCGCTCTATCGCTATGTGTACTACAGCGACCACACCCATTTTTTCCGCCGCCGCGGCGAGTGGTTTGAGAAATTGAATACCCCCATCACGGTGTTATGGTGGGTTCCGGTGGGGCATATCCCATCAGTGGATGAGGCCAAAGCAAAGCTCGACCACCTGACAGCACACGGCGCGACTCCTGATGCGTTCACATTCAAACAAAAATTCCCCGCGCCAGAAATCTAATCGATTTGGCGAAGGACATTGTCATACCCCCCCATTTATCACAAAATTTGCACACACGTCTTTTAAGTCTTGTCCCTGTAGGGTCTATAAGCGGGGATATGGAATATGAATAGCGATTCGTGTCCCCGCATTTGGCGCGGATTCATAGGTAACTTGTCCATTCCAAGGGATAAAGCGCTTGGCGAGTGATTGCACACCGTGATGTCCTTCACTGGCCGCCTTGGCTCGTTCCACCTCGCTTGACCCTCGACCATCATCTGCGACAATAAGTGTAAACGACATGCCGTCATGGTCATTGAGTGAGACGGTGATTTTCTGTGCATGGGCATGAGTGAGCGCGTTATTGAGCAATTCTGTGGCGATGATAAACAGCTCTTGATACAAAATTGGGGGGATGGGATAGCGGAGATTTTCATCGCCTTGATATTCAACAGCTTGATTCTCATTAAACCGATTACACATAATTGCAATATCTTTACCCAATCCGCTTTGCGGTTCGATGATATGAGTCAAGGTACGGAAATTATTCACCATCTGTTGCATATAGCCGATACGCTGTTGGAGCGAAATCATAAACTCGTTGGCCTCTTTGTTAATAGCGAGGTCAATATCTTGACGGATTCGGCGCATCGGTCCACCGATAATGTCATGGAGAATATTATCGAGTTTGTTATTGGCTTCTTTTCGCATCTGATGTTGAGCTTCTTCAGCTTCTCGCAATAAACGCAAACCCCGTTGGTCGCGGAGATAGAGCGCCATCCAACTGAGGATGACACGAATGACATTAATCTCATTAGCGTCGAAAATATCATTGTCATAACGATGCCCCAAAGTCACCATTCCAATCACGCTGTTCACATCCCTAAGAGGGATACACACCTCTGCCGCCCCGACCAATAACGCTTTTAAGGTGTCGTTAGGCGTGCGCTGTGAATAAGAGACGAGGGGGAGGCTCTCAGCGTCATGGGGTGTCAGTGTCCATGGCATAATGTCAATCGGAGCGATGGCATCATTCGGGATACTAGCAACTGCATATTCCCCTTCGATACTCAGCACCGTGCAATCATCATTTAACACCCAAATCGCCGCATAATTAACTTTGACAGCATGTGCGAGACTTTCAATAAGGTGATACAGACCAGTCGTTTGTGCCTCATATGTCGGTTCTGTCTCAGCTTGAGTGAGCGCCTCGTTAAATTCTCGGATTTCTTGATACCCCAACGAATTATGGTTCAGTAGCCAGACAATGCCGTTTTTAAGATGTGTCTGCATCAAACCAATCCAAATTGAGAGCGCTACGACACCGAAAATAACACTGAATACAGGGATATCCCACACGCCTTGTGTGAGTATCATAGGGCGCAATATGGCTTGGATGAAATTGGCTACCATACCTGCCACAGCCAGAATTGGAACATTGAGCAAAAAGCGTGATGCTGGGCGAAAGGTCTGATACCGGAGAATGAGATAAGCAACAGACAATGGGATGAGCAACATTAAATAACGAAGGTCAATCCCTGAACTATACAGTGATACCTGAACGCCCCTAAGTCGCTGAAGCCCAGCGAGGATGAATAGCGGGACAGAGGGAAGGGCAGCGACAAAAATTAAGCTCAACCGCCGCCGCCAACGCCTCTCACGGGTATAGATATAAAGCGGACGGCTGATTTGAGTCACGATAGCAATTGCCATACCAATCGTCGCGGTACGGTAGCCGTATTCATCCAATTGAAGAGTTGGAGTCGGGTTGCCAGTACTGAGCATAGTGAGGGTCGAAAACAGATGTGCTAATCCAGCCGAAATCATCCATAGCCTAAATCCCCATATAGACAACCGTAACCAGTGATTCTGATTAGCCTGACCAATAGGGAAGAGTAGTGAAAAATCAATGATACTGCTGGCGGCAAAAGCGGGTATAACCAATAGCATCAAACTCAGGCCTGTAGAAAGCCAGCCGTCATGCCAGAACAAGCTGGGTCGGTCTATTCCGCTGACCAATGCACCCCATGTGGCTGTGACAGCCATCACTTCGCACAAGTAACTTTCAGGCGCAGCACGATAGCTTTCCCATGCCAAAATCAACAAACCAGCGGACAGTAGGAATTTAGCCGCCCAGACATCCCATGCTTGGCTAAGGGTGAATTGTTGGATGGGGACATCACGGGTAGTATGTCCGACAAGATTATGCCAGAAGACGACCCGTATCGTTTTTTGGCCTCTGTCAAAGGCAGTTTGAAAATAGTTTATGGCACTATGTTCGTTATATGATATCCCATCGATAAACTCCAACTTTGCACCGTTCATGTAGGTATATTCCGGTGTCCACCAATCCGGTGTGAATCCATCAATAATCCAACCCGGTGTGTGAGGATTATAGAAAGTGATAAATCCAATAAAAGGCCGTCCGACGTCGGAGAAAATACGGATGGTTTGTGTACAGACGATGGCAATAGTCAATAAGATAAACCAACGGATTGCCCTATGCGACTGGCGGTTAGGTATTGCGTGTACGGATGTCATGGAGAATCATAACCCATCTTAATACCGTGGTCGGCTCTAAATGTTTTTCACGTAATTGTGCGCGGGTAATCCCCAATTTTTCGTAGATATTCTGTAAGCGCTTTCGGACATTATCAGGTTCTTTTTCAATTTGCCCCGCAATACCTTCTGCGGTCAAGCCGAATTTAGCGGTCTGGGCTATTTCCCATTCAGCGGCAGTCAACTTATCAGCTTGGGTATTCAGCCGTGCATAAGCGGTCTGAACAACAATCCGTGCTTGAGGGATCAAGTCCTTCAAAAATTGTTCTTCTTGAGTAACACGATAGCGAAGTGCCTCATACACCGGATTTTTGCCTTGCATGACCTCAAGTACGGCATTCCGACATTGTTCATGGTTGTATTTTCCGATAAAGCCTACGCCAATCTTCCATGTATCTAATAACAGTCGATATGGACGTTCAAGATCGATATGGGCAGAAATCATGACGATACCAAGTTTAGGACGGATTTTCTTGAGCGTGTGGGCCAGTGCAAATCCGCGTTCTTTGTCGATGGAATCGTGGACAGCCTGCCCCTCTTCAAACTCTGGAATCATCGAATCGATGACCGCCGCGTCCGGTTGGAAAGCATGGTAAAGAATGATGGCTGTGGTCTGACTGCGACAATGGGCAACATCAAACCCATCTTGCCTAAATAAATCAGCGCTACCCCTCGCAGTCATCTCAGCATCTTCAACAATCAATAGCTTGGTCATCGTTACAACTCGCCATATTTTGCTGTCGTAATGCTGCCACATCACGGCAATAAACGAATACACATTCAAGACTTTAACTCAATTTGTGAGCATACACCTTACTAAGATTAAGAAGGCATCTGCTTGGTAATCCATTCATAATCAAAAATACAGGTCAAATTTATTTGAAAGTGAGGGAATTGTGTCAACTCAATTGCTATCGATTGCCAATGTCATCGCGGTGGCGTGCTATGCGATTACGCCAGAAGGACAACCGCCAGAAATTTTCTATCCCTTGGTCGCACATGTGATAGGGGAAGATGGGCTTGGAACATCATGGCCAATAGTATATCGTGAAGCAGCGGCTCGCGCTCAGTTTGTCAGCTTATCAAATGAGGCATTGCGGTCTTGGGCGGCATGTATGGCTGAAGAAGTGACCGATAAAGTTAACCGATCAGTGGTTTTTAGTCTAGGGATGTGGGGCGTCATGATCGCTTATCATAGTATACCGTCGGAGGCTTGCACGGTCTTGACGCATCTGCAAATAGCTTTTGGATTGAATGATGGGTTGGTAAACGTGATTCAATCCCGCTATCCGTTGGGCGATCTCGGATGATCGAATTTTAAAAAGCCATTTGAAAAGTCCACATCAGACCCAATTCGCTAGGTATGGGCGGCGGGCGCACACACGGGTGCGTCCCTACCACAATCCCGTGATTCGGGTATTTCAAACGGGGTGATTCGACATGATGAATGTTCGTAATTCCCCTGATTTGTAGGGGTTTGGCGTGCCAAACCTGTTAATTTATGCTGCGACTTATACGCATGCCTCATAGGGTGAATCCTTGCCTGTCCGATGAATTTTCAAATGGCTTATTAGAGACCAGCACCAAAAAAGGGGACGGCGCTTTGCCATCCCCTTTTTGATTGGATGAGGGAAGAAATTGAGGTGTCGTAACGGACGCGCAACGGCGCGTTACGACCATAATCGTCATTCGTAGGGATGCCCAACGGGGCGTCCGCCTGTGTCAGCATATTTTGACTCGCACAGCCAGTTAATAACCAACCGTACTGGTTATGCTCTAAATCGTCTGGCGCAGCGGGCGCATCCCATTGAAGGCGACCAGTAAGGCGACCCCGACATCAGCGAAAACCGCCGTCCACAGATTACCGCTGCCCTCAATGGCGAGGGCGACGAAAATCAGCTTAATCCCCAACGCCAGCACCGCATTCTGGAAGATGAGCTGACGGGTGAAGCGTGCCAGCCGGATGGCGGCGGGCAAAGCGTTCAAGCCATCAGCCATCAACACGATGTCGGCGGTTTCCATCGCTTGGGCGCTGGACGCGCCGCCCATCGCAATCCCAATCGAGGCGGCGGCCAGCGCGGGCGCATCATTCACACCGTCGCCAATCATCGCCAGCGCCCCGAATTGTGCGGTTAGCTCATGCACGGCGGCCACTTTATCTGCGGGGAGCAGGCTGGCACGGACATGGCTCACACCGACCTGATTGGCGATAGATTGCGCGGCGGCGGGATTATCGCCAGTCAGCATGGCGGTCTGCAAACCGAGGCTGTGTATCTCGCGCACCACCGCCGCCGATTCGGGACGGACGGCATCAGCCAACATCAGGTAGCCGCGCACATCCCCCTTATCCGCCAACAAAACGGCGGTTTGCCCTTGTGATTCGGCGGCGCTAATTTCCGCGCATAATTCCGCGCCGTGCGGGTAATTGGCGTCAAACAGGCTGTGCGACCCCACCGCCACCGCGTCGCCCCCTATCATGCCGCGCACGCCCAAGCCCGCCATTTGCTCGACCTGTTGGGCGGGCGGATAGGTGTTTGCGATGCCGCGTGATTCCGCGGCGCGGACGACGGCCTGCGCCAGCGGGTGGGCGCTCTGTGATTCAAGGGCGGCAGCTTGTGCCAGCACGTCCAAACAGTCGGGACAATCTGGCGACGCGCATCCGGCGGCGCGGCTGGTGAAGACCATCGGCTTACCTTGTGTCAGCGTGCCAGTCTTATCGAACGCGACGGCCTTGATTTGCGCGAGGGCTTCCAGATGCGCCCCGCCTTTGATGAGGACGCCGCGCCGCGCCGATGCCGTAATCCCGCTGATGACGGTGATGGGAGCGCTGATGACCAACGCGCACGGGCAAGCGATGACCAGCAGCGCCAGCGCCCGATATAACCAGCCGGATTGCGCGGCGGTATCGAAAAACGGTGCGCCGAACAACAACGGCGGGATGAGCGCCACGCCCGTCGCCAGCAGCACGATAGCCGGGGTATACCACTTGGCGAATTGGTCAATCGCCCGCTGCGCCGGAGCGCGGTCACGCTGCGAGTCTTCAATCAGGCGTACCATACGGGCGAGCGTCGTATCTTCGGAGTCGGCGGTCACGCGCACGGTCAACGCGGAATCGCCGTTAATCGTCCCCGCATAGACGCTATCGCCTACCATTTTGGCGGCGGGCATACTTTCCCCCGTGATGGGCGCTTGATTGACCCCGCCCGCGCCGCTTTCAATCATCCCGTCAGCGGGGATGCGCTGCCCGGGCTGTACCAATACCACATCCCCAATCGACAACGACGCGGCGGTCACGCTGACGGGCTTGCCATCCCGCAGGAGCAAGGCATCCGGCGGCGTCAGAGTCAACAGGTCGCGCAGACTTTTGCGGGCGCGGTCAGCGGTATAGCCTTCCAACGCCTCCCCCACCGAGAACAGCACCATCACGACGGCGGCCTCGGCGAATTGACCGATGACCAACGCGCCGAGGGCGGCAATCGTCATCAGGCTGTTGATGTTCAACTCGTGATTGAGTCGGAGCGCGTTGAACCCGCTGATAGCCACCGGACGCCCCGCCACGATGAGCGAGGCCACGCACAACAGGTCAATCACCAGCGACGGGACGGGCAATAACGCCAGCGCCAACGCCCCCAGCAATAAAGCCGTGCCGAGTCCCGTCCCGCTGAGGTTGCCGTCTGGGGTGATGAACAAATAGCGCAGCAGCCCCATCACCACACCGGAGTCGGCGGCTGAGGCGTGCGTGTGTCCGTGGTCAGCAGAGTCATCAGAGTCGGCGGGCGCGGGCTTGCGGCGGGTGACGGGGACGGCCAAGTGATAGCCGAGCGCCTCGACGCGCTGTTTGATGTCACCGAGTGCCGCGCTCCCCGTCACATACAGCGTGCTAGTCCCGTAATCGACCTCGGCCTTGACCACATTGTCGAGGCGTGAGACTCCGCGCTGCACCGTGCGGGCGCAATCGGCACAATCCATGCCGGTGATGGTATATTTGCTTTCGGAGTCGGACATCGCGCACCTCTGATAGATAGTTAAGAACAGTCCTGAGTCCCGAGTCCTGAGATATGGTTTATCCCATCTCAGGACTCAGGACTTGGGACTCATCACTTTTGCTCACTATACCGCCGATTCAACCTTATCTGATAGGCCATTCGGCGTGTTCTCGCTAAGAGAGACGTAGTATCACACGCTGACACAGCCAGAGTTATCCCTCAGCCCGCCGCAGATTCTCCGCCAGCAGACGGCGCAAGACCTCTTCCTCGCCAGATGGGGTGCGGAGGGTCAGGGTTAAATCCTCCCAGCCATAGGCCGACAGCACCGCCGCGTCGAGTTGGTCGTGTAATTCGGTCATGCGCGGGGCGAATTTCCGCGCCACATCGGGGATTTTGCCGCCCCGCCCGTTCCCCTCACGATGGGCGCTGACCGCGTTGTATAAATTGGTCAGCGTGCGGTCTTTGAGGGCTTTTTCGTCCGCGCCCAATTTGATGAGGTCGGGCGGGTTGAGCCATGCCTCGCGTTCGGCATGGAGGGCGGCGGCGGCGGCGGAAATAGCCTTCATCTCTGCCGATGGCTCGGCGGGTTCGTTTTTGGGCGAATAGGGGAAGGGGAACGTCCTAAAAGCCTCAGTTACAGAATATGTCGGTGAACCTGCAACACCTCTGGATGCTGCCATCCTTAAAGACCATAATTCATGAATGTAGCTGTGTAATACACCCATGATTACATCTGAGTCTGTAGCAAAAACTATTAGCTTTTGGTCTGGCAAAATATCACTATTTAGCCAGACAAAATATCTTTGGGAAGAGTCATAAACCGTAACTAAATATCGGTGTAGACCTTTTAGTGCTTCACGCAACTCAGCTCTAGGCGCTTCATAAAGCCACCATTCTTGAACTAATCTTGGATTAGATTCAGCTTGTCTTGCTGAGTACATGGTGGTTTGGATGTATTCAAATGGTTTTTTGTACTTCTTTACATTATCTAGTGAAGTATCGTCAAGATTATGAAAATCCACTATCCAACGGATTTTTCCACGACGTGCTATATCTGAACCATTGTAATATTTTCTGATAACATCCGAATTTTTGACCCCTGATGGATTAAGAGCTTTTATAAAGGTTGTTTCTTCCCCTACTGGAATTCTGAAACCCTCTCCATATGGTTTTACACCTGATGATGCTAAACAGGGTTGTTGAATCGGTAGTGCTGTGCGTAAGTTCATTCCCGTAGTTAAATCATAATTGATTTTAGGCACGGGTATCGTGTTGAGAACTAGCTTTTGTTCTATTCCACCATCAAAACCAATCATTGAAACTAATAGTTGTGCATCTACACGCCTAGTATCTTCCGATGAACCCCATTTTATTCGAGTTTTCGCAAAGAAAATTTGCCCTGTATTTGTGATAGCTTGAAGAATTTCACGATTCTGTAGTTGGTTTATAGTTGTTGTAGTTACTAAACCAGCACGAATTTGGTGATTGTTTTCAATATATCTACGACATTTCTCAAACCAATAAACAACTAGGTCTACGTTTGCTTTTACATCGCTTGAATATAAGCGATGTAAATGTTCGGTATATTCTTTACCTAGTTTTTTCTTGAAATCCTTAGACCCCATATAGGGCGGATTTCCGATGATGATTTTGGCGGGCGGCCATGCCGGTTCATACGGTTTGCCGTCGGCGTCGTAGCGCAAAATCGCGTCGTCGTTGGTCACGCGGTCTGGGTCGGTGGGTTTTAACTTGTCTTGGATAATCGGGTTGGGCAAGGCACGCGGGTGGGGCTGCTTGCGCGGCTCATGCCAGTGCAGCACGCCCTCATCCTCATAGCGCCATTGCAGATAACCAATCCACATCACGACATGCGCCAATTTCGCCGCGAACGGGTCTTTTTCGATGCCGAACAATTGGCGCGGCGTGACCACATCGCGGAAGGCGTCCGGTGCAAGCGGGCGGAAGGCATCGCGGATTTTACCTTCAAGGTCTTTGAGCGCCTTGAGCGCCACATACAAAAAGTTGCCGCTGCCGCAGGCGGGGTCTAAGACGGTGGTCGATTCCAATTGGGCGTACATGCCGTCGCGTAATTCAATCAAGCGCGACTCGGCGGTTTTCCGCGCTTTGGGGGCGGTGGTGGGGTCTAGGAAGGTTTGCATCAGCGGGGCGGCCTCGGCTTGGGTCGCGTCCCACGCGCTCAACAAGGGCGACATCAACACGGGGTCAATCACCAGCCGGATGTCGGCCTCTGAGGTGTAATGTGCGCCCAATTGCGCCCGCTTGCCCGTATCGAGCGCGCCCTCGAACAGCGTGCCAAAGATGGTGGGGTTGACTCCGCGCCAATCGGCGTCGGCGGCCTCGCTGAGGATGTCTACCGCGCCCGGGATTTCGGTGATGTCTAAGACTTCGATTCCGTCGCCTGCGCCCTCTTCACTCTCGGCAAAAATCCCGCCGTTGAAATATGGGACATAGCTCACGTTATACCGATTGGTTTCGCCGTTCATCGCACTGAAAACCAATTTCAGGTGTTCTGCAAACGCTTCTGGGACGTTTATCGCGCCGTCGGCAAGGTAACGAAACATCGGGGCGGTATATTGGGGCGGCAGCAGCCCAACATCCTCGACAAATAAGCTAAATACCAATTTTGTCAAGAATCGCGCAATTTGCATCGCGCCCCATTTGGGCGTCCCGCCGAGGGGGTGCTGGCGCATCAGGTCTGAGAGGTGGGCGAATTTGTTGGCGAGTTTTTCGGTCAGTTTTTCGCTGTCGAGGCGTTGTTTTTCCAGCAGATGGCGGGTTTTATCGGGGTCGGTCAACGCCCAGCGCAAAATCTTACGGTTGCGGTAAATCAATAAATCTTGGTTGAAAATTTTGATGGGCTGACCGCTGAGATTCGGCCATTGGGGGTAAATGCGATATTCCAAAAAGTCGCAGACGATGAGCAGCGGCGGGTTGCCGAGGTTGGAACGGTAAGACAGCACTTGGGCGTAGGCGCTATCGAGGTCTTTCAGCTTGCCTTTGTATTCCCACGCAAAACGGCCTTGATACGACACATCGGCTCGCCCTGCGCCGCCGCCGGTCTTCTCGACGTGTTGCTCAAATACGGCTTTGTCGCCCGTTGTGCCGAAATAGCTGGCGGGGTTCAGTCCGACCAACTCGACCAATTGCTGGAAGTGCAATTGTGCGCCTTGTTGCTCGCGTAAGGTGCTGTCGTTCCAATTTTTCACAAAATCAGCGGGCGTGATGGTCATGAGCAAAATCTCTGGGTGCGCGGCACAATTCACAAAGTATAGCATAGGCGTTCTGAATCAGCACGGCGTCCGTACGCACGACACTTCGGGTAGGGACGTGCAACCACACGTCTGTCCCCTTTATTATTTTCTTACCGCATCAAAATTTTGCTGGGTTTATCCGTGCGTTTGGGGCGGTTCGGCGTGTCTCGAGTCTTATAGACGGTGTATCATCAGGTCATCTCATGTCTGTCCAGAGGTTTCCCCCCATGACATCCTCCCCCAAGCCGCCCGTGCCGGTGACCATCATCACCGGATTTTTGGGTGCGGGCAAAACCACGCTCCTCAACCGACTCTTGCACGCCGACCACGGCCTGAAAATCGGCGTGTTGGTCAATGACTTCGGCGCGGTCAACATCGACGCTGCCCTCATCACCCGCGTGGATGATTCCGAGGCGGTCAGCCTGAGCAACGGATGTATCTGCTGCACCATCCGCGACGATTTGCGGCTGGCGGTGGTCGGGTTATTAGCCCGCGCCGAGCCGCCGGATTATCTGGTAATTGAGACCAGCGGCGTGAGCGACCCGCTGGATGTCGCGCTGACTCTCCGCGCCGTGGAAGGCGTGACCATCGACACGATTCTGACCGTGATTGACGCCGAACAATTCTTGACCGTCCCGCGTGAAAACGCGGTGCTGGCGATGAATCAAGTCGGGGTGGCCGATATTGTCGTGCTGAACAAGGTCGATTTGGTTGATGCAGCCGGACTTGATGCCGTCCGCAAGCGCGTGCGCGACATCATCAAGACGGCGCGGATTTTCGAGACGACTCACGGGGATGTCCCGCTGGCGATTCTGCTGAATGTCGGCGGATTCGACCCTGAACGCCTGACCAGCCGTCCGTCCATGGACGTGCATACGCACGGCGCGGGGGAGCATCACGAGTCGCATCACCACGACCATACCACCGTGTTTGAGACGTGGACGTGGCGCAGCGCCGATCCGGTCAACGCGGCGGAACTTCAGCGCGTGATTGACCGACTGCCAGAGACGATTTATCGCGCCAAAGGGTTTTTCTATCTGGCGGACTCCCCGACTCTACGCGCCACCTTGCAAGTGGTCGGGCGGCGGGCGACTCTGACGCCGGACGGTGACCCGTGGGGCGAGTCCGCGCCCGCGTCGGTCTGCGTGGTGATCGGCGCAGCCGGAGGCGTCCACCCCGCCGAATTACAAGCGCGATTCGACTCCGCATTGGCGGTCAACGCGCCGAAAAACGACCTACAACGCTTGACTCGCGGCGTTATCAACTGGATTAGAGGCACTAAATGACCGATTTCACCCATGACGACCCGCGCACGCCCATCACCATCATCAGCGGATTTTTGGGCGCGGGCAAGACGACTCTGCTCAATCATATCCTGACCGCGCCGCACGGCTTACGAATCGCGGTGCTGGTCAATGATTTTGGCGCGGTGAATATCGACGCCTCGCTGATTGTCAGCATCGAGGGCGATACCATCAGCCTGAGTAACGGCTGCATCTGCTGTACCATCCGCGATGACTTGATGCAATCCACGCTGGACGTGCTGGCGCGGGAGATTCCGCCCGAATACATCATCATCGAAACCAGTGGCGTGAGCGACCCTGTAGCCGTCGCCAATTCGTTCATGCTGCCGTCTGTCAAGCGCCGCGTGCGAATCGACAGCATTTTGGTCGTTGTGGACAGTGAAAACTTCCGCACGTTGGATGACGACCTGTACGCCCGC
>Ga0164241_10005451_pt1 | contig 11917 bp, 13 predicted proteins | sample OricomyardsoilBY_FD_108780 | JGI IMG/M metagenome (GOLD analysis project Ga0164241, IMG submission 108780) | Backyard soil microbial communities from Emeryville, California, USA - Original compost - Back yard soil (BY) | ecosystem: Environmental > Terrestrial > Soil > Unclassified | place: USA... | reverse complement strand
GCACTGCCGATCCCTGCGCATGGACTGCCGCCTTGAGCTGGCGATATATCGATTCGCTCAAGCCGTGCTTCCATTCCTGGGGAGTATCGGCGGCCATGTGCTCGTCCAGAAGGCTGGTGAACATTTCTTCACCTGCGCCACCGTCCGTCAGGCCGCCACTTGGCACGGTCGAGCGCATGGATTTGTACATCTGCTGCACGAAGACTCCTTCGAGCTGCTGTGAGACCTTGTGGAGTTTGGCGTCCCGGGCCGCGGCGGCCGGGTCGACGACAGGGTCTTTCGCAGCAGGCTGAGGGCCTCCGATGCTGATCATCGGATGGTCACTTCGGCGGAGAGCGCTCCCACTTCTCGCAGCGACTCGAATATTGCCGCGATCTCGGAAGGCGATGTCTGTACCGCCTGCAGTGCCGAGGCGACTGCCTGGACAGATGCACCAGTGGCAACCCGTACCGCCTGGCTCCCTCCGCTCCCTCCGTTGCCGCCAGCGTTCGGGCCAACTCCGCCTGTGCCATTGGCGGCTGCGCCAGCGGCTGGCGGAGCGCCTGCCGCCCCCCCGATAGTAAGGGTAACTCCGCCATGGCTCACGACTGCTTCGCCGACGGTTATGTCGCCGCCCGCCACGACGGTTCCGTCGCGTCCATCGATCACGAGCCTGTTGGCGCGATCGGGCGTGACTTTGAGATCCTGGATTTTCACAAGTGTCGCGGCCCGGTCGCCTGTTGCGGGCAGCGTGAGCGCTATTGAACCCGGATCCTCGACCTTGGCGGTGTTGGCTCCAATGGACTGATTGATGGCAGCAACGATCTTCGTGGCGGTGCCAATATCAGGATCCTTCAACAACAGTCGGGAGGAATTGGCGAAACTCTCGGTTGTAACGGAGCCTTCCAGAAGCCCGCCGCTCGGTATGCGCCCCGATGTTTCGACAGTGTTGAAGTCGCGTGAATTGATATTACCGTCGCTCATCACTATCGAGCCCTGCGCGGTTCCGACGGATTGTGCTCCTGCATCAGTAATGAGAGGAGTCATCCATAATGTGCCGCCGCGGAGAGACCGGGCGTCGCCGAGCGACGAAATCGTAATGTCGAATTTTCCACCAGGACGTAGATAGGGCGACACTTCAGCCGTGACCAGAACGGCCGCAGCATTGCGCGTACGCAACGCCTGCGCAGGTATCTGAATGTCGAAGCGGCGCAGGAGGTTCGCAACGGATTGCACCGTCTGTCCACCCTGGCTTCCGCCCACTCCGCGATCTCCGGTGCCGTCGAGACCAACGACTATTCCATAGCCGAGCAGTCGTACCGGTGTTGAGCCGTCTGCGATCGTAATATCACGAATACGTGCGGACTGTGCGCCGGCCTGAAACGCAAACAGTGTCAGACAGCCAAGAGTTGTGATGAATGCTTCGAGACTTCGCTTCATGGCCAGAACGCTCCGATTAGCCGACCTATTATCCCACTCTTCGCCTTGCCAAGAGGCCCTTCTGCCTGGTAGTCCAGATCTGCATCGGCCATGCGAAACGATTGCACACTATTGTCGGGAGCTACATCCTCAACGCGAACCCACCCTGTCAGCACGAGGTTCACCTTGCTCTCTTCGACCTTGATGATTTTGGAGCCCTTGAGCTGCATCACTCCATTCGGCGCAATTGCGACAACTCTGGCGCTCATGTCAGTCGTCAGCCGGTTCGTTCTCGCGTCGAGTCCGCTGTTCTGCGACTGATTGCCATTGTTGGAATTGATGCCGAAAGTCTTGTTGCTCGTCGGCGTCGATACGCCGAGCCCGAGAGAGCGCTGCCGGTTTTCAGTCGCGTTCACTTCCTTGTCGAGCGACGTGAGTGTGTACTCATCCACAAGAACCGTGACGATGTCACCGAGATGAAAGTCGCGGCGGTCGGAAAGCCACGATTGTCTGCCTGGCACTGCGGTCGATGTCAGTACAGGCGTTCCCTGCGTCGCTGCGCCGGCTGCGGCTCCCGTAGGGTTAGCTCGTGTTGTTGCTGTTCCAACTGTTGTTCCAACTGCTGCCGGCGCTGACGGCTGGGTCGATGGGGCTGCCTGAGCCCCGACGTCGGATGCGGTCGAAAACGTTCCCGTGACCGCTACGACTACAGCGACAGCCATGACCATATCGATTGGTCGATTCTTCATTGCATCACCCTCACACTGTTCGGACCGGTGATGACGCCGTGCAGGCGTCGTCTATTGTCGAGCTTCACGTAGACCTCGTCGCCCTTGCTACCGCGACCAATGGCCGTTCCGCGGACACGGATGGACACACCCGGCGTCGAGTAGATCACGTCGACAGCGTCTCCCGCGCTTACAAGGTCCGGCATCGCAACACCAGGTTCGCGCAGTATCTCGCCCTCTCGTATCACTCGGCGCGCGACCCAGCCTGGAGCAACCTTCGCCGCTTCCGGCACGCTCCCGTCAGTGAGCGTCGTGTCGGACCACTTGATGTCGCCTGCCGACAGGACAGTTCCGCGCATGAGATCGCGTGCAGCGATCGGGATCTTCACAGCGCCCGACTTCGGTGATTGCGCACGCGCCGAGTGAACTACACACATGAGCGCGGCGAGGAATGCTGCATTATGCTTGTGCATCGTTACCGCATCAGGGAGTTGGCGGTCTGCGACATGTCCTCGCTGTTCTTGATCGCCTTCGAGTTGATTTCGTACGCACGTTGTGCGGTGATCATGTCAACCATTTCGGTGACGATCTCGACATTGCTGGCTTCGAGATATCCCTGCGCAATACGGCCGTTGCCATCTTCGGTCGGATTTCCGCGGATCGGATCGCCCGATGTCGGAGTTTCCGAAAAGAGATTCTGGCCCATCGACTCGAGTCCGGATGGATTGGCGAAACGCGCGAGCTCGATGCGACCGAGTTCCTGTGTTCCGTTTGTGGCGCCCGTTACGCCGTTTGCGGTGACGACGCCGGTTTCGGAGATCGTCACCGAGGTTGCGTCCTTCGGTACCTTGATCGGCGGCTGGATAGCGTAACCCTGGTTCGTGACGAGTACGCCCTGATCCGACACCTGAAGACTTCCGTCGCGTGTATATGCAGTATTGCCATTCGGCAGCTGCACCTCGAAGTATCCTTCGCCTTCAATCGCGAGATCGAGCGGGCGAGACGTCTGCTCGAGCGAGCCTTGTGAGTCGATCCTCTGGACCGAGGTGAGGCGGGTACCGAGGCCGACCTGGATGGCTGGAAGTTGCTCCGTGTCGCGCGATCCGAGCGTGGCCGGACCCTGGAGTGTCTGGTATAGCAGGTCTTCGAAGTGAGCTCGGCTTCGCTTGAAACCGGTGGTGTTTACGTTGGCGAGGTTGTTGGCGATGACGTCGGTGCGCGTCTGCTGCGCCTGCATGCCTGTTGCTGCGGTATGAAGTGCGGGATCCATTTAATCAGTCTCCTTAGTTTGCTGGGCGGGCCAGTTCGGTAGTTGCGATCTCACGCACTGTGTCGAGCGTGGTTACCGCCTTCTGCACTGCTGAGTAGGCGCGCTGAATCGAGATCATGTCCACCATCTGACTGATTGGTGTGACATTGCTCTGTTCGAGAGCGCCTTGGCGTACAATTCGTGAATCCGGATCTGCTCTCTTGCGAGTGGCAGGGGGGATGAACAGCCCGCTGCCTTCCGCACTCAAAGTGGTCTTGTCCGGGATGGTTTCGAGTCTGAGCCGGCCGACTTCGGCGTTGTCCACGGAGACGGTGCCGTCTCTGCTGATCTGGATCGTACCGACTTCCGCCTGGCCTGGTGTCGAGACCCGGATCGGGCCGTTCTCACCGAGAATTGGATTGCCGGATGAGTCCGTGAGCTCGCCGGAATCGCTCACCTGCAACGAGCCGCCGCGGGTGTAGCGTTCGCCATTTGCTGTCTTTACGACGAGGAACCCGGGTCCGTCGAGGGCGACGTCGCGCGGATTGTTGGTAGTGTCCAGAGTCCCCTGAGAGAAATCGGTGACTTCGTCTGCCGCTGGCAGGGCACCCTCAACCATGCGCGCAAAGACCTTCTGGCCCTTGAAGCCATCGGTCGAAACGTTTGCCAGATTGTTGGACGTGACCTCCTGGCGGCGTTCCCAGTAGCGGAGCGCGGCAGCAGCACTGGACATCCCATTCGGTCGAACACTCGCACCCATAAGTCGAATCTCCGGTTTGACATTGGAGGTATGAGCAACACAGGTACCAGGATGGCAATGGTAGCAGAAAGCGATCTAACACATTGATTTATAATGACTTAGCGTAACCGATGACCGCTCTTACGCACTTGCTGCTACCGGCACTTTCTGCCGCACCGGAAATTCCTGCCGAGCAGCCTTAGCGATTCCTTCCGATGCTTGGGAATTGGAGCCGGGCCGGTAACGGGTACAAAAAAGGGCGGCGGCCAAACGGCCGCCGCCCTCTGAGTCAGGCTCGAATCAGGCGACAAAACTGCGCATCGATCCGAGTTCCGTGCGAAGCTTGCCGAGTGCCTTGGACCGGATCTGGCTGACCCTGCTCTCGGTGAGGTTGAGCACGCCGGCGATCTCGTGGAGCTTAAGCTCTTCGAAGTAGTAGAGTGAGAGCACCACACGCTCCTGTTCCTTGAGAGCCAGGATTGCTTCGCGGAGAAGCACGACCTCCTGCTCGTGATTCAGCGTTTCTTCGATATCGCCGTGAGTTTCGTCGGCCAGCATCTCGGCGGGTGTGGCTGTACCGGAATCACCCTCGCCTGGCTGGCGGTCGATGGAGAGGTGTACCGAGTTTTCGACGTCGGCTTCCCATCGCCATAGTGTCGCGACATCGACACCAAGATGTTCCGCCATTTCCTGTGGCTCGGGAGGACGCCCGAAGATACGTTGCAATGTCTCGCGCGCGCCCGACAACTCTCTCGCCTTGCGGCGAACGGAGCGGGGAACGTGGTCCTGTCGACGCAGTTCGTCTAGAATCGCGCCGCGAATGCGTGGGGCGGCGAAGGTGCTGAATGCGAGACCGCGCGACGGATCGAATCCGTCGAGCGCGCTCATCAGCCCCATTGTTCCGGCGCTGACCATCTCGTCGACGTCAGCCTTTGCCGCGAGCGTTCGCGACAGCTGTCGAGCTACGTGATGCACCAGGCCGAGATGCTCCGCGAGAAGGCTGTCACGCGCTTGCTGACTGCCGGCTGCAAATTCCGTCCAAAGCTGCAAATCCAATTTTGTCATAAGACTGCTCTCCGCTCACTGTGACGCCACGACCCGCGTAGCACTGCCACTTCCAGTTCTTCGTCCAATCGCGTTGCGAGATTGTGGAGCGCCGCAATTCCATCCGCGCCTAATGCTGCGCGGTCCGAGTGCGTCACTGGCATCTCACCAGGTTCTTTGTCCACCACATCGTCGGGTACTGAACCCGCGTATCCGACGGTTTCGCCAAGAAAGTGGCTGCATGCCACCTGAATTCTCTCGTACGTCTTGAGGCCGTCCCGCTCCTCACTTGCTGTCACGAGAACCTCGATTGGAGCATCGGTGAAATGCTCCCGGGACAACTTGATCAGCGCGTACGCTGATGTCACCGCAATTATGTCGCGAGTAGTCACGACGATCATGCGCGCGAATCCAGGCGCGCACGCTTCACTGACGTCGGCCCAGATCGATCCGGCGTCGATGAAGTTCAATTCCGGAGCCGCATCGCGCAGGTGTTCACACACCGTCGTGACACCGGTACCAGACATGCCCGAGGCAACCACGATGCGCGGTGCGCTCGCGTCAGGCTGCATGTGCCATCTCCCACGTTCCAACGCTGTGCAGATTCACAGCGGTTGGCAGCTCTGCCAACGAAATAACCGGTAGTGATGGCAGCACTGGTTCGATCAATCGTCTGACACCGACTCGCAGACTCGGCGGCGTGACCAACGGTACCGGTCGTCCTTCGGCCGAGTATGCCTGGGACATTTCGTTCAGATCGCGTAGCATTCTTGCAAGCGCGTCCGGGTTGAGCAGCGATATCCCGGGCTGCGCAGTGCGCGGAGAGAAGAGTCCGGTGAGCGCCTGCTCAAGACGGGGGCCCATCGTAATTCCACGCACGGACGAGTCTGGCTCGGCGTAGAGCCGTGCAATGACGTTGGATAGCGAACGACGCACGTGCTCTGTAAGCGCTTCTGGATCCTTGGTGGTATCAGCGGAGTCGCCGAGCGCTTCCAGGATCGTGACGAGATCGCGAATCGGGATGCGCTCACGCAGCAAGCGTTGCAACACGCGGTGCAGTGTGCCCAGCGATATCTTGGACGGCACGATGTCGTCGACAAGCGCCGGGTGCGTCTTCTTGAGCGTCTCGACCATTTCCTGGACGTCCTGGCGGCCGAGCAGTTCTGCAGCGTTGGCCTTCAGCACTTCCATCAGGTGGGTGGCAACAACGGTGGATGGTTCGACGACTACGTAACCGTATGCTTCCGCATCCGCACGACGATTCGTCGCGATCCATCGCGCTGGCATGCCAAAACTTGGGTCGACAGCATCGATTCCTTCCATTGGGGAAATGACGGAACCGGTGTTGAGTGCCATGAGGAATCGCGGCATGACCTCACCGCGAGCCATCTCGCTGCCGCGCAGTTTGATGACGTACTCGTTGGACGGCAATCTGATGTCGTCGCGGATGCGAACAGGTGGAATGAGAATCCCCAGTTCCACCGCTGCCTGTTTACGCAGCATCGAGATGCGATCGAGCAGATCGCCGCCCTGGCGCTCGTCAACGAGCGGAATCAACGCATAACCGACTTCGAGCTCGATTGGATCGATTTGCAGGAGGTCCCGCATCGGATCGGTCGATGTCGGCGACTCGGCCTTCGGTGCGGTGAGCGCCGATACAGCGTTCGCCGCGCGCTTCTTCTCCGCGGCGGACGCTGAGCGCGCGAGGAAAGCGAGGATTCCGGCGAGCGTCAGGAACGGCAGCATCGGAAGACCCGGCACCACTGAGAACAGCGCGAGGACACCCGCTGCAATCCACATCGCGCGCGGGTGCTTGGTCATCTGGGAGGCAACCACGCTTCCCATCTGCGTTGAACCGGCGGAGTGGGTCACCATGATGCCAGCCGCGGTAGACACGACAAGCGATGGGATCTGCGAAACGAGTCCTTCACCGACGGTGAGGATCGTGTACGTGCTTACTGCCTGGGAGAATGGCAGTCCCTTCTGAACCACTCCTATGAAGATTCCACCGATGATGTTGATGAACGTGATGATCAACGCAGCGATAGCGTCTCCCTTCACGAACTTGGAAGATCCATCCATCGCGCCGTAGAAGTCTGCTTGGCGAGCGATTTCTTCGCGTCGGCGGCGCGCTTCGGTCTCATCGATCAATCCGGCATTTAGGTCAGCGTCGATCGCCATTTGCTTGCCGGGCATTGCGTCGAGTGTGAATCGTGCAGCGACCTCAGCAACGCGTCCAGCGCCCTTTGTGATGACGATGAAATTGATGCCGATCAGAATCAGGAAGAGCACGAGGCCGACGGCGTAGTTGCCGCCGATCACGAACTCACCAAACGCCTGAATGACATGCCCGGCCTGGCCGTGTGTCAGAATGAGTCGCGTGCTGGCGACGTTGAGCGCGAGTCTGAACAGCGTAAGCAGCAGGAGCAAGCCTGGGAAGGAGCTGAACTCGAGCGGGTTCGTCGTATAGAGTGCGGATAGCAGTACAACCAGCGAAAGCGATATGCTGGTGACCAGCAGCATGTCGAGCATCACGCCAGGGAGCGGAACGATCAACAGGCCAATCACAAGAACAACGGCTATGGCGAGTCCGACTTCTGCGTTGCCCTTGCTCGGGGCAGCGGTCGAAACCACTGGTTTTGCTGCGACGGCCGCCATCAGATGGTATCTCCAACGAGATGCGAAATCGGGCGATATGCCCAGCGTGCGCCACGCTCATTGCGCTGACGAATCACGAATGCAAGTACTTCTGCGACTGCGAGATAGAGTTCGACTGGAATGATCATTCCGACGCGAGCGTGCTTGATGAGAGCGACAGCGAGCGGGCGGTTCTCCACGATCGGAATTCCAGCCTCGAGTGCGATCTTCTTGATACGCTCGGCAACCTTTCGCTGGCCCATGGCCAGTACGATTGGTGCCGGAGCCTTTGACGGATCGTATTGCAACGCGATGGCACGGTGCGTCGGGTTCACGATCACGACGTCGGCGCGTACGACGTCCTTCATCATCTGCTTGCGCGCGTTGGCTCGGCCTATGGCACGCATGCGCTGCTTCAACAGCGGATCCCCTTCGGAGTTCTTGAACTCCTGCTTGATCTCAGCCTTGCTCATGCGCATCTCTTTTGTGAACTGCCAGTACTGCCACAGATAGTCCGCGAGAGCGAGCGCCAGGTAGGCGAGTCCTGCCGTGAGAATCAGTTTTACCGAGTAATGCGTGATCACCTGGAGTAGGGCGATGGGCGACTGTTGTGTCGTAACTACCATCGCGTTGATCGAATCCTTTCCAAGCGCTGCGTGAATAGCAAAGCCCACGATGGTGAGCTTTGCGAGTGACTTGATCAACTCGGCGATTGCCTGCGGTCCTGCGATCTTGGTGATGTTTGCTGCCGGGCTGATTCGCTTGAACTGAGGCGTGATCGGCTTCAGAGAGAAAACGCCCCTTGCCTGAACGGCATTTATGACAAGCGCGATCGCTGCCATCGAGCCGCCCACCATAAGGATGGTGGCCAGTGTGCGCCATCCCAGCATCTGCAACGTCTTTATTGCGCTCTCTGCAGAAAAGGATGGGTCACCAACCGACGCCAGGCCTTCGCCCATGATTGCGAACAAGCGGCTCGCAACGTGTGGAATAACCGCGGTAAGGATCAGTGCGATACCGAGGAGCAGCACCGCAACAGAAAGCTCGGGGCTCTTGGGAATGCGACCTTCATCCTGTGCTTCCTGGCGCTTCTTTGGGGTCGCTTCTTCTGTTTTGTCGCCGTAATCGTCAGCCATGGCTCAGTGCATCCCCCCGGGCGATAATGCAGCGAAGAAGGAAGTGAGCTGCTGATCGTAGGCCGTCGGCCAGTTGCTGAGCGTATTCGCGATGAATGGAAGGGCAATGCCAAGTGCGAACAGTCCAAGCCCGATCTGCAACGGAAAGGCAACCGACAGGATGTTGAGCTGTGGAGTCGCGCGACTCAATACCGCCAGTGCGGCGTTGCCGACCATCACGGTAGCGATCACCGGTGCAGCGAAGCGGAGTCCGACGAGAAACAGCGTGCTGCCAAGCGAGACCAGATTTGCAAGTCCCGCATGGAGATCCATTGCGCTTCCGACGGGAATGACACGGAGGCTGTCTGCGAGCGCTTCGATCATGCCGAGATGCACGTTCAGTGAGAGCAGGACTGTTACTGCAAATAGCGATAGAAAGTTTGCCAGGACTGGCGATGATTGCTTGGTGAGCGGATCAAGCAGTGACGCACCGGAAAGTCCGATCTGAATCGCGAGGAGCTCGCCAGCGGATTGTGCGGCGCCGACCAGCAACGCGGCGCCGAGACCGATGCCGAAGCCCACGATCAACTCGCCCATCGCGGACGCAGGCGTAATTTCCGGTATCACTGTCATCGTTGCATACGCGATCGGCTGCACGACAATCGTGAGCAGGATGAGCAAGGAAGTGCGCCACTTCATTGGCACCGTCGCCGCCGAAAATACTGGCGCGATCAGAATCAGACCGGTCAGCCTCATTGCGACGAGTACGGCAACCGTGCCCGAGCCAGGCGCGAACAGGTCGAAAGGGCGGACGTCGGTCACGAAATCATGGATGGTAAGGAGCGAAACAGCTCGCTCGTGTACTTGACCATGATCTGGATGATCCACGGAAGTGCGATAATGAACGTTACGGAAACGGCGACCAGCTTGGGGACAAACGAAAGCGTCTGTTCCTGGATCTGAGTTACCGCCTGAATGATCGATACAATCAAGCCGACTGCCAGCGCTACAACCAGCATCGGTGCTGCAATCAGCAGCGCTGTCATGATCATGTTGCGTGCGAGGTCTACGACCAGAACGTGTGACATGGTCTAGACGCGGAAGCTGGTGATGAGTGATTGCACGACGAGCGTCCAACCATCAACGAGGACAAACAGCAGCAACTTGAACGGAAGCGATATCATCGCCGGCGGGAGCATGAACATACCCATGCTCATCAACACGCTCGATACTACGATGTCTATGATGATGAATGGGAGGAACAGAGCGAAGCCGATCTGAAACGCAGTGCGCAGTTCGCTTGTAGCAAAGGCCGAAACCAACGTGACGAGCGGGATCTGATCCTCGTTCTGCGGTGCAACGCCAGGGCTCATGTCGATGAACACCTGAAGGTCATGATCTCGAGTGTGCTTGAGCATGAACTCACGGAACGGCACAACGCCCGTCTTCATCATCTGGGCCTGATCGATGGTACCGTTCATCCACGGCTGCAGTGCGGTCTCGTTGACCTTTGCAAGTGTCGGTGCCATCACAAAGCCCGTAAGGATGAGCGACAATGCGGCCACCAGTTGAGCGGGAGGCGCGTTCTGTGTTCCAAGCGCCTGGCGGAGGAAGTTCAGTACGATCAGGATTCGAGTGAATCCCGTCATCAGCAGCACGAGCGTGGGCAGCAGCGTGAGCAGGCCCATCATCACAACTATTCCAACCGTTCCGCTCAGCCGCAGCCCACCGGCATCTTTCCCGCCGACGCGAAGATCCATTTGCGGAGCAAGCTTGGTCAGCATCGCGTCTGCACCAGCATTCTGTGCTACCGGTGCCGCTACAGTCGGTGCGCTTGCGGCGCGCGGGCCAGTGGCTCCCGCTGGCTGACGTCCTGGATTCGCAGGTCGCGCTGCGTTCGAGCCACCATTAGTTGCTCCACGGTTCGGCACAGGCGCCGTTATCTTCGGTACTTGGGGGATCCCGTTCGGCAACACAGGTGCTGGAACAGATGCTGGAGCGGACGGGTTTGCATTCGTGGAATTGGCAATCCCCTGCAATGCGCCGGCAACACCACTGGTTGTTGGAGCAGTTGCAGATTGTACTGGCGTCTGCGCCGAGGTTTGCGTCGGTGCCTGCTGTGCGAGAAGTATCACGCATGCAGGCGCCAGCAGCGATCCTGTCAGAAGTCCGATAGCGGTACTACGAAACTTCACGCGTGCACTCCGCCTGCCATTGCCATGCTCAGTACAGCCTGGAAGTCTTCCAGAGGCGCAACATAGGAGATCCGCTTCGCACTTTTCCTGGCGCCGCGCGATGAGCTATCTGCACTGGTGACCTGTTTTGACTCGCTCTTGCTGCCGACGAGGGCGAGCCTGCGAATGCCGTCCTTGATGGCGTGCACGGGCGCGGCGTCAAGGATTCCGGCTCCGCCGGTGACACCGCTAATGTCTGCCTCAGTCAGTTCGGCGACCTGATGAACACCGCCGTCGCCCATCGATACCGCGAGTACGCGTGTACCAATCCGAACGACAGCCAGCCCCTGACGTTGACCGAGTGTCAAGCGTTGAATGATTTCCATCTTGACGCTTCCCTTGCCAGCAGCGCTCGACATGGAGTAGCGGCGCAGGACTCGCAACGCGACCCCCATCGCCCCAAGTACGATTGCCAGCATCGCCATGACCATCAGGAACGAAGTCGCGGTCACGCTGCAATCTCCTCCACGGCATTTGCCCGTGGCAGAATCCTCGTAACGCGAACACCAAACGTTTCGCCGAGCAGCACAACCTCACCCTCCGCGAATCGTCTGTCGCCCACATAAACGTCGATCGGTTCACCTGCGAGCCTGTCAAGCTGGATCACAGATCCACGACCGAGTCGGAGGATATCCTGAACGGTCATCGACGTGCGCCCGAGCTCGATCGAGATCGGCAACGAAAGATCCAGCAGCATCGATATAGGTACTTCGCTGTTAGCGGTGTCCCCTGCGAATCCGGAGTCGGGTGAGGTGGTGTCAGTGCCAGTGGCG
>Ga0164241_10005450_pt1 | contig 11917 bp, 9 predicted proteins | sample OricomyardsoilBY_FD_108780 | JGI IMG/M metagenome (GOLD analysis project Ga0164241, IMG submission 108780) | Backyard soil microbial communities from Emeryville, California, USA - Original compost - Back yard soil (BY) | ecosystem: Environmental > Terrestrial > Soil > Unclassified | place: USA... | reverse complement strand
CTGATAAATCGCCAGGTTACGCTCGGCAATTGAATCCCAATTGTAGCCAGCGACAGCCTGTCGGATTTGCGGAGCGTCCCATTCCTGGACAAATACCCGTCTGATGGCCACGGCCAGGGCTTCCGCAGAGCCGGGTGGCGCCAGAAAACCTGTACGGCCGTCCACGACCACATCGGGAACACCGCCCACCGCGGTGGCGGCGACGGGCCGCCCGCTGGCGAGGGCTTCGATCACTGCATTCGGCATACCTTCGTTGAGACTGGGCAGGCACAGGGCATCGGAGGCCGCGAGCCACTCGGCCACTTCTGGCTGTGGCAGGGAGCCCAGCAGCCGAACGGTTTCGCGACTGTGCATGTGCCCGAGGTCGCGCTCCAGCGCGGCACGCAGCGGACCGTCACCAATCACACACAGGAGATCGCCCTGTTGCAATGTGCCGTCCCGCCAGAGCTGCTCCCACGCGGCCAGCATCGTCTGCGCCCCCTTGACCGGAACAAGATTGCCGACGAACAGCAGCATCCGACGACAGCCTTCCAGTCCGCGGCGGCTGCGCGCTGCCTGTTGGGCGCTTGGCACAAACATTTCGGGGTCGAAGCCGCTGCACGGCACATGTGTGATGCGGCTGGCCGCGCCGGGGACAAGTTCCGCAATGGCGGCGGCAATACTCCTGCTGACGGCCACCACGGCGTCGGCACGCGCGATCGCCCGTCTGACCTGCCCGGTCAGGCCGTGTTTGCGCGCGTATTTGTTGATGTCGCTGCCATGAGCCGTGATCACCAGCGGTGCGCGCCGGTTTCCAATGGCGCGAACCACACCGACGGCATCCGGGTATGCGCAATGGACATGCACCAGATCGGCGCACCCTGCATCCAGGGCGCGCGACAGCGGGCCGCGCACAGCCATGCCGTAGGCGAAGCCATTTGCGATCTCCAATGCGGGGATTGCGATGAACCGAGGATGAGTGACCTCGATGCCACCAATGCTTTCATGACGAGGAATGGCGCGTAGTTTCGACCAGCGGGCGATTCCGGGCAGGGGTGGTGCCCAGGGAACGGGCGCTGTTACGGCGATGTCGACGTGTCGCATCATGGCTCCTGCCAGATTGCGAACAAACACCGTACGACCGGGAAAGCTTCGATTTGGAAAAAAGGTGGTAACCCAGGTGGCGCGGAGCGTCGGCGCTGACTCCGCGGCGCCAACCCTCACGTCGCTACCGGCGCCGGCCTGCGTCGCAGAATGCCGGTGATCAGTCGCCCCAACGGCGTTTCTATATGACGGTGAGATAGTCGCGTCGCGAAACACAGGACGACGATCAGCGTCGCAACTGCCGCCAGGGCGGTCCATTTAGACGCAAACCAGGCATTCGGCAGATTGTGCAAAAGTGTCACGCCCACATATTGGTGCACCAAATACAGGCCATAGGAGGCCACGCCGACGCGACAGATAAGCGGGGTCGACAAAACGCCTCGCACCAGCGGCACATTTTCCGCAGCCGCGAAAATCAGCGGAATTGCCAGTGATGCGCCGAACAGGCCCCAATCGTCGGCAGACATCGCCAGCAAACCGAGTTGGGCAACCGACAGACACAACGGCAGCAACCAACGTCGGGAAACGCGATCCACATGACGTGCGTGAAACGCCATGCCCATCAGAAACCAAGGTATATGGCGTGCGCTTAACAGACGCTCGCAGACGACTGCCGCCACAGGAATGCGGCACACCAGGCACAACACGGCGGCCGTGCTGATGATCGCGAACACCATCGTCGCCTGCCGCGGCCTGAGGAAATAGATCGTGCCGATCAATACATAGAACTGCACTTCGACGTACAGCGACCAATACACTCCGTCGACACTGCGGAACGTGGTATCCAGAACCTGGTTCACGAGTCCCGGATCAAGAAATGTCAATGCGAAAATCACAGACTCCACATTTGTGCGGAACTGCGGGATGTTTCCCACCGCCGTGACGAGAAACGTCAATGTGGCGAAGACCAGCATCGCTGGACCCAGTCTTGCGTAGCGGCGAATGGCGAATTCAATGATCCCACTGCAACGGATTAACGTCATTGAGATTACAAAGCCGGATATCACGAAAAACAATTCCACGCCGTAGTGCCCCGCTCTGAACAGCGCGAATCCCGCCCACTGGTTGCCCCATGGATACAACACGGGCCCGTTGCTGGGATCGGCCCAACGGACGAAGTAGTGATAGAGCAGCACGCCGAAAACGGCGATTCCTCGCAGGCCGTCCAGCGAGTCGATGCGGCGCGAAGCCAAAGAGACCGGACTCACCACTCGCGAACGGGCCCCTATGGCGCAGGAATGCGGTTTTTCGGCAGCTTGGCGGTTACCTGGGCCTGGAAGCGTCGGAAATTGCGCATCGGGTCGTACAGACGTGGCGACTTGGCCCGCGGCTCGTAGATAAGGCCGGCGATAAAGCGCCGCTCGATGAAGCTGCGCGTACGAGATAGGTCAGCATCGCCCTTGGAATATAGAAACAGCACACCAACGCCCAGCGATCGGCTTACCTGTCCAACCACGCCGGCAGTGCCGGACCACGCCTGCTGAGTGGAGGCGGGGCGGATCTGCGTGCCCAGCGTACGATATCTCGTAGCCTGAAAGTCTGTAACGAACTGCACCTTCGACGACAGCTGGTATTCCAGCGCGATTTCGCCATCGAGTGCACGTCGGTCGCCTGTAGGAGGTGCACTCTGCTCTCCCGCATAGTTCTCCTTGGAATATCCGATACGAGCGCCCACATCGAACCGACCTTCCCCCTTTACGAAGTCCAATCGATAGGTTTCACTGAGGAAAGGAGCCGCTGTGATGTCCAACGCTGCCTCGCCAGCGGCGCCTGTCCCGGTGGTTGAGTCGCGTACAAATGCTTGCACTGATTCCGAAAACCCGCGGAAATAGTCCAGGCCGATTACGGCGCGCGGCGAAGCTTCCCGTGTCAGAGTCATGCGAAAACTCGGGGAAGACCTGCGGCGGCTGCCGGTCGTGTCGACAGCAATGGCGCCCCCTGCAACATCCAGTTCCGTGCGTGCCCCCACCATGGACAGGGATATATAGACGTCTTGAAAGTCGTTGCGCCCACCGCCATTGCGACCGTAGTCCGTGGTTCGCGCCGCAACGATTACTCCGAGCTTGGCTCTGGGGCTCAGTTCCCGGCCAATGGTCAGCCCGCCAGAGTAGTCCGCGCTGTCGATGTTCATTTGGTTGAACTGCGACCTTCCAGCCCGGCCCTCGGCTAGGAGATACCCTCGCTCGCCAAGCGTGAGCTGCAGATCCGGCCCGGTGGTGAAAACGTTCAGTGTGGCGCGATCCGGATTCGACAGCGCCTCATAAGGTCGGGCACTCACCTGGCCCACCGTATCCTCGAGCACCCAGCTGAGCCGATCCTGAATGAAGTCGTAGGAGATCTCGGCTCTGCCTGAAGGCAACGTCGAACCGCCAATGTCCGTGCCGAAGTAATCGCGGCGCACGACACGCAAGTCCGCTTCGATGTCCGAACGCTTGCTTTGATGAGTGTAGGAAAAACCGGCGTTCAGATCGCTATAATAGGCGCTGTCCTGAGGGTGATAGATCGCCAATGGGTTGTCAGTGTGTCCAACCCAGACCGAAACACTAGGGACGAATTCCTGCGCTGTCGTCACGTTACCAACCAGCACACACGCCAGCAGGAACGATCCTGCGGTCAATCTTTTCATTGTCCTTTTCCTCGGAATGGCACGGCCCGGCGCGGTCAGGTGCGCGGGCTGTAGGCGCTGTACGATTCGTAGGCTCGTCTGTCGACAAGCATGTCGGGCTGCCAGTCATTGAGCACCACGCCCACAGGGACCGATTCACCGATGGCCTTGATTGCTTCAAGCACCGAATCCTGCAGGGACTGGCCGGCGCGCACTACCAGCAGAACCTGGCCCGCGGCGTTCGCCACTGTCGCCGCGTCATCCGAAACCAGTACGGGCGGCAGATCGATGATTACCAAATGATCTTCGTAGAGCTTCGCCAGCGAGGCACAGACGCGCGCCACACGATCGACGGAGAACAGGTCGAGGTCGCCGCGACCGAACGAGCCAGCCGGAAGGAATCGCAGTCGTGGCCGCGTGGTCGGCAAGCACACCGCCTCGGGAACGAGCTCCTCATTTCGCAATAGATCGGCGAATCCAATGCCTTCCTGGCCTGCCAGCGAAGCAGACAGCGTCTGGCGAACGCAATCGCCATCCACGAGCAATACATCGCGCTCGTCTGCGGCGGCCACACTTAAAGCCAGGCCGAGTGAAGTAAATGATTTGCCTTCGCCCGCGAATGCGCTGGTGATGGCGACGATTGGCCCAACCGCGCTTCCGGTGGTGGAATTGATCTTCTGCGCCGCGCCGACCACTTCGCGGCGCAACGGACGCATTTCGTTTTCAACACGCGCAATGTCTGGGCCGCGGCAGAAGAGACCAAGTTGCTGCAGGCGTTCCACCGTAACGTCAATGGGAGCGCGCTGCTGATCGGGCCACTGAATGGTTGATGGCGCCGCCGCGGTGACCGGACGCGCCCCATCCGTCGTTGGCTGCTTCAGGCTCGGAGCGGCCTGGCCCACGGCGGAGGCATTACGCAATTTCCCCAGGGCCGATTCAACAATGCTCATGATTTGGCGACACCAAATGCGGTACGGAGCGTGTCGGAAACTGTAGTACTGAACGCACCCACGAAGAACAGCCCGGCGACTACGCTCGCGAACACGCCCCACAAAACAACAGTTTGCAATCGTCGAACGGCGATATCACGACCCGTACGCACCGCGCTGATGACACCCAGCACTGGCAGGCCTGTCTTGGCGATCACTTGCGAGCGTGTATAAAACACTGGCTGGATCAGCGCCATGCCGAATGCGGTCGCAGCGCCGCATGCCAATGCGATAACCGCCACGCCGATCAGGAACAGCGCCCGATTTGGGCCGGCAGGCAGTACCGGCTTGTGCGGCGGTTCCAGTTCACGATAGCGGATGGACTCGTTCTTGTCGGCGCTGTTGGAAAGCCGCGCACTCTCCCGCCGCCGCAGGAGTTCTTCATACTGCGCCTTGATCACGCCGTAGTCTCGATTGAGCTTGACCAACTCGGCTTCCACTTCCGGGCCTGTGGTGACTAGGCGGCGCAACTCCGCAACGCGCATCTGGGCACGCGATTGCTGAGTCCGCAGTGAGGCCACCTGCACATCGGCAGTATTCAGAGAAATCTGCAGCGACTGCACCACCGGATCGATGACGAGAGTGGAGTTAGGCACCGCGGTGCCGTTCGTCAGCCGCAGCGTGGAAAACTGCGATGCGCGCTGGCTCTCAAGCCGCTGGATCTTCTCCTTCATGGCCATCACGTCCGGATGCTTGTCGGTGTAGCGCAGCAACAGCTCATTGAGCTGCTTGCGGCTTTCCCGCACCTGGTCGTCAAGCGCAGTCGCCGCCTGAATGCTTTGCGGTGACAACGCTTGTGCCAGAGCGGCCTGGTCGGCGGCGCCATTCCCCGCTGTCGCGCCGGCTGCAAGCTTGGACCGCAGCGCATCCCGCTGCTGTTCCGCAACGGCCAAATCGGACTCGATCTTCTCAAGATTCGAGTTCTCCGCCTGCAGGCGCGCGTAATAGTCTCCGCGCTGGTCGGGCATCAGGCCGATGTTTTTCTTCTTGAAATCTGCCAGCCTCTGCTCCTGCTCGGACAGCGCCTGTTCATATTCCTTCACCTGATCGGCGAGAAATTGCTCGGCGTTCTCCGTGTCGCTGCGCGTCACATTGAGGGAATTCTTCACGAAGGTGTCCAGGAGAGTGGCCACCACCCGCTGCGCCCGATCCGGATCATGACTGGAATAGGAAATCTGATATATGCCCGTGGTGCTGTCTCCCGTGAGACTGATCTTCTCTCCGAATTCCCTGATGATGTCTTCGCGTGCCGCCGTGGAGGAGTTCGTGCCGAACATTCCCGTCTGCTCGGCCACCTTTACGAGTGACGGTCTGGCCAACAGAGCGCGACGCACAGCGGTGGTCTGGTCTTCGGTCCCTGAGCTCACAGCAATACCCTGCAACAGCGGCCGCAATATGGAGCGCGTATCAATGAAAATCTGCGCCCGCGACTGATATTCGCTGGGTAGCAGCAAAACGGCAGTCGCACCCAGGAGTGTTACTACGATGAACACCAGAAGCGCCAGACGCCTGTATCGCAGTGCCGATCGCGCGATCGCCAGGATCTGTTCAAATAGCTGTTTCACGTGCTTCCTAGAAGAGGGTTTCGGGAATCACGAGGATGTCGCCCGGCTTCAGAGCGACGTTTTCCGAGACTTTGCCCTTGTTCAGCAGGTCACCCAGGCGAACCTTGATCTCCTTGGTCTTCCCGTCCTGGGTGCGGACGATCTTGGCGCGATTGCCAGCGGCGAACTGCGACAACCCGCCAACCTCGATCACCAGGTCGAGCGCAGTCATTCCACTGCGATAGGGCACTGCCTTCGGTGCCACGGCCTGTCCCACCACTTTGACCTGACTGAACCGGCTGGTGGCCTGCAGCACGATGATGCTGACCGACGGGTCACGAATGTACTCCGCGAGAGCGGTGCGCAAATCGGCGGAGAGCTGCGAGGGCGTCTTTCCCACGGCCACGATGTCATTGACCAGCGGCGTGGAGATTTTTCCGTCCGGTCGCACCGGCACGTCCACATTCAGCTCGGAATTGCGCAGCACCACGATGCGAAGGGAATCGCCAGGACCGATGATGTATTGGTCGGTCGCCGTATCGACCGCGCCTTGCGAAGCCGTTTCAGCGGCTTGCAGCACGGGCACCAGCAACAATCCCGCCAGGAGCAGGGGTCGCAGCATACGGATTGTGTTCCACGACAACACTTATGTCCTCCAGACTCGGTCTAGCCGCGCCACGAGGTGGTAACTGCCGGATCAGGAAACCATGTCACGCGGTCGGCCGTCTTGACGAGGCTCACTGTACTACAGCCAGGGACGCGGCGAGCCGCGGGATGGTGCTCTCATTGCCCACTCCGACACGTCGGATATCGTATCGGTCGCGGATATGGACCGCCCCGTGCATGGCCGACAGCGCGGCTGCGAAGGACTCGTGGCAGATTCCTTTCGCGATCTCGCCGATGTCCTGCTCACGCCCATTTGGGTAGCAAAAGGTGTCGCTGCAAAATCCCAGTTCCGCCTGAATCCTCGCCCGGCTGTCCTGGATTTCGCGACGCGCCTCTTCGGGGGTTACGCGGGAGAGAATGGCGTGGTTGACAGTGTGCGCACCGATCTCCAAGCCCATCGAATGCAGTTGCCGCGCATCATCCCAACTCATGAACCGGTATTTCCCGTACGGGGCAACCGGCGCAACCCCAAGGTCATGCTCGACTTTCGCAACCTGCCGATCCGATTCGCGCCAATCCAGCCGCTTTAGACGGTCTTTCAGGCGCGCCAGCAGTTGCGTCCGCCGCACTTCATCCATCGCACTCAACGCGATCCCTTCCATGAAGTCCACTCTGGCGCAACCAGATTGCGCCTGCTCCACGGCACGCTCCAGTCGATCCGTCCAGGCCCAACGCTCCTCGCCGATAAAGCCCGTCGCCAGGAAAACAGCTGCTGACAATCGACGTCGCGCCAGAATCGGCGCGGCGCACTCGGCATTGTTGAGATAGCCATCGTCGAATGTAATCACCAACTTGCCCCTGCAATCCTCGCCCCGCAGCATCGCCTTGATCATCTCGTGCAGCGGCACGATCTCATAAAGCGACTGCAGAAAGTCGAGCTGCTCCTCGAACAGGCTTTCGGCCACATGCTTGTGGTCACCCTCGGCGCGGCCACCCTGTCGCGGCATCACGCCGTGATACAGCAGGATTACGGGACGTTGGGTCATCACCCGCAGCACCGTGTGTGCCAATCCGCATCGGGCGGCCAGCTTGCGGGCGGTTCGCGCTATCATTTCGATCCTTGCGCAGCGCAGGCCCGTTCGTACAGACTCGCGTACTGCTCCAGCATCACTCGCATGGCAAAGCGGGACTGCGCGCATTGCCGCCCCGCCTCCCCCAAACGATCGCGCAGACCGGCATCGGCAGTCAGTCGACGCAGATGGAGTGTGAGCGCGGCCGCATCGCCCGATTCAAACAGGTAACCCGTGTGCTGATCGGTAACCAGTTCACTGTTGCCGCCCACGTCGGAAGCGACTATAGGCAGCGCGCAGGCCATGGCCTCGAGCACTGTGTTCGATAACCCTTCCCGCAGGGAAGGCAGCACGAAGATGTCCATTTGCTGCATGTATCGCGTAACTTCCTCGCTGTGGCCGACAAATTGCGCAGAGCCGGACACCCCCAACTCTGCCGCCAGGGCATCCAGCGTTCGGCGCTCCGGACCTTCTCCCACGATCAGCAAGCGGACGTCGGTCTCCTTGCGCAACTCGGCAAAAGCCCGCAACAGCAGAGGGAAATTCTTGACTTCTACGAGCCTGCCGACAGAGCCAATAGTGACCGGCGCGCCGGCGTGGCGGCGCGGAATCGCGTCGCATTTCGTGAATCTGGTCAGATCGACGCCGTTGTAGAGCACCGAAAAGGTGCCTTCGCGAAGACGCAATTCGACCTCCAGCCTGCGCGCAAGTTCGCGCGAAACGGCGAAAGCGTGTGGTGTGCGTTTCAGCATCCACCCCTGCAGACGGCGGCGAAGGGTCGACTCTCTGCCGGTCCGGCCGTGCTCGCTGTGAATCACGCCTCCAATGCCGGCAATGCGCGCGGCCGGAAAGCCGTAGAAGAAGGACTCTGAATTGCGCGTGTGCAGCACGTTTACTCCATCCGTGCGCAGATCGCGCGCCAAGCGGAAAGGTAAACGAAGGTCGTTGCCAGGCTGCAATCCATAGACACGCACCTGGCATCCCGGAGCCCTGAGGCGCTGCGCGAATTCACCCGCCTCTTGCAGACAGTAGACGGTAGAGATGAACTGACCCGGCGGCAATCCATTGATTACGTTGACGACGCCGTTTTCCAGCCCACCCGCGCGCAAGCTAAGCACAACATGGCCAACCCGGATCGGCGACACGCCAAAAACCTCAGGCCACACGATTGTAGACGCGGGGCCGGCCAGACCGTGGCGTTGCGGCGACAGCAGGTTGCTTTACCTGCTCAGGCGAAGGCTGTGGGCCGCGCTGCAAGGATCCGACGGCAACGGCCATCACGGCCAGAAAGTAATAGCTCCAATCATGCGGCTTTGCGTCGAGCATGCCTCTGGCAATCATCGTCAGAGCGCATATGAATATTGCCGATACCAGCGGTTCGGGAATCGAGGAGTACGCTGCCGCCTTCGGTGAGGAGACCCGCAAGACGCCTACCAGGATCATGGTGAAGGCAGCTAGTCCGGTGAGACCTGAGCCAGTCGCCACCTCAAGGAAGGTGTTGTGGCTGACCTTGCCTTTCTGGTCGTGGCTCAGCTCTTCGTAATCGCCGGCGAACTCGTTGAACCTCCCCGAGCCCACGCCCAGAATGGGATGGGCGACGATCATTTTGCGTGCCGCGCGCCACAGCTCGTAGCGGCTCGACTTGGCGTCTTCTGCTGTGTAATGGCCGCGCTGGTTTTCCTCGCGCGCAGCGAACTGGTAAAGCACGGCGCCCATTGCCAGAACTCCGAATATTCCGATCACCAGCATTCGGCGCACGCCGCTCATGGACTTCCAAATAAGCATGCCGCCGGCAAGCACCAGGCACAACATGCCACCTCGTGACAATGAAAGGAAAGTGCCGGCGACACAGGCCAGCAGCACCGCATACAGCAGAATGCGCTTCGTGAATCCCGCGGTGATGCGCACAAGTTGCCATGCGAAGGGAAAGATAGTCAGGATGGCGAAGCTGTAGTCATTATGGTTTTCGTACATGCCATAGGCGCCGGCCCTGCCACCGGCGAGCTTGGGGGAATGTTGTGCTACTGCCAGCAGGCCAAAGCACACAACCACCGATCCGCCCAGAATCATGCCCCACATATAGTTGCGCAAATCGCGTTCCGTCGCGATCAGCAGCACCGAAACCGCCACGAAGATCGCGAATGCGCTCCAGAAGCTGAAGACTTCGCTCATGCTGCCGAGACCGTAGCGGAACCGCGATGCCACCTGGAGCAGGACGAACGCGAATACCGCCAGCATGGCGGGATGGGACAGCCGGCGCTTGACCTCGGTACCACTCAGATGACGCTGCGCCAACACCGTCAGCAGCGCCACAGCTGAGACCAGCTGCATGGGATGCACCACGTTGAGCGCGGGGAACAGTATCCCAGGCTGCATCAGCGTTAAAAAAGGATACAGAAAGGCCATCATCGCGAGGATGCCGCAGGCAATACGCGGCCGATCCACCTCAACGCCAGCTCACGGTCAGCGCGCGTGAACACGCCCAGAGCCAGCGCACAGGGCAGATAGCACAGTCCGTACAATATTCCGGCAATAGCGAGATTGAAGATTGGCACCGTACTGAAATCACCGAAGTAGTGGGACACCAGTGCGCCGGGCATAGCCGCCGCCAACACCTTAATGATTGCAGCCAGCGGTGTGATGCGCAAGAACGAGGAGCGCGTCAGGCTTGTAGCAGTCAGGAAGAAAAGCAATACGGTGACGTATTCTGCCGACACTGCGGCAAGTGCCGCACCCACCATTCCCATCGCACGGACAAGAACCCAGGTTGCCAACCCCATGTAGAGGTTTCGAGCGATGTTCACGTACAGATTCAGCTTAGTCTTGCCGAACACCTGCGGCACGGAACTAAGGATGAACATCTCCAGCGGCAGTTCGCAGACCGTGACGCGGAAGACCTTGACACTCTCCCGATACTCCTCGGTGAATAGCGTGGTAATGAACAGGTCTGCATTGACGAACAGAAAAACGAAGATAGGCAGCGCGAGCAACGAAAGCTTGCGGACCGATTCGCGAATGATGCGGGCGATTTCGGCATAGTTTCCGTCAGCAACGAGTGCCGGAAACTTGGCCCTGAGCACATTTGCCACCGACGACTGGAATACCGTGGCGAACGGGAACGCCATGCAGCCGACCGAATAGATCGCATAGTCAGAGGCTGAGAATTCCGCCGCAATCACACCGCGGTTCACAGTACTGCCGACCAGGCTGATCAATGCCAGCAGTGCCATGGGGATTGCATATTTCAACTGCTGTGCGATGAACGGACCGTCCCACGCGAACATTCGCGAACCCTCGCTGCCCCGGAACAGCAGGGTGCCGCGGATCAGCAAGCGCCCACCGGCGAAGAGCACGAGACCAACCATCAGGCCGTGCATGCCGAACCCCAGAGCTATCGGCGCCAGCATCAGGCCCATGCGTAGCAGTGCCTCGCCCGCCTCGAAGCCCAGGGCCTGCAGGTAACGGTCACGCGACACCATCACGGCGTACGAGTGTTCGACAGCTATCGTCAGCCCTACTGCGACTGCGAATGCTGGCAGCAGTTCGGCGATTGCAGGATTGTTCACGCGCGCACCGAGGTAGTCGGCGGCGATTGCCAGGAACAACGCGGTCAGAATGCCTGACCCCACCAGCATCCAGGTAGTTTGCGAGACCAGCGCTCCGCTGCGCTTCTCCATCTGGCTGCCGAAAAAGTAGTAGACGGAGGTAGGCAGGCCGAACAGCATCAGTGATGCAGCGACAGTACCTATCAGATTGAGCTGCTGGTAGGTACCGTACTCGTCAGGCGTGAGCAGCCGCACCAGCGACATCGGCAATACGACGCCGATCGCAAACTTCACGATGTTCGCGATGATCAGAATCCCTGCACGGTCGGATAAAGTCGCCACAGCCCGGTCCGCTGATTACTGCTCGAATGCGCCGATGTCGATGGCGCCTCCCTGCGGCCGCAGGGTCTGGCTGCGGGTGGAGTTGGCGGCATCGAAGTCATCCTTGACCAGGCTGGCCACGGCGCTGGAGCCG
>Ga0164241_10005449_pt1 | contig 11922 bp, 8 predicted proteins | sample OricomyardsoilBY_FD_108780 | JGI IMG/M metagenome (GOLD analysis project Ga0164241, IMG submission 108780) | Backyard soil microbial communities from Emeryville, California, USA - Original compost - Back yard soil (BY) | ecosystem: Environmental > Terrestrial > Soil > Unclassified | place: USA... | reverse complement strand
CCGCGGCCATCACGCCGTCGAGCGAGCCGAAATCGGCGATCCACTTCGCCGCCGTCTTCGGCCCGACCTTGTCGACGCCGGGCACGTTGTCGACGCTGTCGCCGATCAGCGCCAGATAGTCGATGATGCGCTCCGGCGCGACGCCGAACTTGGCCTTCACGGCGTCGATGTCCAGCCGTTCGGGCGGTTTGGCCATCGTATTGATGAGCGTCACCCGCGACGTGACGAGCTGGGCCAGATCCTTGTCGCCGGTGGAGATCAGCACCTCGTGGCCGCTCTTTTCGGCGATGCAGGCCAGCGTGCCGATGGCGTCGTCGGCCTCGATGCCCGGCACCTCGAGCACCGGCCAGCCGAGCAGGCGCACGACCTCGTGGATGGGGTCGATCTGCTGCACCAGCGGCGGCGGCATCGGCGCCCGGTTCGCCTTGTACTGGTCGTACCAGTCGTCGCGGAAGGTCGGGCCCTTGGCGTCGAAGACGCAGGCCGCGTGCGCGGCCGGGAAACGCTCGCGCAGCCACTTCATCATCGCCACCATGCCGTGGATGGCGCCGGTGGGAAAGCCGTCCGGCGAGCGCAGATCGGGCATCGCGTGGTAGGCGCGGTAGAGGTAGCTGGAGCCGTCGACCAGCAGCAGCAGCCCGTGAGGCGGGTTCTCGGTCAGGTTCTCACTCATGGGCGGCATTGTGGCGCGCGGCAGCGCTGACGGCCCTGCGTAGAATGCGTGCGATGAAACCCGAACTGCGCGCCGCCGTCGCCGCCCTGGCCCTGCTCGGCGGGGTGGCCGCCCGCGCCGCAGCGCCGGCCGCAGCGCCCGATCTTCACGAGCCGGCCGAGCCGGCCGTGCAACGCAGCGTGCACGAAGACGACCACGTGCGCATCGAGGAACTGCGTGTGCGCGGCGAGGTTCGCAGCATCACCGTGCAAAGCAAGATCCACGGCGTGGCGCCGTACCAGATCGTGCCGTCCAGCGGCGCGCGCGATCCCTCGGTGCCCGGCAACACCGCCGGCCAGCGGCTCTGGCATTTCCTGTCGTTCTGACCCCGTTTCGCCTGCCGCGATGGCTGTCTACACCGAAGTCGGCTTCGACGAAGCCGATGCGCTGCTCAGGCGCCTGGGCCTGGACGCGTTGAGCGATCTGCGCGGCATCCGCTCGGGCATAGAGAACACCAACTACTACGCCAACACTGCGCGCGGCCAGTGGGTGGTGACGCTGTTCGAACGCCTGACGCGCGAGCAGCTTCCCTACTACCTGCACCTGATGCAGCACCTGGCGCGGCACGGCATTCCGGTGCCCGCGCCGCAGGCCGATGGCGACGGCCAGTTGCTGCACACGCTGGCCGGCAAGCCGGCCGCGGTGGTGACGCGGCTGCCCGGCGGTCACCGGCTCGACCCCGACATCCAGCATGCCAGCCAGGTGGGCGCCATGCTCGCGCGCATGCACCTGGCCGGCGCCGACTTTGCGCTGCAGCAGCCGCACTTGCGCGGCGTCCAGTGGTGGGCGCAGACGGTGCCCGCGGTGCTGCCCTTCGTGAGCCCCGAACAGGCCGCGCTGCTGCGCGACGAACTGGCGTTCCAGCAGCAATTCGCGGACTCGGCTGCGGGCTTGGCGCTGCCGCGCGGGCCGATCCACGCCGACCTCTTCCGCGACAACGTGATGTTCGACGAGACCGCCGGCGAAGACCGCCTGTGCGGCTTTTTCGACTTCTATTTCGCCGGCACCGACATGCTGCTGTTCGACATCGCGGTGTGCCTGAACGACTGGTGCACCGACCTGCACGGCGGCCGCCTCGAAGAACAGCGCGCGGCTGCGTTCATGGCCGCCTACCAGGCCGTGCGGCCGCTGAGCGGTGGCGAGCAGCGCGCGCTGCCGGCGCTGCTGCGCGCGGCGGCGTTGCGCTTCTGGCTGTCGCGCCTGTGGGACTGGTTCCTGCCGCGCGACGCGGCGCTGCTGCAGCCCAAGGACCCGACGCACTTCGAGCGTGTGCTGCGCGACCGCATTGCCAACCCGTGGCATGCGCCACGCTGAAAAGACAAGCCGCATGCCCTTGCTGCTCAAGACCGTCGAAGCCCGGCACGGCCTGCGCTGGGCGCGCGACGCATTCGGCCTCTTCATGAAGCGGCCGCTGGCCTTCACGCTGATGCTGATGGCCTTCCTGTTCGCGGCCAGCGTCGCCGTCTACGTGCCGCTGCTCGGCAACGTGTTGCTGGTGGCGGCCGCGCCGCTGCTGTCGCTGGGCTTCATGGTGGCCACGCAGTCGGCGCTGCTCGGCGGCCCGGTCGGGCCGTCGCAGTTCATCGAGCCCTTGCGCGGCGACCGCACGAAGCGGCGTTCGCTGCTGCTGCTGTGCCTGATCTACGGCATCGCGGCGGTGGCGATCGCGGCGCTAGCCTATTCGATGATCTCGGACAGCGCGCTGGCGCGCATCGAGGCCACCGCCGGCCCCGAAGGCGCGCCGATGGAAGACGTCATCGCGGCCTTCAGCGACCCCAGCGTGCAGACCGCAAAGTGGCTGGCGCTGCTGCTGGCGGGGCTGCTGTCGGTGCCCTTCTGGCACGCGCCGGCGCTCGTGCATTGGGGCGCGCAAAGCGTCGGCCAGGCCTTGTTCTCCAGCACGCTGGCAGTCTGGCGCTGCCGCGCCGCGTTCGGCCTGTACGGCATGCTGTGGTTCGGCCTGAGCGTCGCGCTCGGCCTGGTGGTGATGTTCTTCGGCCTCTTCGTCGCGCTGCCGCTCGGGCTGCTGATGACGACGGTGTTCTACGTCTCGCTGCTGTTCACCTTCAACGACAGCTTCGGCGGCGCCGATCTCTCGCCGCTGGAGCCGCTGCAGACGCTGGAGCCGCCGCCATGATGTCGCATCCCGCTTTTCCCCCACCCAGGCCAGCCACGATGAAGCACCCCCCACTGCATGCGCTCGCGTTCGTTCTGTCGTTCGGTGCCGCGGCACTGCCGGCGATGGCGGAAAGTTCGATCGCGTCGTCGGCGTCGCAAAGCGTATCGACCTCGGTCGGCAGCGTCTCCGACTCGCTCAAGCATTCGAGCAACAGTTCGAGCAAGGACGACGTCGCGCAGGGCGACTACAAGCTCATCGAACTGGCCGCGGCCGCCGACCGCCCCGGCTTCGCGCGCCTGACGCTGCAGCCGCTGGCGGGCGGCGACGCCGGCCGCGTCGAGCTGCTCGTGCCGCAGGCGGTGGTCGATACGCACCGCCTGGCGCAAGGCGACACCATCAATGCACGCCATCGCCCCTATGGCATCGAGTTCGCGAACGGCCAGCCGCGGGCGGCCTTTTTCCTCGTGGTGGCCGACGACTGGTACCGCGAGCTGAAGACACGGCCCGTGACGCTTTGACGCGCGCGCGACGAAGTGCGTTGCCGGCGTTGCGGGCATGGCTCGCATGGTTCGCCGGATTCACGCTCGGCGTTTGCGTGGGGTTGCCGGCGCAGGCGCAATCGTCGCGTTTTTGTGACCAGCGCCGCGAACTGAGCGCGAGCACGAAAGACCACCTGCTGCGCTTCAGCGCGGCGGTGAAGGACGCACTCGATGCTTCGGGCCGCCCGCTCGCCCTGGTTTCGCGTTCGGGGCTGGACCTCAGCCGCTTTCACGTGCGCTACTCGCATGCCGGCATCGCCTTGAAGCACAGCCCGAACACGCCGTGGTCGGTACGCCAGCTCTACTACGCCTGCGACGAAGACAAACCGCGCCTGTTCGACGAAGGCATGGCTGGCTTCGTGCTCGGCACCGACAACCCGGCGCTGGGTTTCGTCTCCGTCGTGCTGCTGCCGCCGGGCGGCGCCGGGCGCGCGCTCGAACGCGCCGCGCTCGACAACGCGAGCGCGCTGCGCCTGCTGGGCGCCGACTACAGCGCCAACGCCTATGCCTTCAGCACGCGCTACCAGAACTGCAACCAGTGGCTGATCGAACTGCTGGCCACGGCCTGGAACCCGGCCCCGCCTGAGCCGGGCGGCACGCAGCGCGCACGCGCGCAGGCGCAGGCCTGGCTGCAGGCGCAGGGCTACGAACCGAGCGAATTCCACGCGCTGTGGATGATGGGGCTGGGCGCGTTCATTCCGTGGATCCACAACGACGACCACCCGCGCGCCGATGTCGCCAACCGCGTCTACCGCACCAGCATGCCGGCGGCGATAGAAGACTTCGTGCGGCGCCAGGTACCCGGCGCGACGCGGCTCGAGTTCTGCCACACCGCAGGCCACATCGTCGTGCACCGCGGCTGGGACGCGCTGGCGGATGATTGTTCGGCGGGCGCCGGCGACACCGTGGTGCCGCTCGACTGAAGCCTCACTCCACCGGCGTGAGCTTGGCCATCGCGAGCAGCAGCCACTTCGTGCCGTGGCGGCCGAAGTTGACCTGCGCACGCGCGTCGGCGCCGCTGCCTTCCAGCGTCAGGATCACGCCTTCGCCGAACTTGGTGTGGAACACGCTCTGGCCGGTGCGCAGCGCCTGGCCGCCCGCCGCCACCGGGGCCTGGCGCGGCGTGAAGGGCGGCTGGGTGTCGATGCGGCCGGCGCCGACGATGCCGTGCAGCCCGCTGCCACGCGCCCATGCGGCCTGGTATTCACGCGCATAGCCGGAGCCGAAGGCCTGGGCCTTCGGCGTGATCCACTTCAGCGCGGCCTCGGGCAGTTCGTCGAAGAAGCGGCTCTTGACGTTGTAGCGCGTCTGGCCATGCAGCATGCGCGTCTGGCTGAAGCTCAGGTACAGGCGCCGGCGTGCGCGTGTGATCGCCACGTACATCAGGCGCCGCTCTTCCTCGACGCCATCGGCATCGGACAGCGACTGCTCGTGTGGGAACAGGCCTTCTTCGATGCCGGTGATGAACACGGCATCGAACTCCAGCCCCTTGGCCGAATGCACCGTCATGAGCTGGATCGCGTCGGCACCGGCCTGCGCCTGGTTGTCGCCCGCCTCCAGTGACGCATGCGTCAGGAAGGCCGCCAGCGGCGACATGATCTCGCCGGTTTCGACATCCGGCGCGGCAGTGCCGGATTGTTCGTCGATCGGCAGCGCCACCGCGTCCTTGCCGAAGCCTTCCTGCGTCACGAAGCTCTCGGCCGCGTTGACCAGCTCTTCCAGGTTCTCGATGCGGTCCTGGCCTTCCTTGTCGCTGCGGTAGAAGTCGAGCAGGCCGCTGGCATGCAGCACGTGTTCGATGATCTCGCGCAGCGTCAGCCCGCGCGTGGCGTCGCGCACGCCGTCGATCAGCTTCACGAAGGCCTGCAGGTTCGCACCCGCCTTTCCGGGCACCGCGCCGACGCTCTGCGACAGGCTGCGGCCGCTGACGCGGGCGGCATCCTGCAGTTGTTCGATGCTGCGCGCGCCGATGCCGCGTGCGGGGAAGTTGACGACGCGCAGAAAGCTGGTGTCGTCGTTCGGGTTCTCCAGCAGCCGCAGATACGACAGCGCGTGCTTGACCTCGGCGCGCTCGAAAAAGCGCAGCCCGCCGTAAACACGGTACGGCACGCCGGCGTTGAAGAGCGCGCTTTCCAGCACCCGGCTCTGCGCGTTGCTGCGGTACAGCAGCGCGATCTCGTGGCGCGCCATGCCGGCGCGATGCAAGGCCTGCGCCTCTTCCAGGAACCACTGCGCCTCGGCGAAGTCGCTCGTCGATTCGTAGACACGCACCGGCTCGCCCGGCCCGGCGTCGGTGCGCAGGTTCTTGCCCAGGCGCTGCGCGTTGTGCGCGATGAGGGCGTTCGCCGAGTCCAGGATGTTGCCGAACGAGCGGTAGTTGCGCTCGAGCTTGATGACGTGCGGCACCCGGTATTCGCGCTCGAAATCGGCCATGTTGCCGACGCGCGCGCCGCGGAAGGCATAGATGCTCTGGTCGTCGTCGCCGACGGCGATCACGCTCTGGCCCGAGACCGTGGACGATGACGGCGGTGGCGCGAACATCTTCAGCCAGGCGTACTGCAGCCGGTTCGTGTCCTGGAACTCGTCGACCAGCACGTGGCGGAAGCGGCGCTGGTAGTGTTCACGCAGCGGGTCGTTGTCGCGCAGCAGTTCGTAGGTGCGCAGCATCAGCTCGGCGAAGTCGACCACGCCTTCGCGCTGGCATTGTTCTTCGTAGGCCTGGTAGATCTCCACCAGCCTGCGCGTCTGCTCGTCGCGCACGTCGACGTCGCGCGGCCGTTTGCCTTCTTCCTTGCTGCCGGCGATGAACCACGTCACCTGCTTGGGCACGAAGCGCTCTTCGTCCAGGTTCATCGCCTTGATGACACGCTTGACCGCGCTCAACTGGTCGGCGCTGTCGAGAATCTGGAAGCCCTGGGCGAGACCGGCGAGCTTCCAGTGCGCGCGCAGGAAGCGGTTGCACAGACCGTGGAAAGTGCCTATCCACATGCCGCGCACGGCCACCGGCAGCATCGCCGACAGGCGCGTCAGCATTTCCTTGGCAGCCTTGTTCGTGAAGGTGACCGCAAGCACGCCGCCGGGCGAGACCTGGCCGGTCTGCATCAGCCAGGCGATGCGTGTCGTCAGCACACGTGTCTTGCCCGAACCGGCGCCGGCGAGGATGAGTGCGGGCACGGCCGGCAGCGTCACCGCAGCGAGCTGTTCGGGGTTCAGGTTCTGCAGCAGGCGCTCATCGACGGGATACATCGGCCGATTCTAGGAGGCCGCCGCACGGGCGCCGGCGTCAGGCGGGCTCAGGGCGCGCATGAGCGAAAGACTCTCACGCTCTCAGCGCTGCGCGGCCAGCACACGCGCCACCGTGGCTGCCAGTTCCTCGAAGCTGTTTTCCTTTTTCATCACCGCGCGCACGCCGGCGCGGCGCGCCTGTTCGCGCAGTTCCTCGGACACCAGGCCCGAACTCAGCAGCACCGGCAGCCCGTGCCGCAACTCGGCGATGCGGCGCGCCAGTTCCAGCCCCGATGACTCGGGCATGTTGTAGTCGGTGACGACGATGTCGAAGTCCTCCGGCTGCGCCTGCAGCTGCTGCAGCGCGGCGCGCGCGTCACCCACGGGCGTGACGCGGTAGCCGGCGCGCTGCAGCAGGCGTTCGCACATCACCCGCACCACCTCGTCGTCGTCGACCAGCAGCACGTGTTCACCGTGGCCGGGCGCGCCGCGCTCGCGCGTCACCTGCAGCACCGCAGCGTCCTCGTGCTCCGGCGTCGGCAGATAGACATCGAAGCTGCTGCCGCCGCCGGGTGTGCTCTTGACCTCGATGTGGCCGTCGTGCGCGCGCACGATGCCGTGCACCACCGACAGGCCCAGGCCGGTGCCGCGGCCGACCGGCTTGGTGGTGAAGAAGGGGTCGAAGATGCGTGTCACGGTGGCCTCGTCCATGCCGCAGCCGTCGTCGCGCACCCACAGGTGCACGGCATGGCCGTCGGCAACCGCATCGAAGCCGATCTCGATGCGGCCGCCGGCTGCAGGCAGCGCGTGCCAGGCATTGGTGACGAGGTTCATCAGCACCTGCTGAAGCTGCGTGGCATCGGCGCGCACGGCCACCGTCTGCGCCGGCAGCACGGCCTGCAGTTGCACCGCCGCCGGCAGCGTGGCGCGCAGCAGCGACAGCGTCTCTTCCACCACCGGCCGCAGCGGCTGCACCGCCAGCGCGCCTGGCTCGCGGCGGCTGAAGGTGAGGATCTGCTGCACCAGGCTGCGCGCGCGCAGCCCCGCCTTCTGGATCTGCGCCAGGCTGGACTGCACGGCGGCATCGGCGCCGGCGTCCTCGCGCGCCAGCGCTGCGTTGCCGAGGATCGCGGCGAGGATGTTGTTGAAGTCGTGCGCGATGCCGCCGGCCAGCGTGCCGATCGATTCCATCTTCTGCGCCTCGCGCAGTTGCTGTTCGAGCAGATGGCGCTCGGCCTCGGCCTTCTTGCGTTCGCTGATGTCGATGAAGGTGACGACGATCTGCGTCAGCGCGCCGTCGGCGCCGTGCACCGGAAAGGCCGTGCACAGCACCCAGGTCGTCTGCGCCATGGCCGCACGCACGATGCCGAACACCTGGCCCGTCATCGGCTCGCCGCTGGCCAGCACCTGCGCCACCGGGAAGCGCTGCGGCGGCAGCGGCGTGTCGTCCTCCTCGATGAAATTCAGCGCCGGTTCCACCGGTGCATCGCCGCGCATCTGCGCCGGCGTCAGGCCCAGGATGCGGCACGCCGCCGGGTTGGCTTCGAGCAAACGTGCATCCGGCCCATGCACGGTGACGCCGGTGAGCAGGTGCTCGAGCAACTCACGCGACTTGCGCTCGCTGGCGCGCAAGGCGTCCTCGGCGTGCTTGCGGTCGCTGATGTCGACGACGATCGTGAAGACGCCGTTGACCTGGCCGTCGGCATCGCGGTCGGGCAGCAGCGTCACCAGCGTGTGGCGGCGCTGGCCGTCCACGGTGCGCAGCGCAAATTCGCCGCGCACCGTCTCGCCGGCGAGCACGCGGTCGACGAAGGGCTGGATGCCGGCCATGCGGCGCGCACCCAGAACCTCCAGCAGGGTCCGGCCCGTGACCGCGCCGGCCGGCGCACCGAACCAGATTTCGTAGGCCGCATTTGCAAACAGGTAGCGGCCGCTGCGGTCGGAGCGCGATACCGGGCCCGGCAGCGCGTCGGTGATGATGCTGAGCTGGCGTTCGCGCTCGCGCAAGGCCTGCTGCGCGCGGTAACGCTCGCTGACGTCGCTGAACACCAGCACGACGCCGGTGATGCGGCCGTCGGCGGTGCGGATCGGCGCCGCGCTGTCGGCGATCTGGATCGCCACCCCGTGGCGACCTTCGAGCAGCGTGTCGTTGGCCAGCCCGATGACCTCGCCGCGTTCGAGCACCGCCTGCACCGGGTTGTCCCCCGCGGCGCCGGTGTGCGGGTTGAAGATGCGGAACACCCGCTGCAGCGGCTGGCCCAGGGCGTCGGCCTCGGGCCAGCCGGTCAGCCGCTGCGCGGTGGCATTGATGCGCGTGATGCAGCCGGTGGCGTCGGTGGCGATCACCGCGTCGCCGATCGAGTGCAGCGTGATCGACAGGCTTTCCTCGCTGCGCCGCAATGCCTGTTCGGCCTCGGTGCGCGCGGTGATGTCCATGTGCGTGCCGGCCATGCGCAGCGGCTCGCCGCCGGGGGCGCGCTCGATGACCTTGCCGCGGTCGAGGATCCACACCCAGTGGCCGCCGCGGTGTTGCATGCGGTACACCGCCTCGTAGCTGTCGCTGCTGCCGTCCAGATGCGCCTGCAGCGCGGCCAGCACGCGCTCGCGGTCGTCGGGATGCAGCAGCGCCTGCCAGCCTGCGGCATCGCTGGCCATCTCACCGGGCGCCGCGCCGAGCATCTCGCTCCAGCGCGCATTGACGCGGCCGTGACCGGTGCGGAAGTCGTGGTCCCATGAGCCGAGGTCGGCGCCGCGCAGGGCCAGCGTCAGGCGCTCGAATTCGGCGCGCTCACGCTGCGCCGAGCGGCGCTGGCGGCGCTGCATCAACGCCAGCAGGCCGGCCATGCCGGCGGCCAGCAGCAGGTACAGCCCGACATTGATCGCGGTCTGCTCGCGCCACGGCGCGCGCACCGCGCTCACTTCGCGGCTGAGCGCCAGCATCAGCGGACCGTCCAGCGGCACGTCGGGCGGCTTCAACGAACGCAACTCCACCAGGCGTGGCGGGCCGCCCAGCACGACCGGGCCACTGTAGACATCGGCGGCGTGGCCGCTGGCGCGGTGCCGCTGGAAGAACGAGCCCGGCAGTGCGACGTTGGTGCCCTTGCCGCCCGGCTGCGGTGGCTCGAACATCAGCACGTCGCCGCGAAAATGGGCCAGCCCGGCGCGCATGTCGGGCGCGTACAGCACCGAATGCAGCACGACGCGGAAGTAGTCCGGGTCCAGCGTCACCACGAGGGCGCCGCCGACCGGCGACGCCACCGGCAGCACCAGGCGCAGCACAACGACGCCGGACGCATCGTGCTGCGGCGGCAGGGCATAGAGCAGGTCGGGGTCGGTGGCGGCCTGCAGCAGCGGCGTGAAGTCCTGGTCGATGAGCAGCGGCAGGCTGGCCGCGCGCACGTGGCCGCGCGCGTCGAGCAGCATCGTCGAGGTGACGCCGGGCAGCGCATCGGCCAGCGCCTTCAGGCGGCGCGAACCGAAGGCCGCCATGTGGACGGGCGTCCACTCGGCGAGTTCGTCGCGCAGACCCAGCAAGGCGCCGTAGGCGGCTTCGAGCTGCTGGCCGAGGATCTGCTGCATCGCCCGGCCCTGGCCTTCCAGGCGCTCGCGCTCGGCCGCATCACGTTGATCGAGTGCGCTCCAACGCAGCGCCACCAGGATGGCGGCCACAGCGATCAACAGCAGCGCCAGACCCCACCATTCCTGGCGTTGGCGGCTGGGCAGGTCGTCTGCGAAGGATTGCATCGAAGCGGCGCGCAGGCAGCGCGGTAGCCCGATTCCAGCGTAACACGACGATTGCAACGTACACCGCGCCTGCCGCGTAGAATTCGCCACCGGGCCCACATTCTGGCGCCCGGTTTCGCCCGGCGGTGACGCGAAACGACGCGGCCCACAGCGGCGACGCCGGCCCTGCCAGGTCAAGCGCTCCTTCACCACTCACGAGCCTGGCCATGGACATCTTCGACTACGACAACATCCTGCTGCTGCCGCGCCATTGCCGCGTCGAAAGCCGCGCCGAATGCGACACCTCGATCGAATTCGGCGGCCGCCGCTTCCTGCTGCCGGTGGTGCCGGCGAACATGAAGACCGTGATCGACGCGCCGATCAGCGAAATGCTCGCGCGCAGCGGCCACTTCTACGTCATGCACCGCTTCGACCTCGACAGCGTGGCCTATGCAACGACGATGCGCAACAAGGGCCTGTTCGTCTCGCTGAGCTCGGGCGTGAAGCCGCAGGACCATGCGGTGATCGACCGCCTGGCCGCCGACGGCGTGGGCGCCGACTACATCACGATCGACATCGCGCACGGTCACGCCGACAGCGTGCGCCGCACCATCGAGCACATCAAGACGCGGCTGCCGCGCAGCTTCGTCATCGCCGGCAACGTGGCCACGCCCGAAGCCGTGATCGACCTCGAGAACTGGGGCGCCGATGCCACCAAGGTCGGCGTCGGCCCGGGCAAGGTCTGCATCACGAAGCTGAAGACCGGCTTCGGCACCGGCGGCTGGCAGCTCAGCGCTCTGAAGTGGTGCGCGCGCGTGGCCACCAAGCCCATCATCGCCGACGGCGGCATCCGCCACCACGGCGACATCGCCAAGAGCGTGCGCTTCGGCGCCGCGATGGTGATGGTGGGCTCGCTGTTCGCCGGCCATGAAGAGTCGCCCGGTGCCACCGTCGAGGTCGACGGCAAGCGCTACAAGGAGTACTACGGTTCGGCCAGCGACTTCAACAAGGGCGAATACAAACACGTCGAAGGCAAGCGCATCCTGGAGCCGATCAAGGGCACGCTGCCCGAGACACTGCGCGAGATGCGCGAAGACCTGCAGAGTTCGATCAGCTATGGCGGCGGGCGCGCGCTGGCCGACCTGAAGAAGGTCAACTACGTGGTCCTCGGCGGCGAGAACGCCGGCGAACACCTGTTGATGTGATGTGACAAACGAGCGCGCCGACATCAACGAGCTGCTGGCCAGTGCGGCCCGGCACTACCTGTCGGCGCCCGCGCAGGCCTTGCGCCTGGCCGATGAGGCCCTTGCGGCCTTCAAGACGCCGCTCGATGCGGCCGATGCCCCGCTGCACAGCCGCGCCCTGATGGTGCGCGGCGTTGCGCTGACCTACGGCGGCGACTTCGCGGACAGCGTGGCGGTGCTGCAGCAGGCGCTGGCGGAGGCGCCGGCGCACGCGCTGGCGCTGCGCATGGACGTGCTGCGCGCCCTGTCGGTGAGCTACGAACACGTCGACGCGCTGGACCTCGCGCTCGACTGGGCCGTGCAGTCGGCCGATGTGGCGCGCGCGCTCGGCGAGCCGGGCCGGCTGGCCGATGCGCTGCT
>Ga0164241_10005448_pt1 | contig 11927 bp, 12 predicted proteins | sample OricomyardsoilBY_FD_108780 | JGI IMG/M metagenome (GOLD analysis project Ga0164241, IMG submission 108780) | Backyard soil microbial communities from Emeryville, California, USA - Original compost - Back yard soil (BY) | ecosystem: Environmental > Terrestrial > Soil > Unclassified | place: USA... | reverse complement strand
GGATGGCGAAGCTGCTCGCCTCCGAGACCGGCAAAGAGTGCGTCGAGGAGAGCTTCCGGATCCACGGCGGCTACGGCTACTCGAAGGAGTACGAGATCGAGCGCCTCTACCGCGACGCGCCGCTGCTGCTGATCGGCGAGGGCACCTCCGAGATCCAGCGCATGGTGATCGGCAAGAAGCTCCTGCAAAGACACAAGATCTGAGGAGGACCTCATGGCCTCGACTGCTGACCTGATCAAAACGGCTGTCGAGCGCTTCCAGGCGGAAGTCCCGGCGCTGCAGAAGCTGAAACTCGTCTTCGGGCTGCAGCTGAAAGCCCACCACGACATCCAGCTCTACCGGGTCGAGCTGCCGGGGCCGCAGGTCAAGAAGGACCTCTCCCAGGACGAGCGGGTGCTGGTCGAGATCGACCGGCCCCAGTTCAACGAGCTGGCCGAGAAGGGCACGATCAAGAGCTACCGCAAGGCGGTCGAGACCGGCCACATCAAGGCCAGCGGCGACTCCAACGTGCTGAAGCTGATCGTCCAGGTCGTCGAACGCCAAGAGGAACGGGCGAAGCTCAAAAAAGTCCACTGAGCGTGGGCGGGGACGAGCGGCCGCCGTCGGCGCCGACTATCGAGTGGATCCGGGACCGGGCCGGCTTCGCCGCCCTGGCCGCGGAGTGGTCGGCGATCCTCCCGCTCGACGCCCGCCCCTTCGACGAGCACCCCTGGTACCTCGCTTGGTGGGACTCCTTCGTCGGCGGCGACGGGCTCGAGGTCGCTGTCGCCCGCCGCCGCGGTCGCCTCGCCGGCTGTCTGCCCCTGGGGCGCGACGGCAGGAATCTGGCCGGCCTGGTCAACCGGCGCTCGCCCACGTTCCGGCCGCTCGCCGCCGACCGGGAGGCCCTGGACGCGATTGCAGAGGCAGCGGTCGCTCGGGGGGCTCCAGAGCTCGAACTGCAGATGCTCCCCGCCGGGGACCCGCTGATCCCCGCCCTGGAGGACGCCGCGGGACCGGCCGGCTCGCGGCTGCTGAGCGGGCCGCGCCGCGATGTCCCGCTGCTGGAGACCGGCGGCGGCTTCGACGCGTGGCTGGGGGGCGACGACGGCTGGAGGCGGGGGATTGCGGATCGCCGTCGGGAGCTCGAGGGGCGGGGCGCCAGGATCGAGGTCTTGCGGGAGGACGGAGAGCTCGACCCCGCGGCGTTCTCGGCGGAGCCGCAGACGGAGTCCTTCTATCGAGCGGTCGCAGCGGCCTTCCGGCAGCGGGGGGAGCTGCGGCAGAGCCGGGTCGAGCTCGACGGCGAGGTCGTCGCGCGCGACCTCTCGCTGCTCCACGGCAACCGTCTCTACTCGCTGGCGAGCGATGCCGGTGAGCTCGGCACGGTGCTGCAGCTGGCGATCGTCGAGCGCTGCTTCGAGCTCGGCCTCGGTGGCTACGAGCCCTACGGGGCGGGGGAGGAGCTGGCGGCGAGGCTGGCGACCGGGGTGCGGGAGCAGGTCGACCTGCGCGTCTACCCGCCGGGCCTCACCGGGGCCCTGCGCTACCGCTTCCGCAGGAACGTCAGGCCCGGTCTCGGCGCCGCGCGGCGGCTGCTCGCGCGGCGCTGATCAGGCTGCTGCGGGGTCGAGCAGCCAGCTCACCGCGGCCCGCAGGTCGGGTGCCTGATGGGTCGGAGCCGGATCTCCGGGGGCCGACTCGCCGAGCCGAACCGTGGTCAGGCCGAGGCGGTTGCCGGCCTCGACGTCGAGGACGCTGTCGCCGATCATCGCGCCGCCCTCGATCCGCGCCCCCGGGACCTCGCGCTCGGCCCGCTCGAACATCCCCGGGCCGGGCTTGCGGCAGTCGCAGGCACCCTTTTCGTGCGGGCAGTGGAGGATCGCGTCGAGGCTCGCTCCCTCGGCCTCGAGCAGCTCGAGCAGGCGGGCGTTGACGGCGGCGAGATCCTCCTCGCTCATCCTGCCGAGGGCGATGCCGCGCTGGTTGGTGACGACGACGACCCGGGCCGGCAGCCGCTCGAGCGCGGCGATCGCCGCCGCGGCGCCCGGCAGCAGGCGGACTTCAGCGGGGGAGACGATGTACTCGCCCTCGGGGGCGGACTCGTTGATGGTCCCGTCGCGGTCGAGAAAGGCGGTGGCGCCGGGGGCGAGCCGCGGCGACGTCAACGCGGCGGCTCTCCGCCGCCGATCGCTTCCTCGACCCACTCGCAGATCGTGTGGGCAGCGAGCATGTGGCCCTCCTGGATCCGCGGCGTCTCGCTGCTGGGGATGGCGATCCTCATCGCCGCCGCGGCGCCGACCGGGCCGGGATCGGCGCCGGTCATCGCGATCGTCGTCAGGCCGGCCTCGTTCGCGGCTTCCAGGCCCTTGGCGACGTTGACCGAACGGCCGCTGGTGGTGAGGCCGATGGCGACGTCGCCCGCCTGGCCGAGCGCGGTCACCTGGCGGGCGAAGATCTGGTCGAAGCCGTAGTCGTTGCCGATCGCCGTCAGCGCCGAGATGTTGGCGTTCAGCGCCAGCGCCGGCAGCGGCCGTCGTTCGACCAGGTAGCGGCCGACGAACTCGGCGGCGACATGGACCGCGTCGGCGGCGCTGCCGCCGTTGCCGAAGAGGAGGATCTTCCTGCCGTCTGCGGCGGCGGCGCCCACGGCCTCGGCGGCGGCGACGATCTCGGCCACGCACTGCTCGGACTCGAGCATCGCGGTCACCAGCGCCTCGCCCTCGCGCAGGCGCGTCTGGACGAGCTGGGCGAGGCGCTCGTCAGTCACGGCTGTGGGACCAGGTGGTGAGGCCGACGTGGTCGAACTGGAAGTCGACCGCCTCGGCACCGAGCGCGGCCAGGGCGGCGCGGACTTCGTGCTTGGCGTCGTAGCGGCAGTAGAGGAGCATGTAGCCGCCGCCGCCGGCGCCGGTCACCTTGCCGCCGATGGCGCCGTGCTTCAGCGCCTCCTCGTAGAGCTCGTCGATGTGGGGGTTGGTGATCTTCGGCGACATCTGTTTCTTGTAGGTCCAGGCGCGGCCCAACAGCTCGCCGAACTCGGTCAGGTTCCCCCGCAGGAGCGCGTCCTTCATCTCCACCGCCAGCTCCTTCTGCATCTGCAGGCCGTCCACGGTCGAGGTCGACTGCGAGCGGTAGCGCTCGGTCTGGTCGTCGATGATGTGATCGGAGACGCGGGTGCCGCCGGTGAAGCAGAGCAGCAGGTTGTACTCGAGCTCGTGGATCGACTCGGCGGGGATGCGGAGGGGGTTGACGATGACGTCGTCGCCGCGGAACTCGATGAAGTTGAAGCCGCCGAAGACGGCCGCGTACTGGTCCTGGGTGCCGCCCTTGAGGCCGAGGTCCTCGCGCTCGACGGTGTAGGCGAGGCGGGCCTTCTCGTAGTCGGTCAGCGGCATCCGCATGTGGTCGGAGAGCAGGCCGACCAGGGTCACCACCACCGCCGAGGAGGAGCCGAGGCCGGAGCCGGGGGGAGCGGCGCTGTGGAGGAAGAGGTCGAAGCCGACCGGCGAGTCGGAGGCGAGCTTCTGGATCGCCGCCTTGATCAGGTCGAGGCGGTCGCCGTCGGGGCGGGCCTCCTCGAGCGCGATCGAGGCGACCGCGTCGAGGTCGAGCGACTGGATCCCGATCTGGCGATCCTCGCGGGTGCGCAGGGTGCCGTAGGCGTAGCGGTTGATGGTGGCGCTGAGGACCAGGCCGCCGTTCTCCTGCGGGTAGGGGGGGACATCGGTGCCACCGCCGGCAAAGCTGACGCGGAGAGGCGTGCGGGCGCGAAGCAGCCGTGGCGACGTCTGATCATCCGGCGGCATCGCGCGCCAACGATACCCTGTCGCGCCGATGCCTCTCGAGACGGAAATCCTCGACGAGCCCGATCTCAGCGCAGGCGTCGTCGAGGACTGGGACGGGCTCGCCGTCGCCGCCGGCGAGTCCTTCAGCGCGCCCGGCTGGGCGCTCGCCTGGTGGCGGCACGCCGCGCCCGCGGGCGCGGCGATGCGGGTGATCGCGGTGCGGGAGGAGGGCCGCCTGATCGGGGTGGCACCGCTCTGGGCGCTCGACGGCAAGGCCGCCAGCTCGCGCTACGAGCTGCTGGGCGCCCGCCTCGCCTCGCCCACCGGCCCGGTTGCCGCGGCCGGCCGCGAGTCCGAGGTCGCCGCCGAGCTCTCCCGCGCTTTCGCCGCCGCGACCCCGCGACCCTCGTTGCTGCAGATCGAGGGCGTGGAAGCGGCCGGCTGGACCCGCAGGCTGGCCGCGGCCGGGCCGGGCCGCCCCGCCTGGGTGCTCCCGGGCCAGCCGTGGACGCTGCCGGTGGTCGCTTTCGAGGGGCTCGACTACGACGGCTGGCTGGCCGGGAAGAAGGCCAAGTTCCGTTCCCAGGCCCGGCGCCTGACGCGTCGCCTGGAAGACCAGGGCGCCCGCTTCGCCCTGGCCGGCGAGCCCGAGCTGGAGACGGCGCTGGACGCGTTCGAGAGCCTGCACGGCGACCGCTGGGAGGACCGCGGCGGCTCCGACGCGCTGGTCGGCGGGATGCGGGCGATGTTCACCGAGCTCGCCGGGGACTGGCTGGCCTCGGGCCGGCTGCGGATCTACACGCTGAACACCGAGGAGGAACCGGTCGCGATCGCCATCCACGTCGCCGCCGGCGGCCAGGTCGACGGCTGGAACAGCGGCTTCGACGGCAAGTGGTCGAAATTGTCGCCCGCCTTCCAGCTGACCCTGTTTGCGATCGAGGACGCGACCGGCCGTCGCGACAAGCGGCTGCGGCTGGGCGCCGGCGGGACCGAATACAAGCTGCGCCTGGCCGACGCCCACGAGGGCGTCTCCCGCGACCTACTCGTCCCCCGCGGCCGCTCCTACCCGCTGCAGCGACTGCGCCTGGCGCCGGAGCAGGCCCGGCGCAGCGCCAGTCGCCGGCTCTCCGACGACGCCAAGGCCCGGATTCGCGGTCTGGCGCATCGCAGATAGCATCCCGGCCCCTGAGACACGCAAAGGAGACCTGAATCACCCATGACTGAGACGTATGAGCTGACCGTCGACCAGGCGGAGCGGGAGGCATCCGGAGCCCACAGCTACGGACGCTATCTGGAGGAGTTCGAGGTCGGAGCCGTCTACAAGCACTGGCCGGCGAAGACGGTCACCGAGTCCGACGACCACCTCTTCTGCCTGATCACGATGAACCACCATCCGCTGCACCTCAACGACGTCTACGCGGCGCAGTCCCAGCAGGGGCGCAACGTCGTCGTCGGGCCGCTGGTCTACTCGCTGGCCCTCGGGATGTCGGTATCCGACGTCTCCGGCAAGGCGATCGCCAACCTCGCGACCGAGGAACTCAGCCACCCGAACCCGGTCTTCCACGGCGACACGCTCTTCTGCGAGACCGAGGTGCTGGACGTCAAGCCCTCCAGGTCCAAGCCCGACCGCGGCGTCGTCAAGGTCCACACCCGGGTCCTCAACCAGGACGGTGTCCTCGTCGCCGAGTTCAAGCGGCTGGTCCTCGTCCCGCGCAAGTCATAGGCGGGAGGGGACGAGAGACGGGCGGCACCGTGATCGAGTGGGTGACCGAGGTCGAGCGCTTCACGGCGCTCGCGGACGAGTGGGAGCGCCTGCTCCCGGACGATTCGACCCCGTTCGATCTGCATCACTGGTACGCGAGCTGGTGGGAGGCGTTCGGCGCGCCGTACGAGCTGGCGGTCTGCACCGTCCGCCGTGACGGCGAGCTCGCCGCCGCCTTCCCGCTGGCCCGCGACGGCGAGGCGCTGATCCCGCTCAGCAACGACCAGGGGAGCTACTTCCGGCCCCTGGCCCGCGACGAGGCGGCGATGGAGGAGCTGGTCGACGCTGTCCTGGAGCGGATGCCGGCGCCGTTCGAGCTCGACGGCCTGCCGGCGGAAGACCCGTCGGTCGCGGGCCTGCGCGGCGGCTCCAGGCGGGCGGGGATGTTCGCCCTGGTCGAGCCGGCGTACGCCTCGCCGATCGTCGCCACCGACGGCGACTACGAGCAGTGGAAGAAGGAGAAGAAATCCGGCTGGGGGGCACCGCTGGAGCGCTTCGGCCGCAAAATGGGCCGCGACTTCGAGGCCGAGTTCTCGATCGTCGAGGCGCCGGCGGACCTCGAAGCCGAACTCACCGACGGCTTCCGGGTCGAGGCCAGCGGCTGGAAGGGCAAGGCGGGCACGGCGATTGTCTCCTCGCCCCAGAACGAGGCCTTCTACCGCGTGCTGGCGCGGGCTTTCGACGCCCATGACGAACTGCGGCTGAGCCGGGTCACGCTCGACGGCAGGCTGGCCGCCTTCGACTACTGCCTGCTGCACCGCAAGCGCCTGTACCTGCTCAAGACCGCCTTCGACGAGGACTTCCGCAAGCTGGCGCCGGGCCTGGTGATGCGCCTGTTCACGGTTCAGCGCTGCTTCGAGCTCGGCCTCGACGCCCACGACCTGACCGGGACCGAAAGCGAATGGAAGATGAAGTTCGCGACCACGGTGCGCCCGCACGTCACCCTCCGCACCTACAACCGCTCCGGCGCCTTCGCCTACGCCTACCGCTCGGCTCTGCGGCCGCGGCTGAAACGGGTCTACCGCCGGCTGCGCCCGCAGGAGGCCTAGCGATGAACGACCTCGTCGTCCTCTGCTACCACAGCATCAGCGAGACCTGGCCGGCCTCGACCTCGGTCAAGCCGGACGACTTCGAGCGCCAGCTCTCCGAGTTCCTTCGCCGCGGCTACCGCGGCGCGACCTTCGCCGATGCGCTCACCGCTTCCCCGTACGAGCGCACGCTGGTCGTCACCTTCGACGACGCCCATCGATCAGTCGTCCAGCTGGCGGCGCCGGTGATGCAGCGGCTCGGCGTACCCGGCACCATCTACGTCCCGACCGATTACGCGGGGACCGAGCGATTGATGGGATGGGACGGATACGACGAGTGGATGGGCACCGAACACGAGAGCGAGCTCGCCTGCATGGGCTGGGACGAGCTGATCGAGCTCCGCGACCGTGGCTGGGAGATCGCCTCGCACACCTGCTCGCATCCGCGCCTCTCCCGGCTTGGCGAGGCGGAGATCCTGGCGGAGCTGACCGAGTCGCGGCGGGTCTGCGAAGAGCGGATGGGGGAGCCCTGCCGCTCGCTTGCCTATCCCTACAGCGACTACGACGACCGCGTCGTCCGCGCCGCCGGCGAGGCCGGCTACCGCTTCGCCTCGACCGTGCCGCGGGGCCCGGCGCCGCCGCTGCCGCTGGCCTGGCCGCGGGTCGGCGTCTACTTCGGCGAGGACGCGCGGCGGATCACCCTGCGCTCGCGCGTGCGGCGTCTCGACGCCCCCGCCTGGGCGCGCGCCGCGATGGCGCTGAAAAGGATCCGTTGAACCTGCCCAAGCCTGAAAGAGGTGCCCCCGGTGGCACGTCGAACTACGCTCCGTGAATAAGGAAAACGGGGGTCTGATCGAGCAGTTGCTGCGCATTGTCAAGCGGCGCAGATGGGTGATCATCCAGGCGACCATCGCCGTGCCGGTGATCGCCTTCCTCTTCACTCTGACCCAGGAGAAGCAGTACACGGCGACGGCGACCCTGCTCTTCATCGAATCGCCGACGACCCTGACCGAAACCAGCCCCGTGGTCGACCCGACCCGCGAGGCGGCGACCAACAGCCAGCTCGCGACCCTGCCGGTGATCGCCGACGGCGCCTCCGAACAGCTCGAAGGCAAGGTCTCCGGGGCGGAGATCCTCGCGGGCATCACCGTCAGCCCCAGCGGCGAAACCAACACCGCCTCGATCGCCTCGATCAACCGCTCGCCGGAGCTCGCGGCCGAAATCGCCAACGCCTACGCCGAGTCCTACATCGACTTCCGCCGCAGCACCGATCGCGGCCAGCTGCAGGAGGCGATCGACCTCGCCGAAACCAGCCAGGACGAACAGACCGCAAGCGAGCGCGAAAGCCCGGTCGGCGAAGAACTGCGTGCCCAGCTGGACAAGCTGCGCCTGGCCCAGGCCCTGCAGACGGGTGGCGCCGAGCTGGTCCAGCCGGCGACCGTCCCCTCCGAACCCTCCTCGCCGCACCCCACCCGCAACGTCGCGCTCGGACTCTTTCTCGGGCTGCTGCTGGGCCTCGGCCTCGCCGCTCTGCTGGAGCAGTTCGACCGCCGCATCCGCAGCAGCGACGAGATGGAGGAGCTCTACGGCCTGCCGGTGCTGGCCCGGATCCCCAAGAGCGGCCGCCTCGCCGGCCGCAAGCCCTCGGCGGTCGACTCCAAGACCCCGGAGGGGGAGGCGTTCCGGATGCTGCGGGCGAACATGCGCTACTTCAACATCGAGGAACAGCGGCTCACCACCGTCCTCTTCGTCAGCCCCGAGGAGGGCGACGGCAAGTCGACGGTCGCCCGCGGCCTGGCGATGACGATGGCGGCGATGGGCGACGCGGTGGTCCTGATCGAGACCGACCTGCGCAAGGGCGGCGACTTCCGCGGCGTCGACGGCAAACCCGTCCTCGGCCTCTCCAACGTGCTCACCGGCTCCCCGATCGAGCAGGTCCTGCTGCGGATCCCGGTCGACGGGGTCGAGGGCGGCCACGAGAAGAGGTCGCTTGCAGTGCTGCCGAGCGGGCCGATCCCCCCGAACCCGTCGGAGCTGCTGGAGAGCGGCGTGATGCGCAAAGCGCTGGATGGCCTGCGCGAGAGCTTCGATTTCATCATCCTCGACAGCCCGGCCCTGGGGGCCGTCAGCGACGCCCTCTCCCTGGTCGCCGATGCTTCCGAGATCGTCGTCGTCGGCGGGCTCGGCAAAACCACCCGGGACAGCGTCAACGACGTCCGCAAACAGTTCGCGCTGCTGGACAAGAGCCCGGTCGGCCTGATCGTCAACTTCGCCGAGTCGCCGCGTGCAAGGTACTCAAACTATTACCGCCCGGATCTGGCCTAGGGCCGCTTCGCGGCCTGGCCCCGAGCTGCTGCGGGCGGCCGGCTTCGCGCTCGCAATCCTCGCGATCGAGGTCGCGCTGGCGAAAAGCGCGGCCTCGTCGCAGGCCGCCAAACCGGTCCTCCTCTTCGTCGGCGTCTTCGTCGTCGCCCTGATCTTCAGGTTCCCGCTGCCGACCGCGCTGGTCCTGGTCGGGCTCACCGACTCGATCTTCAGCGACACCTTCCTCGCCCGCCAGGTCGGCCCGGTGACGGTGCGCCCCTACGAGCTCGCGCTGGCCTGCCTGCTGGCGCTCGCGGTCGTGCGCCCGGTCAAGCGCAGCTGGGGAGGAAGCACCGGCGCGGCTCTGGCCGCCTTCCTCTCGCTGGTCACGATCTCCGCCGCGATCGCCGTCTACGAGGGCCGGGCGGAGCTGACCGAAGCCTTCAACTGGGCCCGCCCGCTGGCCCTGCTGACGATCTTCTACGTCGTCATCCGCCTCTTCCCGAATGCCGAGCAACGCCGCAAGCTGCTGCTGGGGGGAGCCATAATCGCCGCCGCGACGGGGGTGGTGGCGCTGTTTGCCTCGCTCGGCGCCGGCTTCACCGACTCCCTGCAGCAGGCCGGCGAACAGGCGATCCGCGAAGAAGGGTCGGGGGAAGTGAACCGGGTCCGCCTGCCCGGCCTCTCCGCCGGCTACGCGCTGTTCTGGTACTCGGCGGTCCAGGTCCTCGCCCTGCGCGGGCGGCCGCGGCTGCTCTGGTCGGCGCTGCTGTTCGGCATCGCCCTGGACATCCTCGTCAGCTTCAACCGCAACATGTGGGTCGGGATCGTCATCGGCCTTCTGCTCATCGTCGTGCTCGGCGGGCCGGTGGTCCGCAGCCGCATCGGCTGGTCGATCGCGCTGGCGACGGCGGGGGTGGTGGCGGTGGTCGTCTTCGGCGGCAGCAGCTCCAGCGACCGCGTCGTCTCGCCGGTGTTGAAGCGCGGGGCGACGATTCTCAACCCGAGCAAGACGGCCGGCGAAAACTCGCTCCAGGATCGCGCCAAAGAGACGCGCACGGCCTGGAAGACCGCGCAGGAGAACCCGCTGCTGGGGGTGGGGGCGGGGGCCAGCTTCGGGGTGATGAGCCGGCACCCGGTGACCAGCGGCTCGATCTATCTCGGCGAGGCGACCGAACCGCAGCTCTTCCTCCACAACCAGTACCTCTACCTGCTGCTGATCGCGGGGGTGCCGGGCCTACTGGCCTTCCTCTGGTTCCTCGGCAGCGCGGTCTTCTACGCCTTCGGCCGGCGCCCGCGCGACCTGCCGATCCTCGCCTGCGGGGTCGGCATCCTCCTGATCATGATCAGCGCCGCCGTGGCGATCTACTTCACGGTCGAAAACATGACGACGATGCTGGGCCTGCTGGCCGGCGTGATCGTCGCCGACCGCCTCGGCAACGCCAGGCACGGCGACCCGTCCGGGCTGCTGCAGAGGTGAGCGCCGTGGATCCCCGCTGCAAGGTCCTGCTCGCCTGCGATTTCCACTACCGCTACTCGGCCAACCTGACCGGGGGGATCGCCCGCGCCGGCGCCGCGGCGACCCTGCTGAGCCGCGACCACGACCTCGAATTCGGCTCGGTTCCGGGCGCTGCCAAGGGCTTCGCCGAAGCGGCGATCGGCGACGCCTCCCACTGGCGGCTGCACGGCCGTCCGCGCTCGCCGCAGAGCTGGCTCGAGGCCCTGCGGCTGCGGCGCCGGGCCCGCCGCCTCGACCCGTCCGTGGTCCACGTGCAGTCGTCGATCGGCAACGACCCGCGGATGGCGATCGCCTCCGGCCTGCGCCGCGGGCGCTTCGCGGTCACGATCCACGACCCGTCCCCGCACCCGGGCGAGACCTCGCACTGGCGCGACGACCTCGAAGACAAGCTGCTGATGCGCCACGCCGGCCTGATCTTCGTCCACGGCGAGGCGCTGCGCGAGGAGCTGATCGAACGCTTCCGGCCGCCGGCGCCGGTCGTCGTCGTGCCCCACGGGGTTGCGGTCGGAGAGGCGACGCCGGTCCCGGCCGCGCCCCGGCTCCTCTTCTTCGGCCGCATCTCCAAGTACAAGGGGGTCGACGTGCTGCTGGATGCGATGGACGCGGTCTGGAAAGCGGTTCCGGAGGCGGAGGTGACGATCGCCGGCTCGGGCGAGCTCGATCCCCACCCGGCCCTCGCCGACCCCCGGGTGACCCTCGACAACGGTTACATCGCCGATTCCGCCCTGCCGGGCCTGTTCGAAGCCTGCCGCGGCGTGGTCCTGCCCTATCGCCAGGCGAGCCAGAGCGGCGTCGGCTCGATGGTCAAGCCCTACGGGCGGCCCCTGGTCGTCACCGACGTCGGTGGGCTGCCGGAGCTGGTCGGCGACGGGTCCGGCCTGGTTGCCCCCAGCGAGGACCCGGCGGCGCTGGCGACGGCGCTGATCCGCGTCCTCGAGGACGACGAGCTCGCCGCCGGGCTGGCGCGCGCGGGGGTCGATACCGCCGCCCGCGAGGGCAGCTGGGACCGCGTCGGCGAACTCACGCTGGCGGCCTACCGCGAGCACCTGGGAGTCTGCCGATGCGGCTCCTAGAAGACGCTGGGAACGGCGAGGCGGGGAGCGGAGTCGGCGATCGCACCCTCGAACAGGTCGACGTAGCGATCGACCATCAGCGCGGAGTCGAAGTTGCGGGAGCGCTCGATCGCCGCATCCTTCATCGCCGCCAGGGTGTCGCCGCCGCCGAGCATCCGCGCCGCCTCGGTGGCGAAGGCCTCGAAATCGCCTGGCGGCACGCAGACCCCGGCGTCGCCGACGATCATGTGGACGTCGCCGACGTCGGTCGAGAGCACCGGAACCCCCAGCGCCATCCCCTCCAGGACCACCATCGGCATCGCGTCGGAGATCGAGGGCAGCAGCATCAGGTCGGCGAACTTGAGCAGGGCGGGGACGTCGGTGCGGTGGCCGAGGAAGTGGGCCCAGTCGGCCCCGATCTCGGCGGCGCGGGCTTCGACGTCGGCCTTGAGTTCGACGCCGCCCTTGAGCTCGCCGCCGCCGACGAAGACGAGC
>Ga0164241_10005447_pt1 | contig 11928 bp, 11 predicted proteins | sample OricomyardsoilBY_FD_108780 | JGI IMG/M metagenome (GOLD analysis project Ga0164241, IMG submission 108780) | Backyard soil microbial communities from Emeryville, California, USA - Original compost - Back yard soil (BY) | ecosystem: Environmental > Terrestrial > Soil > Unclassified | place: USA... | reverse complement strand
ATAAGTTGTGGTTGTTCACGGTCAACAATTATTTTTAATAATTTGGCAACACCGAGCGGTTGCAAAGATGCATCCGTTTCAATGAGTAATGCGCGATCAGCGCCCATTGCATAGGCGTGACGCAGGCTGTCTTTGGCTTCCGGACCACCAATAGCAACAGCAAGAACTTCTGCGGCCTCACCTCGTTCTTTCATGCGAATGGCTTCTTCAAGAGAAATTTCATCAAAGGGATTGATGGATCGTTTGGCTTGTGACAAATCCACTTGACCGCCAGCATCAATAAAAGGCTTCAAGTTGTGATCGACAGCATGTTTGATGGCAACAAGAACTTTCATATCGTTCTCCATGAATAATTAAAGAGGGCTTGTCGATCATTCTATTTAGCGTTAGCATATTTGTGAAATAGATAATTTATATTTTATATATCGGCAAAATAGATATGAAATACACATTACGTCAATTAGAGATATTTGTCGCCATTGCTCGCACCGAAAGTGTTTCCCGGGCGGCCGGGCAAGTAGCACTTTCACAATCGGCTGCCAGTACCGCCCTGGCCGAGCTGGAGCGACAATTTGATTGCCAGTTATTTGACCGTCATGGCAAGTTACTGAAGTTGAATACACTGGGTAAAACGCTATTGCCAATTGCCAGTGGCTTGCTCACCCAGGCTCATGAAATTGAACAGTTATTGGAAGGGAATCGATCGTTAGGTGATCTGAAAGTAGGGGCGACGCTGACTATTGGTAATTATTTGGCGATTTTGATTATCAGCGAGTTTATGCAGCAGCACATTGATTGTCATATCGATTTGCAGGTCAAAAATACCCAAAGTATTTTGCAGCAGGTCGCAGGCTATGATTTGGATTTGGGACTGATCGAAGGCAGTTGCCATCATCCTGATCTTACAGCAGAGCCATGGATGGATGATGAGCTCGCCGTTTTTTGTGCACCTTCCCATCCTCTGGCATCGATGACATCCGTCAGCATTGATGATCTGGTAACGGCCAACTGGATTTTGCGGGAGCAGGGTTCCGGAACACGCGAAACTTTTGATCACGCCATGCGCCATCATCTGCCGGGATTGAAAATTCGTTTGGAGCTTGAGCACACAGAAGCGATCAAGCGAGCCGTTGAGTCAGGTTTGGGAATGGGTTGTATTTCACGGTTTGCACTGCGTGATGCTTTTCGTCGAGGCAGTTTGGTGGAGATAAAAACCCCCATGCTGGATTTGCGTCGTCAATTTATGTTTGTCTGGCATAAGAGTCGATATCAAACGCCTGTAATGCTTGCTTTTCTGGATTATTGCCGCTCACTCAAAATCAATTTCAATGACGGTGATATTTTCTTGCCTTTTAATCAGTCGAGAGAATTATGAATCAACGTGATCAAATGCAATACGACGTGGTGATTGTTGGCGCTGGCCCTGCGGGTTTATCCGCGGCTATTCGTTTAAAACAATTGGGACAAGAACATGGACGAGACATCAGCGTGTGTTTGTTGGAAAAAGCAGCTGAAACGGGTGGCCATATATTATCGGGCGCAGTGATTGATCCGATTGCATTGAATGAATTAATTCCTGATTGGCAATCCAAAGGTGCCCCTGTTTCAAATCAAGTCGTGCAAGATAAATTTCTATGGCTGACTGAAACCAATAGTTATCGAATAGCTTCAAAACTGATGCCGCCATTGTTGAATAATCATGGCAATTACATTGTGAGCCTTGGCACCTTGTGTCGATGGTTGGCGACACAAGCAGAAACATTGGGCGTGGATATTTTTCCGGGATTCAATGGCAGCGAAATTTTATATGGCGATGATGGCAGTGTGAAAGGCGTAATTACCGGTGACATGGGCGTGGCACGCGATGGCAGCCATAAAAATACTTTCTCATCCGGTATTGAATTGCATGCGCGATACACTTTAATTGCTGAAGGTGCGCGCGGTTCACTTGCGAAATCATTGGAAACAAAATTTAATTTGCGGGCAAACGCCGAACCACAAAAATATGGTTTGGGTTTTAAAGAAATTTGGCAGATTGATCCCGCAAAACATCACCTTGGCAGCGTATTGCATACATTGGGTTGGCCACTAAAAAATGACACAGGTGGCGGTGGTTTTCTTTATCATGTGGAAGATAATAAAATCGCTTTGGGTTTTGTTGTGCACCTGAATTATGCCAATCCTTATTTAAATCCTTATGAAGAATTTCAGCGTTTTAAAACGCATCCTGCGATTAAACCTTTATTGGAAAATGCTAAATGCCTTGCTTATGGCGCACGCAGTATTACTGAAGGTGGAATTCAATCCTTACCTGATTTGGTTTTTCCGGGAGGTGCCTTGATTGGTTGTTCAGCCGGTTTTGTGAATGTGCCGAAAATCAAAGGTTCACACAATGCAATGAAATCCGGAATGTTGGTAGCAGAAGCCATTATTGAATCGCTTTGCAAAAATGAATCATCAGTTTTACTCACTGACTATCCGAAAAAAATTCGCAACTCCTGGTTATGGAAAGATTTATACGCTGTACGCAATGTGAAGCCGGCACTTTCTTCATTGGGAAATATAGCCGGTACAGTTTATGCGGGAATGGAGATGTGGTTGCACTCATGGGGTATCACTTTACCCTGGACACTTAAACACAAAAAAGCCGATCACCAGACATTAATTCCTGTCAGTCAGGCAACACCGATTGATTATCCGTTACCCGATGGAAAAATTACTTTCGATCGGATGTCTTCAATTTATTTATCAAAAATTCATCATGAAGAAAATCAACCTGTTCATTTGAAGTTGGCGGATGCGGAAATTCCTGTTAATTACAATCTTGTTCAATATGCAGCACCGGAACAACGTTATTGCCCGGCGGGTGTTTATGATATAGTTCAAAAAAATGATCGACCTTTTTTACAAATTAATTCTGCTAACTGTATTCACTGTAAAGCCTGCGATATTAAAGACCCACTGCAAAATATTACCTGGGTGCCGTCGGAGGGAGGTAGTGGGCCTTACTACGAAGCTATGTAAACAATGCTCCAATGAAAATGTTGCAATAAATTTACGCCATTTCGCATGTTTTTAGAGCGATAACCATAGAGAATGCGCGCCAATTTGAAACAGAATTTACGCTTTTACATACTCGACGTCAGTCAACGGAGTTTGGTTTGTCGAGCAATTACTGGATTACTATTTTACGTATTTACACGGGAAAACGAATAAATCCTGAAATCTGCTATGGTTATTGCGATAGTCGCCCTTTATAATCCCGCCGTTTTGTAAGGGCTATACAAAAAATCCCGCTAAATCAATTGCTTGAGTATTTTTTGCTCAAAAGATTTTGCGGTAGATCCGGTTCAGGATGGTGAGTTAACACGCCAGTGATGACTTGCAGTCCGCCCACCCGATCAATTGTGTAAACACTGTTTATTCCCGCCAGGATGTAATAAAGAGTTGATGCATGTTGAAACGGTGTTTTCGCGATCTGGTTTTTTGCCAGATTAATATCCACTCGAATGACTAGGCAGAGACGTATGATCAAGATTCGTCGAGGATTGGATCTACCCATTACCGGTAGTCCCGTTCAGTCCGTAGAGGAAGGTGCTCAAGTGAATCAGGTTGCTCTGATTGGCTTCGATTACCAGGGCATGAAGCCAACGATGGCCGTCAAAGTTGGCGACAAAGTAAAATTAGGTCAAGAAGTTTTTTCTGATAAAAAAATCCCCGGTGTTATTTTCACCGCTCCCGCATCGGGCACAGTCAGTGCAATTCACCGTGGTGATCAACGTGTATTTCACTCGTTGGTGATCGATGTTGAAGGTGATGATGCCGTTGAATTTACGCGTTACAACTCGGCCGATCTGGCGGGCTTGTCAGCAGAAGTGGTTCAACAACAATTATTGCAATCCGGTCTTTGGACTGCATTTCGTACTCGTCCTTATAGTAAAACGCCAACACCGGGCTCAAAGCCCAGCTCCATTTTTGTTCAAGCTATAGATACCAATCCTTTAGCCGCTGATCCAAAAGTGGTAATCGACACTAATAAAGAAGCCTTTGCCAATGGTTTGACTTTATTGTCTCGTTTGGCTGACAAGGTTTTTGTTTGCCACGCACAAGGTGTTGATCTGCCAAAAGGTCAGGGCAATCTGACTTATCAAGCCTTTGGTGGTGTGCATCCAGCTGGTAACCCGGGAACCCATATTCATTTTCTTGATCCTGTTTCAGCAAAGAAAACTGTCTGGACTATGGGTTATCAGGATGTGATGGCAGTGGGTGAATTGTTTACCACGGGTCGTTTGAATGTATCGCGTATTGTTGCTTTGGCAGGTCCGCAAGCTGAACGTCCGCGTTTGATCAAAACTCGCTTGGGCGCCAATTTGACTCAATTAACTCAAGGTCAAGGCAAGCCAGGTGAAAACCGTGTGATCTCGGGTTCAGTGTTTGGTGGTCGTCGCTCGCATGGCAATTTAACTTTCCTGGGACGTTTCCATACGCAAGTTAGCCTGTTGCTGGAAGGCCGTGACCGCGAAATGTTGCATTACCTGCGTCCGGGTGTGGATAAATTTTCTGTGCTTGGCCTTTATATCTCCAAATTATTTGGCGGTAAAAAGTTTGCGTTTACTACTTCAACCAATGGTAGTGAGCGAGCAATGGTTCCCGTTGGCTCTTATGAAAAAGTCATGCCTTTGGATATTTTGCCAACGCAATTACTGCGTTCATTAATCGTTGGCGATACCGAAATGGCACAACAATTGGGTTGTCTGGAATTGGATGAAGAAGATTTGGCTTTGTGTACTTTTGTATGCCCTGGCAAATACGAATACGGTCCAATTCTGCGAAACAATCTTGCACGCATTGAGAATGAGGGCTAATCATGCTGAGAAAATTACTCGACAAGATGGAGCCGCAATTCCATAAAGGCGGCAAATACGAAAAGTGGTATGCGCTTTACGAAGCGATCGATACCGTCTTTTACAAACCGGCAGATGTCACCAAATCAACCGCTCATGTGCGTGACGGTGTAGACCTGAAACGCATTATGATCACGGTATGGTTATGTGCATTCCCGGCGATGTTTTTTGGTATGTACAACGTAGGTCTGCAAGCCAACACTATTTTGGCAGCAACCGGCGCTACTGGTATCGACAACTGGCACGGCGTTTTAACAAGCTGGTTTGCTGGCCATAACCCTAACAGCATCTGGGACAATATGGTTCTCGGTGCTGCTTACTTCCTGCCGATTTACGCCACGGTATTTATTGTGGGTGGTTTTTGGGCAGTTTTGTTTGCCATGAAACGTGGCCACGAAGTTAACGAAGGTTTCTTTGTGACATCTATCCTCTTCGCGCTGACATGTCCGCCCGATATTCCTTTGTGGCAAGCCGCATTGGGTATTAGTTTTGGCGTGGTTGTAGGTAAAGAGGTTTTCGGTGGTACTGGCAAAAACTTCCTCAATCCGGCGTTGGTTGGTCGTGCTTTCCTCTTCTTTGCTTATCCGGCAGAAATGTCAGGTGATGCAGTCTGGACGGCAGTTGACGGTTATACCGGTGCAACTTCTTTATCCATCGCTGCACAAAGTGGAATTGACGCACTGAAAGGTCACATTACCTGGATGGATGCGTTTGTTGGTTTTGAACAGGGTTCAATCGGTGAGACTTCTACTCTGGCTTTACTGGCAGGTGGTTTGGTATTGCTGATCATGGGCATAGCGTCTACCCGTATAGTTCTGGGTGTATTGATTGGTACCATTTTGACTACTTATCTCTACAACTGGGCGGGTGCTGATAGTAAAAACCCTATGTTCCAGATGGAATTCTGGTGGCATATGGTGTTAGGCGGATATGCTTTTGGTCTGTTCTTTATGGCCACCGATCCTGTTTCTGCTTCCATGACGAATGCTGGCAAGTGGGTTTTCGGTGCATTGATTGGTTTCATGGCGATTACCATCCGCGTGGTTAACCCGGCATATCCGGAAGGCATGATGTTGGCCATTTTGTTTGCCAATATGTTTGCGCCGACCATCGACTACTTCGTCGTTCAATCCAACATTAAACGGAGACTGGCTCGTGGCTAATCAAACAGCAAAATACACCATCACCGTCACATTAATTATGTGTTTGGTGGCGTCGATTTTGGTAGCTGGCTCAGCAGTCATGTTAAGGCCGCTGCAGGTTGCTAACAAAGCACTCGACTTTAAGAAAAATGTGTTGAACGTGGCTGGTATTTTTGATGAAAGCCAGACAGTGGATGCACAGTTTGAAAAAATTCAGGTCAAAATTGTTGATCTTGAAACCGGAAAATTTACTGATGTCATCAGTGATATTGAAAAGTTCGATCAAATTGCCTCATCAAAAAAACCGGATATGTCTATCAAATTAAACCCTGAAGAGGATATTGCCAAACTCATTACTCGTGAAAAATACGCAAAAGTATTTTTGGTTAACGATGAAAATGGTTTGAGTAAAGTGATTCTTCCTGTGCGTGGGAAAGGTTTGTGGTCGACCATGTCAGGTTTTATTGCGCTGGATAAAGATTTCAATACCGTTTTAGGATTTGGTTTTTATTCCCACGGCGAGACACCGGGTTTGGGTGGCGAGGTGGATAATCCAAAATGGAAGTCAATTTGGTTGAACAAGAAAATTTATTCTGCTTCCGGTGATGTCAAAGTGGATGTCATCAAAGGTCATGTTGATGAATCGACACCTGATGCAGATTACAAAGTTGATGGTTTGTCTGGTGCAACACTTACCAGTAAAGGGGTGAGTAATCTCATCAAATACTGGATGGGTGACACAGGCTTTAAACCTTTCCTCACTAACTTGAAAAATGGAGAGGCCTAATCATGAGTACTAAAACAAAAGATCTCCTGATAAAACCCATATTGGAAAATAACCCGGTTATTTTACAAATTCTGGGTATTTGTTCTGCGCTGGCGGTGACATCCAGTGTGAAAGTCAGTTTGGTAATGGCGATTGGTTTAACACTGGTCTCTGCGTTTTCAAACTTCTTTGTGTCGCTGGTACGTAACTTCCTGCCGGGAAGCGTTCGTATCATTGCACAAATGATTATTATTTCTGCATTGGTTATTGTGGTCGACCAAATATTAAAAGCCGTTGCTTACGATGTTAGCAAACAGCTTTCTGTATTTGTCGGGTTGATTATTACCAACTGTATCGTCATGGGGCGCACAGAAGCCTTTGCATTGAAAAATCCACCGGTTCCCAGTTTCCTTGATGGTTTTGGTCATGGTTTGGGTTATTCAGCCTTGTTAATTGTGATCGCTACTATTCGTGAAATTTTCGGTGCGGGTAAATGGTTTGGCATACAAATTTTACCAACGGTAACAGATGGTGGCTGGTATGTTCCCAACGGTCTGTTGTTACTTCCTCCGAGTGCTTTTTTTATCATTGGTATTATCATCTGGGCTTTGCGTAGCTGGAAAACAAATCAGATAGAAAAAGTTGATTACAAAATATCTCCTAACTCAATCAAAACTCAGGAGATCGCATAATGGAACATTTATTAAGCTTGTTTGTTAAAGCTGTATTTATTGAAAATATGGCGTTGGCTTTCTTTTTGGGTATGTGTTCTTTTCTTGCCATGTCCAAAAAAATCAAGGCCGCTATTGGTTTGGGAATTGCGGTAATTGTGGTCCAGGCGGTTACTGTACCTGCCAATAATTTAATCCTGACGTACCTGTTAAAAGAAGATGCTTTGGCCTGGGCGGGAATCACTGGTGTTGATTTAAGTTTTTTAAGTTTTATTTCATTCATTGGTGTGATTGCTGCGATTGTACAGATTATGGAAATGGTCATGGATAAATACATGCCCGCACTTTACAACGCATTGGGTGTATTTCTGCCGCTGATTACGGTGAACTGTGTGATCATGGGTGGTTCATTATTTATGCAAGAGCGCGATTACAATTTTTCTGAAAGTGTCGTCTACGGTGTTGGTTCCGGTTTTGGCTGGGCTCTGGCTATTTTGGTTCTTGCCGCTGTAAAAGAAAAATTGAAATATTCTGATGTGCCTGAAGGTCTTCGTGGTTTGGGTATCACCTTTATCACTGTTGGGCTGATGTCATTGGGCTTTATGTCCTTTGGCGGCATTTCTCTCTAACGAACGAGGTTAAGACTGAATGAATACCGAAATTTTATTAGGTGTCGGCATGTTCACCTTCGTCGTATTGGCGTTAGTGGTGATCATTCTGATTGCACAATCCAAACTGGTGAGCAGTGGTGATGTGCAGATTTTAATTAACGACGAAAAAACAATTACTGTTCCTGCGGGTGGAAAGTTATTGCAAACACTGGCAGCTAATAATGTGTTTTTAGCATCGGCTTGTGGCGGCGGCGGTAGTTGTGCCCAATGCAAGTGTATTGTGAATGATGGCGGTGGTTCGATTTTGCCAACTGAAGAAGCACATTTTAACCGTCGCGAAGCCAATGAAGGTTGGCGTTTAAGCTGTCAGGTTCCGGTTAAACAAAATATGAAAATCCATGTGCCGGAAGAAGTATTTGGTGTGAAGCAATGGGTGACCACTGTTGAATCCAATCCCAATGTTGCTACTTTTATTAAAGAATTAACACTGCGTTTACCCGAAGGTGAAAGTGTGGATTTTCGCGCGGGTGGTTATGTGCAACTGGAGTCGCCGCCCTATCATGTCAAATTCAAAGATTTTGATATTGGTGAAGAATATCGCGGTGATTGGGAGCGTTTTGGTTTTTTCAATTTGGAATCCAAAGTTGATGAAACTGTGATTCGCGCTTATTCAATGGCGAATTATCCAGATGAAAAAGGTGTGGTGAAATTCAATATTCGTATTGCGACGCCTCCACCCAAATCACAAGGGATTCAACCTGGAAAAATGTCGTCTTATGTGTTCAATTTGAAACCAGGTGACAAAATTACTGTCTATGGTCCATTCGGTGAATTTTTTGCCAAGAAGACGAATGCCGAAATGGTGTTTGTGGGTGGTGGTGCAGGAATGGCCCCCATGCGCTCGCATATTTTCGATCAATTACGTCGCTTGAAAACCGATCGTAAAATTACTTTCTGGTACGGTGCACGTTCATTGCGTGAATTGTTCTACAAAGAGGATTACGACATGTTGCAAGCCGAAAATCCAAACTTCAAATGGCACGTGGCATTGTCTGATCCACAGCCAGAAGATAATTGGAACGGTTTGACAGGTTTTATTCACAACGTGCTGTATGAAAACTATTTGAAAGATCATCCCGCACCGGAAGATTGTGAATTTTATATGTGTGGCCCACCGATGATGAATGCCGCGGTGATTAAAATGTTGAAAAGTCTTGGTGTGGAAGACGACAATATTTTGCTTGACGATTTTGGTGGTTAATAAAATAAAAACGAGGCCTTGTGCCTCGTTTTTATTTAAAAGAGGTAAATAAAATGGCAATTCTATTAGTTACTTTAGCAGTTATGCTTTTCGTCGCCTTCGCACTTTCAATCAGCGTTATCGCAGGCCGCAAACCTATTACGGGTTCCTGCGGTGGTGTAGGCAAAGCCTTGGGCGAACCTGATTATGTTTGCCAACTCTGTGGTGGTGATGAAGCGAAATGTGAAGCACTAAAAGAAAATACATCTTCAGAAAAAACTGCGGAAGATTTATTTTACGATGCAACGAAAAAAGAGTAGATAAAACCTGGTGGGTATTTACTCACCAAAATAATTATTTCGGTGGATAATGCCCGCCCTATATGGTTTTCAGGAGCAAACAATTGGCTGACCATAGTTATGATTTGTTAGTGATAGGTTCTGGTCCTTCAGGTGAAAGTGCTGCCATTTCAGCAACAAAAATTGGCAAGCGAGTAGCGATTGTTGAAAATCGTAGTGTTGTTGGCGGCAGTTGTGCACACAAAGGAACTATTCCCTCCAAATCCTTGCGTCATGTGGTTAAGCAAGTGATTCAATTTAAGTCCAATAGTTTGTTTCATGAAATTGGTGATAGCCGACGATTAACTTTCCCCAAAGTTTTACAATCGGCTACTCGTGTGATTCCCAGACAGGTGGAGTTGCATGCTGCATTTTACGCACGTAATCGAGTAACAGTATTGATCGGTGAAGCTTCATTCATCGATGCGCATCACATCACTTTGGAATTACCCGATGGTGCTAAAGAAATTATTTATGCTGAAAATGTTGTGATTGCAACTGGCTCCCGCCCATACCGACCCAGTGATGTGGATTTTAATCATCCCCGCATTTATGACAGCGATACGATTTTGGATATGCAGCACAATCCGCGTCACCTTATTATTTATGGAGCGGGTGTTATTGGTTGTGAATATGCATCGATTTTTTCCGGTTTAGGTATGCGGGTTGATTTAATTAATAACCGAGATCGATTGCTATCTTTTTTGGACGATGAAATTTCAGATGCATTAAGTTATCACTTGCGTGATAACGCGGTGACTGTACGCCACGGTGAAGAATATGAATCCATAGAGGCGAATGATCAGAGTGTAACTTTGCATTTAAAATCCGGAAAACGTTTGCGTGCGGATGCTATTCTTTGGTGTAACGGACGCAGTGGTAATACAGAAAATTTAAATTTACCCGCAGTAGGGGTAGAAGCCGATCATCGTGGAAATTTAAAAGTAGACGGATGTTATAAAACCAATATTGATAATATTTATGCAGTGGGTGATGTGATTGGTGCACCCAGTTTGGCCAGTGCATCTTATGGTCAGGGCAGGGCAGTTACCGGTGGTTTATTTGGTGGTAAATGTACTTTGGTTACCGATGTTCCGACGGGAATTTATACCTTGCCGGAAATCAGTTCCGTTGGAAAAACAGAGCATGAATTAACCCAGGCAAAGATTCCCTACGAAGTGGGTCGGGGATTATTTAAGTACACGGCGCGTGGACAAATCAGCGGTGAAGAAGTGGGTATGTTGAAATTATTATTTCATATAGACACTATGGAAATTTTAGGCGTCCATTGTTTCGGTGCAGAAGCTGCCGAAATTGTTCACATCGGCCAAGCCATCATGAATCAAACCAATGGTGGTAATACTATTCAATATTTTTTAAATACGATTTTTAATTACCCCACCATGGCAGAAGCTTATCGAATTGCCGCATTGGATGGAATGAATAGAATCAGTCGTCGATAATTATCGCACCAACGATAAAAACTCATTGCGTGTTCCTTGATTACTTCTGAATGTGCCCAGCATGGCGGAAGTTTTCATGGATGAGTTTTGTTTTTCAACACCGCGCATCATCATGCACATGTGTTTGGCTTCGATGATCACACCCACGCCTTTTGCGCCCGTAATTTCCTGAATCGATTCAGCAATTTGTAATGTGAGTTGTTCCTGAATTTGCAAACGGCGGGCAAACATATCAACAATACGTGCAACTTTAGAAAGTCCAAGTACTTGTCCTGTCGGAATATAAGCAACATGTGCCTTGCCGATAAAGGGCAAGAGGTGATGCTCGCAAAGTGAATAGAGTTCGATATCTTTCACAATGATCATCTCATCGGAATCTGAAGGAAATAGTGCGCCGTTAACAACCTCATCAATATGTTGCTGATATCCGCGTGTGAGAAATTGAAAGGCTTTTGCTGCGCGCTTGGGGGTATCGATCAATCCTGGACGAGTCAGATCTTCGCCAATAGATTCAATAATACTCGCGAAATATTCTTGCATGGCTTTTTCCTCAGATAACGCTTAAATAATACTTGCCAGTTTACCCGAATATTTGGGATAGAATAGACGCAAAATGTTGTTCTCTAAAAAGATTTCAAAAAATCCAACATGGTTAGCCAATGACAAATCAACCTATCTTCGACAGTTTACATACCATCCGCGATTACATCCGCTGGGGCGTCAGTCAATTTATTGCCACTGAATTGTATTTTGGTCACGGTACAACCAACGCGTGGGATGAGTCTGAGTTTTT
>Ga0164241_10005446_pt1 | contig 11929 bp, 4 predicted proteins | sample OricomyardsoilBY_FD_108780 | JGI IMG/M metagenome (GOLD analysis project Ga0164241, IMG submission 108780) | Backyard soil microbial communities from Emeryville, California, USA - Original compost - Back yard soil (BY) | ecosystem: Environmental > Terrestrial > Soil > Unclassified | place: USA... | reverse complement strand
TCGGGGATCTGGATGACGACGCTCGGATTCTTTCTGTCGAGCTCATCGGGGGCGGTGCTCGAGCGGATCGTCTGGCTGGCGGCGCATTTCGTGGAGAGCGTCGAGGAGGCGATGCGGAAGTTCAGGGAGGAGACCGGACGCGAGGGGACGCTGAGCGCGCCGTTCGATACGGAGCTGTTCGGCCACTGGTGGTTCGAGGGGCCGCGATTCCTCGGCGAGGTGATCCGCCGCGTCGCCGCCAGCCAGACGATCCGCTCGAGCACCGCCCCCGATGAGCTCGACAGAAAGAATCCGAGCGTCGTCATCCAGATCCCCGAAGGCTCCTGGGGTGAAGGGGGGGGGCATCATGTCTGGCTGAACCCCGAGACCGAATGGACCTGGGAGATGCTCTACGAGGTCGAGGCGCGGTTCCTCGATCTGCTCGGCGCGCGCGACGCCGGGAACAGGCTCGAGGAGCGGATCCTCCGCCAGATGGCGCGCGAGAACCTGCTGCTGCAGGCCTCCGACTGGCAGTTCCTGATGACAACCGGCTCGGCAGTCGACTACGCGACCGAGCGGTTCCGCGGGCATTACGACAACGCGATGCTCCTGGCGCGCTACGCCGATGCCGTGCATGCCGGCTCGCCGCTCGGCCCGGAGGAGCTCGAGGAGCTGGGCCGTCTGGAATCGATCAACCGCCTCTTCCCCGACCTGAATCTTGAATCCTGGCGTTAGCGGCTCCGGGTGATCCGCATCGGCGACGTCACGGCTTCGCCTCCCCCCGATGACCGGCATCGGAAGCTTCGCCGGCCCCTGCCGGTCGTTGGCAGCATCTCAGGCTGGTTGTCGAGTGCTGAGAGGCTGGGGCGGAGTTGAACTCCGGCCCCAACATTCCGGCACACTGAGACACAGCCCGGTCGTTTCGGTTCTTGCGCGTATCTTCGTGCCGGCCGGTTTCGGACCGGTCCGGCCGCGCGGGGAGGTCGAACGGGGGAGAAAAGATATGGACCGTTGCGTATCATATGCGCCGGGTTTCCTCTACCTTTAACGATGCGGATGTTCTCCGCTCCCGGCTTTATGGCGTGCCCGGCGGGACGCGTGAAGTTATACGGGGGCGAATGCGAGCCTCATCCACGCTCCCGATGCGTGGGGCTTCTTCAGGTCGCCGGAACAGCCCGCCGTCGATACGTGCAAAAAATCAAGTAGCGAGATAGATAGTAGACATGGCAAAGAAACTGGTCATTGTAGAATCTCCCACCAAGGCCAAGACCATCAAGGCGTTCCTCCCGAAGGAGTACCAGGTCGAGGCATCGATGGGAAGCGTTCGCGATCTGCCGGCGAAGGCGGCCGATGTGCCCGCCGCGCTGAAGAAGGAAAAGTGGGGACGGCTTGGCGTCGATGTCGACAACGACTTCCAGCCGCATTACGTGATCCCATCTGCCAAGAGCAAGGTGGTCAAGGTGCTGAAGGATGCGCTGAAGGATGCCGACGAAGTTGTGATCGCGACCGACGAAGACCGCGAGGGGGAATCGATAGGATGGCATCTTCTGGAGATCCTTCGCCCGAAGGTACCGGTGACGCGGATGGTGTTTCATGAGATCACCGAGCAGGCGATCCGCAATGCGCTCAGCAACCCGCGCCAGATCGATACGCGGCTGGTGCGCGCGCAGGAGACCCGGCGCATCCTCGACAGGCTGTACGGATACACCCTCTCGCCGCTCCTCTGGAAGAAGATCGCCCGCGGTCTCTCCGCCGGCCGCGTGCAGTCGGTGGCCGTCAGGATGCTGGTCACGCGCGAGCTGGAGCGCCGCGCCTTCCACAGCGGTCTGTACTGGGATCTGAAGGCGACGCTCGCCCCGGCCGATCGCGCGACGCTCGAGTTCGATGCCACGCTGGTGGCGCTCGGCGGAAAGCGCCTTGCCGGCGGACGCGACTTCGATCCGGCGACCGGACGGATAGCACAGGGGAAGGATGTGCTGCTGCTGAACGAGGGGGAGGCGCGCGCGCTGCGTGAGCGGCTGCTGGTCTCCGACTGGCGTGTCGGCGAGATCGAGGAGCGGGAGGAGGTTCGCCGCCCCTATCCTCCGTTCACCACCTCGACGCTACAGCAGGAGGCCAACCGGAAGCTCGGGCTGAGCGCCCAGCAGACGATGCGCGTGGCGCAGAAGCTCTATGAGCAGGGGTTGATCACCTATATGCGTACCGACTCGGTGAACCTGTCGGGCGAGGCGATCGACGCCGCGCGCGGAGCGGTTGCCGGCAAGTACGGGGCGGAATATCTCAGCCCGGGGCCCCGCAAGTTCACGACCAAGTCCAAGGGGGCCCAGGAGGCGCACGAGGCGATCCGTCCGGCAGGAACCCGGATGCCCACCTCGGCCGAGCTGCGGCTCGACGGAGCCGACGCGGCCGTCTACGATCTGATCTGGAAGCGGACGATGGCGACGCAGATGGCCGACGCCCGCCTGCGATTCGTCACCGCGACGATCGATGCCGCCGACGCGACGTTCCGCGCCAACGGCCGCCGGGTGGAGTTCGCCGGGTTCTTCCGCGCCTATGTCGAGGGCTCCGACGATCCCGAGGCGGCGCTCGAGGATCGCGATGCTCCGCTGCCGCAGCTCCGCAAGGGGGAGCCGCTGACGAGCATCGAGGTCGAGCCGGTGAGCCATGAGACCAAGCCGCCGGCGCGCTACAGCGAGGCCGCGCTGGTGCAGGCGCTCGAGCGCGAGGGGATCGGGAGGCCGAGCACCTACGCATCGATCATCAACACGATCCAGGATCGCGGCTATGTGCGGAAGCAGGGGCAGCAGTTGATCCCCACCTTCACCGCGATGGCCGTCACATCGCTTCTGGAGGATCACTTCCCGCAGCTCGTCGATCTGAACTTCACCGCCCAGATGGAGCAGACGCTCGACGATATCGCCGCCGGCGATGCCGAGTGGCTCCCCTATCTGCGCAGGTTCTATACGGGCCAAGAGGGGCTCGAGGAGCAGGTGAAGGAGCGCGAGGAGAATATCGACCCCCGCAAGGCCTGCACGATCCAGTTCGAGGATCTCGGCGCCGATGTCAGGGTGGGACGCTTCGGCGCCTACCTGGAGAAGGAGGGGGAGGATGGAGAGAACATCAAGGCGTCGCTGCCGGAGAACGTCGCCCCCGCCGATCTTACCGCCGAGGAGGCCGACCGGATCATCAAGCAGAAGCTCGGCGGGGCGGAGGCGCTCGGCATGCACCCGGAGAGCGGGGAGCCGATCTATCTTCGCGTGGGCCCGTACGGTCCGTATGTGCAGCTCGGCGAGGAGGCTGAGGGGAAGAAGGTCGTGCGCACCTCGCTGCCGAAGGGGGTCACCCCGGAGAACATCACCGTCGAGCAGGCGGTGGGGCTTGTGGGGCTGCCGCGCACGGTCGGGGCGCACCCCGAGAGCGGCAAGGATATCAAGGCGGCGATCGGACGGTTCGGTCCGTACGTGATGCACAACGGCGAGTTCGCCTCGCTAAAGCCGACCGACGACGTGCTGACCGTGACGCTGCCGCGCGCTCTCGAGCTGTTCGATCTGAAGAAGGTCGGCGCCGGCAAGCGCGGTCTGGTCAGGGTGATAGGCCCGCATCCGGCCGACGGCGAGCCGGTCGAGGCATACGTCGGCCGCTACGGTCCGTATGTGAAGCATGGCGAGATCAACGCCCCGCTGCCGAAGGATATCTCGGTCGATTCGATCACGGTGCTGGAGGCGGCGAAGCTGCTGGCCGACCGCGCCGCGAACCCTCCGGAGAAGAAGACCAAGGCGAAGCGTCCTGCGAAGGCGAAGTCCAAGTAGCCCGCCGCGGCATCATGCAATGAGAAAGGGGAGTCCGATGGATTCCCCTTTTTTATTCCGTTCGTGTCGTGTAGGACATGTCATCACTGGGGGGCGGCCTCGCGCTGCACCCCCACGTAGAGGGCGGGGGCAAGCCCCGGCGCGCTTTCGGCCTGTTCCTCGACGTTGCGAAGGATCGGCCGCACCGCGAGCCCACCCTTGGTCATCTCCACCACCACCAGAACCCCCATTCCGAGCAGCGATGCGGCCAGCGCTATCGGTGCCGCCGCCATCTCCGTGATCCATGCCACGTGATCGTGTCCGGTGATGAGCGCCGCCACCTCCTCGGTTCGCGATCGGGTGCGCACCGACCGTATATCGAAGCCGAACCGTTCGGCGTATTCCTTGATCGTCTGCAGGCTCAGCAGATGCTCAGCGCTCAGCCCGTAGCGGCAGAGCCAGTTGCGGCGGCGGAGCCGCGCCGGAAGCGAGTCGAGATTCAGGGCGCTCACAAGAAGCGTTCCCCCCGGCGCAAGCCACTGCCGCGAGCGCTCGAACAGGAGCGACGGGGAGGGAAAGGTCTCCAGCCCGCGCGCGCAGAGGAGCATATCGAACTGGTCGGGGAGGAAGGAGTGGGACTCCAGCGACGCCTGGAAGGTCGCCGCGTCCGGCACCTCTCCGCTTCCCGGCTCCACCAGCACCGACAGTCGCAGTCCCGCCGCCGATGCCGCCTCGACGACCGCTCTGGAAGGGAGCCCGATCACCAGAGCCGATCCGTTGCCGCCGCGAAGCTTCGACAGCGCTTCGATCATCATCCCCTCGGGCATACCCCCCCGTTCCGGAGCTTCCCGGCGCGACTGCTGATTTCCGTGGTCGACGGAGACCAGGCCGCAGTCGAGGCAGCGACGGGCCATCCGGCCGGCCGGGAGCTTCTCGGTCTTGAAGCGGAAGCTTCCGCACAGGTCGCATGGAGGAACCCACTGATCGGATTTCGGATCGAATGCCATTGTTGCTCTGCCTTTGATCATCGCGGAGGCGATGCTCCGCCGCCTTCATACATGCACATCGAAAACTACAATCCGTACACCAAACTCATCCTACTCGGTGATCGTGAGGGTGAGCGCTCCTCCGTTGCCGCGCACCTCCGGGTAGTACATCAATGCTCCCACCGACGGCATCACCGAGTAGGTGCCCGGGATCTGGGCGCGCATCACATAGGTGAACTCGTATGGCTGCGCCGTCATCCAGCGAGCGAAGAAGGTGACCTTCTCGTCGCGCACGCTCCGGTCGGCATACCACCACCACCAGCGTCCGTAGTCGGCCGCATTGCGCGCCGCCTCGTCGTACTCCCGCTCACCGGCGATGGTATAGCCGGTGGTGTTCGCCACTACCTCGCATCCGGCCGGCAGCGGGTCCTCCAGCATGACGTACTCGTAGTAGCTGTCGGGGGTCACGCGGACCTTCACGAAGATCTCATCCCCCGACTTCACGCTTCCGGCCAGCGGCTGCTTGGTATAGACATAGGCGTCGCCGCGCCGGGTCTTCCGGAGCGTGTAATACTCGCGGCTGACGCGGAATCCTGAGCTTGACGGCTTCAGTGCCGCTCCGGTTGCATAGTAGATCATCCGCGCCGAGGAATAGAGCCGTCCGGCGCCGCTCTTCTCGATGGTGATGGCGTTGGCCCCGGCATGGAGCGGCGCATCAACCCGGACTCGCTGCTCGGGCTGGAAGATATCGGCGCGCGTCATCTGACGGGAGAGAACCTGCTGGCCGTTGACCTTCACGGTCACCGAGTAGTCGGGGGATGTCTCTCCCGATGCCTTCATATAGTCCACCAGCGAGTAGATCACCATCGCCGTCTGGCGCGTGTTGTGCCATGTCTCCCCCTGCTTCTGCGTCATCAGCCAGCGGATCGCCTTCTCGGTGATCGGGGTGGCCCCCTTCAGCTCGATGATCGCCTTGACGGCATAGGCCGTCGCCTCGACGCCATCGTACTGCCAGTAGTAGGCGCGCTTCTTCGGCTGCCAGTACGCGTACGCATCGCCCGATGTGACGGTCGTCTCCAGCCTGTTCACGATCCCGAGCGCCTGGCTCTTCATCCCCTGGTAACTGCTCGCCAGCGCCAGCAGCGCCCGCGCATAGTCGGTGATGGTATCGCGCCGGGCGAGCGCGGCGATGCGGTCGGTCAGGAACCGCTGCGGCTTGTCGCGCTCGATCGTCGAGAGGACGAACAGGCCGTACGCCTCGGTTGTCGGGTCGATCGTCGGTTTGGCCGGTTTTGCCCCCCTGTTCACGGCGGGGACCACGACGTTGACATCGGGGTTGAACGATCCCGTCTCGAAGTACCTGCGGAGCGCGGCGATGCCGTTGGTATAGCGATCCTCGACCACCGGGTAGCCGTTCTGCCGCGCGATCGCCATGCCGTAGAGGACATAGGAGGTCATGAACGCATCGGTCTGATCGTTGCTCCACCACCCCCAGCCGCCATCGTCATGCTGCATGCCGTAGAGGCGGCTCAGGCTGCGCGCCGCGATCTTCGGTATCTCGGTCCGCTTCTTCGTATCGAAGGGGAGGCCGAGCTTGTTCAGCGCGTCTGCCACCACCAGCGTGGGGAGGAATCGGCTCATCGTCTGCTCGACGCAGCCGTAGGGATAGCCGATCAGGCTGTCGAGCGCGCCGAGCATCGATCCGGCCAGCGACGGCGAGAGCGTCACATAGAGTTCGCTGGTGGAGGGATCGGCCCCATCGGGGAGCTGCAGGTTGATCGGCCGCGTTCCGGTCCCCTCCAGCTCGATGGTGGTCCCGGTCGCCAGCTGCATGCCGCGCGGCAGCACCGGCACCGGAAGCTCCATCGCGTCGGACTCCTCGTTGGTCAGCGCCTTCACCGTCAGCGTGGCCGTGCCGCTCGACGGCGCTGTCACGCGCCAGTCGATCCGCTGCTCGCCGTTGGCGGGGATCGTGACGGTCCGCTCGCGCTCGGCCATCGTCAGGTTGGTGCCGGAGAGCTCGACCTTCGTCTGCTTGGCGCTCGACAGGTAGTTGTGCACCGTCGTGGCGATCAGCAGCTCATCCCCCTGGATCAGGAAGCGGGGCGTCTCCATGCGGACCAGAAGGTTTTTGCGGGCGATCACGCGGGAGATCCCCTGGCCCACCGCCGTGTTGGCCGTGACGCCGCGCGCGGTGATCCGCCATGTGGTCAGATTGTCGGGGAAATTGAGATCGAGCTTCGCCGTCCCGTCGGCGCCGGTGCGCACCGACGGCGCCCAGAGCATCATATCCTTGAAGTTCTTTCTGACCACCGGCTGCAGGAACATATCCCCCTTCACATCGCCGAAGGCGAGCGAACGGTCGGAGCGTGAGTTCCTGAGTGATCCCAGCGATCTGTTCTCAAGGGAATCACGCATCCCGCGGGCAGCGCCATACAGAGCGTCGCTGGCGTCCTTGTCGATCCGCGAGGTCTCGCCGTAGAAGCTGAAGTTGAGCGACGAGCTGGTCGAGACATCGTTCCACCTGTTGCCGTAGAAGTAGCGCTGGATATCGGGGGTCGCGTCGGGACGGATGGAGTAGACCGCCTCGTCCACCACGCCGAGCCCCACATCGACATTGCTCACCGGCGAGCCCCCCTCGTCGAGTGCGCGCACGGTGACCGTTCCCTTCTCGCCGGGACGGTAGATCTCCTTGTCGGTGGTGATCTCCAGCGTCAGCACCTTCCCCTCGGGGACCACCGCCACATGCTGGCTCTCGCTGTAGAGCTCACCGTTGACGATGGCGGCGGCGCTCAGATAGATCGACGGGGCATGACGCTCCTCGATCGGCACCTGCACGATCGCCGACGTCGCGTTGAGGCGCTGCACCTGATGGGAGTAGAGGGTGGCCCCCTCGACGGTGATAAGCGCGTCGAGGTTCGACGCCGGCATCACGATCATCGCGCTCATCGTCTCGCCGGGCTTGTAGGCAGGCTTGTCGGGGATGATCTGCACATCGCTCGATCCCTCGCGATACCAGTCGGCATAGCCCGGATCGGCGGTATAGATATAGCTCGACTCGGTGATCTCGGTGCCGCGCGTGTCGCGCGCCGCGATCCGCACCTCGAAGAACCCGGCGCGCTGCGCCTTGTAGGAGACCGATCCCTTGCCGTCGCTTCCGGTGGAGCCGGCGCCGCTCCAGACTCTCTCGCTCTTCCTGACGTACGTATCCTTCGGCCCCTCGGTCGGCGATGTGGTGGTGGTCTTCTCCCACCATGTGCGCACCACTTCCACGTTGAACGGCGTGGCGACCGGCTTGTCCCCCTCGAAGGTCGCCATCGTCACATTGACCTTCGCGTCGTCGCCGGGGCGGTAGACGTACTTGTCGGTATTGGTCGAGATATAGAACTCGCCGCGGGTCACCTCCACCGATTTCGCGCCGGCGATGGTGCGGCGGCTGTTATCCACCACGTTCGCCTGGATGCGGTAGATATAGTCCTGGCTGGCCGTATCGCCGGTGCGATAGCTGATCGCGAACGTGCCGTCGCTGTTGAGGCGTCCGGTATCGGATTTCACCATCTCCATCCGGTAGACCGAGAAGTCGTCGTCATCCTCTTCGTAGAGGTAGGCCCACGCCGAGCCACGCCACCACGGACGGTAATAGCGGGCGCGGTAGACGAAGTACTCGACGTCGGCGTTCGCCACCGGCGATCCGAAGAAATAGTCGGCCTTGACGCTGGCGCTGATCACATCCCCCCGCGTATAATGCTGCCGGTCGGTGGTGACCACCACCTTGTATTCGGGCTTCTTGTACTCCTCGACGGCGAAGTTGAACCAGTCCCCCGCATACTCCGAGGCCCCCGGCTTGCTCACCCGTATCGAGTAGGTGCCGAGCGACGGCTCGTCGCCGAGGGTGAGCTGGCCGTTGAAGGTGCCCATCTCGGAGAGCCGGAACGTATCGCGGCGCACCACGTCGTTGCGCGCATCCTGCACCTCGATGGTCACCGTATCGGTCCCGTTCGGGTTGAGGTAGGTGCCATCGGTCTTGACATTGCGGAGAATGCCGCGATAGTAGACCGTCTGCGCCGGGCGATAGACGGGGCGGTCGGTATGGAGATAGACCTTGCGGTTGGCGCCATCCTCGCTCTGATAGTAGTAGGGATCGGAGATGACGAAGTTGCCATCCTTCTCGCCGACCACCAGCATCTGCTGATAGTGCCATCTCCACTCGTCCTCCTCGCCATCCTCGGCCTGTGGCTTCGCCATCGGCGGGAGATCGGCGGTGAGGATACCGTCGCCGTCGGTCGATTCCTCGGCGATCTTCTCCCCGGCGCGTGCGATGGTCAGCGGGAAATCTCCGGTCTTCTCGCCGGTGCGGGAGTTGACAACGAACGCCAGCAGCTGCGTGTTGGTCTGCTTGACCACCATGCCATACTCGGAGATCACCAGCGTGGTGATCGAGCGTTTTCCCCGTATCCGCGCCTCGATCAGATACACGCCCTTCTGCCGGACCGGGACGGGGATGGCGCCATAGCTCCAGTTATCATCGGACGGGCTCTTCGGCTTTACCTGATACTCCCATGATTCAGCGATCTGATACCCTTCGGCCCCCTTCGGCAGGTCATCGACCGGAAGGGGGGAGCTGCTCTTTACCGGTGGTGCCGGGGCTGCCTTGGCATCCTTCGCGGCCTTGGTGCCGTTCAGATCGGCCACATCGCGGATGGCGCGGCGCGCATCGGCCGGCATCACGTTGCGCGCCGCGTACCGCACGTCACGCCCCGCCTTCTGGGCCCCCATTCTGAGCATGTCGAACGTGTTCGGCGGCGTCAGCGCCGTGAGCGTGGGGGCATGCGGATCCTTCTGCGCGAGGAAGAAGTCGACGGGATCGGGGATGCGGAATGCGCGCAGGTAGATCGTCCCCGATCCCAATGCGTTGCCGCTGTATTCCACCGATGTCTCCGGGTCTCCCGGCGCATAGATCCGGCTGGAGGAGATCATGATATTGAACGAGGCATCGTCGCCCGCGAACGCGAAGGCGCAGAACGCCGAGACGACGATCAGGAGGCGGGTGGTAAGCGATCTGAGATTCATGGCACCGTTTACAACGTGAGCTGACAGGCAGGTATTCTACAGGGTGTGAACTTACGGCAAATCGTGCCACGGCGAAATAGTGGAACGATCAACCCTATGTAATAAGAGATGCTCCGCCGCCCCGGCCGGAACCGGTGGCGCCGGGCTGAAGGTGGTATCGAGCCGGAGTCGATATTATCGGGCCGGGGTCGATTGCGGCAATAAGCCGGTACCGGTAATGTTGGGCTGGAGTTCAACTCCAGCCCAACGGGAGATTCCAGCCCAGCCTGTTGTGACCCGGCGGCACGAAACGCGGCCGGCCGGGAATGCATCCCGGCCGGCCATATGAATCGGTCGTCACGCCAGGGCGATCGGGCCTACTCGAGGATGCTCATCGCCAGGGCATTGCTGTTGCCCCGGACCTCCGGGTAGTACATCAGCATCCCGACCGCCGGCATCACCGCGTAGCGTCCGGGGATCTGCGCCCGCATGATATAGCTGAACTCATAGGTGCGGGTCTCCATCTCACGGGCGAAGAACGCCACCTTCTCGTCCCGGACATCGCGGTCGGCGTACCACCAGTTCCAGATCGCCATGCGATAGTAGCCGTAGTCGGGACGCCCGCCGTAGCCATCCTCGCCGGGGATCGTGTAGCCGTCGGTGTTGGCCACCACCTCGCATCCTGCCGGAAGCGGGTCTTCCAGCAGGAAGTACTCGTAGCGGGCCGAGGGGACGATCTTCACCTTCACGAGGAGCTCGTCGCCGCTCTTGACCGTGCCGTTGTACGGCGTCTTGGCATAGACGTAGGCGCCGTTCTTCCGCTCTCTGCGGAGCGTATAGTAGGTGCGCTCCACCTTGAAGCCTGCGTCGGCCTGCCTGATCGCCGCGCCGGTGGCGAAGTAGCTCAGCCGCGCCGATGCATAGAGCCTGCCGCTTCCCGACTTCTCGATCGTCACCACGTTGCCGCCGGTCTTCAGAAGCTCGCGATCGACCTTCACCTGCTCCTCGGGGGCGAAGATGTTGGCGCGGGTGATCCGCTTGCTGTAGATCTCGCGGCCGTTCACCCTGACGCTCAGCGTGTAATTCGGATCGAGCTCGCGCGAGCCCTTGATATAGTCGACCAGCGCATAGATCACCATCGAGGTCTGGCGGGTGTTCTCCCACGCGTTCCCCTTCTTCTGCGCCAGCAGATAGTGGATGCCGCGCCTGACAAGATCGTTCTCCCCCTTGATCTCCAGCAGTGCCTTGACGGCGAACGCCGATGTCTCCACCTGGTCGTCCTGCCAGTTGTAGTGCCAGGTCTTGCCGCTCCAGCTTGCGGTCGAGGAGGTCGTCGTCGCGTTGGACGACAGCTTATCGGCCAGACGCGACGCGGTGCTCCTGTCGTTCTGGTAGAACGCGGCCAGCGCCAGCAGCGCCTGCCCGTAGTTGTTGATGTCGCTCCGGCGGGAGAGGGTCTCTATCCTGCCGGTATAGAGCTTGTCGGGGCTCCCCTTGGCGATGAAGCTCGCCACGTAGAGCATATACGCCTCGGTGGTGGCGTCGAGCTTCTTGTCGTTATCCCCCATGCCGCCCCCCCCCTTGCGGATCTCGATCAGGTTCCGGAGCGCCGCCACGCCGCGGTTGTAGCGGTCGTCGGTCACTTCGTAGCCCGCGCGGATCGCGGCGGTCATGCCGTACATGACATAGGCGGTCATGAACGGGTTGGTCTCGTCATGCTCCCACCATCCCCAGCCGCCGTCGTCGTGCTGCAGGCCGTAGAGACGGTTGAGACCCTTGGCGACCATCTTCGGAAGCTCCTCGCGCTTCTTCGGATCGAACGGCACATCCAGCTTCTTCAGCGCGTCGGCCACCACCACGGTCGGGAGGAATCGGCTCATCGTCTGCTCGACGCAGCCATACGGATAGCCTATCAGCTCGTCGAGCGCGCCGAGTATCGAGCTGGCGGCCGATGGCGCGAGCGCTATCGTAAGCTCGCCCGTCTTCGGGTCGCTGTTCTCCGGTATCGTCAGGGTCAGCGTCTGCGAGGATGTGTTCTCGTCCATGTCGGCAAGGGCGCTGGCGCCGGAGCGGACGCCGAGCGGAAGGATCGGCACTACCAGCTCCATCGCGTCGGACTCCTCGTCG
>Ga0164241_10005445_pt1 | contig 11930 bp, 10 predicted proteins | sample OricomyardsoilBY_FD_108780 | JGI IMG/M metagenome (GOLD analysis project Ga0164241, IMG submission 108780) | Backyard soil microbial communities from Emeryville, California, USA - Original compost - Back yard soil (BY) | ecosystem: Environmental > Terrestrial > Soil > Unclassified | place: USA... | reverse complement strand
CGCGGCGAGCATCCCGCCGATCGCCCAGCTGAGGTTGCTGATCGCCCCCGGGGCGGCGCCGGTGAGGGCGGCGACCGACGGGCTGTCGAAGACCGCGCGCATCGCGAGCCCCACCGTCGTGAAGCGCAGCAGGTAGAAGAGCCCCGCCGCGACGACGAGCGCGGCGCCGACCGCGTAGGCGTGGTCGATGGAGTAGGGGATCCCGAGGACCAGGTGCAGGTCCTGGCCGTTGGCCGCGACGCCGACGGCGTGGGCGATCGGGCCGCCCTTGTGGGGCTGGAAGATCAGCTCGCAGAGGGCGGGCAGCGCGATCGCGACGCCGATCGACGCGATCAGCGTGGCGATCAGGCCGAGCCGCGCGAGCCAGCGGAAGAGGCCCTGCCAGAGCAGCACCCCGAACGCGGGCCCGATCACGAGCGCGCAGACGAGGAGCGCCACCCAGCCGCCGAGGATCTCGTGCTCGCTGCGGAGCTCGTGGAAGATCAGCGCGATCGTGTACGCCATCGCGCCGTAGCCGACGTTGAGCACGCCCGACGTGCTGTAGGTCATGACGAGGCCCGTGGCGGCGATCGCGTAGATGCAGCCGATGACCAGGCCCGGCACGAAGTAGAACTCGAAGTAGTTCATGACCGGAGGCGCCCCCGAGGCGCGGCGCGAGTATGACCGGGCACCCCGGTCCGCGTGACACGGAACGGTTGTGAATCCCATGCGAATCGTTGTTTGCGTTGGGATCGGCGCCGCGTCTAGCTTCGCGCCGCCTCCACGACGACTTCGTGAGGCCCCCGGGGCAGCCACCGCGACGCGGGCGACTGCCCGTGAACACCTGGCTGGAGGAGATCCTGCGTGTCCCGAACGTCAACCATCCCGCGGCAGCCGCTGCGGTTGCTCGTGCTGTTGCTGCTCGCCGTCGTGGTCGCCGTCGCGACCGGTTGCGCCGGTGACGACAAGGAGAGCGGCGGTGGCGCCGCGGCCGCCGACGCCTCGACCACGGCGAACAACGCCGCATCCGACGACGCCGGCGCGGCGGCCGACAAGAGCCCCGTCGACATCGCGATCGTGACCGACCTCACCGGGCCGTACGCGGGCCAGTCGGGCCCGACGCCGATCGAGGCCTACGTCAAGCGCGTCAACGAAGGCGGCGGCATCGACGGCCACAAGATCGTCACCAAGACCTACGACGGCCAGTCGGCTGCGCCGGCGACGCTCGACGCGACGCGTCAGGCGATCCAGGACAAGCCCGCGGCGATCGTGTTCGGCGCGTTCCTCAGCGACTCCGCGATGGCGGCGCTGGGCAAGACGGACATCCCGGTCGTCGGGTTCGGGGCGTTCCCCGGCTGGACGGGCCACGACAACGTGTTCTCGATCGTCGGCGACATCGTCAACCACAACAGCGACGCGTGGCTGCAGATCCTGACCAGCCGCGACCGCAAGAAGATCGCGCTCGTCGGCGTGAGCGAGGCCGCGCTCAAGCTCGAGCGCAAGCTCGCGAAGGACGCCGGGGTGGACGTCGTCTACTTCAACCCGGGGCTCGGCGTGCAGGTCGACGCGCCGACCGCGCTGTCGGTCGCCCAGGAGATCAAGGCGAAGGGCGCCAACGGCGTCGTCGTCCTCGGCGTCGGCGGGCCGGCGATCCAGGCGAACCTCAACCAGCTCGGGGCGGACGTCCTCGTCGTCGAGCCGTCGGAGTTCGGCCCGGCCGTCGCCAAGCAGTACGGCAAGAAGGTCGAGGGCATGATCTTCGCCCACCCGACCGCGCAGGCGACGGTCGACAACGCGGGTATGAAGCAGTACCGCGACGACATGACCAAGTACGGCTACGAGGAGAACATCTTCCTCCCGGTCGCGCCGTCGATGTACGCGTCGACCGAGATGCTCGTCGAGTCGCTCAAGCGGGTCGGCGCGCCGTTCACGGCGGCGGACACGGTCGCCGACCTCAACACGGTCCGTGACTTCACCGCCGACGGCATGGTGGCGAAGGCCAGCTTCCCCGAGTTCCACGAGAGCGGCACCGACTGCCTCTCGACCTCGGAGATGAAGGACGGCGAGTGGGTCGCGACCAAGAACGGCGACTACCCGTTCACCTGCAGCACGTCGGGCAGCATCGGCCTGGCCGGGTAGCCCGATGACCAACCCGCCGCTGAACCCGGAGCCCACGGCGGACGAGCTGGTGGCGAGAGCGCGTGCGCTCTCGCCGACCCTCGTCCCGCGCCAGGCCGAGGTCGAGGAACGCCACCAGTACGCCGAGGACGTCCACGCGGCGTTCGCCGAGGCCGGCTTCTACCGGATGCTCGTGCCCCGCCGCTACGGCGGCTACCAGGTCGACCCGGAGACGTTCTACCGGGTCATCGTCGAGATCACGCGCGGCTGCTCGTCGACCGGCTGGCAGCTGTGCCTCGGCGCGTCGCACGCGCTGCCCGTGGCGACGATCTTCCCCGAGGAGGTGCAGGCCGAGGTCTTCGGCGACGGGCACTTCATCGCGCCGTCGGTGCTCGCGCCGGGCACGGTGGCCAAGCCGGTCGACGGGGGCTGGGACCTCACCGGGACGGTCCGCTACTGCTCCGGCGTCCCGTACGCGACGCACCTCCTGACCCACGCGCTGCCCGAGACCGAGGGCGCGGGGGTGATGGTGGTCGTCGCGCCGCGCGCGTCGTGGACCCAGCTCGACGACTGGGGCCGGCTGATGGGCATGAAGGGCAGCGGCTCGCACTCGGTGCGCTTCGAGGGCGGCTTCGTGCCTTCCCGGTTCACCGTCCCGGAGACGCCGCTCTTCGCGGCGCCGATCGACGGCGGCACCGAGGGGTCGCGCCTGCACGGCACGCCGCTCTACGGCGGCCGGATCCTCAGCTTCTACGGCATGCAGTACGGCGGGCTGCGCCTCGGCATGGCGAAGGCGGCCATGGACATCTACGAGGAGATGATGCAGACCCGGAGCACGCTGTTCGGGCGCTCCACGTACGGCAAGCCGCAGCCGCGGGGACCCCGCGCGCTGGACCCGGACTACCACCGCTGGTTCGGCCTCATCGCCGCGAAGGTCGCCGCCGCCGAGCTGGCGTTCTTCGGCATCTGCCGCGAGTGGATGGACCTCGCGCGCGCGAACGTCGAGGGCACCGGCGCGTTCACGATCGCCGACGACCGGCGGCTGTTCCTCGCCGCCGGCGAGGTCGCCGACCTGTGCTGGAAGGTCATGCAGGACTACGTGCTGCCGACCGCGGGCTGCAACGAGTGGACCACCGGCTCGAGGATCGAGCGCCTCTACCGCGACATGGCGATGCACACCGCGCTCGGCGCGCGCCAGCTCACCGACCAGATGCTCAGCCGGGAGCTCGCCGTCGAGCTCCTCGGCGCCGACCCGAACACGATCGCGTAAGGAGCGAGGACATGCTGATGGAAGGCAAGGCAGGGCTCGTCACCGGCGCCGCGAGCGGCATCGGGCGCGCGACCGCGATCCGGTTCGGGCGCGAGGGCGCGGCCGTCGTGGTCGCCGACCTCGAGGCGTCGCGCGCGGCCGGGCTCGAGGTCGTCGCGGAGATCGAGGCGGCGGGCGGCACGGCGGCGTTCGTCGCGTGCGACGTCACGAACGCGGAGGAGGTCGAGGCGCTCGTGGCGCGCACCGTGGAGCTGCACGGCAAGCTCGACTTCGCGCACAACAACGTCGGCGGCGGGCCGTTCGCGACGATCCACGAGACCACGGTCGAGCAGTTCGACTCGACGATCGCGCTGAGCCTGCGCGGCACGTTCATCGGGATGAAGCACGAGATCGCCGCGATGCTCGGCACCGGCGGCGGCGCGATCGTCAACACGGCGTCGACCGCGGGGCTGCGCGCGGTCGCCGGCTTCGGCGCCTACGCGGCGGCCAAGCACGGGGTCGTCGGCCTCACCCGCAACGCCGCCGTCGAGTACGCCAACGACGGGATCCGCGTCAACGCCGTCTGCCCCGGCGCCACGATGACGCCGCTGATGGCCGAGCAGTACCCGCCCGAGCAGCAGCGCGTGATCCTCGCCCCGCAGGCGATGAGCCGGTTCGGGAGGCCCGAGGAGATCGCCGCCACGGTCGTCTGGCTGTGCTCGGACGAGGCGTCGTTCACCACGGGCGTGGCGCTCCCGGTCGACGGCGGGTCGGACGCGTGGCTGTCCGCGCATCCGCACCAGGCGGGGTGACCTAGCCGCCCGACATGGTCGGCTCGTAGGTGTCGCCGTCCGCGCCGATCGCGCGGACGAAGCCCTCGTCGCCGTAGGCGGAGAGCGCGACCGGGAGCCCGGCGAAGCCCTGCGCGTAGAAGACCTCGCGGGCGCCGCCGGGCGTCTCGATGACGCCGGCCGGCTCGAGGCCGCGCGCGGAGAGCTTGGCCCGCGCGGCGTCGACGTCGGGGACGCGCAGCCCGATCGTGGCGAGCCGCCCGGCCCACGCCGCCTGCAGCGGCTCGGAGCCCGCGAGCGGCTGGATCAGCTCGATGCCCTGGTCGCAGAACCCGACCCGGCACGCGATCGCGGCGACGTCGAAGATCCGCACCTCGATGTCGAAGAGGTCGCGCAGCTCCGCCGCGGCGGCCTCGATGTCCTCGACCACGACGGCGACGCGGTCCACGCTTCCGATGCTCATCTCATCCTCCTGGTGGGTCGTCCATCGCCGCGAACACGGGGATGGTCAGGTCTTCGTGCTCCTCGAACCGCACGGCCACGCGGAGCCCGACGGCCGGGTCGGTCGCGCCGACGTAGCGGGAGACCATCCGCGGCCCCTCGTCGAGGTCGACGAGCACCACCGTGTACGGCAGCCACGACTCGACGATCGGGTGGACCGCGTGGTGGACGGTGGTGAAGCTGTAGATCGTCCCGGTGCCGGCGGCGTCCTCCCAATGCCAGGCGCGGTCGCCGCACCGCGGGCAGCCCTCGGCGGGCGGGTGGCGGAAGTGGCCGCTCGCCTCGCAGCGCTGGAGCGGCAGCCGCCCCTCCCGGAAGCCGGCCCACGCCTCGGCGGCGGCGCCGGTGGCCCGGACCTCGATGCCGATCCGGCCGGTCATGCGGCCAGCACCATCGACGAGCTCCGTGACGTCACCAGCGCCGTGCGGGCGCCGTCGACCTGGTTGGGGGAGCGGCCGCGCAGCTGCTGCACCGCCTCCATCACGAGGTTGAGCCCGTGGACGTGCCCCTCGGAGAGCAGGCCGCCGCTGGTGTTGGTCGGGATCCGCCCGCCGGGGCCGTGCTCGCCGGCGGCGAGCAGGTCCGGCGCCTCGCCGCGTCCGCAGAAGCCGAAGTCCTCGAGGGCGAGCATGACGTTGACCGTGGTGCCGTCGTAGACCCCGAGCACGTCGACGTCCGCGGCGGTGCACGACGCGGCGTCGAGCAGCTCGGCCACCGCGCCGGGGCTCGTCAGGCAGGAGATCTCCTCGCTGTAGACCGGCACCTGCTCCTGCCACGGCTCGATGTGCTGGCGCGCGGCGAGGATCCGGACGCCCTCCGGCGCGTCGTCGGCGCGGGTGACGATCAGCGCGACGCCGCCGTCCGTCTCGCGGCACAGGTCGAACACGCGCAGCGGCGTGCAGATCACGCGGCCTTCGCGGTACTCGTCGTAGCTGAGGGTCCGGCCGCGGGTCACGGCGCGCGGGTTGCGCTGCGCGTACGCGCGCTGCGTGACGGCGACCGCGCCGAGCGCGGCGCGCAGCTGCTCGTCGGTGAGGCCGTGGAGGTGCTGGTAGCGGTGCGCCCACATCGCCATCGCGTGGGACGGGGCGAGGAAGCCGAACGGCGCCGCGAGCACGCCGCCGCCGGGCGCCATCTCGCCCTCCGAGACGAGCGTGTCGCGGCCGAGGTGGCGCTCCGCGCGCCCCAGCCGCAGGCCGGACCGGCCGTTGAGCGCCCGGAAGCAGATCACGCACGACGCCAGGCCCGACTCGATCGCCGCCGCGGCGTGCGCGACGACCGCGCACGTCGCCGAGCCGCCGAACGGGATCTCGGAGAAGTACCGCAGGCGCGGGATCCCGAGCTCGCGGATGAGGTGCTGGGCGCTGCTCGAGTCGTACGTGTAGCGGACGATCCCGTCGACGTCGGCGGGCTCGCGGCCCGCGTCGGCGAGGGCGCCGCGGATCGCCTCGATCGCCAGCGCGAGCTCGCTGGTCTGAGACTCGCTGGAGAACGCCGTCGCGGCGACGCCGGCGACCGCGGCGCTCACGTCACCACGCGCCGGTCGTCGACGACGGGCGCGTCGTCGGGCAGCTGCTCGACGCGCTCGATCTCGACGCGCATGCGCAGCGCGGCGTCGAACGCCGGCCGCAGCGCCTCGAGGTCGGCGCCGTCCCGGTCCTCGATCAGGATGGTCAGCCGGTCGCGCCCGTCCGGCTGCTCGATCCGCAGCTGATGGCGCAGGTGCAGGTTCGCGCCGGCGAGCACGTCCTGGACGTGGCGCGGGACGACGAACATCCCTTTGACGCGGGGGATGAGCCCGGTGCGGCCGACGATCCGGCGCAGGCGCGGCGCGGTGCGGCCGCACGCGCACGGCTCGGTCACCAGCGCCTCGGCGAGGTCGCCGGTGCGCAGGCGCACGATCGGCATCGCGAGCCGCGACGGGTCGGTTACGACGAGCTCCTTGAGCCCGGGGGCGTCGAGCTCCACCGCCTCGCCGGTCTCGGGATCGAGCGTCTCGAAGAGGAGGTCGTCGCGGAGGTGCATGCCGTCGGCGGCGGGGCACTCGTAGGCGACGGTGCCGACCTCGGAGACGCCGTAGCGCTCGCGCACCAGGATGCCGTGGTCGCGCTCGAGCGTCGCGCGGAAGTCGCTGCGCCGCACCTCGCCGGACACCGCCGCGCGCCGCAGGGGCAGCTCGAGCCCACGCTCGGCGGCGAGGCCCAGCAGGTGCTCGAGGAACGACGGGAACGCGACGATCCCGGTCACGCCGAGCCCCGCGATCGTCTCGAGGTGCAGGTCGGAGTTGCCGATGCCGCCGGGCACGACCGTGCAGCCCGCGCGCCGCAGGCCGCCCTCGATGAGCGCTCCGCCGAGGGTCCAGTGGTAGTTGACGCAGTTGTCGACGACGTCGCCGGGGCCGAGCCCGCACGAGCGGAACGCGCGACCCGACGCGGTGAACAGCCGCTCCAGGTCGTCGGCGGTGTACGGCATGTAGATCGGGCCCGGGGCGACGAAGACCGCCGTCAGGTCGACCGGGTCGACGCCGAGCCGGCCGCCGTAGGGCGCGCTGCCGCGGCAGCCGTCGATCAGCGCCTGCTTGCTCAGGAACGGCAGGCGCGCGAACGCGTCGTCGTCGATCCGCGCGGGGTCGGCGCCCGCCGCGCGCCACTCGGCGGCGTAGGCGTCGGTGCGCCCGGCGTGCGCGGCGATCGCCAGCGCCCCGTCTCGGTCTCCGTACCAGGTGCTCATCGGCGGCTACGAGATCACGCGGCGTGCCCGCAGCACAAACAGCGATCTGCTCGCCACTGACCATCGCCGACGGTGAAAGCCGAGCGCATCGGTGTTTGTTCGCCGGAGGGGGCCGTACTTAGCTTCCGCGCCGTGCTGAGCCTCCCGACGGTCGAACTTCCCGAGAGCGCCTCGCGGCTGCGTGCCGAGGTGCGCGCGTTCCTTGCCGAGGCGCGCCGCGACGGTGCCTACGAGCCGCGCTGCGACGCCTGGATGACCGGTCATTCGCCGGCGTTCAGCCGCATGCTGGGGGCGCGCGGCTGGATCGGCATGACGCTGCCCACGCGGTACGGCGGCGGCGAGCGCTCGCCGCTCGAGCGCTTCGTGGTCGCCGAGGAGCTGCTGGCGGCCGGGGCGCCGGTCGCCGCGCACTGGTTCGCCGACCGGCAGTCCGCGCAGCAGCTGCTGCGCCACGGCTCCGACGAGGCGCGCGACGCGATCCTGCCGCGCATCGCCCGCGGCGAGTGCTACTTCGCGATCGGCATGAGCGAGCCCGACGCGGGCTCCGACCTCGCCGCGGTCCGGACCGCCGCCGAGCGGGTCGACGGCGGCTGGAGCGTCACCGGCGCGAAGGTGTGGACGAGCCACGCGCAGCACAGCCACTACATGACCGCCTTGTGCCGCACGGCGCCGCGCGAGGACCGGCCGCACGCCGGGCTGAGCGTGCTCGTGATCGACCTGGCGTCCCCGGGGGTGACCGTGCTGCCGATCGAGATGGTCGGCGGGGAGCCCCTCAACGAGGTGGTCTTCGACGGCGCGTTCGTCCCCGACGCGATGGTGCTCGGCGAGATCGGCGGCGGCTGGCGGCTGATCACCGCCGAGCTGTCGCTGGAGCGCAGCGGACCCGAGCGCTTCCTCAGCACGTTCCCGCTGGTGGCCGAGCTCGTGCGCCGCGCGCGGAGGACCGGCGACCCGCGGCTGCGCGAGCTCGTCGGCTCGATCGTCACGTCGCTGTCGACGTTCCGGGCGATGTCCGTCGGCGTGGCCGCGCTGCTCGCCGACGGCGAGGATCCGGTCGTCGCCGCGGCGCTGGTCAAGGACGCCGGCACGCGGTTCGAGCGCGCGCTCGTCGAGCAGGTGCGCCTCGCCGTGCCCGGCGAGCGGGACCTCGACGCCGCGGACCCGCTGGAGGCGATGCTGGCCGACATCCTGCTCTCGGCGCCGACGTTCACGCTGCGCGGCGGCACGACCGAGGTGCTGACCGGGATCGTCACCCGCGGCCTGGGGATCGCGCGATGAGCGAGCGCCGGCTGCTGGCCGACACGACGCGCCGCGTCCTCGCCGACCACCGTGGGCCGCGGGCGGCGCGGGCGGTGCGCGAGCCGCTGCCGCGTGCGCTGTGGAGCGCGCTCGAGGAGCTCGGCTTCACCCGCACGATCGTCCCCGAGCCCGACGGCGAGGGCGTGGCGCTCGCCGACGCGCTCGCGGTCGTCGCCGTCGCCGCGGAGGAGGCGGCCGCGCTGCCGCTGGCCGAGACGCTGCTGGCGGCGTGGACGCTCGGCGAGGCCGGGCTCCCGGTGCCGCACGGGGTGCTCACGGTGGCCGCGGGACCGGACGCGGCCGTCGACGGCGCACGGGTCGCGGGCACCGTGGCGCGGGTGCCGTGGGCCGAGGACGCGGCGGCGGTCGTGCTGGTGGCCCGGAGCGGCGACGTCGCCGTGCTCGAGCGCGGCGAGTGGCGCGCCACGGCGGGCCGCAACCTCGCCGGCGAGCCGCGCGACGGCATCGCCTTCGACGTGGCCCTGCCGGCCGGCCGGCTCGGCGCGATCGCCGATCCGCGGCGCGTCGGCGCGCTCGGCGCGCTGCTGCGCGCCGTGCAGCTCGCGGCCTCGATGCAGCGCGTCCTCGAGCTGTCGGTGACCCAGGCGCGCGACCGCGCCCAGTTCGGCCGTCCGATCGGCGGCTTCCAGGCCGTGCAGCGGCTCCTGGCCGAGCTGGCGGGCGAGGCGCTGGCCGCCGCGGCCGCCGTCGACGCCGCCGTCGCGGGGTGGGAGCGATCGCCGATCCGGATCGCGATCGCCAAGGCGCGGGCGAGCGAGGCGGCCGGTCGCGTGGCCGCCCTGGCGCACCAGATCCACGGGGCGATCGGGCTCTCGAGCGAGCACGAGCTCGGCCTGCACACCGCCCGTCTGTGGAGCTGGCGCGACGAGCTCGGAAGCGAACGCGACTGGGCCGAGCAGGTCGGCGCGCACGTGTTGGAGTGCGCCGAGGAGGACCCCTGGGCGGTCCTCAGCGCGCTCTGAGAAAGGGCCTCGGGCATTCACTCGACGAGGCTGTCAATGCGGGTGGAACCACTGTTGGCGTTCGTCGTCGAGGCCGGTCTAGGGTGCCCCACCCCGCGGATTGACGCCCACAGTCGTCGCCCGCATCTGACTTAGGAGGAGAGAGTGAAGAAGTTCTCGCGCATGGCTCTGCTGACCGTGCTCGCGGTGGCGCTGGTGGCGTTCGCCGCGGGTTGCGGAGACGACTCGAACAGCGATTCGAGCAGCAGCTCCGGTACCCCGACCGCCACCGATCAGGCCGCCTCGACGGCGGCTGAGACCACCGCGTCCGACGACGCCGGCGGCTCCGCTCTCGACCAGGCCACGGCCGACGTCGAGAAGCTCTCGCAGCGTCCGACCAAGATCGGCCTCACGACCCCGCTCGAGGAGGGCAAGCCCGTCCCCTCGGGCAAGCTCATCTACTTCCTCGGCTGCGGGCTGCCCGTCTGCAAGGGCATCGGCGATCACTTCAACGACGCCGCCAAGGTCTTCGGCTGGAAGACCAAGTACGTCAACGCCGGGCTCACCCCGGAGACGATCAAGGGCGCCTGGGACCTCGCGGTGCGCGACAAGCCCGACGGCGTCATGGTCAACACCGGCGGCGTCCCGAAGGACGTCTACGCCGACGAGCTCGCCGCCCTGAAGAAGGCCAACATCCCGGTGGTCTTCAACAGCGAGGTCTTCCCGGCCAACGAGGCCGAGGGCGTCACCGCCGTCGTCGGCGGTCCGGCGCGCCAGACCGCCGCGGCCGACGCGATGGCCGAGTGGGCCGCCGTCAAGACCGAGGGCAAGGGCGACATCCTGTTCGTCACCTCGTCGGCCCTGGGCAACCAGAAGGCCACGGCGGACCAGTTCGTCGAGACGTACCTGCCGAAGTACTGCCCGGACTGCAAGGTCACGGTCTACGACGCGCCGATCACCTCGGTCGGCAAGGACCTCCCGAACAAGATCGCCCAGCAGGTCCAGAAGCACTCGGGCATCAACCTCCTCATCGTGCAGGGCGGCGACTTCGCCATCGGCCTGCCCGCGGCGCTCGCCGGTGCGAGCCTGGAGGGCAAGTTCAAGATCCTGATCCAGAGCCAGAGCGCGACGGCGAGCCAGGACCTCAAGAACGGCAAGTACGACGCGATCTACGGCCTCGGACTCCCCGAGCTCGTCTGGCTCGCGGCCGACGGCTTCGCCCGGTTCTACTCGGGCCAGTCGCTCAAGCCGACCGAGGAGGCGGACGGGTTCAAGGAGTGGTTCATCCAGCCCGACCAGGTGCCGGCGGACACCGAGGACTACCCACTGGTGGCGGACTACCAGGCGCAGTACAAGGCCCTCTGGGGCAAGTAGGGCGAAGCGCGGAGCCGACCATGACCCTCGCGATCGAGGACGTCTCCAAGACGTTCCCCGGGCAGCGCGCGCTCGACGGAGTCTCCCTCTCCGTCGAGCCCGGAGAGATCCATGCGCTGCTCGGGGAGAACGGCTCCGGCAAGTCGACGCTGATCCGGATCCTGGCGGGCTACCACCTGCCGGATCCGGGCGGCAGCGTCCGCATCGGCGGCACTCCGCTCGCTCTCGGCTCGCCGAGGGCGAGCGGCGCCGCCGGTCTGCGGTTCGTGCACCAGCGGCTCGCGCTCGTGCCTGAGCTGAGCGCGGTCGAGAACATGGCGCTCGAGACCGGCTACGGCCGGCCGTGGAGCATCGACTGGCGCCGCCAGGCCGCCGAGACGCGGCGGCTGCTCGCCCGGCTGCACGTCGACATCGACATCTGGCGGCCCGTGCGCGAGCACAAGCCGGTCGAGCGGAGCGCGATCGCGATCGCGCGGGCTCTGCGCGACGGCGAGCAGGCGAGCACGCTCGTGCTCGACGAGCCGACGGCGGCGCTGCCCGCCGCCGAGGTGCGCCAGCTGTTCCGCGTGGTGCGGGAGTCGGTCGCGACCGGCATCGGCGTCATGTACGTCTCGCACCGCCTCGACGAGATCTTCGAGATCGGCGATCGGGTCTCCGTGCTGCGCGACGGGCGGCTCCAGGGCACCGAGCGCGTCGCCGACCTCAGCAAGACGCGGCTCGTGGAGATGATCGTCGGCCGCGAGCTCGCCCCGAGCTGGGAGAAGCCGGTCCGTGAGGAAGCCGACGTCGAGGCGACCACGCTGGCGGTCGAGAGCCTCACCACCGAGCGCCTGAACGGGGTGTCGCTCGCGGTCCGCGCGGGCGAGATCGTCGCGATCGTCGGGGTCGCGGGCTCCGGGCGCGAGGACGTCGCACCGGCGCTGGTCG
>Ga0164241_10005444_pt1 | contig 11934 bp, 11 predicted proteins | sample OricomyardsoilBY_FD_108780 | JGI IMG/M metagenome (GOLD analysis project Ga0164241, IMG submission 108780) | Backyard soil microbial communities from Emeryville, California, USA - Original compost - Back yard soil (BY) | ecosystem: Environmental > Terrestrial > Soil > Unclassified | place: USA... | reverse complement strand
GAAGGAAACGGCCGTTGCCGTCAAGTTCTATGGTGACTACGCCCGACAAAAAATTCCGCTGCAGTTTGCGATACTCTTCGTTGAACTCATTAAGACCCGAAATTTTTGAGAAGACCTTTTTGAACTCCACCATCGGGTACAGTATGAGGCATTGCTCGAAACCCTTGCGCACAACAAGCTCCTGCTCTCCTTCCGGGAGCTGGGCCTTAATGCGCGCAGGCAGAACAATTCTGCCCTTGGCGTCTAGCTTACTTTCATACTGACTGGTGAAGAAAGTCATGACTTTGTAGTGGTTGTCTATTTCTCCTAAGCAAACTTATGTAATTTTCAACCACTTTGTACCACTTTACTCCACTTTTTTGTGGATTTCAGGCTAAAACATCGTTTTCGTTCGTGTAAACGCCAATAAAAGCCTGTAAGAAGCACACCATTTTCGCAGAAAAACAGAATTAAACACCATGAAAATGAGCCATTTAGCTCAAAGGCAACTCAAAAGTGGGTGCCGGTGGGAGATTATTTCATGATTTTGGGCGGCTGCCCTCTTGAAAAACCGGATCTGAATGAAATAGAAACGAACGTGCACCGGGCTATTCGCTGCAAGTCCTCGCTTCGCTCCGGGCTTTCCGCTTCTATCCCTGCCGCAGAGTATCAATCGAAATTTTCAACTATCTTTTACTTGAAAAGTAACTTACCCCACCAAAACCTAGATTATGAATACCAAAAGATTTTTCGAAGGCATCATAAGTCAGCTAGCAGTCCATATTAAAGGCTTAAACCACAGCTCATTATCAAAACAAAGTTTAGCTCAAGACTTAGTTAACTCGTTTTCAGTAAGGACTCCCAAGATTCAAAAACAAAATGTCCAAGTGAGTTTAGGAAAAGAAGTCATTACGTTTGAAAACGCACCGCCAGGAATAAGTTTCACACCTGGAAATAAAATGGACTATGCACTCTTTTCGTTTCCAGTAGAGAACTATGCATTCTTTATTCAAATTCTAGACTTCTATTCATGGGATCGAAGCACTTACCATTCATCTGGTCAGATCTATTATAAGGAATTATCTCAATTTACAATTGAAGGAAATGATAAGGCAATTGAATCAATCAAGTCGAATGCAAAAAACAAAATTGAATCACTAGAAAAGATATTAAGCGATTTTGAAATAGATGCTAACAAATTTAACTCAACACTTGAAACAATAGCTAATCAAGAAATCAAAAATGAGATTGAAAAAAGAAATCTAAAAAAGGATACTGAAAACAAATTAAAGCCTTTCTAATATTTAGTACTTCCTAATTGTAAACTTATACAATCAATTGCTAAAATGGATTCTGATGAAATCAAAAAATTAACAGACAATTCCATTGAGGAGAAATTAAAAGAGCAATTAACACAATCGTTTGACTCAAAGAGAAAAAGGATATTTTCAAAAATCTTTGGAGCTGCCTTGGGCAGCATTCCTTGGGTGGGGGGCTTTTTGAGTGCTATGAATGATTTGAAAGCAGATAATTCACAAATTAAAAGCAATCAAATTTATCAGCAATGGCTAGAAGAACATAAGTCCAAAATGAATTCCCTTGCTGAAACTTTACTTCAAGTAATGAAAAGGCTCGATGAATTTAATGATGAAATTAACAACAGACTCGAGAGCGAAGAGTATATGAAAATTGTCCGAAAATCATTTAGAAGTTGGGACAAAGCCGATACTCAAGACAAGAGAGAATTAGTGCGAAAACTCTTAACAAACTCTGGAGCGTACAGCACAGTTCCTGATGATTTAATTCGATTATTTTTAGATTGGATTGATTTGTATCACGAAATTCATTTTGCTGTTATTAAAGTTATTTATAAGAACCCAGGTGTAACTAGACTTGAAATCTGGAAAGAGATAGACGGCAAATCGGCTAGAGAAGATTCACTAGAAGCTGACTTATTCAAACTATTAATTCGTGACTTAAGTACGGGAGGTGTAATTAGACAGCACAGACAAATTGACTACTATGGCAATTTCATGAAAAAGCCCGTAAAAAAAGCAGCAACAACCTCAAAGATAATGAAATCAGCATTTGAAGATGGTGAGGGTTACGAGTTAACAGAACTAGGGCAGCAATTCGTCAGCTATTCAATGAATGAAATTATTACTAGGATAAACTAGTTGATGTGATTGATGTAATATCAATGCTTCACAACAAAGACATCATCAAAAGAATTAAACCGGACTTTGTCTCTCCCCTGCCGCAAATTCATCTTAAGTCATTCTAATGCGAGAGAAACCTGTTATCAAATGTTGACGTTGACCCTATCGTTTTTAGGTTTCATACCCAATGCGTCTCGATATTTTTGAGGATAATAATAAGAATTTTTTATATTGATTAAAGTTTCGTTGCTTAAAAGCGCTTACAATGAAAACGTTGTTCAAAAAATTAATTATCACTTGCTCTCATTATAAAATGAATATGAAACAAACGCTATTAATCATTCTTGTTGGATTAAGTTTGGCTGCGAATGCTATTAAGCCCGAAAGAGAATACAAATGGACACCTGAAACTCACGGTTTAAGTTTTGCCGAATACCAGACCAAAACAGCAGATAGCTATTCCATAAATATCTGGGAGTATGCACTTCCTGATTCGGTAAAATCTGATCGAACTATTATTCTCGTTGGAACAGACGCAGGTAATATGGGCTTTTTGATCTGGCAGGCGAAGGCACTACTAAAACAAGGAATGAGAGTCATCGCATTTGATTACAGAGGGTTTGGGAAAAGTGCTGACTTTGAAATCAACGCTGATATGCTTTTCTACCCGGAATTTTCTCTCGACCTGGATTCCGTAATCAAATCCACAAGAAATAAATATCCCAAGGATAAAATAGGATTATACGCTATGTCGATGGGTACACATGTTAGCTTACTGGCAAAGGAGAAAGTGGACTATATGATCGCTGAGGGATTTTACCATAATCCTCAAAAAGTTGTGGATCGGATCAAAGTAAACAAAGGAAAAACAATATTGTTACCTGTGGGTGCTACAACCATCGATAAATTGAATCGCAAAATTCCTGTATTGATTTTCTGTGCCACCAACGATAAAACAACGGTTACTGAAGACGCAAAAGAATTTGGCAAAAAGAACAAGGTCGAACTTGTTGAATTTGAAGGTGATCATCTAAGTGGAATGCTCGTAATGAAAGAAGATGAATATGGTGACCTGTATGCCGCACGCATAGCTGAATTTCTAAATCATAAGCTTTAATAAAATACAGCCTCTTCAATCTCACTATGTTTGTTGGTGCTCAATCGCATTTAAGATCATTATTTATGAACACTTTGACTCTGCGATTGAAACACGAAAGGTGAAATACAGACTCTCTAGTCGCGCCTTTGGTATTCCAAAATTGCAAAATACCAATCACGACAATACAAGAATTCTAAAGCAATTTGGGTCACCAACAAACGAAATCAAATGTTGTCAGTAGCCAATCGTTTTTTAAGGCTGATGGTTCAAAAAAAATCTTATGAAATTTAAATTCTATTCTCTCTATTGTATCCCTCTGATCAGTATGTTGATTTTGAAAAGTCAGCAATTGACAGCCCGGCAGGATGTGAAGAAGCTGAGCAAGGAAGAAATCGCGGTTACAATTGATTCCATCAGTCGTAAACTTCAAAAGAATTATGTATTTCCTCTCATCGCGGATAAGATGGCAGCAATTCTAAAAACGAATCTAAAAAAAGGTAAATACAATTCATTCACCAACCCGAATGAGCTTGCTGTTCAACTCACCACTGATCTTCGCGATGTCAGCAAAGACAAACACCTGATGGCTGTTTACAATCCCGAAGTTATCGCAAGGGAAAATGCATTAACACCGGAAGACAGAGTGAATGAAGAGGCCGAATGGAACAAAGAACTAACTCAGCAATTGAAACGGGACAATTACGGATTCAAGGAAGTGAAAATTCTGGATGGCAATATCGGCTATATGGATCTGCGCGAATTTACAGATCCAAAATATGGTGGCGAGACACTAACAGCCACCATACGTTTCCTCAGTCATACCGATGCAATTATTATTGATTTACGTCAGAACGATGGAGGCTCACCAGCTATGGTTCAGTTACTGGCGAGTTATTTCTTTTCTTCCGAGCCCGTGCATCTGGCTGATCATTATAACCGGCCAAAAGATGAACTGACACAATCGTGGACACTCCCTTATTTACCAGGGATACGATTGCCCTATGTACCGTTATACGTACTCACAAGCACCAAAACATTTTCGGCTGCCGAAGCATTTAGTTATGAACTGAAATGTTTGAAGCGGGCCATCATTGTTGGCGAGAAAACAGCGGGAGGTGCGCACCTGACCGGATCAGTAATAACAACAGATAAATTTTATTTGCGAATACCACAAGGAAGAACTACAAGTCCTGTTACAAAACAAAACTGGGAAGGGATAGGTGTCACTCCGGACGTTGAAGTGAAAGCAGAGGATGCATTGAATACTGCACTGACTAAAGCCATTGAGAAAGTAAAAAAAGAGGATTGACTGCATTCCTTCCCGCCCTAAATCCTACTTTGGCCAGAAATCCGGTTTAGCTGTTACTCCTCCCTGAGTTCTACAGTCCCCACAGTCGGGGGTTGTAACAAAATAACCTGAGGTACTACGGTCAAGTAACACTTTGTTGCCAATCGTGTTGGCAATATTTTGCACAGGAAGGTCGATGATGACACATCCTGTGATCAGTGGAGTATAAAATTTAAGGTAATCGGGTAGTTCTTCAATGACAATGAACATTCGTTTTTCAACTACAGTCCCAACACTGAAGTATCCCAATACTGGTTCTTCAGGATTATCTTCATCGAAAATATTTCCTGTTACCTGCGCGGGAAGGGGATCAAACAGGCCACCAAGGTTTTCAGTGGTTTTTTTTAACAGCAGCCAATAGTTATACTCCTCTTCGTCCAGTGCCCGTTGCTCCACTAATATGCTGTAGCTATGGGAAAGTTTTTGAGTTCCTGCCGGTAAGAGGGCAATTTGAAAATCACTTACTACATCCGAGGCCAGACTAAGAGTAGAAGCAATTAAGATCTGATTTTCCTGGGCGGTCTTCCAGCAGTTTAAAATATAATCTCCAATTCGGGGAATTGGCTCACCACCCTCCATTTTAAAGTAAGAAGTGTAATTAGCGCTATATCGCCACGTTTCTGTAAATGTCCATTTGTAATAATGTGTTTGGTTAGTCTCATCATGGCCACTGACATATACTCTAACTCCCTCTGGTTGTGCCTTCCATGTCACATTATCGAGGATGGAAGGTGATTTTAAAGCCATGAATTTTGAAGCATATTTTTTTCCACCATTTGTAGTAATACGCAAGCGATATTTGTTCCCCTCTTTAGTGATGACCTGATCAGATGAATAATTTCCATTTGTTCCTTCCTTTAAAGTAAAGACATCTCCTCCGTCACTTTCAATCAAAAGGGTGGCACCTAATTCATCAGGAATGGGTTTGCCATTAGAAAGGCCAATAGTACGTGAAAGTCTTACATTCGCTGAACTCCTTGAAGCATTCACAAAACCATCTACTACCAGGTAACTCACATCTTCAGACAAAGGCGGCTGATAACTTTCCAGGCATCCCCCTGCAACAACCATCAGTACAGTAGTGTAAAAGAGTTTAATAAATCGTTTAATCCAGCTCACACTTAAAATTTAAAATTCCCGCCTTTTGGCGGTGTTCTGCCTTCCGGCAGACAGGTTCTAAAATTGCAAAACAATCATTGATAATGGAATTTAAAGCTATTAACTTCTCCAATTAAAAAGAATTGCGATGTATACCCTCACTGACAAATCCCAATTCCAGGCCAAGGCAATTAAGCAAGGCAACCATAAGCTTGCGCCCGTTCACCTGGAGTTAATGGACTGGATGACAAAACAATTTGGTGTGCGTGCATTGGATTTTTGCTGTGAGGCAAGAGTCAATCAAAAAGGTACACCTCAACAACTGGTTCACGTAATTCTCGAAACAGTAGAAGAGGTAAAACAGATGCAGGCGAATCGCGCTGAACATGCGATCATCGCTGAACAATTTTTGAAATATTTCCAGTCAGCAGATTCAAACAATCACACGGATTCTTTAAAGTCTACCATTTTTTCTCCTGAAACCAATCCACTCCCTGAAGTCATTGTTACTTACAGACCCTTGAAGGAATTGGATAGAAAGATGCTACAGGAAATGTTGGACGATGAAGAACGTGCTGTTTTAAAAACGTTTGAAAGTGTATGGTCAATGTCGATGGCTGTTGTTTTCTACTACACCGATGCGCAGGTAAAAGAAAATAAGACGAATGGTACTTCAGCAAAAGTCAATGAAGCGCTTCAACAGGCAGCTAAAAAGTATGGCTTTGATTCAGACTCCTCTTATCGGTTTGATAGTAAAGAAACCTTCGACCGCGACTACGAAAGCAATTGGTATTATTACTGGAAGTAAAGCACTTGATCGTTAAACCATAAAGCAAAACAATGAAGCTAAAACTCCCAGCGGTTATTCTTGCCATACTTAAGAAGCGAGGTGGCACCCTGGATGCCGGGCTTCGCGCGACACGAACGCAGTTAATCAAAACATGCGAAGAACATAAGTATCCGCCTCACGCTTCGGTGATTGCTTTTGAAGCTGCCTTTGGTGGCTTGGTCATTCCTGAGGAAGGGCGTAAAATAAAAAAGAGTGAACCCTCCTGGCTCTTCGGTACTCATGCCTGTCTTACTTCGGGTGCCCACGTAACTCCACGCGGAGGTGGTAAAGCACGTAAACTTGTACCCGTGGTATACTCACCTAACGACATCATTTACTATCTCGATGAGCAAGGCCGAGGCTATGCACAAGATACCATTGAGGATCCATCAGCAATGTTTTATGCAGATAATGGTATATCACTTGTTTGCCGTATCGTAATCAATGATGCTTTGTTTTCCCGCGAAGAAACAACACTGGATTTGCCTGGATTGCAGGGAGAAGAACTGTCAAAGCGTCTTTCTCTCACCCTGATCAAACAAGCAAGTGGTAAGGACTTCCGCTATTTCTGTGATGCTACAGGTGATGTGTTGGTTGTCGAGGAGATCAAAGCAAAACGTACACGATTTACAAGTGCTACGAAGAAGCAGTTCAAGCTGGTAAAACCACCTGCCGTCCCGGGCGCAGACAATGCAACACCGGAAATGATTCCACATCTGGGTAAATCATATGTGCGAATGTGTGGCGAGCAACGTACATCAGTCCCGGAATTTTTCGAACACCTGCCAGATCTCAGAGACCTGGACATAGGTATCAATTGTCTTGAGACTTTACCAGATTCACTATGGCGAGCCACGCAACTGACTAAGCTCGATCTCAGCTTCAATCCGCTGAAGACGCTACCGGATGGAATTGGCAACATGAAAGCACTGACCTCATTGTCACTACGCGGCTGTCCATTTGAGACGTTGCCCGATGCACTTGGCGGTGCAAAAAATCTTACCCTTCTTTTGTTAAGTGAATGCAAAGAGCTGAATGTAGACAAGGCACTGCTGGTGATTGGCAAATTGCCAAAGCTTAAACAGATCTCACTTCCTTTATCATATACACTTACTTCATTGGCTCCCCTTGCACACCTGCCGCTGGAATCACTAACGCTTCAAGGCAGTTATGTAAAACATCCGGAACGCTTGCCTGCAGGCTTGGGCAAGTTGAAAAAACTGAAAACACTTAGCATTGAGTACGCGGATGACATCGCTCAATTGCCTGAGGCACCAGAAGATGTACGGGCATTACGACTCCTGTTTAGCAAACGTTTCACTGATGAAGACATCCGGCAGAGTGCGCTCAAGCAGCCTTCAAAACTTTACCTGCAAGCTTATGCTGGTTCCTTGTACGTGTAAGCTTCAATAATTGTGATTTATAAGGTCTTGCAGCGCTATGCATACAAACTCTGTCAAAAATTTCTATGTCAAAGATCCTTCAAAATCTTCTCATTGTGCTCACCCAATTTCGGAGGTGGCAACAAATTAACTTTAGAATTGCCAGCTACAAAATTCCGCACACCAATAAATTCTCCTGAATGCATTAGCAATTCTTTTGCTTCCTTCATTTCAAATACTTCCTCCAGATTCTGAATCAATCCGGCAGGAATCTTTCGTTCGTGAATCAACTTCATTAATTCATTCGAAGACTTTTCTTTAGTCTTCGTTCGGAGTAATTCACTTAACTCAGTTCGGTTAACTACACGATTTTGATTGGAGGAAAACCGAACATCGACAATTGCTTCATTCAGATTCAATACTTCACACAAATCAATGAATTGCCTATCACTCCCAACAGCGAGGATGATTCGCTTCTGATCCTTCGTTTCAAACGATTCTCCATAGGGTGCAATGTTCGGATGCAAAGATCCTTTCCTGGTTGGGAGTGATTTTGCCACCAGCCAGTTACTGGCCTGGTTCGCCAACGAAGCAACAGCCGCTTGTATCAACGATACCTCCACAAAACTTCCTTCACCTGTTTTTTCTTTCTTAAATAAAGCAAGAAGCAATCCTTCTTTCAGTTGATGACCTGCTAACACATCCACTAAAGCCACTGGCATCTTCAATGGATCGCTATCTTTCTCTCCGTTCATATCCATGAATCCCGATTCGGCTTGTATCACAGCATCATAGCCCACACGATTATTATCCGAGCCATAACCGGTGATTTGTCCGTAAATCAATTTTGGATTGATCTTGATTAATTGAGAATACGCAACTCCCAGTTTCTCTGCATCACCAGGTTTATAGCTCGCAATGACAATATCTGTTTTAGCTACTAGCTTCTGAATGATCTCTTTTCCATAAGTAGATGTCAGGTCAATTGCCAACGATTTCTTTCCCCAGTTTACGGAACAGAAATAAGCCGAACGATCTTCCTCTTCTTTTTCCGAAGCCAGCTTCCAACTGCGGGTTACATCGCCTCCGGTTTTCACATTTTCAACCTTAATTACCTCGGCACCCAGTTCAGCAAAAAACTGCCCTACTCCTGGTCCCGCCAATACGGATGCTAATTCCAAAACTTTTAATCCCTGAAGCATTGCAATCGTTAGTTGTTCCTAGTCGGCTGTAAATTAACTGACATTTAACAAGTTTTTGGCCGTCAGCATAAGATCATTTCGCTCCTTTTTGTGTTTTAATGCATATTTGATGTTATGAGAATTTTAGCCCTTGTCACCCTTTCACTTTTAGTCATCTCCTGCTCTCCTAAAAAGCCAACTGAACTCAAACCGGGAACCTGGCGAGGCATTATTGAATTGCAGAATCAACAACTCCCCTTTCTCTTTGACATCGAAAAGAAAGACGGTTCATACATCGCTTACTTGAGAAATGACTCTGAGAGAATATTATTGGATGAAGTTTCCATTGTTGATGATAGCGTCATCATGGTACTCCATGTTTTCGATGCATCGTTGAAAGCAAAAATTGAAGGCGATAAACTGACGGGAACGTATGTGAAGAATTATAACACCAGTGGCAATCTTCCATTCATTGCAACCTTCGGTGAAGATTTTCTATTCACGAAAGAAAAAACCACCGCTGACTTTTCAGGAAAATACCAGGTTCAGTTCTTTACAGAAAAAGATACCAGTATATCAATAGGTATGTTCAAGCAAACAGATAACGTTGTTACGGGAACATTTTCAACTACAACGGGTGACTATCGTTACCTCGATGGAAATATTGTCAACGATGAATTACGGTTGAGCACATTCGATGGCAACCATGCATTCCTGTTCACAGCCAAAAAATCAGGCGATACACTGAAAGGAGATTACTACTCAGGAAAGACCGGACACGAAACCTGGGTGGGCGTAAAAAATGAAAACGCAAAAATGCCCGATGAAGGATCACTTACTTATCTCAAACCAGGTTATGAGAAAATTGAATTCAGTTTTCCTGATCTGAATGGAAATAAAGTCACGCTCAACGATGAACGGTTCAGAAATAAAGTGGTGATCCTTCAGATCTTCGGAACATGGTGTCCCAATTGTATGGATGAAACCAGATTTCTTAAAAACTGGTATCTCGAAAACAAAGATCGTGGAGTTGAAATTCTTGGCTTAGCCTATGAACGCAAAGATGATTTCACTTATGCCAGCGACCGTGTAAAGAAAATGAAAGACAAATGGAACGTAGCTTACGACTTCGTCATTGCCGGTGTGAACGATAAAGCCAAGGCGGCAGAAACATTGCCCGCATTGAATAAAGTACTGGCCTTCCCTACTACTATTTTCATTGGAAAAGACGGCAAAGTGAAGCACATCCACACCGGGTTTTCAGGTCCGGGAACGGGCATTTATTACCAGCAATTTCAGGAGCGATTTAATCAGATCGTGAATGCCTGCCTGGCCGAAACAAAGTGAAGGCGGGAACTTTTGAACGAAAAACTGGCTTCTAAATAGACTTTTATAGCTCTCCTTGAGAGAGTTATATTTGTGTCTGAATCATGCAAAAAAGGGTCGTTGTAGGGCTTTCCGGGGGTGTAGACTCCAGTGTAACCGCATATCTGCTAAAGCAGCAAGGATATGAGGTCATTGGCATGTTCATGAAAAACTGGCATGACGACTCGGTCACCATAAGCAACGAGTGCCCCTGGCTGGACGACAGCAATGACGCCATGATAGTGGCTCAACACCTGGGCATTCCTTTCCAGGCGATTGATCTCAGTAAAGAATACAAAGAGCGTATCGTGGATTATATGTTCGCGGAATACCAACGCGGTCGTACCCCTAATCCGGATGTGTTGTGTAATCGCGAAATCAAGTTTGATATCTTTTTAAACGCTGCTATTAAACTGGGTGCCGATTATGTCGCAACCGGTCATTATGCACGCAGGGAAGAAATTGAAGTTGATGGAAAGAAAGTATATCGCCTGCTTGCTGGTAAAGATCCGAACAAAGATCAAAGTTATTTCCTGTGTCAGCTTACGCAACAACAATTATCGAAGGCATTATTTCCTGTTGGTGAATTATTAAAGCCGGAAGTAAGGGCAATCGCTAAAGAAGCAAATCTCGCTACTGCTGAAAAGAAAGATTCTCAAGGCTTGTGCTTTGTAGGCAAAGTACATCTTCCTGATTTTTTACAACAACGTCTCGAAACCAAAAAAGGAAAGGTGATTGAAGTAGAAGCTGCTTCACCTGCTTTCAAAAATGGTTTTGCAGATGATGATTTGATTAACCTTTCGAAGTCTTACGAACTAGCTCCTGAACTGGGTGAAGTAGTGGGCGATCATAATGGTGCACATTACTATACCATTGGTCAGCGTAGAGGATTAAACATTGGTGGATTTGAAAAGCCATTGTTTGTAATCGGAACGGATACCACAAAGAATATTATTTACACCGGCATGGGCGATGATCATCCTGGTCTTTACCGCAAAGGATTATTTGTTCCTAACACCGATGCGCACTGGATTCGTGCCGATTTTAAATTGGCAATCGGTGAATCCAGAACATACAAAGCACGTATTCGCTATCGTCAGCCATTAGAGCCTTGCACCCTTCACCAAAAAGAAGAAGGATTGTATATCATTTTCGATCGTCCTCAACGCGGAGTAACTCCCGGTCAGTTTGCAGCGTGGTATGAAGGCGAAGAGTTGATTGGATCTGGTGTGATTAACTAACGAGCCATTCCAGCGCCTCTGCTTCCTTATCAAATGTTTTGAAATTCACATCAATAAAAAAGGTGATCCCCTGCAATAGGATCACTTTAGGTCCGGTGATTCCAAGAAACGCACCTTTGGTCACTAAATGCCGTGTTGATTCAGTAAAATCTTTAGCTGCTTTCATATACCCCGCAGTTCCATAAGTGTGCTCATAGTTGGCCATAAACAAGCTCTCTTTATTTTCTGCAAAGATCAATTCCTTATGCCGCAT
>Ga0164241_10005442_pt1 | contig 11935 bp, 10 predicted proteins | sample OricomyardsoilBY_FD_108780 | JGI IMG/M metagenome (GOLD analysis project Ga0164241, IMG submission 108780) | Backyard soil microbial communities from Emeryville, California, USA - Original compost - Back yard soil (BY) | ecosystem: Environmental > Terrestrial > Soil > Unclassified | place: USA... | reverse complement strand
TGAGCCGCAGGAAGGCGTGATCGCGACCAGGCCGGCGACGATCCCCGAAGCCGCGCCCAGCGAGGTGGCCTTGCCGTGCATGACCCGCTCCATGGCCAGCCAGGCGAGCATGGCGGCCATCGTGGCGATCGTGGTGTTGAGGAACGTCACGCCGGTCTCGGTCATGAACTGCCGGGTGTTCGCCGCCTCGGTGTCGCCGGTGAGGACGATCGAGCCGACGTTGAACCCGTACCAGCCGAACCACAGCAGGCCGGCCCCGATCATGGTGAGCGTCAGGTTGTGCGGTCTCATCGGGTCGCGCCGGAAGCCGACGCGCTTGCCGATGATCAGGGCGAGGACCCCGCCGGCAATGCCGGCGTTGATGTGGACGACGGTCCCGCCGGCGTAGTCCTGGGCCGCCAGGTGCTCGGAGATCCAGCCCCCGCCCCAGACCATGTGCGCCAGCGGGAAGTAGCACAAGGTCACCCACAGCGGGAGGAACACCACCCAGGACGAGAGCTTGACCCGGTCGGCGATGGCGCCCGAGATCAGCGCGGCGGTGATCACCGCGAAGGTGAGCTGGAAGCAGACGGCGACGTAGGAGCCCCACCCGACGTTGCTCAGACCGAACTGCGTGAAAGGGTCGGCGAACAGGCCGCCGGCCAGGCTCTTCGGCCCGAACGACTCCGACCAGCCCCAGAGCACGTAGACGATGCCGACGACGGCCATCGCGACGTACGACATCATCATCATGTTGAGGACGGACTTGGACCGGGTCATGCCGCCGTAGAACAGGGCGAGCGCCGGCGTGGTCATCATCAGGACGAGGGCCGTCGCCACGATCATCCAGGCGTAGTAGCCGTCCATGGAACCTCCACGAATGGGCGGGAAGGCGTCCTTCCCTCGGACGTCCTCGCCCGGGTCGGGTCACCTCGATGCACCCAGACTGCGGCCCCCGCGTTTCGGCGTACGGCGTCTCGTGTTGCTGTCGTGCAACGTTGCCCGGGGTTTGTGTTACGGCTCTGTGAACGGGTCGGCGAGGCGATCTGGGGGGCCGGTTCATCACGCTGGGTAGACGAACCCGCACTGGGCAAGCGGAGTTCACCCGGCCATGTGACGGCTCAACCACTCAGCGTGATGAACCGGCCGTCCCCGGCCCGGCACCCGTACACGCCTCTGTCCACAGGCGAGTGTGGGCTCGGTTGCGGATGTCCGAGCGATGGACACGATTCACCGTATGGATCCACTGCGTCTGATCTGCGAGCAGCACGGCTTCTTCACCCGTGCCATGGCTCGCGAGTGCGGCTACAGCGACAAGATGGTGACCGCCATGGTGCGCGGACGGATCTGGCACCGGTTCCGTCGTGGGTACTACTCGTTCTGCAACATCTGGTCCACGCTCGACGAGACCGAGCGCCACCTCGTGCGGTGCCGCGCTGTGCTGCACTCGCTCGGCGACGACGTTGTCCTCAGCCATGTCTCCGGGGTCGTTGCACATCGGATCGCTGTCTGGGGAGGGTCATTGGAGCGCGTCCACGTCACGCGGCTGGATGGAGACGCGAGTCGGATCGAAGGCGACGTGGTCCACCATCGGGGGTCCGTGGACGACGCAGAGGTCATGGTCATCGACGGTATGCGAGTGCTCCCACCCGCACGGTGCGCCCTGGAGTATGCGTCGATGGTCAGTGGTGAAGCGGGTTTGGTCACCCTCGACTCCGTACTGCATCTGGATCGCTGCCAGCGCACCGATCTGTTCGCGCAGTTCGCGCGGATGGAGAAGTGGCCAGGGATGCGGCACGTTCATGTGCCGATCCGCCTGTGCAGCGGTCGTTCCGAGAGTGCCGGCGAATCCCGAGGCTTCTGGCTGTTCTGGTCGGCAGGGCTGCCGGCGCCGGAACGGCAATACGAGGTCCGCGACGGGCAGGGAGCACTTCGGGCCACGTGTGACTGGGGCTGGCCGGAGCTCGACGCCTATGGCGAGTTCGACGGCAAGGTCAAGTACGGACGGTTGCTGAAGCCGGGCCAGGATCCCGGCGACGTCGTGTTCGCCGAGAAGCAGCGGGAGGACGAAGTCCGGGACATCACCGGGGGCACCATGATCCGACTGATCTGGGCAGACTACGAGCGACCCCGGGTCACGATTGCGCGCCTCGAGCGCAAGCTGCGGCGGAGGGCTGGGTGAGCCGGATCGCTGGACGGTTCATCACGCTGGGTAGACGAACCCGCACCGGGCAAGCGGAGTTCACCTGGCCATGTCACGGCTCAACCACTCAGCGTGATGAACCGGCCCCCTGGCCGGGAGATAGGCGCCAGCTCGGTCCGGCTCGCCGACGCCGGCCTGTCGGCATACCGACCACCCACCGGAACGGGCGTCATCCGAGAAGGGCGTCATCCGAGCAGGGCGTCGACGAACGCGCCGGGGTCGAACGGCGCCATGTCGTCGGGACCCTCGCCGAGGCCCACCAGCTTCACGGGTACGCCGAGCTCGCGCTGCACAGCGACGACGATCCCGCCCTTGGCCGAGCCGTCGAGCTTGGTCAGCGCAATGCCCGTCACGTCCACGATCTCGGAGAACACCCGGGCCTGCACCAGGCCGTTCTGGCCGGTGGTGGCGTCGAGCACCAGCAGCACCTCGGTCACCGGCGCCTGCTTCTCGATCACCCGCTTCACCTTGCCGAGCTCGTCCATCAGGCCGGCCTTGTTCTGCAGCCGCCCGGCGGTGTCGACGACGATGGTGTCGACGCCGCGGTCGATGCCCTCCTGCACCGCCTGGAACGCCACGCTCGCCGGGTCGCTCCCCTCGGGGCCGCGGACGACATCGACGCCGACGCGCTCCCCCCACGTCGCCAGCTGGTCGACGGCGGCGGCGCGGAACGTGTCGGCCGCGCCGAGCACGACCGAGCGATCCTCGGCCACGAGGATCCGGGCCAGCTTGCCGACCAGCGTGGTCTTGCCGGCGCCGTTCACGCCGACCACCAGCACGATCCCCGGCTTGCCGTCCGCGCCCGACACCTGGAGCCGGCGGTCGAGGTCCGGCCCGACCAGCTGGAGCAGCTCGTCGCGCAGCACCGCCCGCGGGTCACCGGCCTCCGCGCCGTCGACGCGCAGCCGGGTGCGCAGGTGCTCGACCAGCTGCTCGGTGGGCGCGACCCCCACGTCGGCGGTGAGCAGGGTGTCCTCGATCGCCTCCCACGTGTCGGCGTCGAGCCGGTCGCGCGACAGCAGGGACAACAGGCCCCGGCCGAGCCCACCCTGCGTGCCGGCCAACCGCTGACGCAGCCGGACCAGCCGCGAGGCCGTGCTCTCCGGTCGCTCGAGCGTCGTGACGGACTCGGGCTTGGGCTCGGGCTGGGGCTCGGCGACCGCCTCCTCTGGAGGAGGGGCCGGTACGCCGGGTGTCGGCGCGCGCGTCTCCACCGGCGGCGCAGGGCGCCGGCGACCGCTGGCCACCAGGCCGACCGCGATCAGCCCGGCGAGGACCAGGATGCCGATGACGAGGTAGAGCCAGGTCATGGCGTCATCCAATCATCAGCCCGTCGGGGTGGAGGTCGGCGCCTGGCGAGCGGGCTCGCTGCAGCGTTCCCTGCGGTGGCCACGCGTGCCTGGTCCGCGCGATCCTCCGCGCTCACGCGCGTCGGCGCCCACCCTCAGGGCGAACGTGACCGAGGCTGGTCAGGTCGTGAGTCAGGGAGGAGTCGGACTCCGGCTGGGGCTCGTCACCGGTGTTGTCGAGAGTGGGGACGTTGTCGACGCCCTTGCGCAGCAGGCGTCCCAGCCAGGGCATGTGAGGCACGTCCTCACCCCGGTGTGGGAAGGCGACGTACAGCACGACCACCCCGGCGACCACCAGGATCACGAGCATGGCGACCACCAGGAACCACATGACTTCCACCTTGGCAGAACCCGCCCCGGACATGCCAAATCCCGGGCCGTGCGGCGCGCCGGGCCGGCGAGATCACCGCTGGAGCCCTGCCACGGCGGACCGGATCACCTCGGGCACGGGCGTGGCCGGACGGGCCGGGTCGGTGTTGTCGACGTACACCACGACCACCCGTCCCTCCGCCGCCGCCGCGTCATTGCCCTGGAACAGGCCGACGCGGTACACGATCGACGACCGGCCGATCCGGTCGACCACCACGCCCAGGTCGATCGGCGCGGGATAGCCGATCTCCTGGAAGAAGCGGCACGACGCCTCCGCGAAGACCCCGATCGTGTCGGGGTCGTCCACGACGCTGCCGACCGCCTCCTGGAGGTGTACGTCGATCGCTGTGTCGATGAGCTCGAAGTAGCGGGCGTTGTTCATGTGCCCGAACCCGTCCATGTCGGCCCATCTCGTGGTCGCCGAGGACCAGTGCACGAAGTCCGCACGGACCGGCCGCGGCGGACGGTCTCCGCTCATCTGCGAGCCATGAGGTCAGGCCGGCTCGCGAAGCCGCTGGCTGATCACCGTCGAGACGCCGTCGCCGCGCATGGTGACGCCGTAGAGGGCGTCGCCGACCTCCATGGTCCGCTTCTGGTGGGTGATCACCAGCAGCTGGCTGTGCGAACGGAGCTCCTCGTAGATCTCCAGCAGCCGGCCGAGGTTCGTGTCGTCGAGCGCGGCCTCGACCTCGTCGAGGATGTAGAACGGCGAGGGCCGCGCCTTGAACAGCGCCACCAGGAACGCGACCGCCACCAGCGAGCGCTCACCACCCGACAGCAGCGACAGGCGCTTGACCTTCTTGCCGGGTGGCCGGGCCTCGACCTCGACACCGGTCGCCAGCATGTCCGTCGGCTCGGTCAGCACCAGCCGACCCTCACCACCGGGGAACAGCCGCGCGAAGGTCTGCTCGAACGCCGCAGAGACGTCGGCGTACGCCTCGGTGAAGACCTGCTCGACGCGCGCGTCGACCTCGCGCACGATGTCGAGCAGGTCCTTGCGCGTGGCCTTGAGGTCCTCGAGCTGTTCGGTGAGGAACTTGTGCCGCTCCTCCAGCGCCGAGAACTCCTCCAACGCCAACGGATTGACCTTGCCGAGCATCGCGAGCGCACGCTCGGCGGCCCGCAACCGCTTGCTCTGCTCCTCCCGGTCGTACGGCGTGGGGTCGGGCTCCGGCTCTCCCTCCCCGACTTCTCCGGTGAACGGCACCAGGTTGTCCGGACCGTAGTCGGCGACCAGCGAGTCCTCATCGAGGCCGAGCTCCTCCAGCGCACGCTCGGCGAGCTGCTCGATCCGCATCCGTTGCTGGGTGCGGACCATCTCGTCGCGGTGGACGGAGTTGACCAGCTCGTCGTGCTCGCGAGCGAGGTCGCGCAGGGACGTGCGCACCGTCAGCAGCTCCCGCTCCCGCTCACCGCGTGCGGCCTCGACGGCAGCCCGCGCCTCGGCGGCACGCTGGATCGACACCTCGAGCTTGGCGAGCACGGCGGTCACCGCCACCCCCACCGCCTGGGCAGCACGGCCCTCGCGGACCAGCCGCTCGCGCCGCTCGATCGCGCGCGCCCGCGACTCACGCTCGGCCTGCGCTGCCCGGGTCAGCGAGTCGGCGCGGCCGTGCAACGCGCGGGCCCGCTCCTCGCTCGTGCGCAGCGCGAGGCGCGCGTCCATCTCGGTCTGCCGGGCTGCTCGCGCCGCCTCGACCAGGTGTTCGCGGGCCGCGGCATCGGGCTCGAAGTCCGGCGAGTCGGTCGCCTCCTCGGCGGCGGTCAGGCGCTGCTCGAGCTCGGCGAGACCGGCCAGGTCCTGCCCCCGGGCCGCTTGGGCCGCGGCGATGGCCTGCGCGATGCGCTCGGCCTCCGACCGGGCCGCCCGCGTCTGCGACCCGTGGTGCCCGAGCTCCTCGGCGACGGCTGCGAGGGTGGCGTCCGACTCGTGCAGCTTGGCCAGGGCGACATCGACGCGGCGCTGGGCGTCCTGCCGCTCGGACTCGAGTCGCGAGATGTCGAAGCCCAGCCGCTCCGAGGCCGCCACCGCGTCCCCCAGGGCGGCCGACGCGTCGTCGTACGCCGCCTGGATCTCGAGCAGGCTCGGCTGGCTCTGGGACCCGCCGGAGGCGAAGTGCGCGCCGTACACGTCGCCCTCCCGGGTCACCGCCGTCACGTCCGGAAGGCCGGCCACGAGCGTGCGGGCGGCCGCGAGGTCGGCCACGACGGCGGTCTTGAACAGCAGCCGCGCCAGCGAGGGACGCAGCGTCTCGGGACAGCGCACCACGTCGACGGCGTACGTCGCGTGTCCGGGCAGGGCGGGCCAGGACGCGTCGGTCGGGGACGACCCCCCTCCGAGGAGCAGCCCGGCGCGACCCAGGTCCGCCGCCTTCAGGTGGTCGAGGGCGGCCACCGCGGCATCGCCGTCGGCGACCGCGACGGCGTCCGCCGCGGAGCCGAGGGCGGCCGCGACCGCGGTCTCGTAGCCCGCGTCGACGGTGAGCACGGCGGCCACCGAGCCGAGCAACCCCGAGACCGAGCCGGACGCGGCCAGGAGCGCGCCGGCGCCGTCCTTGCGGTTGAGGCCGAGCTCGAGTGCGTCCTTGCGGGCCAGGAGCGCGGACCGGTCACGGTCGGCCTGGGCCGCCTCCTCGCGGGCCTTGGCCAGTCGCTCGGTCACGTCGTCGAGCACGGCGACCGAGGCCTCGTGCTCGGCGTCGAGGCCCTCCTCGCCGGCGTCCAGGCCGGCGATCCTGGTCTCGAGCGCGGTGAAGTCGTGCTGGGCGCGTTCGGCGCGCGACGCCGCGGCGGCCCGGGCGGACTCCAGCCGACCGATCTCCTCGTCGGCCGCGGCGGCGCGCGACTTCACGGCGTTCACCTGCCCGGCGAGCCGGGCGAGCCCCTCGCGGCGGTCCGCCGCAGCACGCTGGAGTCCGGCGAGGCGGCGGTCCTCCTCGGCAGCGGCCTCTTCGGCGGTACGTCGCCCGGTCACCGCGTGCTCCAGCGCGGCCCGGTGGTCCTCGACCTCGGCGGCGATCCCGGACTCCTCGGCGCGGACCCGCTCGGCCTCGGCCTCGAGCTCGTCGGGGTCGCGACCCAGGTCGAGGGTCTCCTCCTCCGAGCCCGCGGCGTTGCGCACCCGCTCGGCCGCCAGCGACGCCGTGCCGCGCAAGCGCTCGCGCATCCCGGACAGCCCGAACCACGTCTCCTGGGCGCGAGCCAGGGCGGGGAGGTCGTCACGCAGGGCGGCTTCAAGTCGCGCCTCGCCCTCGCGGGCGCGCTCGAGAGCAGCCTCGACAGCCTCGCGCCGCTCGACCAGGATCGTCTCGTCGGCCAGATCCTGCTCGAGGGAGCCGCGCGCGGCGACCAGGTCGTCGGCCAGGATCCGCGCGCGGGCGTCGCGCACGTCCGCCTGCACGACGGCGGCCTTGCGGGCGACCTCGGCCTGGCGTCCGAGCGGCTTGAGCTGGCGCCGGATCTCGCTCAACAGGTCGTGGAGGCGGGTGAGGTTTCCGTCGGTGGAGTCGAGCTTGCGGAGGGCCTTCTCCTTGCGCTTGCGGTGCTTGAGGACGCCGGCGGCCTCCTCGATGAACCCGCGCCGGTCCTCCGGCGTGGCGTGCAGGATCGAGTCGAGCTGGCCCTGCCCGACGATGACGTGCATCTCGCGCCCGATGCCGGAGTCGCTGAGCAGCTCCTGCACGTCGAGGAGGCGGCACGGCGTGCCGTTGATGGCGTACTCGGACCCACCGGAGCGGAACATGGTCCGGCTGATCGTCACTTCGGAGTACTCGATCGGGAGCGCGCCGTCTGCGTTGTCGATGGTCAGCAGGACCTCGGCCCGCCCCAGCGGTGGCCGGCCCGTCGTACCCGCGAAGATGACGTCTTCCATCTTGCCGCCACGCAGGCTCTTGGCGCCCTGCTCGCCCATCACCCAGGCCAGCGCGTCGACGACGTTGGACTTGCCGGAGCCGTTCGGTCCGACGATGCAGGTGATGCCCGGCTCGAGCTGCAAGGTCGTCGACGACGCGAAGGACTTGAACCCCTTGAGGGTCAGGCTCTTCAGGTACAACGTGGCTCCTCAACCTCGACAGCCCTGCGATGGGGTCGTGCGGTGTGACTGCAGGCGTGCGGGGGAAGTGCAGCGGGCCTCACCCTACCCAGGACGGCCCCCGATCCCGGGCATCCGGGGCGGTGTCGGGCTGGCCTCGTCCACGGCACCGTTTGGTCCCCAAACGGTGGGCACAGGGCTCAGCGGCGGCGCAGGCGATCGCGCAGGATCATCAGCTGCTCGCGCTCACCGTCGGTCAACGAGTCCATGCCGCTCGCACTGATCTTGTCGAGCAGGGCGTCGAGCGCGGCCTGGTCACGCGACACCGGAGGCGCTGCCGGTGGCTGCCACGGTCCTTGGACGACGGTCGGCCCCGTCTGCCGGGGCGAGCGGCGACGGCGGCGGCGGAAGTGGGGCAGCTTGACGTGCGGGATCCAGGTGCGATCGGCGAGCAGGCCCACGGCTCGCGCCATCACCGCGACGATGACCAGGCTGCACAGGAAGGTGTAGAGGTCGACGAGGAAGCGGTAGCCCAAGAGCTGGATGACCTGGACCGCGACCAGCACGACGCCGATCAGCCAGCCGGGGATGCCGAAGAAGAAGCGGATGTGGGGGTTCTCCGCGATGAACACCAGCGCCAGCAGCAGGCCGAGCGTGCCGACACCGGCCAGGCCTCCTTGGTAGAAGGTGCCGGTCATGGGCAGATCGATCACGGTGCCCACGACGCCGGTCAGGATCGCCGTACCGAAGATCAACACGGCCATCCGGATCCGGCCGATGTTCCGCTCCAGCTCGGTCCCGAAGTACCAGAAGAAGAAGATGTTGATCGCGACCCAGAAGTCGAAGTACAGGTTGGCGAGCGGCCAGGTCGCGAGGCGCCAGATCTGCCCGTGCGCGACGTCGTCGGAGATCATCGCGATCGCGTTCTGGATCGGCTTGTCCACCGGCTCGAGCGCGAACACGATCAGCGAGACGATGCTGAGGAGGACGACCAGCATGGTCGTCCCCACGTCGAGAGAGCCGATCCGGAACCAGGGATTGCTCGCCTCGCCCCCGGCCCGGCCGAATCTGAAGTAGCCGCTCACACGGTCACGCTACAAGGCGCGGAGCCGCCGGTGCGCAGATCCGCGCCACCACCGCGACGCCGACTCGAACCGCCCGACTTGGTGGCCGAGGACAGCGTGCAGCAGCCGCGCGTCCCGTGGTACGGGACGCGGTCTGGATCGCTGGTTGAGGTGAGCCGGGACCGAGGGGGTCAGGCCGGCTGCATCTCCAGGTGCTCGGAGTCGAGGTGCGGGGAGTCGAGCGCGGCAGCCGCCGAGGCGACGGCGAGGCGGTCGTTCTCCTCCATCAACCGAGTGACCAGCGCCTCCAGCTCGCCGATCCTGACCCGCAGCTGGCGGTTCTCGGCGGCTAGCCGGGCGGGGAAGCCGCGATCCTGCTGCAGATGGCCGATCAAAGCCTTGGCCATGTGTGAAGAGCCTTCCGACGTGGGGGACCCGCCATGTTGGGGGGCCGTCTTCAAGGGTGACACTTCGGTCCGCTCCGGTCAATGCGGCGGCGGCCCTCATCGCAGCTCATCGCGGCCTCATCGCTCGCTCACAGGGCTCCCTTCAGGGTCGGGCGGCCACCCGGCGAGCTCGGGGCACCGGCTGGCAGCGGGGACAGAAGAAGGAGGAGCGGTTCATGAACTCCACCCGGCGGATCGGCGTGCCGCAGCGGTCGCACGCCTCGCCCTCGCGGCCGTAGGCGTGAAGGGACCGGTCGAAGTAGCCGGACTGTCCGTTCACGTTGACGTAGAGCGCGTCGAAGCTGGTGCCGCCCTCGAGCAGTGCGGCACCCATCACCGCCCGCGCCTCGGCGAGCACGCGGCGTACGTCGATCGGACGGAGCCGCTCTCCCGGCCGGTCGCCGTGGACGCGGGCGCGCCAGAGCGCCTCGTCGGCGTAGATGTTGCCGACGCCCGAGATCAGGGTCTGATCGAGCAGAAGGCGCTTGATGCCGGCTGTGCGGCGACGGACCTTGGCGACGAAGAGCTTGTCGTCGAACTCTCGGTCGAACGGGTCGCGGGCGATGTGGGCGATCTCGGGTGGGAGGACCGCACCGCCCTCGGAGACGGCAAGGCCGCCGAACATCCGCTGGTCGACGAAGCGCAGCTCGCGGTCACCGAGGTCGAACCGGACCCGGAGGTGACGCTCGTCGGGATGGCCCACGGGCTGGACCAGGAGCTGCCCGCTCATGCCGAGATGGCCGAGGAGGGCGTCGCCGTTGTCGAGCGGGAGCCAGAGGTACTTGCCGCGTCGGTGGGCCGCCTCGAAGCGCCGGCCCGTGAGTGCCGTGGCGAAGCCGGCCGGGCCGCGGTGGTCGCGGCGTACCGGGCGAGGATGGAGGACGGCGACCGAGCCGATCGTGCGCCCGACGACGTGGCGGGCGAGCCCGTCGCGGACGGTCTCGACCTCGGGGAGTTCGGGCACGGCAGGTGCCGGGTCAGTCGCCGGCGGACTCGGCGACCTCGTCGGCCACGCGCTCTGCGACCGGGTCGGAGACGCCGAGGGAGTCGGCCAGCTCGCCGTACGCCGTCTCGGCGGCGGCCTGCTCGGCCTCCTTCTTGGACCGGCCGACCCCGTTGCCGTAGCGCGTGTCGGCCACCCGCACCTGGGCGGTGAAGGTCTTCATGTGGTCGGGGCCCTCGTCGGCGATGAGGTACTCGGGGACGCCGAGACCGTGCTCGGCAGAGAGCTCCTGGAGCGAGGTCTTCCAGTCGAGCCCGGCGCCGAGGGCGGACGCCGCCTCGATCAGCGGGTCGAAGAGCAGGTGGACGACCTCGGCGGAGCTCTCGAGGCCGCCGGAGAGGTGGACCGCGCCGATCACGGCCTCGACGGTGTCGGAGAGGATCGAGGCCTTGTCGCGGCCCCCTGTCGTGTCCTCGCCGCGGCCGAGCTTGATGTAGGTGCCGAGGCGGATCTTGCGGCCGACGCCGGCCAGCGCGCGGGCGTTGACCACCGCCGCGCGGAGCTTGGCGAGGTGGCCCTCGGAGAGATCGGGATGGGTGCGGTAGAGCGTCTCGGTGACGACGACGCCGAGAACGGAGTCACCGAGGAACTCGAGCCGCTCGTTGGTCGGCAGGCCCCCGTGCTCGTAGGCATACGAGCGGTGCGTGAGTGCGCGCTCCAGCAGCTCGGCGTCCAACGTGGGTTCGCCGAGTGCCTCCCGGAGCGGGCTGTAGTTCAGCGTCGGCCCGGTCTCAGAGGACCTGGCGACGGTCGCCGCGGGCGCCGTACTGGCCACAGGTGCCGCAGGCGCGGTGCGGGAGGTGCTTGGCACCGCAGGCGGGGTTGGCGCAGGTCACCAGCGTCGGCGCCACCGCCTTCCACTGCGAGCGCCGGTGGCGGGTGTTGCTGCGCGACATCTTCCGCTTCGGGACTGCCACTGTTCTCTCCTACGTCGGTGGGCCTGGCCCGGTCGGACAGGTCCGCTGCGTGTCTGGGTCTCTCAGTCTTCGTGCTGCTCGGGCTCGACCAGCCCGCTGAGCGCCGCCCACCGTGGGTCCACCGGCGCGTCGTGCCCGTGGTCCGGGTCGTCCGCGAGCCGGGCCCCGCACTCGGGGCACAACCCGGGACAGTCGTCCTGGCACAACGGCTGGAACGGCAGTGCGAGCACCACCGCATCCCGCAGCAGGGGCTCCAGGTCGACCAGGTCGTCCTGCAGCATGCTGACCTCGAGCTCCTCGTCCGGATCGACGTCCTGGTCGTCGTAGACGAACAGCTCCTGGAACCGCACCTCGATCTCGTCGGAGATCGGCTCCAGGCACCGCGCGCACTCGCCTTCGAGTCCGGCTTGCGCCGTACCCGTGACCAGGACGCCCTCCATGACCGCCTCCAGCCTCAGGTCGAGCTCGACCTGAGAGCCTTCGGGGACGCGGAGGACCTCGATGCCCAGATCTGCCGGGGCCTGAACCGTTCGCGACACCTCGCGCTGGGACCCCGGGCGGCGACCGAGCTCGCG
>Ga0164241_10005441_pt1 | contig 11938 bp, 10 predicted proteins | sample OricomyardsoilBY_FD_108780 | JGI IMG/M metagenome (GOLD analysis project Ga0164241, IMG submission 108780) | Backyard soil microbial communities from Emeryville, California, USA - Original compost - Back yard soil (BY) | ecosystem: Environmental > Terrestrial > Soil > Unclassified | place: USA... | reverse complement strand
TGGGACAAGGCGGGTGTCAAGCCATTGAGGACGCAGCCGTGCTGGGCAGATGCCTGAGCGCCGCACCAACGCTTGATGACGGCTTACGCGCTTATCAAACGCAACGATTGGCGCGTGCCAACAAGGTTTTGATGTTATCGCGCAGAATCGGGCAAGCGATGACTCAATCCAACCCCATCGTGTGCGCCATCCGTGATTTCGTGTTGCAGATAACCCCGCCCAGCGCCCAATTGAGCAATTTGCAAGGCATTATGGGAGGCAACTCCTCGGTGATTGCCCCGTGAAGCGCCAATCTCTAGCAACCTGCTTATACGGTGTTTATTGTGTGGTAACACAATCCATAGGTATAATAGAGGGATTGGGAAAGCGTGCAGTTGATATGGAGCGCGTTTTCATGTGGAATCGCGTCCGAGGTTCATAACGTATGATTGAAGTTACCATCGACAGCTTGCGCGTGAGTCTGACGACGCAGCAACGGATTGTCGTTCTCAAAGACAGTACATCTGACCGCTATCTGGCGATTTTTATCGGCCCGTTCGAGGCTGACGCCATCACGTTTGAACTTCAAGATGTCGCGCAGCGCCGCCCGCTGACTCATGACTTGATGAAGTCGCTCATCACCGAATTGGGCGCACGCCTGATGTATGTGATTGTCAATGACTTGCGTGATGATGTTTACTATGCACGCTTGGTATTGGATACTGCCGACGGCACGCGCACCGAGGTGGATTGCCGCCCGAGTGACGCGATTGCGGTGGCTGTCCGCGCCAAAGTCCCCATCTATGTCGCTGAAACGGTCTTAGACCGCGCCGGTATTCGCCCTGAAGAGGATGTGGACGAAGAGCAAGAGTATGACGCGCTCTCGCCCGATGAGGACATCAATGAAGGGCCTGTTGATAGCAAGCGCTTGAGCGCCTTTGCCGATTTCCTCGATTCGCTTGACCTCGATGACCTCGCGGGCAACGACGACGACAAGTAAAACCGTAGTATGTCCCATGTGATGAGTGATGAGCTTGCCCATCACTCATCTTTTTATATTGCACACATGATGAATTCGCCTCGTTGGACGCCAAAACGGACGGGATTGATCCTGTCCCGACAATGCGGCATGGGATTTATGGCGCAACCGAAACCCAATGTTTAAGTTGGTATACTATGGATATCCATCTCATCACTCATCACATCAGACTCGTCACTAAGCAATCATGACCAACCAAAGTCCCTTAGACCTCAACTCCCCTGCCAGCGTCGAATCCGAGATGGCATTGTTGGGCGCTGTGTTGGTCAATCCAGAAGCCTTCCTCGCTATTTCTTCATTTTTGCACGCCGATGATTTTTTCCTATTGAAGCACCAGCACATCTGGGCAGCCATGCTGAACCTGTCTAATCGGAAGATGCCGATTGATGTGTTGACCGCAGCCGAGGAATTGGACGCCGCGCATCACCTCGAAGCGATTGGCGGGATGGGCTATCTGACGCAATTGCTCAACAGCACGCCGTCCAGCGTCCATGCCGAGTTCTACGGTCAGATTGTCGAACGGGCGTCGGTACGTCGTCGCCTGATGCGTGCGGCGGATGAGATGAAGGCGCTGGCGCGAGATGAGCAAATCGACCTCGAAATGGTCATCTCAAAGTCAGAAACCACGCTGTTCAGCGTGACCGAACGGCAGATGAAGCGCGACTTCCAGACCATGCGCGACGCGGTAGGGACGTATTTTGACCGCATCGACTCGCTGATTCAAAATCCGGGCAGTAGCTACGGCGTCCCCAGCGGATTTCGTGACCTAGACTCGTTGTTGGGCGGATTCCAGCGCCAAGCCCTGATGATTTTCGCGGGTCGTCCGGGCATGGGTAAGACCTCATTTTTGCTGTCTGCGGCGGTCAATGCGGCGCGTCAAAACCAATCCGTCGCCATTTTTACAATGGAAATGGGCGCTGAGGAGATTGTTCAGCGCATGATTGCAATGGAGACAGCCATCAGCAGTGAGAAGCTCCGGCGTGGTGACTTGAACGCGGCGGAATATAACCGATTCGTCGAAGCGGCGGGGCGCATCAGCGATTTTCCCATCTACATCGACGACACCCCCGGGTTGAATCCGATTCAATTGCGGACAAAGACGCGCCGATTGCAGCACGAGTTTGGTCTCGACCTCGTGATTGTGGACTATCTGCAATTGATGAACGGCGGCGCGGCGTTCCAGAACAATCGCGTGCAGGAAATTGGGTATATCAGCCGGTCATTGAAAGAATTGGCGCGTGAGTTAAATGTGCCGGTGTTCAGCGCGGCGCAGCTTTCCCGCGCCGTCGAAAGCCGTCAAGACAAACGCCCACAACTCAGCGATTTGCGTGAAAGCGGTTCCATAGAGCAAGACGCGGACGTGGTGATGTTCTTGTATCGCGATGTCGTGTATAACCAAGCCACGGAGTTCCCTAATTCCGCTGATGTCATCGTCGCCAAGCACCGCAATGGCCGTACCGATACCATCTCTTTATATTTTGACGGCTCGCTGACCAAGTTCATGGACGGCGCAGTCCGACGCATCAGCCTCAACGAGGACAGATAAGTTACCATGTTGGATGATCTGTTTAACGGCCTGATGGCGCGGATTGATAATGTCAATGAACTCAAGGTGACGCTGTTTTGCCTATGGGCATTTGAGCAGCGCGATACCGCAGACGGCCTATATTGGTTGCGCCGCGCCGATTTTGACGGCTTGAATAATGACGTTCATGGGATGGATGAGGACGCGATTGACGACGGGTTGGATTGCGCGGTACTGCGTGGCACCCTGCTCAAGGTAGACCTCGCCACCCCCGAAGGTTCGGAATCGCTCTACTTGCGCGCCACGCCAGAAGCGCAGTCCGCCCTCGCTACACCGGGCGGATTCGCCGCACGCATTGATGCAGCCGGTCATTTGGATGTGCTGCCGCCGCGCCCATCGGTGTATAAAATTTATGAGGCGAATATCGGCCCTCTCACCGGACTCATCGGGGACGCCCTCCGCGACCTCGTGACAGATTATGGTGAGGTGTGGGTCAGTGAAGCCATCGCGACGGCGATGGAACAGAACAAGCGCAGCCTATCCTATATCAAGGGCGTGCTGCGCGGTTGGCGAAAGGATGGCAAGCGCGATGCAGACACCGGGCGACATCTTGCGGCGGATGAAAAATCTACCTCCGGCAAATACGCAGACTTCTTTGAACGGTGAGTCGGACATGAACAAACCCTGCCAGCGGTGCGGTGCTGCGGATGCCATTTGCGAAGGGTTGGGCATGGTGCGCTATGACGTGCCGATGGATGACCCGCGCTTTGGCAAGATGTTCCGCTGCCCCAATCAGCCGGTAGAACATGACATCGAACGCCAAGACCGCTTACGCCGCCTGAGCAATCTCGGCGCGTTGGCTGATAAAGCGTTTAACGATTTTCAAGTCGATAGCGCCTCACACACACCGCTGGAACAAGCATCCTTGCGGAACGCGCTCATCGCTGCCCAGCGATTTGGGGACAACCCACAAGGCTGGTTGTTGTTAGAGGGCAGCTACGGCTGTGGCAAAACCCATCTCGCCGCCGCCATCGGTAACGCCCGCATCGCTCACGGTGAAGAAGTCCTGTTCGTGACCTCGCCAGATTTGCTCGACCATTTGCGCGGCAGTTATGGCGATACCGAACATGGGTATGACGACACGTTTGAGCGCCTCAAAGGGGTGTCGTTGCTGATTCTGGATGACCTCGGCGTCGAGAATCCGTCCCCGTGGGCGAAAGAAAAACTATTTCAACTGCTCAATCACCGTTATACCCAACGGTTGGCGACAGTCATCACGACAAACGCCGAATTAGAACGCCTTGACCCACGCCTCAAGAGCCGGATGCAAGACGTAGACCGTACTTCCCGCGCCGTGATTTCCGCGCCGGACTACCGTTCGATGAGCGAAAACGTGCGCGGACACCTGTCATCGGCGCTGTCCACCTACCGTGAGTATACGTTTGGCAATTTTGACCTGACCACCCACCTCAACCAAGACGAGCGTCAGAATATCGCCAATGTCACACAGGCCGCCCGCCAATACGCGGACAACGGGCGCGGTGAATGGTTCATCCTCGCGGGCAAATCTGGCACGGGCAAAACGCACCTCGCAGCTGCTATCGCACACGCCAAGCAAGAACGCGGTACCGAAGTCTTTTTCATCACCGTCGCCGATTTGATGGATGACCTGCGAACGACCTTCAATCCGTCATCAGCGTCCACGTTCGACCAGCGCTTTAATCAGGTCAAAAATATCGGCTTGTTGGTCTTGGATGACTTGAATGTGGGCGGGACGAGCGATTGGGCGCGTGAGAAATTATTTCAGTTGATTGATTATCGTTATGTGACGCACAAGCCCACCGTCTTCACCCTGACCGATTTTGAACGGGTCAGCGAACGGATACAGGTACGACTGCTTGACCCGCGCCTGTGCGTGCGCTACGAATTGACCGTGCCGCCGTATGTCATGCGCGGACGTCGGAGATAAGCTCTCGTATGGTCACTACTGCTGCCCTGACCGTCATCCCGTATGAACGGCGCTACCGGTCACAGGTTTTAGAATTGATTCAATACAGCTATTTGCGCCACACCCATTTCGATTGGTATGAGGCCGAAGAATGGTTGGATAGCATCGGTGGCATCACGCGGCTGGCGTGGCGTAGCGGTCATTTGGCTGGCGTGATGGGCGTCAACAGCCCGTTTAATGCCATGTCTTGGGTGCGAGTGATTTGCGTTGCAGAAGGCACGCCTGAAGCAGAAGTCATCACCGCGCTATGGAATTCCATCCGCGCTGGCTTGCGTGAGGTTGGGGCAGCGGGATGTTGGCTGCTGGCGTTGGAGCCGTGGATTGAGACGCATACCGCCCTGATGGGGATGTCTCATGCCGAAACATTGGTGTCGCTCCGGCGGGGGAGCAGCGTGCCGCTACAAGCCGCGCCTATCACCACCGTGACCCTAGAACCGGGTACGATTGAAGACGTGGCGGCGATGGCGGTGATTGACCAAGCCGCGTTCATCCCGCCCTATCAAATGAACTATGCCGACATCCGGCGGGCGTACCGCCATAGCACGACGTGTACCATCGCCCGTTTGGATGACCAAATTGTCGGTTATCAAATCAGCACCCGCCACGGGTCTACCGGACATCTGGCGCGGCTGGCGGTCATGCCCGGATACCAAGGGCAGAGCATCGGCGCGGCGTTGGTGCGTGAGGTGGTGGCGGCTTTTTTGCGCCGTCAAGTCGAGGTCATCACGGTCAATACACAAGCCAGCAATATGCGCTCACAACGGCTGTATCAAGCCTATGGGTTCGAGAATAACGGGTATGATACCCCGATATTTGGCGTATCCATGATTTAAGGAAAGGTCGAGATGAAATTCAACCAGATTGCAGGCGTCGTCCTCGATATGGATGGCGTGTTATGGCGCGGGGATGAGCCGCTGCCCGGGTTTCATGATGCGTTCGCATGGTTCGCTGAGAAAAATATCCCGTATGCGTTGCTGACCAATAACAGCGGCAAGACACAAGCGCAATATGTCGCCAAACTTGCAAAAATGGGCGTCTATGATGTCCCACCAGAGCGTATCTTGACCAGCGCCAGCGCCACCGCTTCCCACCTCAGCGCCCATTATCCCGCCGGTACGCAGGTATACGTGGTCGGGATGGACGGCATACGGACGGCGTTGGAAGAAGCCGGATTTGATGTGGTTGGCGAGGACGGTGGGGCGGAGGTCGTCGTGGCGGGCATTGATTTCGCCTTCACGTATGACAAACTCAAACGTGCCGCGTTGTTGATTCGGGGCGGGGCGGAGTTCATCGGGACGAACGGCGATAAGACCTTCCCCAGCACCGAGGGACTTATTCCGGGCGCGGGCAGCATTTTGGCGATGTTGACGACGGCGACAGGCGTTACCCCGCTGGTGATTGGTAAGCCCGGTCTGCCGATGTTCGAGGCCGCCTTACGCGCCACTGGCACGCCCGCCCATAAAACGCTGATGGTCGGTGACAGGTTGGATACAGACATCAATGGCGCACAAGCAGCCGGAATGCACACGGCCTTACTCCTCAGCGGTGTGGCGACACCAGAGGAAATGGCGACGGGCGATGTTTGGGCGGACGTGGCATTTGAGACCTTAGAAGCCCTGTTGCGGGCATGGGCGGGGGATGCGTGGGTTCAGGCGCGTATCAAAGCGCGGCGCGGAAAAGCAGTTCAGAGTTAACAGGGCGACCCCGCGTCTGCGTCTGTTTTGTCGCCCGCTGAGGCGAATTTTTGTGATGAAATGAGGCGTACCGTGGCTGATGATTCGTTGACCGACCTCACCCGCTTGATGCTGGCATTTGTCGAGTCAAAAGGTTGGCTCACTCCTGACTCGCCGCACCCACAGACTCCCAAAAATATCGCTTTATCGCTGGTCTTGGAGGCGTCGGAAGTCTTGGAGCATTTCCAATGGACTGAACACACCGCAGACCCCGCAGCGTTGGCTGGAGAATTGGCCGATGTGCTGCTTTATTTGATGCAGCTTGCTCATCTGCATGACATTGATTTGGGCCAAGCGGTGCGTACCCAATTGTCTCGCAATCAGAATCGTCAGTGGTGAATAATATCCGGTGTCCGGCGATTCCTCCGGCTACCTAAAGGGACTGGACGGCATGGTACGCAAGCTCAATCGCTGCCGCGCCGAATTGTTGACCGATACGGCATTTCGAGCCAGTTGCGAGAGGTTCTGCCGCAAGTGGCTCGAAATGGAAACCTTTTTACAAACGCTCGCTTACCCTTCGCCTCAACCCTCTTTTTTTAGCCCATGAAAAGAGCCAAACGTCGGGGGTTTGGCGTGCCAAACAACTCTACGCCAAGACCGTGTACGGACAGAATATATTCTGTCCTCCGTACAGCCAAGCGTTTTTCACACGCCCGCGTCTTTATACTTGCAAATACCGCGCACGTAGGGCGGTGTGCATCCGTGTGACGACGCGCAACACCGCGTCAGGGTTGGATGTACCGGGCGTCCCGCCTTCCTCAATGAAGGAGTTGCGGAGGATGCGCCCCCAGTTGCCCGTGCTACGGAGCTTGGGATCGTTGATGTATTGTTCCACGGTCTGGGCTTGTTGACCGCTGGGCGGAACAAGCATCCGATTTAGGCTACTATACACGTCGTCGATGTCACGCGGGCGGATATGCCCCGGCACGGCGTCCACCAGATGACGGTGCATGTATAGGCGCTTCTTCTCATAAAATTCCGGCACGGACATCTCTGTTCCGGCGGCGGTGATCACGGTGATTTCGCTGCCGCGACGGTCACTGGAGTCGTGCATCTCTTGGAAGGTTTCGCGGGACAGCGGGCCGAGGATTTCCAGCATCTCACGGTCTTCATACATCGGCTCGAGATTGACCCCGTGACGGCGGAAGTAATCTTCTAGTAGCGCGTGACTGAACTCGAAATCGGTCAACACGGCGGCCTGACGGCTGGCGCTGATATTGACTGGCATCCCTGTCGATTCCAGCGTGCAGATACGCTTGCTGCTGCCGAGGTCGGGGCGCAAACGCCCCAGGACATTGTGCATCGCGCTGTTGGGCGTGCCGAGTCCGTCCTCATATAACATGGCGCGGACAGGGCTGTTGACCTTTTCGCTCATCAACAGGCCAGCATATTTTTCCATGCCGTCCGCGCTCAGGTGCGGGGTCAGCGGGACGCTCAACGGGCGACCTGTGACCGTCGTGCCGCGCAAATATTCGCGCACGCACAACAATTCGGAGTCGCATGTGCCGTTGACGAACGGGCCGCCTTTGAGGATGGCGCTGTTGACCACCGCCGTCGCGCTGCGGAGTAGACTGTAGAATTGCAGCAGGCCGAGCGCTTCTGAACGCCCCGCCACATCAAGGTGAATGTGACAACCTTGGATACGGAACGTCTCAATCACACTGGCGGCCGGGTCGAGGCCGTAGCGTTGTTTGGCGACGGCCAATTTCTCTTGATAGCTGGGGTGCTGCCCGTTGACCATAATCATCAGGTCGCGGGCGGTATTCACCTTCGGGTCATCGGTCAGTTTGAAATCGCTCTCGATGGGATAAGCCGACAGGATGGCGGTCAACAGGCCGGTGACTTCGCTGGCCTCAACCAGTGATGACAAAATTCCGTCCAGTGAATTGCGCGTGAGCTGATAACCGATGCCGGGCGCGACGTGGCACTCGACCTGATATTGACAGGCTTCTCTGTCCATTTGCGGGGTGACGCCGATGCGCCGTGCTGCCTGTTGATAGGCACGCATGAAGGTCTGGACTTCCCCTTCCAACGGGCCGCGCCCGTCGGGGTGTAAGAGGCCGAGTTCAAGCTCCGCACCCAGCGCACGCATGGCATTGCGCGGATGGTCGGTCTGGTCAAGATTGATATGATTGACCGATGGGTTGAAGTTATAAGGGACAAGAGCTTGCGCGATGGTTTTGCCGCTGCGATAACGGTCACTGACCACGCTGCCCAAGACGAACTGTTTGCCGTTCAGCTCCGCGAGATACAGGTTGCCTTGTTCGGGCGGGGCATCGGGATAATAGGCGGTGACGGTGAGACCCAGCTTGGCGCTGAGGTCGGCCAGCGGCAGTGCGCCTGCCTCACCTTGCGCTGCCAGAGTTCGCACCGCCTCATTGAAAGTTCGCTTAGTCTCTTCAATTTTTTGCCATGGAATCGCTTGGCTAAAGTCGAGTAGCGTTTCGTTTGAGGGGAGAGGTGTTGACATGGAGTGGCAGTCCTTTAAGGTGGGCTTAACCGCGTGCTAGATTCTGCCTTATCCTGTAACGGCGTGCAAGTGAGTCTTAGGATGAGACGGGGGTCGTTATGCACGAAGAATCCACGCGATTCAGGCCAATTTGCCCATTCGCCGCTTATATCGCACCAAAATTCAGCGAATCATCGCCCAATTAACTCTGAGTTTGCTCACATAACACAGCATCTCAGTTATCGAGCCAGATGGAGTTGGATAAATAGCGGCGGATGAAAATGTAGGGCGTATCCGTGTATGCGCCCGCATCACAGACCCCCATACGGTGTGTAATGATTCAGGTGTTCAATTGCATACGCCCGATAGCGTGGGCTTCTTAGGATTAAATTAAAACAGGTTATACTGCCTCTATACAATCAGGTGTAGAGGATTTCCCCATCATGTCGCCATCGCAAGGGCGTTTTGTTTTGATTTCAACCATCCTCGCCAGCAGCATGGCGTTTATTGATGGGTCAGCGTTGGGTGTGGTGTTGCCCCGATTGCAAACAGACCTCGGCGCAAGCGGTAGCCAATTGATTTGGATTAACAACGGCTACTTGCTGATGCTGGCCTCGCTGATTCTGATTGGCGGTTCATTGGGCGACCAATACGGGCGTAATCGCGTTTTTGGAATCGGCATTGTTTTATTCACGGTTGCGTCGCTGGTGTGTGGGATTGCACCGAACGCCAATTTGTTGATTTCGGCGCGGGCCTTGCAGGGTATTGGCGGCGCGTTGATGGTTCCGGGCAGTCTGGCGATTATCACCGCAAACTTCCCACCCGCCTCACGGGGTCAGGCAATTGGAATATGGTCATCAGCCAGCACGATTACCACGTTGGGCGGCCCGATTCTGGGCGGTTTGCTGGCGGATGCGGGATTGTGGCGCTTGGTGTTTTTCATTAACTTACCGCTGGCAGTCCTCTCCTTATGGGCATTGCGGCGTGTACCAGAGACGCGCAGTGAGGGGATGTCACGTCAAATCGACTTTGTGGGCGCGGCTTGTATCAGCATCGGCTTGGCGGGTCTGACTTACGGGCTGGTCACTTTGGGCGAGTTGGGGGTACAGGCCGGATTGCAAAACAGCATCGTCATCGGTGCGCTGGTGATGGGCGTGTTGGGCTTGGCTGCATTCGTGTGGGTTGAGGCGAAATCGACACACCCGATGGTTGACCTTGCGCTGTTCAAATCGCGTGACTTTTCCGGCGCGAATCTGATGACCGCTTTTCTGTATGGCGCATTGACTGGCGGATTGTTCTTTTTCCCTCTTAATCTGCAACAAGCGCAGGGCTACTCCCCTACTGAGGCCAGCCTCGTCATGTTGCCTTTCCCGATTATCTTGGGGGTGCTATCTCCGTGGGCGGGGCGCTGGTCGGCGCGGATTGGGGCGCGTATCCCGCTGACGTTGGGGCCAACGCTGGTCGGCGCGGGGTTTCTGATGTTGGGCGCCCCGTTTTTAACCAACGGGGTCGGGGATTATTTTGTGACCTATTTCCCGGGCATCGTGTTGATGGGGTTGGGGATGGGCGTGACGGTTGCCCCGCTGGTCGCCACGGTTATGAACGCGGTTTCAGATGCCCATGCAGGCGTCGCATCGGGCGTCAATAACGCGGTGACGCGCTCGGCGCAGGCGCTGTGTACCGCTTTGTTCGGGGCGTTGGCGCTGACCTTGTTCGCGGGTGGGTTGACTGATGCGCTTCGCCCGCTGAATCTGCCGGACGATGCCAAAGCCGCGCTCATCGCGGACGCGGGCGACCTCGCCAAAACAGAGATACCCGTGACATTATCGGAATCTCAAGCCGCTGAGGCTGCCCAAGCGATACGGGTGGGATTCGTGACGACCTTCCAAATCTTGATGGGTGGCGCAGCCGTGCTGTGCTTCATCAGCGCGGGCATGTCCGCCGTCGTGCTACGCGAGCATAAACCCGTCGTATAATGCGTTAAATAACCTGTAGCTAAGACTGGTTTGATTATGCCCAGCATCACCCAACGGCTCGGATTGCCGCGCTATGAGGCCGACCTCAAATACAAAGAGGCGCTGGCCTTGTACCTCAAAAAAGACCTTGATGCCGCCATCGCCAAAATGAATGAGGTGATTAACTTGCTGCCCACCCACTCGGAATATTGGGCGGCACGCGGCTTGATGTATCTCGACGACGGGGTGGATGACGCCGCCAAAGCGGACTTTGAACGCGCTGTTAAATCCTTTAAGTTGGAGATGTTGGGGCATTACGGCCTCGGCACAGTCGCTTATCGTCAAGAACGCTATGCCGAGGCGTTGACTCATCTTGAGGAAGCGCTCCGGCTTGACCCCAGCCGGATTGAGACCCTCTACCAGATGGCGCTCACGCTCGACAAGTTAGACCGTTCTTCAGAGGCGCTCGACATCATGACCCAAGCGCATGACTTGATGGAGACGGCGGGCGATAAGCGCAAACCCGATGCGGTGCGCTGGCTGACTCAACTGCGGCGGCGGGTGAAATAAGCCGTATGCTGTGTTGAGATTGGACTATATTGGTTCAGTCTGGCCTTGTACCATATAAAAACGAGTCGTAAGTGATGTATTTTGCTTGATATGTCGGGGGATGGTGTCGCCAACCCCCGCTTATTGCGCGGAATCACCAACTTACTGTCGTGTCCCTCCTCTCAGCATAGAAATCAGGCCGTGATGTCCGCCGAATTTGTCACCCAGAACACCTACAATACCGACCACCGTTCACCGGCACGCTTCATCTGGTCACACGTCATGCGGCAGCCGTGGTTGCTGCTGTTGATGACGATTGGCGCATTCAGTAATGCGGCGCTGGCGGGCGTCATCCCTTATCTATCCGGCATCGCCTTCACCTCGGTCAGCGATAACCCTTCACAGACGGTTATGCCGATGGTCGGGTTAATGTCGTTGGGGATTGTCGGCTCACAACTGCTGCGCTCGATACTCCAGTTGATGCGGAATAGCAGCGCCGAGGCTTATGCCCAGCGGGTTGAGCGCGATGTGCGCGATGAACTGTACGCCAGCGTCTTGGGCAAGAGCATGACCTTCCATGACCAGATTCCCGTCGGGGAAATCATGGCGCGTGTGACCAACGACGTGCGCGAGTTGAATTACTTTATGAATCCGGGCGTCAATCTGTTGGTCGGCTCATCCATGTTCCTGATTATCCCGAT
>Ga0164241_10005440_pt1 | contig 11939 bp, 12 predicted proteins | sample OricomyardsoilBY_FD_108780 | JGI IMG/M metagenome (GOLD analysis project Ga0164241, IMG submission 108780) | Backyard soil microbial communities from Emeryville, California, USA - Original compost - Back yard soil (BY) | ecosystem: Environmental > Terrestrial > Soil > Unclassified | place: USA... | reverse complement strand
TCTGAAGCAGATCTCGACGCCTATCTGAAGCGCATCGAGGAAGCCGAGCGTCGCGATCTGCGCAAGCTGGGCAAGACGATGGACCTCTTCCACATCCAGGAAGAGGGCAAGGGCATGGTGTTCTGGCACGCCAAGGGCTGGGCCCTGTACCGCGTGCTCGAGGACTATATGCGCCGTCGCCTCGACGCGGCCGGCTACCGCGAAGTGAAGACGCCGCAGATTCTCGACAAGAGCCTGTGGGAGAAGTCGGGCCACGCCGAAAAGTTCGGCCACGCCATGTTCATGTGCGAGAGCGCCGAGGGCGAGGTCCTGGCGGTCAAGCCGATGAACTGCCCCGGCCACATCCAGATCTTCAACGTCGGCCAGAAGAGCTATCGCGACCTGCCGCTGCGCATGGCCGAGTTCGGCGCGTGCCACCGCTACGAGCCCTCGGGCTCGATGCACGGCATCATGCGGGTGCGCGCGTTCACGCAGGATGACGCCCACATCTTCTGCCGCGAAGAGCAGGTCACGGAGGAAAGCGCCAAGTTCATCGAACTGTTGCGCAGCGTCTATAACGACCTGGGCATGACGCTGGCCGACACCAAGTTCTCCACGCGTCCGGACTTGCGCGCCGGCTCGGACGAGGTCTGGGACAAAGCAGAATCCGCGCTTTCCGCCGCCGCCGAGGCTGCCGGCGAGACCTTGGTGCTGCAGCCAGGTGAAGGCGCCTTCTACGGCCCGAAACTGGAGTTCTCGCTGAAGGACGCCATTGGCCGTGTCTGGCAGTGCGGCACGCTGCAACTTGATTTCGTTTTGCCGGAACGATTGGACGCCGAGTACGTTTCGGAGGATGGTTCGAAGAAGCGTCCGGTGATGCTTCACCGTGCGATCTTGGGGTCCTTCGAGCGTTTCATCGGCATTCTGTTGGAAAACTTCGCGGGGGCGCTGCCTGTTTGGCTGGCGCCGACGCAGGTTGTCGTAGCCACGATCACGTCCGACGCCGATGATTATGCCCGTGAGGTCGTTGAGAAATTGACGGCTCTGGGGATGCGCGCGGAAGTGGACCTGCGTAATGAGAAGATCAACTACAAGATTCGCGAGCACAGCCTCGCCAAGGTGCCCGTGATCGCGGTGGTGGGACGTAAGGAAGCTGAGACGGGTCAACTGGCCCTTCGTCGCCTGGGCGGTGAAGGTCAGAACATCCTGTCGCTCGAGGACGCCCTCCGCGTCCTGAAGGCCGACGCCACGCCGCCGGATATCGCTCGCGCCCAGGGCCTGGTGAAGGCCAATCCGCCCGTTTCGATCGAGGGGGCCGCGACCGCCTGATGAACAGCATCCTCCCGTCCGTCTCGACCCTTGCCGTCGGTGCGCGTCCGGCTCGTCCGAACGTGTCCGTCGTCATGGTCGTCTACCGGACGGGAGAGGCGCTGGTCGAAAGCATCAAGCATGTCCTCGCCGAGCCGCTGGTCGATGAGTTCGTCATCGTCGACAACGGTTCGGACGGCCGCGACGAGGACATGCTGCGCTCGCTGGCCCTGACCGAGCCGCGCGTCGTGCTCAAGCAGGGTCACGGCAATATCGGCTTCGCCCGCGGCGCCAACATGGGCGCCAGCACGGCGGGCGGCGAGTACATCGTCTTCCTCAATCCCGACGCCAACCTGCAGCCCAATTGCGTGGCGTCGCTGGTCAAGGCCTTCAAGGGCCAGCCGACCCCGACCGTGGTCGGCGCCAGGGTGATGAACGTCGACGGCACCGAACAGCGCGGCGGCCGCCGCGGCGAGGTCACGCCGATGACCACGGTGCTCAGCTTCGGCCAGTTCACCCGCCGCCATCCGCAGCTGGCCAATTTCGAGATCCATCGCGAGAACGAGCCGCTGCCGGCCGGTCCCGCCCCGATGCCGACCATCTCGGGCGCCTGCTTCGCCATGCGTCGCGGCGACTTCGAGGTCCTGGGCGGCTTCGACGAAGGCTATTTCCTGCACGTCGAGGACATCGACCTGTGCTGGCGCGCGCGCCGCTCGGGCGGCCAGGTGCTGTTCCAGCCCAAGGCCGAGGTCGTCCACCTGGGCCACACCAGCCAGGAACACCCGCTGAAGGTCGAGTTCCACAAGGGCGTCGGCCTGACCCGCTACTTCATCAAGCGCGCCGACAGCCTGCAGCTGTTCGCGGCCGCGGTGCTGCTGGCTCCGGCGATCATGCTGATGAGCGTGTGCCGGCCGCTGCTGTGGAAGCTGACGGGGCGGCCGATCTAGGCCTGGAAACCCTCTCTCATAGAGAGAGGGAGGGGTTCAAGGGTGGTCACATCGGCCCGATCGTCTCGAACCTGGCCCCATCCGGCCCTTCGATCGACGTCGGAGCCTTCACATTCTTGGCCGGCAGCAGCGCCTTGTAGCGCTCGTATAGCGCCCGCACATCCCGACCCTTCTTGACCGTCAGGCACTGGTCGAACTCGCCTTCCCGGCCCCAGGGCTTGCGAGTGGCGCGGGCGATGTCGGGGTCGGTCTTGACCATGTCGGCCACCGTCGCGGCCAGCGGCTGGTCGATGCCCATGCCGTAGCTGCCGAACTTGATCGTCACGTCGCAGCGCTCGGGCGCCGGAGCGGGCGCGGCCGCGCAGGCGGTCAGGCCGAGGATCACGAGCGTGGCGGCGAGACGGATCATGCGGGGAAACCTCCGGCGCGGGCCAGGGACGAGGCGGGGGCCTTGCCCAGCTTGGCGCTGATCTCGCGGCCGATGTCGATCAGGGCCGCCAGGTCGTAACCCGTCTCGAAGCCGGCCCGTTCCAGCATGTAGACGAGGTCCTCGGTGCCGATATTGCCGGTGGCGTTCGGCGCGAACGGACAGCCGCCCAGGCCGCCGACCGAGGCGTCCAGCACGTCCACCCCCGCCTCGACGCTGGCATAGGCATTTGCGAGGCCCGTGTTGCGGGTGTCGTGGAAGTGCATGCGCAGGCGGGTGTCGGGCGCGGCGGCGCGCGCGGCCTCGATGCGCTTGCGGACGGTCCACGGATCGGCGACGCCGATGGTGTCGGCGATGGCGATCTCGGGCACGCCCAGGGCGGCGGCTTCGCGGACGATGGCCACGACCTGGTCTTCCGAGACCTCGCCGTCGAACGGACAGCCGAAGGCCACCGAGATCGTCGCGGTGATCGGCGGACCGCCCTCTACCGCCTGACGCTCGGCGATCGCCGCGAGCGTGTCGATCTGCTGGCGTACCGTCGCGCCCTGGTTGGCGACGCCGAAGCCGTCCGAGGCGCAGACCACGACATTGGCCTCGTCGCACTGGGCGGCGACGCAACGCTCCCAGCCGCGCATGTTCAGGACCAAGCCGATCCGTGAATGGACCAGATCGGCGGGCAGGGCGGTCATGATCTCTTCCGCGCCCGCCATCTGCGGCACGCGGTTGGGGTTCACGAACGACACCACCTCGGTGCGCTTGGCGCCGGCGGCTTCCAGCTTGCGGATCAGGTCGAGCTTCTCGTCGACCGACAGCGACAGCTTCTCGTTCTGCAGGCCGTCGCGCGGCCCAACCTCGACGATCTGGATGAAGCGGCTCACGGCTGCGGCTCCTCGGTTTGCGGCTCGCCGCGGTAGAGGGTCAGGCGTTCCTTGTCGCCGTCGGAATAGTTCAAGCCCTCGACCGTCGCCACCGGATGCGGGGTCAGGCCCAGGGCGGCGAGCGCCTCGCGGAAGGGCTTTTCCTCGCGGCCCTCGACCACGGCCGGGCGGCCCTCGGAGATCGCGTCGGCCGCGCCCTCGCCGTCGGTCAGTTCGGTGGCGGTGCCCAGCTGGAAGATCAGGCTGGGCTCGGAATAGCCGGTCAGGGCCACGGGGCCGGCGGCCCCGGAACGCGGTGAGAGTCTTGTGCGGTCCAGGGCGTCGGCGACGTCCTTGGACAGGAACAGCGGCTCCAGATGTGGGATCAGGCCGGCGGTCAGGGCGATGTGGGCGCCGACGCCCAGCACCCCGGCCGTGACCAGGGCGCGGGCCGAGTGATGGCGCAGCAGCAACACCGCCCCGGCGATCCCGGCGGCCAGGGCCAGAGCGGCGGCCAGCACGGTCCAGGCCATGTCGCCGCCGGTGCCGAACTGGACCTGGCCATAGATGGCGACGGCCGCCAGCAGCGCGCCCATCAGCACCGACAGCCCGCCGCCGATGAAACGGACCAGCTTGCCCAGCGGCTCGCGCACGGCCGCGGCCATCAGCATGGCCAGGGCCCCGTAGGCGGGCAGCTCGTAGTGCACCAGCTTGGTCGGCAGGATCTCGAACATCAGCCAGGTCGGGACCAGCCAGCAGACGGCGAAGCGCACGCCGGGCTCGTTGCGCCTGGTCCAGCCGACGACCAGCCCGGCCGGCAGCAGCAGGGTGGCCGGGAACGACAGCAGCGGAGCCAGCAGGGCGTGATAGCCGAACGGCCCGGCGTGACCCTCCTGGCCGCCGGCCAGCTTGGGCGCCAGGTCACCGCCCACCGCCGCGCCCCAGAAGGCGCCGTCGGTGGCCACCGTGATCATCATCGCCCAGGGCAGGCAGATGGCGGCGAACAGGATCAGGCCCCAGGTCCAGCCCAGCTCCTTCATCCAGCTGGCCTTGCGGTCCCAGACGGCCAGGCCGACCAAGGCGAAGACCGCCACCAGCAGGCCGACCGGCCCTTTGATCAGGGCGGCGACGGACAGGCCCAGCCAGAACGCCAGCTTGGTCCATTTCCTGACGGTCTCGCCCTTCAGCTGGGCGGCGTAGACGCGGGCCAGGGCGGCCATGGCCAGGGTCGTGGTTCCGCACAGGGCCGCGTCGGTCTTGGCGATGAAGGCCTCGGACGACAGCAGGAAGGTCGCGCCCAGGATCGAGCCGGCGATCAGGCCGGTGCGCGGGTCGAACAGCGCCGCCGCGCCCCAGGCGCAGGCCGCGGCCGCCAGCATCGCGCCCAGCAGCGAGGGAATCCGATAGGCCCAGATCCGTCGGTCCTCGGCGTCGGAGAACGCCTTGACGCTGATCGCCTGCAGCCAGTGGATGCCGACGGGCTTCTTGAACCGCGGCTGGTCCTGGAACTTGATGACCACGTAGTCGCCCGTCTCCAGCATCTGGGACGTGGCCTGGGCGAAGCGGGACTCGTCGCGGTCCAGCGGCGGCATGGCGAACAGACCGGGCAGGCCGGCGATCAAGGCGACCAGCGCGGCGAACAGAGGGCCGCGCCAACCGCGGCTCCAGTCATCCAGGCGAGATTCAAGCGTCATGGTCGCAGCTTTAGCACGATCCTTTCGTGTGGGAATTTTTCGGCTATTAGAAGCCGATGAACGCCACCCCCGATTTTTCCGTCGTCGTGCCCGTCTTCGACGAAGGCGAGGCCGCCCCGAAGCTGGCGCGCGAGATCGCGACCGCTTTCGCCGGCGAAAACTACGAGATGATCTTCGTCGACGACGCCAGCCGCGACGACACCAAGGCGCGCCTGGTCGCGCTGAAGGCCGAGATCCCGCAGCTGCGCGTGCTGGGTCACCGCAAGAACTCCGGCCAGAGCCGCGCCGTGCGCACCGGCATCCTGGCCGCGCGCGGGCCGATCATCGTCACCCTGGACGGCGACGGCCAGAACGACCCGGCCGACGCGCCGCGCCTGGCCAAGACGCTGCAGGCGGGCCCTGAAAACCTCGCTTTGGTCGGCGGCGAGCGGGTCAAGCGCCAGGACAGCAACGCCAAGCGCTTCGCCTCCAAGTTCGGCAACGGGGTGCGCAAACGCCTGCTGAAGGACACCGCCAACGACACCGGCTGCGGCCTGAAGGCCTTCCGCCGCGAAGCGTTCATCCGCCTGCCGTACTTCGATCACATCCATCGCTACATCCCGGCGCTGATGCTGCGCGAGGGCTATGACGTGGCGTTCGAACCGGTGAACCATCGTCACCGCGAGACGGGGGTATCGAAGTATACGAACTTCGGCCGGCTGAAGGCTTCGGTTTCGGACCTGCTGGGCGTGATGTGGCTGCAGTCGCGAGCCCGCAATCCCCAGGGCGTGGACGAAGCCTAGCCCCTCAGAGGCGAGACAGCTTCACCGCAACGAAAAATCCCGCTACGCCTTAACCATGGCATGAGACTGCATTCTCGCGCCAAAGGGGGAACTTCGATGTTCGCAGCCGTTCCGCTGCTGGCGCTGCCGGTCATTGTCTACAACCTGGTCGCCCTGACCCTGGCGGGCGGCTTCAAGGCCGTCGACGCCGGCGTGCGTATGTCCGACAAGCTGTTCACGATCCACATGACCTCGCGGGCCGAGTGGGGCGTCAGCCTGGGCGACCTGCTGCTGGCCGCCTCGCTGGTGGTGCTGTTCGTCGAGCTGCTGAAATCGACGACCAGCCGCAAGATCGCGATCATCAACCACTCGCTGTCGATGGTGCTGTTCATCCTGTGCCTGGTCGAGTTCCTGCTCGCCCCGGCCTTCGCGACCTCGACCTTCTTCCTGATCACCCTGATGGTGCTGCTGGACGTGCTGGCCGGCTTCATCGTGACGATCGTCGCCGCGCGCCGGGACGTTGATTTCGGCGATCACTAGCTGCTCCCCCCGCGATGCGGGGGAGAATCTAGTCTCCCGGAAACCCGCCCGTCTGCCGTAGCGCCTCGCCCAGCGCCATCGCCGCGGTCGTCGCGAGATTCATCGAACGCGTCTCCGCCCGGATCGGGATGACGATGCGGCCCTGCGCTGCTTCGTGGACCTCTTCGGGCGCGCCGCGACTCTCGTTGCCGAACAGCAGCGTATCTCCGGGGGCGAACGAAAACCTGTGGAAGGGCGTGGCGCCCTTGGTCGTGAAGAGCAGCAGGCGCCCGTCAACACGTTCCGGCGCCTTAAGGAAAGCCTCCCAGCTGTCGTGCCGCATCAGCTGCGTCAGGGGCCCATAATCCAGGGCCGCGCGCTTCAAGCTCTTGTCATCCAAGGGAAAACTACAGGGCTCGATCACGTCCAGCCCCACCCCGAAGCAGGCCGACAAACGGATGGCCGCGCCGACGTTTTGGGGAATGCCTGGTTGAAAAAGTGCGATACGCATAATAAGCGAACCAACCACAAGGGCAGCAGGGGCTTTGCCGGGAATCGAAAGGGCTTGCGGACTCGGTCCGCGCGTCCGATACGACGATCCGACCGCTGCCTTGTGGCGGAGATCCGCTTGCGGGTCGAGCAAGATATGGCGCTGAAAAGCGCTTCTCCAAGTCGGACCGCTTTTCGTGGACTGACGGAATAAGAGGGTGACGTAGGTGGCCGACACCGCCGTGGGCGCAACGACCGAGCCGGAACACGGGAGCGATCCCTCCCGGCGCGACTTCATTCACATCGCCGCGATCGCGGCCGCCGCCGGCGGCGCAGCGACCCTGGTGTGGCCGTTCATCGACCAGATGAACCCGTCCGCGGACACGCGGGCCCTGGCCTCGACCGAGTTCGACCTGACCAAGGTGGCCGAAGGCCAGCAGGTCACGGTCAAGTGGCGCGGCAAGCCGCTCTTCGTGCGTAACCGCACCAAGGCCGAGATCGCCAAGGCCGTGGCCGACGACAACGCGTCGATGAAGGATCCGGCGACGGACGCCTCGCGCGTGAAGCCGGGCAAGTCCCAATGGCTGATCGTCGGTGGCAACTGCACCCACCTGGGCTGCGTGCCGACCTTCGGCGGTGGCGAGTATGGCGGCTGGTTCTGCCCGTGCCACGGCTCGGTCTATGACACCTCGGGTCGTATCCGTAAGGGCCCCGCGCCCCTGAACCTCGTCGTTCCGGAATACGCCTTCCTCACCGACACCAAGGTCAAGATCGGTTAAGCGAGATGAGCGGACATTCGACCTATCAACCGAAGACCGGCATCGAGCGTTGGCTCGACGCTCGTCTGCCGATCATCCGCCTGGGCTATGACTCGTTCGTCGACTACCCCACGCCGCGGAACCTGAACTACTGGTGGACCTTCGGCGGCATCCTGTCGCTGTGCCTGGCCTCCCAGCTGATCACCGGCATCATCCTGGTGATGCACTACACGCCGAGCGCCCAGGGCGCCTTTGCTTCCGTCGAGCACATCATGCGCGACGTGAACTACGGCTGGCTGATCCGCTACATGCACGCCAACGGCGCGTCGATGTTCTTCATCGCCGTCTACATCCACATGCTGCGCGGCCTCTACTACGGCTCCTACAAGGCGCCCCGCGAAGTGCTGTGGCTGCTGGGCTGCGTGATCTACCTGCTGATGATGGCCACCGCCTTCATGGGCTACGTCCTGCCCTGGGGCCAGATGTCGTTCCACGGCGCCGTCGTCATCACCAACCTGTTCGGCGCCCTGCCGCTGGTCGGCGAGAGCATCACCACCTGGCTGTGGGGTGGTTTCGCGGTCGACAACCCGACCCTGAACCGCTTCTTCTCGCTGCACTACCTGCTGCCCTTCATGATCGCGGGCGTCGTGATCCTGCACATCTGGGCCCTGCACGTGGTCGGCCAGAACAACCCGACCGGCGTCGATCCGAAGTCGAAGGCCGACACCGTCGCCTTCACGCCGTACGCCACGGTGAAGGACGGCTTTGCGATGAGCGTCTTCCTGATCCTCTTCGCCTTCTTCGTCTTCTACATGCCCAACGCGCTTGGCCACGCCGACAACTACGTCGAGGCCAACCCGCTGGTGACGCCGTCGCACATCGTTCCGGAATGGTACTTCCTGCCGTTCTACGCGATCCTGCGCGCCGTGCCGGACAAGCTGATGGGCGTGCTGGCCATGTTCGGCGCCATCGCCTGCATGTTCGCCCTGCCCTGGCTGGACACATCGAAGGTGCGCTCGATGCGCTACCGTCCGACCGCGAAGATCTACTTCCTGTTCTTCCTGGTGGCCTGCATCGTGCTGGGCTTCTGCGGCGCCAAGCTGCCGGACGATCCGGTGATCCCGCACCTGACCACGTTCCAACTGGGCGGTTCCGACCTGAACAGCTTCGTGTGGCTCAGCCGCGTCGCCTCGCTCTACTACTTCGCTTTCTTCCTGGTCGTGCTCCCGGTCCTGGGTCTGGTCGAAAAGACCCTGCCGGTTCCGGACTCGATCGCTTCGCCGGCCCTTTCGGCCGACGCTCACAAGGGTTGATCCCGATGCTCCGCAAACTCTCGGTTATCGCGGCTGCGGCGGGTCTCCTGGTCGTCGGCGCCGCCAGCCCGGCCCTCGCCAACGGCGGGGCGCTGAAGGCCAAGGAAGTGCACTGGTCGTTCGAAGGCCCCTTCGGCAAGTTCGACCAGGCGCAGCTGCAACGCGGCTACAAGGTCTATCGCGAGGTCTGCTCGGCCTGCCACTCGATGAAGCTGGTTGCGTTCCGTAACCTCGGCGACAAGGGCGGCCCGTTCTACAGCGAGAAGTATCCGAACTCGAACGACAACCCGTGGGTCAAGGCGATCGCCAAGGACTACGAGATTGCCGACATCGACGGTGAAACCGGCGACGCCATCAAGCGTCCGGCCACCAGCGCGGATCACTTCCCCGGCCCGTTCGCCAACGAAGCCGCGGCCCGCGCTTCGAACGGCGGCGCCCTGCCGCCGGACATGTCGCTGCTGGCCAAGGCTCGTGAAGAGGGCCCGGACCACATCTATTCGATCGTGACCGGCTACAAGGCGGCTCCGGCCGGCCTGAAGGTCCCGACCGGTGGCCACTACAACCCGTACTTCCCCGGCGACCTGTCGTCGGCGTGGTCGGGCAGCCACGAGCACGTTCCGGCCGGTGGCTTCATCGCCATGGCCCCGCCGCTGAAGGACGGCCTGGTGACGTTCGACGACGGCACCAAGTCGACCCTGGACCAGCAGGCCAAGGACGTCTCGGCCTTCCTGATGTGGGCCGCCGAGCCCAAGCTGGAAGAGCGCAAGCAGACCGGCTTCGCCGTGCTGATCTACCTCGTCCTGCTCTCGGGTCTGCTGTACGCCAGCTACAAGACCGTGTGGCGGAACGAGTCGCACTAAGCGACACGTAGAGCTGAAAGTTCGAAGGGCTCGGTGGAAACACCGGGCCCTTCTTCTTTGTGGCAACCAAAACCTTGTCATCCCGGAAGCCTCGTAGAGGCTGTCCGGGACCCAGGGGCCAATGCAGTGCGGTTGCCCCTGGGTCCCGGCTCTCCGCTTCGCTGCGGCCGGGATGACAAGCTGGGTGTTGAGCTACACCTCCAACCGCCACATGATCAGCGGCCCGTCCTCGCTGTCCTCCCGCTCGCCAACGACTTGGAAGCCGTTGCGGCTCAGCACCGTCTGCGAGGCGGGGTTGTCGATCGAGGTTTCGGCGGTGAGCGCCAGTACGCGGTCATCCGCACGAGCCCAGACCGCTAGGTCGGCGACGGCGCGGGTGGCGACGCCTCGGCCCCAGCGCGTGGGCGCGACGCCGTAGCCGATCCGCAAGGACCGGTCGGCGGCGTCCAGCGGCCGGGTGGGCGAGATCAGGCCGACGATCTCGCCGTCCTCGACGATCATCCAGGCGCCGGGGCTGAACACCATCCGGATCTGGTCGGCGAGCTGGGCCAGCATGGCCAGCACCTCGGGCGGCGCCAGGTCGCTGTCGGCCAGGCGATAGGGGGCAGGGGCCTCGCCGCGCAGCAGGGCGGCGAAGTCTTGGGTCTTGGCTTCGATGAGCATCAAAAGTCTCGGCTTTGAAGAAGCGCGCTGGGATCAGCGCGAAGGCCGAGCGGCGGACGTCAGGCGCGCAGGCTCGCGTCGCCGCTGCGGCGGCTGTTGGCGATGGCGACGACGATCAAAGGCGCTCTCCTGCGTCTGAGCCCAAGGCTCTATCGATCCGAGCCTGATACGGCAAGGTCAGCCAAAACCTCGAGGATCATCGGGCGGGTATACGCCTCGATCGGATCAACATCGGCCGCATCGCCGGGATGATGATACTCGCCCTCGTCGAACGCCAGATAGACGGACCACAGCAGGTCCGGCGGCTCGCCCTCGATGGCTATGTGGAACAGGCTGTTCACGATGGAATCGCAGAAGCCGTATTCAAGGGCGCCGGTGTTGAAACCCGTGGCTAGGTAGATCGCGATCTGATCGGTCAACGCGGTGATCGGAACCTCCAGCGCCTTGGACCAGGCGCGAAGGTCTTTCTCGGGGACGGTATCCAGAAGCCATGTCCCGTCCGGCGCGAAACGCGCTTCCAGCCAAGCGACGACGTCGGTCATGCTAAGGCGCAACCGACAAGGTGCGGGCGTCGGCTGACAAGCGCAGGCGGTGACGGGCCCACAGCGCCGTGCCGAGTGTCCCGTCGACACCTTCCGGCAGGTCATCAGCGAGGGAGGCCGGGACGTTCTCGGCCAGGACCCCGCCGATCGACAGGGCCCGCAGCCGCGCCGGGGTTTGATGGCGGGCGTTGGTGTCCAGCTTTCCCGTCGCCGTCGCCTCGCGCGTCGAGAGCCGCGCCATGGCCTTGGAGGCGGTGTCGATGGCGAAGGCCCCTTGCCGCGCCATGGGGCCGTCGCTGACGGCCGCGGCGATGGTCGGCAGGCCGTCGATCACTTCGACCGACAGCACGACCTCACGGCGGGCTTTCCACGGCTGGTCGATGCGCACCCGGCAGTGGGCGAAGTCGATCTCGATGCTGTGGCCGGCCAGGACGTCCATGCCGATGACGCCGGCGATCGGGGTGACGAAGCCCGCGCCTCGGGCGTCGAGGTCGGCGACCTTGACCGACACGGCCGGCGCCTTCAGGCCTGCGACCTCCACAGGCAGGGTCAGCTCGGGGGCGATGATGCCCTCCATCTGGGCCTTGGTCTCGTGCAGCAGGGTGCGCGGGGCCGAGAGGTCGATGACATAGTCGCCGGCCATGGTTCCGAGCACCGCCGGGGCGATGATCGCCCCGTTCTCGAACCAGCACGCCGTCTCGCCCGCCCGCGCCGCGCCGGCGAAGGGCAAGACGAGCATCAGGGCCAGGACGGTTACGCGGCAACGCATGGGCGGCAGCGTAACCCAGCCGTGACGCTTCGGCGACGGTCTCGACATCGTCG
>Ga0164241_10005439_pt1 | contig 11941 bp, 10 predicted proteins | sample OricomyardsoilBY_FD_108780 | JGI IMG/M metagenome (GOLD analysis project Ga0164241, IMG submission 108780) | Backyard soil microbial communities from Emeryville, California, USA - Original compost - Back yard soil (BY) | ecosystem: Environmental > Terrestrial > Soil > Unclassified | place: USA... | reverse complement strand
GTCGCGCCGCTTCGGCTCGCTCGCTTCGGCCGCCGCCGGCCAGCTGCGCGCGGAATCACGCGCGACCGCCAACGTCGGCGCGATCGCCGACGAGCTCGGGGTGAGCGAGCGCCACCTCCGCCGCGTGTTTCGCGAGGCCTACGGCGTCGCGCCGAAGACGTTCGCGAAGCTCGCCCGCTTCCATCGCGCGCTCGGGGCCGCGCGCCTGGACCAGGGAGTCGGTTGGGCGAGCATAGCGGCGGGCGCGGGCTACTACGATCAGGCGCATCTCATCGCCGAGTTCCGCGCGATCGCCGGCGTGACGCCACGCGCGCTCCTCGGCGAGCTCGGCGCCGCCGTTCCCTGATCGAGACGCGAATTAGGTGTGCACCTCGGCGGGGGCGTCGGCCTCGATGCGCCCGTCGACGACGCGGACGATCCGGTCGCAGCGGTCGGCAATGCGCGGATCGTGGGTGACAATGACGATCGCCGTGCCCCTTTCCTTGTTGTAGCTCCGCATCAGGTCGAAGATCTTCTCGGAGTTTTCGGTATCGAGGTTGCCAGTCGGCTCGTCGGCGAGGACCAGCGGCGGGTTCCCGATGAGCGCTCGCGCGACGGCCACACGCTGCTGCTCGCCGCCCGACATCTGGCCGGGACGCGCGTCCATCTTGCTTCCGAGGCCCACCTCGACGAGCGCGGCGCGCGCCCGGTCGCGCATGTCGTCGGTGACGCGGCCTCGCCGGATGATGAGCGGCATCATCAGATTTTCGGCCGCGGACAGGCCCGAGATCAGGTGGTGAAACTGAAAGACGAAGCCGATCTTTTCGCCGCGGAACCGTGTGAGCGCGGCGTCATCCATCGCGGCGACGTCTTGTCCCGCAAGGCGTAGTGAGCCCTCGGTCGCGGGCATCAAGAGTCCGATGATGTTGAGGAGCGTGCTCTTGCCGCTGCCCGACGGGCCGATGATCGCGATGAGCTCGCCTGGCGCGACCTGAAGATCAATTCCGTGGAGCACCCGCGTCCTCCCCGCCCCAGTGCCGAACTCCTTCACGATCCCCTGGAGCTCGAGGACTGGCCGCGCGTCGCCCTCGCGCTCGGCCTCTCGCGTGACACTGGCCTGCTCAGCCATGGCGAATGGCCTCGGCCGGATCGAGTCGGGCGGCGCGGCGCGCAGGAACGATCGCCGCGACCACTCCCGCGAACGTGGCTATCGCCGCCGAGGTCGCGAAGAGCCCCGGCGTGAGCGCGAAAGGAAAGAGCGGAGAGCCATCGGCGTTGCGAACGGCGGCCTGGAAGACGAGCGACAGGCCGGCGCCCATGCCGCAACCGACCGCGCTCCCGAGGAGGCCGACGATCGCCCCTTGGATCAAAAACACGCGGAGGATGCCGCCACGCGACGTGCCCATCGCGCGCAAGATTCCGATCTCGCGCGAGCGCTGGATCACCGATACGACGAGGACGCTGGCGATGCCTATCGCCACGCTCACGATGACGAAGAAGCGGATCATCGTGGTGGAGGCGGTCTGTGACTCGAGCGCGGTCAAGAGCTGTGCGTTGCTCTCCATCCAGCTCCGCGAGGTGAGCCCCGTCACACGCCCGATGCGCTCGGCGGCGACGTCGGCCGCGTAGAGGTCCCGAACGCGGACGTAGATCGCGGTCGACGGCCCCCCGAGGCCGAGCACGGTCTGCGCATTGCGCAGGGTCATGAGCGCCCAGGTCTTGTTGAGACCTTGATTGCCCATGTCGACGAGCCCGCGCACGATGAACAGCTGGCCCTCGTCGCGGGCGGTCCGCAAGCGCACGCGATCGCCAATCCCGACTCCGAGGTCTGTCGCCAGATCCACCCCGAGCACGACGTCGCTGGCGTTCACGCCGTAGGTGCCACCGACGATGTTCTTGCGAATGGGGATCACGCTCTCGAGGCGGTCGGCGTCCGCCCCCATGACCAGGATCGCTCGCTCCGTGGCGCCGCGCACCGCGAGCCCCGGCCCCGCGGCCACTGGCGCGGTCGCCTGGACGCCGCTCACGGTCGCGATGTTCCGCTCGTGCTTTTGATAGTCCGGGATCGAGCGAACACGCTGAATCGGTCGCTCGACGCGCCGCACGTACTCGACGCTGCCGTCCGCCTCGGACTCGAGGATGGGGCGCCCCTCGAGCTCGAGAGGTGTGACGACGACGTGGGCTTGCGCGCTGGTCGTGCGCTCGATGAGCGAGGTTTGCAGGCCCCCAATCAACGCCGAGATGAAGACCAGGACGGCGACGCCGACCCCCACGCCCGTGGCCATCAGGGCATTCTGAGAGCGTTGCTCCCACATGAAGCGGAGCGCGACGAACCAGCCGAGCGGCACGTCACTTCCCCATCTGCGGTGGCGTGAGTGGCGCGCTCTTTGGCAATCCTGGCTCGTAGACGACGCGCTCGCCGTCGGACAGGCCCGAGACGATCTCGACGAGCTCGTCCCCTCGTAGCCCGAGGTGAACGTCGCGTTGCGAGACTTTGCCACTCTGGTCGAGCACCCCGACCCACGGCCGCGCGCTCCCGAGGTCTTGAACCGCGCCGAGCGGTAGCGAAAGCGCGTTTTGGCGTGTCTGGACTTGGAGCTCGACCGAAACGGTCATGTTCGGCCGCAGGTACGGCGGAGGCTCGGGCACATCGAGCCGCACCTCGATCGTCCCCCGGTCTCCGTTCACCGCGGGGGCGATGTAGCTCAAGGTCGCGTCGAATGATTGGCTCGGATAAGCCTCGGCGGAGACGACGGCGTGCTGGCCCTTCTCGAGGAGTGCGAGGTTTCGCTCGTCGGGCTCGAGCAGAACGCGGGTACGTCCGCTCGCCGTGAGCACGACGAGCTCCGAGCCCGGCCGCACCGCCTCGCCGATCTCGACTGAGCGCGACGTGATGACGCCGTCCATCGGCGCGACGATGCGCGTCCGCTCCTTCGCGACCTTCGCGACGGCTAGCTGCGCCTCTGCGACCGCGACGGCAGCCGAGGCGCTGAGGTTGCTCGAGCCGCCGCTCGAGGCGGCTTGGACCTGCAGGGCCGCCGCCTGTTCCTGGCTCTCGTAGATGCGCACCGCGTTCTCGGCCGACTCGAGCGCAGAGGCCGTCGTGACCTCGCTCTCGAAGAGCGCCTTTTGGCGATCGAGCTCCGTTCGCGCCAGGCCGAGGTTTGCCCGGATCTGACGCAGCGCCTCCGCCGCCTGCGGCAGCGCGGTGACCTTGATCGTGCTCTTGCCTGCGCGCGCCTGCGCCACGGCCGCCTGCCCCTGCTGGATCGCTGCGTCCACGTCACTGTCGTCGAGCCGCATGATGAGCTCGCCTGCCTTGACGACGTCTCCCTCGCGCCTTTCGATCTCGACCACGGTGCTCGTCATCAAACTTTCGAGCCGCACCTCGGCGGGCGGCATGATCTGACCGCTACTGACGATGGTCTGGCGAAGCTCACGGGGACGCACCTCGACGGACTCGGGGGGTGAACGCGTCTCTCGATACGCCACGGCAGCGCCGCCCACGCCCAAGACGGCGACGACCGCGATCGTGATCCAAGTGCGCCGACGAGCCATTGGAGGGCGACTCTAGCAGCATGCGATAGCGGGGCCGATCCGGTGCTCGCTTCGTCTTCGGTCGATCGCAAGAGAGTGGCACCTCGGACCGCCAGACTCCTTCAGATTGGTTTGGTCGCCGTCAACATGATGGGCCCGGGCCCTCGCATCTCTCACGGAACCCAGCTCAGTTCCAGAGCGCGGAGGGCAAAACGAGAGCGAGTGTTCGCTGCAAGGCGTCCGGCTCCCTTCTTGCTACGCCGATGCCAACAGGCTCGAGACGCGCAAAATTAGCGCCAATTGGCTGCTTGATTGGAGAACTCCATGAAGACTGACACCCGCACCGACTACCTCACTCGCGACAGCATTCTCAAGCTTCTATCGGATGACGAGGTCGCGAGCGTAAGCACCGCGGAGACGGCTCCAGAGCTCGAAGATGGAGATGAATACGTCGACCTGGGGCAACTCGCGCGGGGCGTGCAACGCGCCCGCGGGACCGTCGTGAACATGAGCGGCGTCCTTCCCCGGAGCGCGGTACAGGAGAGTACTTGGGGCAAAATCCTGACGCAGTTGAAGGCCCGGCCGATGGCCAGTACCTGACTCACTCTGCGGAGACGGGTCGTCGTCTGGCCTCGTACGGCCTGCCGAGAGGGGATGCGACCCCTTGGGTATCGATTGGGTAGCCGAGCGGTGTTGGTGTCACGAACGCGCGCAGCACCAGTCGTAGCTAGTAGCTTCGTGCGCTTTCTGCGTCTTGCGGTGGGTCGCGACTACGAGGCATCGCTACGGGGGCGTGCAGGACTCCCTCGCTGAGGAGGGAGTGGGGTGGTCCGCCGCTAGCCGCACTTGCCTTCGCCGCAGGCCATTTGCGCGCCCGAGCCCTTCCCGCTCGATCGCGTCGGCGTGCCCACGGGTGTGGCCGTCACCCGCGGCGGGGGCGTCACGGCTGGCTGGGCGACGGGTCGGTCAGCGATCGCCGCCTCTTGCTCGCTGGGTCGCTCGCTACCCGTGGGGGCGGCACTCGCGTCCTCAACGATGCGGTCCACCGCGCTGGCGCCGCTCGGCGGGGCGGTCGCCGCGGGTATAGTGGTCGTGGTAGGTGCGCCCGAATCGATGGCGACGGCATCGGGAAACGCAGACGCGGGGGTCGGCTCGGCGCTCGAAGAGCAGCCGCTGACCGCGCCGAGGCTCGTCAAGACAGCCAGAATCTTGTCATAGGTAGACATGGGGGATCCTTCTCGAGAGGGTTTTCAGTGGGTATCGTTTGCGTTCACGGTTCGGGGATTGCGCGAGGCGCGTCCTGCCGTCGCTTGCGGAGCACGCCCCGCGAGCAGGGCGTCGGCGCGCGCACGCACCAGCCAGTAATCGCGGAGTGCGTCGACCTGCCCGATGGCGGCCTCGACCTGATCGCGCTTCGCCGCCAGGACCTGCAGGGGTCCCGTGCTCATCGCGTTGTATTGGAGCAACGTCGCCGAAAGGATCGCTTCACGTCGGGGCAACAGGTGCTCTCGATAGAACACGAGCGTGTCGCGAGCCGCACGGAGCTCAACCACGGTCGCGCGGGCCGTCGAGCGCACCCGCGTCGCAGTCGCCTGTTGACGGTGCACGGCGCCGCGCATCTCGGACTCGGCCGCGGCCACCTCGCCTTGGCCTTGATAGAAGAGGGGAATCGTCAGTCCGAATCTCGGTCCCACGCTCCACTCGCCCGCGTCGCGCTCGGCAACCGCGCCCGCGTCGACGGACGGGAGGATGCCCTCGGCCCACGCGAGATCGCCCCGCCCAGAGGCTGCCGCATGAAGCCGGTCGAGCGCGCGCAGGTCGAGGTTTGCGGCGACGGCCCGGCTCTCGAGCGCCGCGTCGTCGAACGCCGTCGGCTCGGGCAACCGCGCCGCGCTGGTCCATCGGCGAGCGGCCTCGCCCGACAATCCCATCAGAGCGTTCAGGCGTTCACGAGCCGTCGCTTCCTCGAGCTCGGCGCGCGCAACGGCAAGTCGTGCCTCGTCGTGGAGCGCGCCTTGGGTCAGACTCTCGAGGTCAGGGACGTTGCCGGCCTCGACCAGCTTGCCGGCAAGCTCGCTCGAGTGCGCCGCGGCCAGGAGCACCGTTTTCTGGAGGCCCAGGCGCTGCTGCGCGGCCTGGTAGCTGTGAAACGCCGTCTTCGTCTCGAACACGACGTCGAGCGCCTTGCCGGTCGCCTCGAACGCGGCCGCTTCGAGCGCGGCGGACGCCGGCGCCTCGCGGGCAGCGAGCAGCCACAAGTCCGTCAGAGATAGCGATAGATCGAGATCGAGCGCCACCTCGCCGTCTCGCCCAAAGCGGGCTCCGACCTCGCCATGAGGGTTCGGGAGTCTCAGCGCCGAGACGAGCTCGGCACGCGCGATGCCCACGTCGTCGAGCGCCGCGCGCACGTCTCCATTGTGCAAGAGGGCGACCTTGGCGGCCCCGTCCGCCGTGAGCGGCGACTGCAGTAGCGCGTCCATGGCCTCGCCGTCGTCGTCGGTCTCGGAGAGCGGGAGGTCGACGTTCGCTCTGGCGTGAAGCTCGCTTCGAACCGAGCTCAGACCGGAATCCCTCGAGACGCAGCCAGAGAAAACCAGGGCACAACCGAGCGCAAGCGAGACCAGGCGGCCCGCGGCACGGCTCTTCGACGCGCGCTTCATGACGGCACCTCGATGCCATCGCGCGCGAGGTCGGCCGGCGTCGCAACGTCCGCGAGCGTTCCCTTCGGAGGCACGTACCACGCAGGATCGACGTCGTAGCTCTCGAGCTGGTCACGCACCTTCAGGATCGTGAACATGCCCCCCATCGTGAGCGTGCCGTACGGCGCAGGGCCACCGGACATGGGGATGCTGTTCTTCGGGACGGGCATGCGCATGTCTGCCATGTCGCCCATGCCGTCTTGCCCCATCGTCATGTAGCCGGGGACCAGCTTGCGGATGCTCTGATCGAGCTTCCGTGTCTCGATCCCCGTCGTATTCGGAAATCCGTGCCCCATCTGGTTCATCACGTGGTGCGTCATGTGGCAATGCATCGCCCAGTCTCCCGGAGCGTCTGCCACGAACTCGACGTCTCGCGTGCTGCCGACGGGGACCAAGACGGTCGTCTCGGGCCATTGCGCCGAGACCGGGAGCGGCCCTCCGTCGGTGGCGACGACCTTGAACCGGTGACCGTGGAGATGCACCGGGTGGTGATCCATCGCCGAGAGGTTGCCGAAGCGCATCCGCACCCGGTCGCCACGCTTGACGACGAGCGGCGCGGTCCCCGGGAAGCACTTCGCATTGATCGTGAGGACGTTGAAGTCGCTCATCGCATTCGGGTTCGGGCGCGAAGCGCCGGCTGGCAGGTGCCACTCCGAGAGCAGCATCGCGAAGTCTCGATCGACCAGGTAGTCCGAGCTCGGTCGACGCGGGTGAATCACGATGAGGCCCATCAGACCGAGCGCCATCTGGGTCATCTCGTCGTGGTGCGAGTGGTACATGAACGTGCCGTGCTGGCGGAGCGTGAGCTCGTACTTGAACGTCTCCTTCGGCTTGATGACGCGCTGAGAGAGACCCCCGACTCCATCCATTCCGGACGGAAGGTGGAGACCGTGCCAATGCACCGTCGTCGGTGCTGACAGGGCGTTCGTCACGTAGACGCGAATACGGTCGCCCTCGACCGCCTCGATCGTCGGGCCATGGACCTGTCCGTTGTAGCCCCAGCAGCGCGCGCGCAGGCCCGGCGCAAACTCGTGCTCGACCTGTTCCGCCCGCAAGTGAAAGATCTTCACGCCATCGACGACGCGAAACGGAAGAGCCGAGCCGTTCGGCGTCACGACGGGGCGGTAGTCCTTGCCGGGCATTCCCGGCGGCTCGGGCTTGGCGTCTTGCGGTTGCCCGCTGTACGTCCGGTCCCAGCTCACCTGGGTCGCGGGGCTCTGCCCCGCCAGCGCGCGGCCCGCCGCCAGGGCGACCCCGCCGAGCCCGAGGGCGCTTCCGAGCAGAGCCTGTCGTCGTGAGAGAGAGGTCATCGTTCGTCCTTTCGTTGCCCACGAAGACGCACGGTGACCGCGTCGATTACACCGTCTCGTCATTTCGTAATCGCTGGCCGACCGGTGCGTCTCGATGCTCGTGAAAGGACGTGAAGCATGAACGAGCGAATGAAGAGGATCAGGCGATGGGGTCTCCTGGGAGCGGCAGCGGTGGGTCTCACCACGGTGAGCGCGGCTCTCGGGATCTCGTCTGGCGTCTACGACGTCGGCGCGACGGACGGTCACACACGACCGGTCGAGTGGGCCCTGCGCAGCACGATGGAGGCCTCGGTTCGGGAGCACGCCGCCGACGTGACGATCCCGGACGGCGTCGACACGCGGGACCCGGCGCTCGCGGCCCGTGCCATCGGTCACTACAGCGCCGCCTGCGCGTCGTGCCACGGCGCACCCGGTCGAGCGCGCGCGCCGTGGATGGTGCTCTATCCCGAGCCGGCGAACCTGACGGACGCTGCGACCGTGGACCGTTGGAGCGACGCGGAGCTCTACTGGATCATCAAGCACGGTATCAAAGACACCGGGATGATCGCGCTCGGTCCGACCCACCAAGAGAAGGACCTCTGGGCCGTGACGGCGTTCGTGCGGCAGCTTCCTTCGATGACGGAGGACGAATACGCGCGTCAGGTTGCCGAGCTGCAGGCACGCCGCGGCGGCGGCATGAAACCCTGAGGACGCGGCATCGCCAGGCGGGCTTCGGCCTGCCAGGCGATGCGCGCGGAGTGGGCGTTCGAGCGGTCGGGTTCTTCGGTCCGGCTCGGCGATGCTCAGTCGTGCGCCATGGCGTCGCAATGGCAGTGCAGGCAGCCGTGCTCGGCGCACGTGCCACACGAGGCGCTCACCTGCCTCAGCAGGGCCTGGCGCGCCCGAAAGACGCGGACCGCAGCGTTGCTCCGCGAGAGGCCGGCCTGCGTGGCGTAGTCCTTCACGGGAACGCCCTCGACGTCGATGACCCGCAACGCGTCGGCGTACTCGGGCTTCAATGCGGCCGCGAGGTGCGAGACGCACGCGCATACGGAGTCGGCGACCTCGAGCGGCGCGGTGGTGGCGTCGCCGAGCTCGCCGGCGAAGGCGTCGAGCGCGCGGTTCGCGGCGCCGCGGCGTCGGTGATGATCGATGACGGCGTTGCGCAGGACTCGATAGACCCACGCCGTCGCCGACTCGCCGTCCCGGAGCGCGCCGCCTCGCTCGAGCCCTCGAACGAACGCGTCTTGGAGGATGTCCTCGGCGAGCCGCCGGTCGCCGACTCGACGCTCGACGAAGGCCAAGAGCTCGCGGTGGCCGTCGACGAGGACCCGGGCAATCTCGGCCTCTGGGCGGGACGCGACGTCGACAGGCTCGGCTTCGGAGCTCGCGACGTCGTCCGGCAATTCGTTCACGTGCGCCATGCGACCACCGGCTCCTGGGACCCAGCTCCGTGGCGGAGCGTGCCCTTCTTTCCGAAGCTCCGCAAGACGAGCGAGCTCCAGAGGACGGATACGCTCGAGAGGGACATCGCGACGCTCGCAAGCACCGGAGACAGGAGCCACCCGGTGAACGGGAGGAGCGCCCCTGCGGCGATCGGGATCCCGACGACGTTGTAGGCGAACGCCCAGAACAGATTGCGGCGAATCGTCGCCACCGTGCGTCGGGCAAGCGCGAGCGCGAGCGGGAGCCTCGAAATGCCCCCAGACATGAGCGCGACGTCCGAGGTGGACACCGCGGCGTCGGTCCCGTGGCCCATCGCGATGCCGACGTCGGACGCCGCGAGCGCGGGCGCGTCGTTGACCCCGTCGCCGACCATCACGACGATCTGACCCCTGGCGCGCGCGCCTGCGACCTCACGCGCTTTCTCTTCGGGTCGCATCGCGGCGAACACCGTTTCGATGCCGAGGGTCGCGGCCACGCGTCTTGCGACCGCCGGGTGGTCGCCGGTCAGCATGGCCACGCGGATGCCGAGCGCCTCGAGCGCGCGCACCGTCGAGCCGGCTTCGGGTCGGATCTCGTCGGCGACCGCGAGGACGCCTGCCGCTTCCCCGTCGACGGCGATGAGCAGGGGCGTCTGTCCAGCCGCGGCCTGTGCGTCAGCCTCACGCGCTATGACCGCCGCATCGATACCGGCGGTGCGAAGCCAGCTGGCGTTTCCGAGCAAGACGTCGTGGTCGAACACGCGCGCAGAGACCCCTCCCCCTGGGGTGCTGACGAAGGTCTCGGCGGGTGAGAGCCGAAGGCCTCGCTTCTGTGCGGCTTCGACGATGGCGCGTGCGACCGGGTGCTCGCTCGGCGCCTCCGCTCCCGCGGCCAGGACGAGGAGGGTCTCGTCCGAGAATTCCGACAGGTTAACGATCTTCGCGAGGGCGGGTTGCCCGGTCGTGAGGGTCCCGGTCTTGTCCAGGAACACGGTGTCGACGCGGCTGAGCGTCTCGAGGACCGCGCCGCCCTTGATGAGAACGCCGAGCTCGGCGCCGCGACCGATGGCGACCGCGACGGCAGCGGGAGTGGCCAATCCGAGCGCGCACGGGCAGGCGATGACGAGCACCGCGACGAGCCGCTCGACCGCGACCGCGAAGCCCCTCGCCGTCGGATCGAGCGCGAGCCAGATCGCGAAGGCGAGGATCGCGATGCCGAGCACCACCGGGACGAAGCGGGCGCTGATCCGATCGGCCAGACGTGCGATGGGCGCGTGCGATCCCTGCGCCTGCTCGACCGCGCGGATGATTCCCGCCAGCGTGGTCGCTTGGCCGGTTCGGTCTGCCTCGAACGTGATCGAGCCCCGTTGGTTGAGCGCGCCTCCGTACACACGGTCTCCGGCGGCCTTGTCGATCGGCATGCTCTCGCCGGTCAGCATCGACTCGTCGACGCTGGAGCGACCGAGCACGACGACGCCGTCCGCAGGGATGCGCTCGGCTGGACGCACCACGAGGCGCTGCCCGGAGTGGATCGTGCGGATCGGGACATCCACCACGCCATCTTCGGTCAGCAAATGGGCCATGCTCGGTGTGAGCGAGACGAGTCCGCGTACGGCGTCGGCGAGGCGTGACCTCGCGCGTCCCTCGAGGAGCTTGCCGAGGAGGACGAACGAGACCGTGCCGACGGCGGCCTCGAAGTAGAGGTGGGGCCGAGCGCCGTGGTCGCCGTGCGGGAACACCCACGGAACCAGGATCGCCGCGGCCGAATAGCTGAACGCGGCCGCGACGCCGAGCGACACGAGCGTGTTCATGTCGGCCGTGCGGTGGCGGAGGGCTGCGAGCGCGTTTCGAAAGAAGCGACGCCCCGGGCCGAGGACGACGAGAGTGGCGAGAACGAGCTGCACGCAACGCCCCGAGGGGGTTTCGGCAAAGCTGAGCGCGCCATGGCTCATCCCCAAGATGAGCACCGGCACCGACAACGAGACCGCCCGGAAGAGATCGCGCTTCAGCGCCGTCTCTTCGGAATCCCGAGGGCCGCCGCCCTCGAGCGCGCCGCCTGCCGCGGGGGGATCGTCGTCGTCCGCATCACCCGCGCCGCCTTTCGCCTCGGAGCGTGGCGTCCGAGGCGAGGCGTAGCCGGCGCGCTCGACGGCATCCACGAGCTCGTCTCGATCGGTCATCGACGGGTCGATGCGGACCGAGGCCATACCCAGCGCGAAGTTCACCTGCGCCGCGGCGACGCCCGGGACCTTGCCAAGCGCGAGCTCGACGCGCCGCACGCAGCTCGAGCAGGTCATGCCGTGGATCTCGAGCGTCTCGATCTGAACGGTGGTCGACGAATGGGCGCCCATGGTCAGCCCATCTCCGGGTGGCGACGGAGTGCCCGAGCGAACGACCGCGGGCGCTCGGGCGCTCGGGGGCGAAGGGAAACGCACGCGGTACATTCTGCAGTGGCGTCGCAGCCCGAGCGACGGGCGTCGCTCGGTGGAGGAAGGCGAGGTTCCTCTCCACAAGGGCCGAAAAAGAGTGCGGAAAGTGCGGTAAAGAGCGAGGCAATCATTCGAGGTCTCCTTCGCCCAGGCAGACGCACCCCCAGCGCCTCGATTACAGCGCCCGACGCGAATCCTCGGCGCCTCCTCGTGGACGCGGACCCGCGCTACCGACGCGCCGTCGGGCGCGGGAGACTCGCGTGAGCGGACAGCGTCGCATCGAGCCACGCGTTCACGCGGACGACACGTTCGTTCTTCCGCACGTCGCCATGGGTGACAGCCCACATCTCGCGCGTCGGCCCAACGAGGCGGGGTAGGAGCTTCCGAAGCGCCGGCTCGGCGGCGTCGACGAACGTCGGCAAGAGCGCGATTCCGTGGCCCTCGACGCACGCGACCACCTGCGCCGAAGTGGTGTTCGCGCGCACGACCCAGCGCGGCAACGGGACGAGCTTCGTCAGCCACCGCACCTGCGGCACGTGATCGAGCGCGGCCTCGAAGCCGATGAAGTCGTGGCGGACGAGATC
>Ga0164241_10005438_pt1 | contig 11942 bp, 9 predicted proteins | sample OricomyardsoilBY_FD_108780 | JGI IMG/M metagenome (GOLD analysis project Ga0164241, IMG submission 108780) | Backyard soil microbial communities from Emeryville, California, USA - Original compost - Back yard soil (BY) | ecosystem: Environmental > Terrestrial > Soil > Unclassified | place: USA... | reverse complement strand
TCGGTAGTCAGGCCTATAGCGGGCTTCAATGTATCGACCGTGATCGCGGCCGCATCATTTGTTGAGCGCGTCAGTTGCAGGATGGCGAGCGTCATCAACTGCAGAGGTCCATCGTGGATATCGGACCCCACGCGAGCCAACAATTGTTCATTGGCCTCGATCGCATCGACGCGCAGTTGCTCAGACGCGCGATGCAGCCCCCGCACTTCGTCGGACAGGTGCCGCGATTGTTCGAGGTTGGCCGAAAGCCGCCGCGCCTGCCGCGTGATCGTCCGATCGGCTGCGGACACGAATGCGATCAAGAGCCCGACCACTGCACAACCAATGATGAGGACCGAACTCCAGACCGCCGTTTGCGTTTGCGCAAGAATGTCCAGAAGCGAGCGAGCGCTGTAGTAAAGCGCCGCCACTCCAAAGATGCGGTCGGTGCCGCTCTCATGCAGCGGAGTATACAATCGCAACAGAGTTATGGGGTGCGTGCCGAAGGGGCCGACGGGGAGAATGGGCAACTGGACCACATCGCTGGTGATCTGCCCGGCGAGCGCCTGCGTGAAGCGCTGATCCTGGTCGGCATCGACCACGCCATCGGTTGCCTCGAAGAACATCTCCCCGTTGGGCCGGAAGATACGCAGCTGAATGAGACGCGTCGTCTCGGCGTCGCTTCCGATTTCAAACAACGTGTTCAACCGTGCACGAGATTCGTCGGTCAGGGCCTCATTGCCAAATACCGGCCCGATGGAGTTGGCGACGAGAGAGTCAAATCCGGCAGCCGCGGTCCTGGCCACGCCGTCGGTCACCCCGAAACGGACTGCATCCGAGATAATGGTTCCAAGGAGCAAAGTAGCAGCGGCGATGATAGCGAAGGCGAACAGCAGGAATCGTTGCGTAAGGCCGAGGCCACGCACCCACCGCCGGCCGGCCAGCCGCAAGGTTCTCGACCACCTCATGCGGTGGGGATGAGACTGCGCACCGGGGGTCTCGGCGGCTGGCTGCATTACCGTCTTCATCACGTGCTAGCGAACGATGGCATGTCCGAGACAATACAGCCGCTACTCGAGCAAAGCGCTAGTCTCGAGGCGCTTTGCGGCACTAAGTCTTTCTAGCCGGTGTCCATTCGGTGTGGCAAATGCCCGCCCCTATTATGCCGGCCAAGCGTAACAAAACTGGAGGCCACCAAATCGCAATTCTGCACCGGTGGACGCTTCTGGCCCTAAGCGGACGCTTCGCCGATAGCCTGTACTCAGTCCCTAATGGAACCTCGTGCGACGACAGGCATCGAGACCAGTGTCTCGCTCTCTGCCTGTTCCGACAGCAGCAGGCTCACAGCTTGGCGCCCCATCTCGTCATGCGGCAAGGCAATAGTGGTGAGGCCGGGGCGCAGATAGGCGGCGATCTCGTCATTGTCAAACGAGACGACCGACACATCGTTCGGCACCGAAAGCCCGACTTCCGCTAGCGCTTGATAGGCGCCGAAGGCGAGCCGGTCGTTGAGGCACAGCAGCGCGATGGGCTTAGTGCTCTGGCGGAGCAGTCGCGCCACGATCTCGTACCCGTGGCGCGGCTCCCATTCCCAACAGCTTTCTTCGGCGATGAAGGTCAAACCGTGGGCGGCCATCTCGTGGCGGATACCCGCGAGACGTCCCGCGACGGTTTCGGACCGGAACAGGCCGCGCTCCACCATCTCGTTGTGGCCGATGAGTGCGATGCCGTCGCGAAAGCCAGCCGCATGGAGGAGATTGACTGCCGAGCGGCCGCCTTCGAACTCGTCAGGCAAAACCGATGCCTTGAAACGGCTGCTTGTACCGTTGAGCATGACGACCGACGTATTGGCGGGGATATCTGGCACGAACACTTCGCGCGCTCGCATTGCGGCGAAGATAATGCCGTCGACCTGCCTGTCGAGGGCCGCTTCGATCGCCTGGACTTCGCGGGCCGGCTCGCCGCCTGTCTCGAGCACCAGCATCACATGGTTGGCCCTTTCGGCAGCCTCAAGAGCGCCGCGGATTAGGCCGCTGGCGTAGCGCGTCGTCGCGACGTAGTCCGAAATGAAGGCGATCGACCGGGTCTTGTCAGTGCGCAGGGCACGGGCCGCGACGTTGGGCCTGTAGCCCAGCTGCGACGCGGCCGCATGGACACGCTCATGAGCATCGGCCGACAAGCGCGTGTCGGGACGGCCGGTGAGGATCATCGAGGCCGCCGACGGCGACAATCCCGCCAGCCGCGCAACGTCTGTCAATGTCACGCGCTTCTTGGTCACCCTGCTCCGGCCGTCCAGTGCCTCGCCCAATACCCCGTCCTACCCGCCGCCTCGACGCTTGACAACGCGAGGCGCAACGGCTCCTTTGATAAATCCTTTTAGCAAGAGAGGCAACGTTGGCCTTTTCACTGCCCCACCACTGGGTCTGGGACTTTTGGACCGCCGATGACGGCGAGGGTTACCACCTGTTCTTCCTCCACGCGCCCAAGGCCCTGGGTGATCCCCACCTCAGGCATCGCAACGCACGGGTCGGTCATGCGACGTCGCGCGACCTCAAGAACTGGACCTATCACGGGCACGCCTTTCCGGCGGGTGAACCCGGATCGTTCGACGAGACGGCGACGTGGACCGGGAGCGTGCTGCGTGGACCCGACCGGCTCTGGCGGATGTACTACACGGGCTCGCGCTTTCTCTCGGAGGACAGCAACGCCAACATCGAGACCGTCGGCATGCTGACCTCGCCCGATCTCTTCACCTGGACCAAGCAGCCGGTCCCGATAACGCGTGCCGATCCGCGTTGGTACGAAACGCTCGGCACCTCCTCGTGGCCCGAAGAAGCGTGGCGCGACCCGTGGGTGTTCGCCGATCCGGACGGCAAGACGTGGCACATGCTGATCACAGCGCGCGCCAATTCCGGTGACGACATGCACCGCGGCGTTGTGGGACACGCGACATCCACCGACCTGGACCAGTGGCAGGTTCAGCCGCCCCTGAGTTCACCGGGCTACGATTTTGCGCATCTCGAAGTATTCCAGGTCGTTACGATCGGCAGCCAGACCTACCTCACCTTCTGCTGCGACACGCCGCGGCTTTCGGGAAAGCTTGAGGGGCAGATGGGCGGAACCTGGTGGGCGCGTGGGCAGGGATCTTCGGGCCCGTTCGATATCGGCGGGGCAAAGCTTCTCATGCCACAGGATCTTTATGCAGGCAGGCTCGTGCAGGATCGCGCAGGGAGCTGGTACCTGATGGCGTTCGACAATCGCGTCATCAATGGTGATTTTGTCGGGGCGATTGTCGATCCCATACCGCTGGTTGTCGATCAGGTTAGCGGCGACCTTTCACTGTTGCCGCGAAGAGCGGCGTGATGCAGATCGACGGAATAGTAGCACCAGGCTACGGGCCCCTGACCGAAGCCTTTGCGGCGGCCTTCGAGGGGCGCCCGCAGATGGGAGCGGCGCTTGGCATTCGTGTCGGCGGCGACGAGGTAGTGAACCTCTGGGGCGGTATCGCCGATGCACGCACCGGCGAGCAGTGGGCCGCCAGCACGGCCTCGGTGATCTTCTCGTGCACAAAAGGGCTGATGTCGATCCTGCTTGCGCGACTGGTCGAGGAGGAGCGTCTCGACTACGATGCGCCTGTTGTCGCCTACTGGCCGGAGTTCGCCGCAGCGGGCAAGGACCGCATCACGGTCCGGCAGGCGATCTCGCATCAGGCAGGCCTCTCGGCGCCCCGGCGCGACTGGGCGCTCTCGACGCTGCTTGACTGGAACGCCGCTACACAGTTACTGGCCGAGCAGGCGCCGCTGTGGGAGCCTGGAACTGGTTACGCGTACCATGCGCTGACGCATGGCTGGCTCACGGGCGAACTCGTTCGCCGCATCACCGGCATGAGTCCGGGCGCGTACTTTGCCGAACTCGCCGCGAGGCCGCTTGGCGCCGATGCGTGGATCGGGCTGCCGGACGCGGCCGGGAAGGTTGCTCACCTGACCGTGGCCCCGGCTCTCGACGACCTGTGGTCCGAGATGGCTGCGCAGGATGCGAACGGACGACCGAATTGGCCGTATCGTGCTATGACGCTGGGCGCTGCATTGCCGCCGTCGCTGGTTACCCCCGGTGGCGGGTTCAACGACCCGCGGGTCCGTCGTGCCGAGATCCCCGGCGCCGGCGGTATCGCAACCGCTTCGGCGCTGGCTGCTATCTGGTCGGCAACGGTGTGCGAGACGGAAGGCGTACGGCTGCTGGATCCTCGAACCATTGAGCGCGCCACGCAGACGGTGACAGAAGGGCCGCCGGTATTCGACCCGACACCGCCATTCTCGCGCTGGGGAATGGGCTTTCAGCTCGACTCTGAAGCCCGTCGCTACCTGACCGGCGTGAGCTTTGGGCACGATGGGGCGGGTGGGCAGGTAGGCTTCGCCGATCCGCAGCAGGGAGTCGGATTCGCGTTTGTTACCAACTGGATGGAGGGCCCTGGCGACCTTCGCTCGACTGCGATCATCGATGCGTTGCGAACCGTTCTAGCTGATTGCAAGCGGTCCGCTTGACTCGGTTTTGCATCCGTGTGCTAAATCCTTTCAGCAGGTAGCCGGCAAACCGGCTCGTGCACGAGGAAACAGGAGGAGGATCTCGTGAGAATGACGTCGATTAAGGCGATGGGTGTCGTCGCCGCCCTTTCGGCCACCGCGCTCGGCACCGGCGCCTACGCCGCGGCGAGCTGCGGCACCGACCCGGTCGTACTCAACAGCTATTTCGAGACCGGCTTCCCGCTCCCCACTCGCCTGTCGGAGGAATTCACCAAGCAGTTCCCCAATGTCACGTTCGACATCAAGGAAGACCAGTTCGCCAATCTCATGGAGAACAGCCCACGCGTGCTTGCGGGTGATAACGCGCCCGACCTGATCCGACTTCCCAGCATCAGCGACCTCGTCACCGACGGGCTGCTCAAGAACCTCGACGGATACTTCACCGAGTTCGGCTGGGACAAGTTCCCCGCTTCACAGCTCGTCCAACTGCGCATCAACGAGTCCGGCCGCCCGCGCGGCGAAGGTCCGCTCTTTGCGATGGGCCTCAACTACAGCCTCACCGGCGTCTTCTACAATAAGACCCTCGCCGCGCAGATCGGCATGACGGAGCCGCCCAAGACGCTTGCCGAGTTCGACGCCCTGCTCGAGAAGGCCAAGGCCGCCGGCATTCAGCCGATCCAGGAATGGAACGCACCCACTGCCGGTTTCGCCTTCCCGCTGCAGAACCTGATGGGCGCCTATGGCGATCCAGCGCCGATCAACGACTGGATCTTCCAGAAGCCCGGCGCCACCATCGACACGCCGTCCAACCTACGGGCCACCGAGCACCTCGAAAAGTGGATCAAGGCTGGCTACTTCCCCGCCGACGCCAATTCGATCGACTATGGCGCCAACATGGGCAAGTTCATCGGCGGCACGGGCTTGTTCCTGTTCAACGGCGACTGGGAGTCGGGCAACCTCGACAAGCAGATGGCCGGCAATGCCGGCTTCTTCCTGATGCCGCCCGCCGTTGCAGGCGCCAAGCACGCGGCGATGTCGGCGCCGCTCACCTATGGCATCGGCGCCAAGGCCAAGAACGCCGACTGCGCCGCGTTCTTCCTCAACTGGGTTGCGACCAACGCGGAAGCGCGCAAGATCAACGTGGATGTCGGCGGCTCCAACCCTGGCGGTCCGCCCGACCTGCCGATCCCGGCCGTGGCTCCGGGATCGGTCACCGAAGCAACCCTCGCCGCCGGCAACGTACTTGCGGGGGATAACGGTGCGATGGACTTCATTGCCAACGCCACCGGTGCGATCTTCGCCGAAGGCTGGACGCCGCAGTTGCAGCTCATGATGGGTGGCCGCACGGATGCGGCGAGCGCCCTTACGGCCGTGCAGGCGGAGTATGAGAAGCAGCTCTCGCGTTAACTCGCTTCACTGCGTGGACTGATGACTGATACTTCGTCGATCTCTCGACGGAAAGGCCCGCGACCCCCGTCCTCCCACTGGGGTCGCGGTGCTTTTGTAGCATGGCTGTTCATTGCTCCTGCGCTGCTGTTCTACAGCGCGTTCGTCCTAGTCCCGATCGGAACGACCCTCTACTACTCACTGCTGCGGTGGAACGGCATCGGTGTAGCGCAGTTTCGCGGCTTCCAGAACTACCTTGCGGTTCTCACCGAACCCGATCTGCTATCGACCATCGGCAACGCCTTCCAGTTGGTCCTCTATTTCTCCCTGTTACCGGTCGGCATCGGCTTGGGCGTGGCGCAGGTGATCCGCAGGCACCTGGGCGGCCCGTTCGGTACCACAGCGCGCGCGATCCTGTTTATTCCGCAAGTCGTCCCGCTCGTCGCTGCCGGCATCGCCTGGAGCTGGATGCTCGCCTCGAACGGCGTGATCAGTCAGTTGCTGAGCCTACTCGGCCTCGGCGGATGGTCCCGCGGCTGGCTCGGCGAGTTTGACTTTGCGCTGCCCGCGGTCGGGATTATCGGCGCATGGGTGCTGCTCGGCCTCTGCACTATGCTGCTGGTCACCGGCATCGCGAAGATCGACCCTACCCTATATGAGGCCGCCAAACTTGACGGCGCCTCGGGCTGGGACGAGTTCATCTACGTCACGGTCCCCGGACTGCGCCAGGAGATCGGGGTCTGCATCACCGTTACAGTGATCGCTGCGCTCGCGAGTTTCGACATCGTCTATATCGCTACCGGGGGCGGCCCTGGAGGCGTCACCAACGTGCCCGGCCTCGAAATCTATCGTCTGGCCTTTGCTCATCGACAGGTGGGACTCGCATCGGCATTGGCAATCGTCCTGATGATCCTCGTGATCGCCTGCATTCTGCCCATCCAGTGGATCATGCGGGAGCGCGGTAGATGAGCGCCGAAGCCACCGCAAGGCCGGCGCTGTCGGTAGGGGCATTCGCCGCCCGCGCGATACTGGTCCTGCTGATGTTCCTGACGCTCTTGCCGTTCATCACGATGTTCTCCGCGGCGCTTGCGCCCTCCGGCACGTACCCGCCGGGGCTCCAGTGGCCGGCCGATCCGCAATGGGGCAACTTCGTAGACGCGTTTATTTCGGCCAAGCTCGACCGCCTGCTGATCTCGAGCGTCACGATCGTCGTCTGCGTGGTCCCGGTATCCGTGCTGATCGGGACCATGGCGGGCTTTGGCCTCGCCAAGCTCGCGCTGCGCGGCAGCCAGTTCGTCTATCTGCTGTTCGTGGTAGGGCTGACCCTGCCGCTCGAGGTGGTGATCATCCCGCTCTACTACGAGATTCAGTGGCTGGGGCTGCTGAACACCAAATTCGCGATCATCCTGCCGCTAATCGGCCTCTTCATGCCGTTCTCGATCTACTGGATGCGCGCGCATTTCGTGAACGTACCTGCCGAAATGAGCGAAGCAGCACAGATCGATGGCGCGAGCGCCTGGCAGCAGTTTTGGCTTGTGCAGGTGCCGCTGGCGCGCCCACCGATCCTGTCGCTAGCGATTCTCCAATTCCTTTGGACCTGGAACTCCTTCCTGTTGCCGCTGGTGCTGGTGGAAGTGCCGCTTGAGCGCACCATGGCTGGCGCCCTCGGCGCGTTCCAGGGTCAGTGGGGCACCAATATTCCGCTGCTCTGCGCCGGCTCCTTAATCATTCTCGCGCCCTCAGTGATCTTGTTTATCATCTTCCAGAGGCAGTTCGTCGCCGCGCTGCTCCAAGGCGCAGTGAAAGGCTAAGGCGAGCGACCGCTATTGGTGCGAAGAGGCCGCTTGCAATAACCCGCGCTGCTATTCGGGGGTTAGCAGCATGTTGTGGCATCATAGCTGTGGCAGGAACTGGCGGAGAGGGAGACAGGACACTAGTGGCTGTTGCTGCCCCTCTCTGGAAACGGTCCTCGGACGACAGACACGGGGACAGACGATTGCCTTCAAGCGCTCGCGTCCCTAGCTACTAACCGGCCGTTTCTCCCACGCTCAACACCACGTTCCCACGCTTCCGGCCCGTGTCGACGTAGGCATGGGCTTCGGCGGCATTTGCGAGAGGATAGAGTCGGTCAATTACTGGTTTGAACTCCCCAGTCGCGGCCAGGTTCGCCAGAAAGTCTAGATCCTCAACTCGTGTCGTTACGATGCCCGCGATGAAGCGCTTGCCTGCAAAGCTGGCCGGTTTCACCATGCTCTGGGCGAGAGAGGCCACGACGACCAGAAGGCGTCCACCTCGGGCCAGCGCCCTCTCTGCGCGGGCGAAGGGCACAGTGGCAGTAGTGTCGAGGATGATGTCCCAAGTGTCGCCACCGGTGGCGAAATCCGCCGTCGTGTAGTCAACAACGTTGGCGGCGCCGAGGGAGCGGACGAGCTCGCAATTGCCTGCGCTACATACGCCCGTGACGGTGGCACCAAGATGACGGGCAAGTTGGACGGCCGCGGACCCGACGGCGCCCGAAGCGCCCACAACCAGCACCCGGTCCCCCCGCTTAACGCCGCCCTTGTCGCGCAAGAAACCGAGCGCAGTGATACCGCCAAAGCTCAGCGACGTTGCCTCAGCATGAGTAAGGCTCGCGGGTTTCCTGGCGATTGGCCCGTCTTCGGCCAAGGTGCGGTACTCGGCGTGGCAGCCAAAGGCCTCCCCAGGAAACGCGAAGACCTCGTCGCCGACCTTAAACCTTGTCACGGACTGGCCGGTGGCCTCGATGGTGCCCGATAGCTCGGTGCCGAGGATAGGCTGGCGAGGACCGAGGAGACCGAAGACAGGGCGGCCGAGCAGATTGAAGCCCGCAGGCATCTGGAGGCTGCGGGCACGCCAGTCGCCGGTGCTGACGGTAGTGGCATGAATGCGGATCAAAACTTCGTTCTGCCCAGGTATGGGTTTTGGCACGTCAGTCAAGACCACAACATCGGGCGGGCCGTAGCGGTGATAAACGGCGGCTTGCATTTTCTTCTCTTGAGCTGGAGGGGCGGGACGCCCGGTTAAAGTGCCGGGCGACGTAGGTGGGGCGAATTACTCTGCCTTACCGTAGGCCTGCGCGCTGAAGCCCTTGATGAAGAGCCAGATTGGCAGGGTTACTTCGAACAAGGCGCCAGGGATCAGCAGCATGTTGCTGACGGGGTAACCGAAGAGTTCGGCGATCGTGCCTCCCATGTGGATGATGTAGCCGAGCACGGCGTACCCCGCGAAGGCGCGAGGGATAAGACCGACCCGCAGGCCAAAGATCCAAAGCGACAAACTGCCGAAGGCGAGCGCCATCTGCGAGAGCGCGTAGGCGTTGTCATTGAACTTGAGGAGCAGCGAGCCAAGGCCGGTGGCCCAACTCGCCTCGGCTCCACTCACATACTGACCCAACGGGACGAGCAGCAGGAGGCTAAGGGCGCCCACGAAGAACATGGTGACGGAGATGATCTGGGCTGCAAGGTAGGTCAGCGCGGTCGAACGGCCGCGTTCACCGACGATGGGAAAGAAGACGACGGCGCGCCATACGTCGGTCACTATGGTCAGGAGCATCAGCAGCGCTCCGACCACGAGCGTGGTCTGGTTCAGGGCTATGTTGGCGAGGAAATTCGGAGCGCTGACGACCGAGGTCACGAGGCCGAAGCCGGTGCCATAGGCGAGGAAGCCGGCGAGGAACAGGCCGCCGATCAAGCGCGAATGAAACATGCGCTTTCCAGGATCGGTGTCGGCTGCGGGACGCCGCACAGGTGTGGTCGATGCGCGGAGGTCGGCGGTGAGTGTTGCGGTGGTCATTGTCAGTCCTTTCGAGCCAAAGCTCATCCGTGTCCCGCCGCGACCATCGCGGGGAGCTTCAATCGGTAGGGCAAGTGGCCCTCAGGGTTGAGCTGGGGTCGCTCGCCGCCTCGGTTAGAAGGCAGGGCCCGGTACGTCTCTTCGCGTCCGGCATGACGAGCTTCTACGCCCGAGGCGCGCGTAGTTACATTGACCAGATCGGTCAGTTTGATATGCGTAAATGCATGGATTGGCGCTCGTCGAAGTTCGACTGGAACCGGGCGCGAGCCTTTCTGGTCACCGCTGAAGAAGGATCGCTATCGGCCGCAGCTCGCGCACTTGGTGTGGCGCAGCCTACCCTTGGTCGCCAAGTCGACGCGCTTGAGGAAGAGTTGGGTGTAATATTGTTCGAGCGCGTGGGGCGGGGCTTTACGCTTACTCCGAACGGCCAGGAACTCCTTGAACATGTGCGAGCGATGGGCGAGGCGGCTGGCCGCTTTTCGCTGACGTCAATGGGCCAGACGCAGGCGATCGAGGGCACGGTAAAGATTGCGGCCAGCGAGGCGCACGCAATGATCCTGTTGCCCCCGATCCTCGCCAAGCTCAGAACCATCGAGCCCGGGATTAGCATCGAGATCATCGCCTCGAGCGCAACGAGCGACCTCAGACGGCGCGAGGCCGATGTTGCGATCCGAAACTACCGGCCGGAGGAGCCAGATCTCATCGCCAAGAAGATCCGGGACATTCCAGCACGTCTCTATGCAACGCCGAGCTACGTCGAGCACATCGGCAATCCGAAGTTGCCATATGATCTGCGGCACGCTGACTTCATCAACATCGACCACACCGGCGTGTTCCTCAAGGGCATGAACGGGCTCGGCATGGATCTCACTGAGCGCAATTTCCGGATCACGACGGAGAACTATCTGGTCATGTGGGGAATGGTGAAGGGCGGACTCGGAATCGGTGTTCAGGACTCCCTCATTGGCGATGCCGAACCTTTGGTCCGCCGTGTACTCCCTGATCTGGAGCCCCTGATCTTTTCGATGTGGTTGGTGACGCATCGGGAGGTCAACACCAGTCGGCGAGTGCGTGTGGTGTACGACCTGCTCGCCTCGGAGCTGACCGCGTCCTAGCCCGCTCGAACAGGCCCGACGGATCGGCTCGCCTCGACCAACAAACGCTTCATACCTGGGCTCTGCTGGCTTGGCCCTACAATTTACAATCATGCAGTTTGGGCGTCGGTCGGGTCATGGTCTGGGAAGGCGGAAGCCTGTGGCTCGGGCGCATCCCCGGTGGGAACGCTCCATCTCCACCATGCTGCTCAGATTTCCTTGCCGCTAGAAGGCACGGTGCGGTCGGCTGTCGCAAAGCGCCGAATGGGCGGACTATGCCGGAGCGGTCAGCCACGCGATCGCCTTTCCCTCGTGCTCGGAACGAGCGATCCAATCTGCGACGAGCGTCTTTGCGAAGCCAGCCGGCGCCGAGATGAGCGTGAGTGTGGTATCCCACGCGCGGTCCAAAAGTCACGCAGGCGCGGGCGTTCCAGCCCACGCTTGCGCGGCAGCGGTGGCTGCAGTTCCGTCGTGATCAGGGGAACGGCCATAAGGGCCATATCGCTTGTCCCGTCCGCATTTCCGAATCAACCTGAGACGAAATGAGAAGAGAAGTCATACCCTTCCCCATCAGCTGGCCGCCGACAGAGTTGCGACGTCGATTACATATCGGACGACTCGGAAAACCGGCTACTCCCCAGCGGCGCTTGCGCTACAGAATGAGCCTGACGCCGAGCGCTACGAGCCAGAGAGACCAGGCGACGTAGGCGATCGGAACAATGGTCCCTGCTATGGACCATCCGTTCCTCGCATTGCGACCGACGAATTCGAGGCTGCCGATAAGGAGAGCAGCACCGATCGGAAGGCCGATCCACCCAAGCCACGGCCATAACCCCGGTGCGGAGAGCACAGACGCGGAGACCGGGATCGTCCAAAGACCGGTAAGTAGGTAACCGAGATGTTCTCCGACACCGACTCCGAGCAGCCGATGGAGTGTCGCGAAGATGACTTCGACTGTCTCGCGCGTGGCCGGGGCGTTGACTCCTTCGGCATTGACGTATCGATGGGCCAATTCCGGAACGGCGAACGGCCAACGTACCAATCCGAGGACTTGCACAAGGGCGGCGGCTGAGCCGATCACAACGGCCGATGTGGCGAGGGCTGGGGGCGCCGGTATGACCGCCCCCAACAACGCTACCAGCGGGAGCAT
>Ga0164241_10005437_pt1 | contig 11943 bp, 8 predicted proteins | sample OricomyardsoilBY_FD_108780 | JGI IMG/M metagenome (GOLD analysis project Ga0164241, IMG submission 108780) | Backyard soil microbial communities from Emeryville, California, USA - Original compost - Back yard soil (BY) | ecosystem: Environmental > Terrestrial > Soil > Unclassified | place: USA... | reverse complement strand
GTCGACGAGCTCCGCGCCGCGATCCGTCGCGCCACGCTGGCCCTCAAGATGACGCCCGTGATGTGCGGTTCGGCCATCAAGAACAAGGGCGTTCAGCTCCTGCTCGACGGCGTCGTCGCGTACCTGCCGAACCCGACCGAGGTCGTGAACGAAGGCCACGATCAGGACAACGGCGAAGCCAAGATCGTGATCGAGTCGGACGCGAGCAAGCCGTTCGTCGGTCTCGCGTTCAAGCTGCAGCAGGACAAGTACGGGCAGCTCACCTACTTCCGCATCTACCAGGGCTCCGTCACGAGCGGCGACACCATCTTCAACATCTCGAACGAGCGCCGCAAGGTGCGCGTGCCCCGCATGTTCCGCATGCACTCCGACGATCGCGAAGAGCTGCAGACGGCCGAGGCGGGCGACATCGTCGCGTTTTACGGCGTGGAAGCCAGCTCCGGCGAAACGTTCACCGACGGTAAGGTGAACGTCACGCTCACCTCCATGCACGTGCCCGCGGCCGTGATTTCACTGGCCGTGGCCCCGAAGGATCGCGCGGCGGAGGCGAACTTCTCGAAGGCGCTGAACCGCTTCACGAAGGAAGACCCGACCTTCCGCGTCCACCAGGACGAAGAGTCGCAGCAGACGATCATCAGCGGCATGGGCGAGCTCCACCTCGACATCTACATGGAGCGCATGCGCCGCGAGTACAACTGCGACGTCATCGCGGGCAAGCCGCAGGTCGCCTACCGCGAGACGGTCACGCAGCGCGCCGAGATCGCCTACACGCACAAGAAGCAGACGGGCGGCTCCGGCCAGTACGGTAAAGTCGGCGGCTTCATCGAGCCGCTGCCGGCGGACGCCGTCGAGACCTACGAGTTCGTCGACGAGATCGTGGGCGGCGTGATTCCGAAGGAATTCATCAGCGCCTGCGACAAGGGCTTCAAGGAAGCCGTCAAGAAGGGCTCGCTCATCGGCTTCCCGATCGTCGGTATCCGCGTCACGCTGAACGACGGCGCTTCGCACGCGGTGGACTCGTCCGAAATGGCGTTCAAGACCGCCGCGCTGATGGGCTTCCGCGAGGCCTATCCGAAGGCCAAACCCACCATCTTGGAGCCCATCATGAAGGTGGAGGTCGAAGCCCCGGTCGAATTCCAGGGTTCCGTCGTCGGTCAGGTGAACCAGCGCCGCGGCGTCATCCTCGAGACGAAGAGCGACGACGTCGTCACCATCACGGCGCAGGTGCCGCTCAACACCATGTTCGGCTACTCGACGGACCTTCGCTCAGCGACGCAGGGCAAGGGCAACTACACGATGGAGTTTGCCCACTACGCCGCCGTGCCGAAGCAAGAGCAAGAGACGATGATCAAGGAATACCGCGAGAAGCAGGCGAAGGAAGCCGCCGCTCGCAAGTGAGGAGCGCGCAAGAGGGCGGCGTGGTCCGTCGCACAACCCGTACTCGCCATGCCGCCCAGTCGCGAGCGAATCCTTGAATGCCTCGCGGTGCTCGAGAACCTCCTCGAGCACCGCGACGCGCTGAACGACCTCGACGAGCCCACGAAGAAGCGGCTGCTCGAGGTCGCCGGTCGCGTCTCCCAGCCGGATCGCGCCGAGAGCCGCGTCCTTTCACGCGCGCTTCGAAAGAAGAAGAAGGCGAAGGTCCGCGCCGCCGACGAGGCGCTGCTCAGTCGCGCGGGGATCCGCAAAAAACGCCTGGAACCGGTGTTCATCACGCCCGAGGCGCGCGCGCGGCTCGAGTCCGGCGGCGGCACGTACGCCCCGCCCGCGCTGACGGACGGCACGGCGCCGAACGGCTCGCCCGCAGCGAACGGCTCCGTGGCGCCGAACGGCTCGTCCGCAGCGAACGGTTCCACGGCGCCGCACGGCTCGTCCGCCAGCGACGAAACCTTGAAAGATGCGCGCGTTTGCTACGTCTGCAAGAAGCCGCGCGACCGCGTCCACCACTTCTACGATCAGCTCTGCGACGCTTGCGGCGACTTCAACTACGACAAGCGCACACAAACGGCGGATCTCCGCGGCCGCACGGCGCTCATCACGGGCGCGCGCGTGAAGATCGGCTACCAGGCGGGCATCCTGCTGCTCCGCGCCGGTGCGCGCCTGATCGTGACGACCCGCTTCCCTCGCGACGCGGCCCGACGCTACGCGGCCGAGAGCGACTACGACGACTGGAAAGCACGTCTCTGCATCTACGGCCTCGATCTGCGTCACACGCCGAGCGTCGAAGCCTTCGCGCGCCACCTCGGCGAACGCGAGCCGCGGCTCGATTTCGTCCTTCACAACGCCTGCCAGACCGTGCGCCGTCCGAGCGGCTTTTACGCCCATTTGATGCAAAACGAGCTCGGGCCGCTCGCTCTCGTGCCGGAGGCGGCGCGGCCGCTGCTCGCCGAGCACGAGGCGCTCTCGGCCTCGCGCCGGCGTCTCGGCCATGCGCCCGCGAACGGCCACGACGCGGAGCCTGCTCCCGTCGGCCTGCATGCCTCGGCGGCGCTTTCGCAGCTGGCGCTCGCGCCCGAGGATCGCGAAACGAGCACCGCCATCTTCCCCGAGGGCGAGCTCGACCAGGATCAGCAGCAGATCGATCGGCGCGGCATCAACACCTGGCGGCTCGCGCTGCACGAGGTCGGCACGGTGGAGCTGCTCGAGGTTCAGCTCGTCAACGCGATCGCGCCGTTCGTGCTCAATGCGCGCCTGAAGTCGCTCTTGCTGCGCGAGCCGAGCTTCGACAAACACATCGTGAACGTGTCCGCGATGGAGGGCCAGTTCTACCGGCGCTTCAAGACGGACAAGCACCCGCACACGAACATGGCGAAAGCGGCGCTCAACATGCTCACGCGCACCTCCGCGCCCGACTACGCCAAAGACGGCATCTTCATGAACAGCGTCGACACCGGCTGGGTCACCGACGAAGATCCGGCGCACATCGCGGCGCGCAAGACCGCCGAAAATGGCTTTCACCCCCCGCTCGACATCGTCGACGGCGCGGCCCGCATCGTCGACCCCATCTTCGACGGCTTCAACACGGGCAACCACGTCTGGGGCCAATTTTTGAAGGACTACCGTCCGACGGCTTGGTGACCCAGCCCGCGCACCTCACGAGGCTTTGCCGACGATGGGGTACACGACCAACACGACGTACTCGCCCAGGCTTGTTGGCCCCTTGCGGTGCGCGCCTACGACACCGCACTCGAGGTCGCGAGCCGCCCGCAAGGCTTCCGGCAGGTCCTGGAGCGCGATGGTCGAGCGCAGCTTGAACCACGAACCGCTGAACAGCCGTTTGGATTGGGCGTTGATCGCCGCCAAAGCGCTGCTCAGTGCTTCGGCAGGCGTCAGCTCACCGGAAGAGACGCGCTTCGCGGCCTGGACGAGCGCGGCCGGCGGCTCGACGCGCTTCGTCGCGAGACCGCGCGCGAAGCGTATTCGTTCCATGCCTGCATAGGCGTTTTGCGCGGCAGCCGCGTCGTCGCTCTCACGGAAGAAGGAGTAGGCGGCAAATGCGCCGCCGAAGCCCAGCGCGGGCTCGTGGTGCGTGACGAGCGCGATGGACTCCGCTCTCGAATCGAGCAAGAACCCGCGTGACGTCGGCAGCATGAGCTCGAACGCGAGCCAATCTGCGGCGTTTCCCGCGCGGGCGATGTGCTGTTGGACGCCGGAACCGCGAATGGGCGCCGCTACTGCCCGTCCCACGTGCAGCTCTTCGAGGAAGCGCGCCTGCGTGGGACCGTCGACTTTGCCGTCCGTCTTGAACATCGCCGAATAGAGGGACTGCGCGAGGCGCGTCTGCTCGGCCTCGCGACGGAGCGGGTCGAGCCCCGCCTTGCGTCGCAGCACGTTGATGCCGTCCACGAGGGCAGTCGCGTCGTCGTCGCGCCGAGGGAGGCGCACGTTCGGTCGCTGATAGGTGCCGGGCGCACCGGGCCGTCGTGCCAAGACCGTCGCGAACGGCCCGAACGAGGCCCCCTCCGAGCTCAGCAGCTCGATCCAGGCTTCCTCGTCGCCCTGCGCCATCTGGCACGAGCAGTCGAACTCGGGGAGCTCGTCGTCTTCCTCGCAGCTGCAGCCGCTACCGCCGGTCAGGCCGTGGCCGATCGCGGCGCCGACGCGGTCGGTTTCGAACCGCACGCGACCCTGCACGCGCACGACGCCATCCGCATCTGGCCCGCTGCGGAACACGTCGACGACGGGCTTGCTCGCGGTGACCACGAGGACGCGCCGCCCGCCGCGCGTGTGGCTGCCGACGCCGAAGTGAGTCCCTTCACCGCCGGACGCGAGGAACGGCGCCCAGCGACCGATCGCCGCCGTGACGGGGTGGGGGTCGCGTTCGTCGAACTCGAGCCAATCGACCAGCGCGGGAACGTCGGGCTCACCGCACGACGCCGAAATCCACCGCGTCAGGATTTCGTCAGGTATCGCGCGATAGCGGCTGAAGAACGTGGCCACTTCGCGCGCGACGCACGCCTCGGCCTCACTCGCGAGCGGCCACCCCGACGCGCCCGCCAAGCGCACGGCGATGCCTTGCTCGAGCTCGGACGGCGCACGAAAGGCGTCGAGCAGATCCCAGCGTTCGACTCGCGTTGCAATGAGCTCCTCGGCATCGAGGGTCGGCGGTGCCGCGTGCCGCGCGTGGGGGTTTTGAACCGGGTTGCAGGCCACGAGTGCGACCAGCATCGCCCCGCACAGCGCACGGCCTGAAGTCATGACGAAGCGCAGAATAGCCGCGTTCGGCTCGCTCGGGGTGCCGGCCTGCGTTCGAGCCGTGGTAAATATTCGCCTCATGAGCGCACCCGACTTCGACCCCGAGTACGTGTTTTCACACCACCACGCGAACCCCGAGCAGCTGAAGGCGTACGCCGAGCTCCACGAGTCGGCGAAGCAATTCGCGAAGGTGATCCTCGCGCGCGTGCCCGAAGGGGCGGATCGTACCACCGCGCTCCGCCTGCTGCGCGAGTCGGCGATGATGGCGTGCGCCGGTGTCTCGCTCGAAGGGCGTCTCAAGTAGTCATGGCGCTCGAAGAAGACTTCGCGTCGGCGCAGACGCGCGTGAAGGCGCTCTCCCGCACGCCCGATACGAGCGAGCTCCTCGAGCTCTATGCGCTCTACAAGCAAGGCTCGTCGGGAGACGTCCAGGGCAGCCGCCCGGGCATGCTCGACTTCAAGGGCCGCGCCAAATACGACGCCTGGGCAGCGAAGAAAGGCATCGCCAAGGACGCGGCGCAGCGCTCCTACGTCGAGCTCGTCGGCAAGCTCGCCGCCAAGTACGGCTGAGGCTACCCTGGCGCTCATGCAGGCTCGATGGTGGTTTTGGGGCGCGCTCGGCGCCGTGGTGGTGGCGTGCGGCGGCGATGACGATCCGGGTCAGCCGGCTCACGGGCCCCGGGGCGGCAGCGCGGGCAAAGGCGGCGCCGCGGCGGGCATGAGCGGCGACGGTCCCGAGGGCGCGGCGTCGGGTCACGGCGGTGAAGCCGGCGACCGAGGAACGGGCGGCGCAGCGGGCCAGGCGGCTGCGAGCGGCCAAGGCGGCTCGCTCGGACACGGCGGTGAAGCGGGGTCGGCAGCGACGGAAGCGGGCGGCGCAGGCTCCGACGCCGGGGGCAGCGCCGGTTCGAGCGCCGGCAGCGCGGGCGCCGTCGAGCCGCCGAGTTACCCGGAACACCTCTCCGACACGGGGCTTTACGCGGACTTGGAGACCGAGACGCTGGCTGAAGGCGTGCGCGAGTACCATCCGGCGTTCGAGCTCTGGTCCGACGGTGCGACCAAGCGGCGCTGGGTGAAGCTACCGGCGGGCGCCGTCATCGACACGAGCGATCTCGATTTTTGGCAGTACCCGCTCGGCACTCAACTCTTCAAGGAGTTTTCGCTCGCGGGCACGCGGCTCGAAACACGCATGCTCCACAAACAGCCGGGCGGCTGGGCCATGGTCGCGTACCTGTGGAACGAGGATCAGACGGAAGCGCTCGCGGTCCCGAGCGGCGAGCGGAACGCGCAGGGCACCACGCACGACGTTCCGAGCAGCGCCGCGTGCGCGACCTGCCACGGCAAAATGCCCGATCGCGTGCTCGGCTTTAGCGCTCTTCAACTGTCGCACGACGAAGGGGGTGTCACGCTCGCGTCGCTCGGTGAGGAGGGCGCGCTGTCCGACCCTCCCGAGCACGACCTCACGCTGCCGGGCGACGCCACCGCGCGGGCTGCGCTCGGCTACTTGCACGCCAATTGCGGGCTTTGCCACAACGAGCATTCCTTCGTGAGCGCCGCGGTCGACGTGCAATTCTGGCTTACCGCCGCGAGCCTCTCGAGCGTCGAGCAAACGCCCACCTACCTCACCACCGTCGATCGCGAGCCCTTGCTCGGGTTGCCGGGCGCGGACGCGCTCGTCGCACCGGGTGAGCCGCAGGCCAGCGCGGTCGTCTTGCGCATGCAGCTCAGGGGCGACGAGGATCAGATGCCGCCGCTCGGCACCGATGAGCCGGACATGGCCGGCATCGACGCCGTTTCGGCGTGGATCGAGAAGCTGTGAGCGCGTTCGCTCACTCCGGGTCGATGCGGTAGACGCGGTTCTTGCCGACGCTCATTACGTAAACTTCGCCGCTCGCGTCGGTGCCGAACGACGAGATCTTGTCGATGCCGCTCGGATTCAGGTCGAGCGTGAGATCGCGCTCGTCCGCCGCTTCCGAGCCGTCGAAGCGGAAAGAGCGGAAGAGCCCGGAGCACAAGTCGGAGTAAAGGTAGGTTCCGCGCAGGCCCGGCAGCGCGCTGCCCCGGTAGACGACGCCGCCGATCACGGCGCAGCCGTCGTCGTGGGTGTAGGCGACGAGCGGCTCGATCTCCTCTCCGCTCACCTCGCAGCTCCCGCATTCGCGCGACGTGCCTTCGTAGGCCGGAAACCCGAAATCCCGCCCGTGATCGCCGGCGCGCACGACGTTGATTTCCTCGGCGGTCGTGTTGCCGACGTCACCGATGTAAAGATCGTCCGTGCACGGGTCGACGGCGATGCGCCACGGGTTGCGCAGTCCCGTCTCCACGATCTCGGGCGCCCACCCGTCCAGCAGCGGGTTCGTCTGTGGGATGGCGTAGCCGTCGGCCTCGGGAGTAGGCGCGATGCGCAGCACTTTGCCGAGCAGCTGCGACTCGTCGGTGCTCAAATCGCGCACGCCTCCGTTGCCGAGCGCGATGTACAGCAGGCCTTGTGAGTCGAAAGCCATGCTCCCCGCCTTGTGCTTGTGGCTCGGCTGCGGAATGCGAATGAGCTCCCGGCGGGCAGTCGGCAAGGCGCGATCGGGGTCGTCCGGATCGACGGCGTACTCTTCGACCAAGAGGTCGCCCGTGTCTTGGTCCGCTTCGCGCGCGGCGATGTGGTGCACGTAGAACAAGCCGTTTTGTGCGAAGTTCGGGTGGAAGGCGAGCCCGAGCAGGCCGAGCTCGGAGTAGTGCGCGTCCACGTCGAGCTTTAGAAACGGCGCGTCGAGCACGGCGCCGTCACGAACGACGACGATGCTGCCGTGGCGCGACACGACGAACACGCGCGGATCGCCCGGCGGCGCCACGAGCTGCACCGGCTCGTCCACGTCGACGAAGGTCTTGAGCTTGAGCTTCGGGAAATCCCCCGTGGGCTCGTCACAGGAAGGCGGCTTCGGCGGCTCGACCACGCCGCCGCTACCGCCGCTACCGCCGCTCTCCCCACTCGAGCCGGCGGTGGGGCCCTTGCCGCTCGTGCCGGAGCCGCCGCGACCCGCGTCGGGCCGCTCGCCACCGCCCCCGTCCGGTCCAGAGCCGGAGAGCCCCGCGCTGCCGCCGCTGTCCGTGCCGCCTTCCGCTCCTCCTGCGCCGCCGCTGGCGCCAGCGGTCGTACCGGCGAACGTTCCAGCGCTGCCTGGGTTGCCCGCCTTGCCGCCCGCGCCCGCCCCGCCCGGCGCCGTGTTTTCGCCGTCGCCGCAGCTCATGAATGCCGGCGCGCCGAGCGCGATCAGGAGCCCCGCCCGCAGGCAGCGGCCCGTCGACCCTGTCCTCACCGTTCCCATTTGCCCGTCATCGCTCGCCGCCGACGGGTCGTCAATGGAGTTCCTTTTTACTCGGCGGGGGCCACTTCGGGATGCGCGGCGTGCGGGTAGCGGCCGCGCTGATGGCTCAAATTCTTGATGATGCCGAGCGCCGCGAACACGCGGATCACGAGGTAGGAGGGATCCACCTCGAAGCGGCGCACCGCAAAGTTGGGGCTCATCGCGAACTCGTGGTGGTTGTTCTGAAAGAGCTCGCCGAGCGTCACGAAGTCGAAGGGCAGCGTGTTGCGCGAGACGTCGCGTGAGGCGAAATTGCGGTACCCGTAGCGGTGCCCGGCGTAGTTCACGATCGCGCCGTGGATGGGCCCCATGACGTAGTGCGCCGGGAGCAACAGCCACCACCAGAGGCTGGGCGCAAAAGCCCAGTAGACCCCGGTGTAGAAGGCGAGCCAGACGATACGCATCGGCCAGGATTGGCTGAGCTTGTCGAGCCACGGCCACTCGGGGCAGGCCGCCGCGAAGCGCGCCTCGGGCTCCACGCGGTGGTAGGCGAAGTCGTCGTAACGGTGCTTCGTCGCCCACATCATCTTGAAGATGTTGGGCTCGAACACGGGCGAGTGCGGATCGCGCTCGGTGTCGCTGTACGCGTGGTGCATACGATGCAAAATCGCGTAACCGCGCGGGTGCAGGTAGCTTGCTCCCTGCGAGAGGTACGTGAGGAAGTGAAACGTGCGTTCCCAGCCGCGTGAGAGCTCGAACTGCTTGTGAGCGCCGTAGCGGTGCAAGAAGAACGTCTGGCAGAAGACCGACGAGAACCAGTGTCCGAAGAAGAAAATGAGGATGACGGTCATGCAGGCACCCGTGGAGGCGGCGCCCCGACCCTAGCCCCGATTGGCCGTGCTGACCAAGCGGGGCCGATTTCCACTCTCGTGAGAGTGGAAAATCTAATCCACGCGCTCCACGTGGCCGTCCGCGTGCTTGGCAAAGCGGCCGTCGCCGCGCGCGTGCACCGGACCGTCGCTCGACCACGGCCAGCCTCCGAACTGCGTCCGGCGGTAGTCGCGCATGGCGGCGTCGATTTCTTCGCGCGTATTCATGACGAACGGGCCGTACTGCACGACCGGCTCGGCGATGGGGCGGCCCTGAAGTAGCAAGAGCTCGCACTCCGCGCTGCCGGCTTCGAGCAGTATCGGCACGTCGGGCCGCACGCGCGCCGCGACGGGGGCATCGAAGCGACGCTCGCCGATCGTGAGCGACGGCCCGCTGAAGAAATAGAGGGTCCGCACGGTTTCTTCGCTCGCCGCGGGCGGCAACTCGAAGCGCGCGCCCGCGTCGAAACGCAGCGTCCAGATCGCGACGTCGGAGTCGGCGCGCGAGGCCCACGAGTTCGGCGGGGGCGCGGGCGGCCGCTGCGCCCCGAGCGTGCCCGCGACCACCGTCACGTCGACGGCGCGCCCTGCGGCGTCCCGCGCGTGGTGCCGGGGGATGTCGCGATCCCACAGCATCGTGAAATGCGGGGCGACGAACTTGCTGCTGCTCGGGAGGTTCAGCCAAATCTGAAACAGCTCGAGCGTGTTGTCGCGCTCGCGGTCGAGCAGGGGGAACATCTCCGAATGGACGATGCCGGCGCCCGCCGTGAGCCACTGCACGTCACCCGAGCCGAAGCGCGCCGTCGCGCCGAGCGAGTCGGAATGGTCGATGAGCCCGCGCCGCGCGATGGTGACGGTTTCGAAACCCCGATGCGGGTGCTGCGGGAATCCCGGCACGACGTCGCCGTGGTACATGCGCCAGCCGTCTTTGCCCTCGAAATCCTGCCCGATGTTGCGGCCGGCGAGCGACGCGTTCGGCCCGAGCTCGGCGTTGCCCGCCGGATAACGGTCGAGGTGGTGGACGCAGAACAAGAACGGATCGGCGCACACCCAGGGGAACCCGAGCGGCAGCGTTTCGAGGACAGAGTCACTCACGGTGTTAGTGACTTAAACCCACGGGGTGGTTTTCGCAAGGCACAGGCATGTGCCTGCCTCGCGCCCTCTGCCCTTCAATTCCGCCAGGCGTAAGGCCCGGCTGGTGTCACGTCGTTGACGCTCGTGCCGCCCGGCACGCACGTGGCCGAATCCACGAAGCCCGAGCACGTGCCGCTCGTGCGCGCGTAGCCCTGGCCGCGAAACTCGACGTCTCCGTAAAGATTCGTCGCGCCGGAGATGCTTTGCCCGCTCTCGAAGAAGCCGAGCGGGTAAAAGGTCGCGCGCGCCGTGCCGCCGCTCACCGTGAAGGCGTCCGAGAGGATGGTGAGGCCGCCGACGGTGCCGCTCGAGACGGTGCCGCTCGTGATGACGGCGTGATCCTCGATACGGGCGGTGCCGCTCACGGTCCCACCGAGCACTTGGGCAAAAGGACCGACGTAGACCGTCGAGGGCAGGTTGCCGACGACGCAACCGCCGCCGTTCGCCCAGCGCGAGCCTTTCGCGCACGCCGCGGGCGAGCCGCCCTCGTAGCCGGCGGGCCACGCGCCGTCGAAGGCGACCAGGTACGGGTAGCGGGGAATCGTCTGATACGCCTGGTCCCAGACGATGTGCTGCTGCTCGGACGGCGTGCCCATCACGACGAGGAACAGCGGCTCGGCCGCGTTCACGCAGAACGTGAGCTCGGCATCGGCCCCGCGCTGCAGCGCGCTGTAACGGGGCTCGGTCATGCCGGCGTCGGTCGCCACGAGGCCCCAGCGCCAGTCGGAGTCGGCTTGCGGCACGCCGCGGAACGTCACCGTGACGCTCGTCGCGCCCGCGTCGGGCACGAGCCGAACGACGTTATAGCCCCAGCGTTGCGGCGCCCACAGGTACGGCGTCACGAAACGGCGATTTTGCGCGACCGCGTCGTCGAGCGGCTCGAGCTCCGTCAGGCGGAGCCGCCGTTCCGGCTTCGAGACGTCGGTGATCGCCTGGTACGCGCCGCGAAAGACCGCGCCCGGGTCCGGGGCGTCGTTCATGACGGTCGGCGTGGGATCCGCATAATCCCAGGTGACGTTGTGCATGGCCCACTCGCCGAAGAAGTCGTTGAGCTCCACCGTCGACCAGCCGCGCGTGCGCGCGATGTTCGTGAAAGGGTCGTTGCTCGGCGTGCCGGCCGTCCAGATCTGGTTCACCGCTTCGTAGCAGTACTTGTCTTTCAAGTACTCCATGAACTGCCAGTTGCAGTAACGGTCCCGCGTCGAGCCCAGGTAGAGGTGCGGCGCGTTGAAGAGCATCTCCGAGCAGTGCACTTCGTCGCGGTACTCGGCGAGCTGATGCGGCATGAAGTTCGCGTGGCTCTCGTAGATCCAGCCACAGTAGTTGTTGGAAGCCGCGCCGCCGCAGCTCAGCCCCTTGGTTTGCGACTGCACGGCGTGCATGAACTCGTGAGCGAGCCCCCAGTGATCGGCCGTGGCGCCGGGCCCGACCCACATGCCCATGTAGCCGCTGCCCCAGCCGCCGCCCGTGAGGCCGTAGTCTTCGTGCACGACGACGCTCGCTTTGTACTTCGTGGCCGAGTCGCAGTACGGCTCCGGGAAGAAGATGGGACTGCCGAAGTACGCGGGCCAGATCACGTTTTCGAGCGTGTCGGTCGCTTGTTGGCCTTCTGCGGCGCCGATGGCGCCGTTCGAGTACACGGCGAAATGCGCCGATTCGTAGACGAGCGTGTCGCCTTGAACGTTCGAGCCGGCCGCCTTCCAGGTACCGGCCGTGCATGCCGTCGGCGTCCCCGTGCGGCAGTCCTTGGCCCAGGCCGTCTGCGTGGTGCCGGCGTCGCAGCCGCCCGTGTTGCCCGTGCCGCCGCCCGCGCTGCCCGCGCCGCTCGTGCCGCTCGTGCCGCTCGTGCCGGCGTTGGCCGCGCCGCTACTGCCGGAGGAGCCGCCCGTGGCCGTCCCCGAGCTACCGGCCGCGCCGCCCGCGTGCGCGGCGCCACCCTGTCCGTC
>Ga0164241_10005436_pt1 | contig 11943 bp, 12 predicted proteins | sample OricomyardsoilBY_FD_108780 | JGI IMG/M metagenome (GOLD analysis project Ga0164241, IMG submission 108780) | Backyard soil microbial communities from Emeryville, California, USA - Original compost - Back yard soil (BY) | ecosystem: Environmental > Terrestrial > Soil > Unclassified | place: USA... | reverse complement strand
TTCTCCGAGGCGAAGGCGCTGGTCACCGTCGACGGCGCCCGCCGCAAGGGCAAGACGGCGCCGATCAAGCCGGCGGTCGATGAGCAGATGGGCGACCTCGCCTCGCTGGAGACGATCGTCGTCATCCGCCACGCCGGCATCGAGTGCCCGATGCGCGCGGGCCGCGACGTCTTCTACGACGAGGTGCTGGCAGCGGCCGCGCCGCAGTGCGCGGCGGAGCCGATGGAGGCCGAGCACCCGCTCTACATCCTCTACACCTCCGGCTCGACCGCGAAGCCGAAGGGGATCCTGCACACCACCGGTGGCTACATGGCCGGGGTCACGGCCACCCACCGCTACGTCTTCGACCTCGACCCGGAGAACGACGTCTACTGGTGCGCCGCCGACGTCGGCTGGGTCACCGGCCACTCCTACATCGTCTACGGCCCGCTCGCCAACGGCGCCACCAGCGTTATGTGGGAGGGGGCGCCGGACTACCCCCACCAGGGCATCTGGTGGGAGCTGGTCGAGCGCTACAAGGCGACGATCCTCTACGCGGCGCCGACCGCGATCCGCACCTTCATCAAGTGGGGAGCCGAGATCCCGGCGAAGTTCGACCTCTCCTCGCTGCGGCTGCTGGGCTCGGTCGGCGAGCCGATCAACCCCAAGGCCTGGCTCTGGTACCACCAGGTGATCGGGGGCGGGCGCTGCCCGATCGTCGACACCTGGTGGCAGACGGAGACCGGCGCGATCATGATCGCGCCGCTGCCCGGGATCACCGCGACCAAGCCGGGCTCGGCGACGACGCCGTTCCCCGGGGTGGAGGCGCAGGTGGTGGGGGAGAGCGACGGCGAGCCGATCGAGGAGGGCCAGGGTCTGCTGGTGCTGGAGCGGCCGTGGCCGTCGATGCTGCGCGGCCTCTACAGGGAGGACGACCGCTTCGTCGAGACTTACTTCTCCCGCTTCGGGGTGGAGCGCTACCTGGTCGGCGATGCCGCCCGGCGCGACGCCGACGGTTACTTCTGGGTGATCGGCCGCATCGACGACGTCGTCAACGTCTCCGGCCACCGGCTCTCCACGGCTGAGGTCGAGTCGGCGATCGTCGCCCACGAGAAGGTCGCCGAGGCGGCCGTGATCGGCCAGTCCGACGAGGACACCGGCCAGGCGATCTGCGCCTTCGTCACCCTGCGCGGCGGCATCGAGCCCAGCGACGAGCTGGTCGCGGGCATCCGTGCCGTGGTCGCCGAGCGGATCGGCAAATTCGCCCGCCCGAAGCGGATCGTCTGGGCCGAGGAACTGCCGAAGACCCGCTCCGGCAAGATCATGCGCCGGCTCCTGCGCGACATCGCCGAGGGCCGGGCGCTGGGCGATGTCACCACCCTGCGCGACCCGGACGTGATGGCGGAGCTGGAGGCGAAGATCGCCGCGGAGCAGGACGACGGCTGAGGCTGACCTCCTGTCCTTAATCGCCCTCTGGGCGAATAAGGACAGACGCGCTAAGGGCTGCGCTGGGATGCCAGTCTCTCGACCGCGATCTCGAGCGCCTGCAGCTGTTCCTGGACGCTGCGCAGTTCCCGCAGGGCGACGGCCTCGGCCGACAGTTCCTCCTCTTCCAGCTCCAGCTCGATCTCGGCGATTTCGGGGGCGAGGAAGCGCTGGGCGAAGGAGCCGGTGAGCAGGGCGACGAAACCGATGCCGACGATGAGGACGACGGTGGAGACGATTTCGCCGCCGGTCGTGGTTGGGTAGGTGTCGGAGCCGAGCGTGGTCATCGTCGTCACCGCCCAGTAGAGGTCCTGCCAGAAGCTGAGGTTCTGGTCGTGCCCCTCGAAGGAGCCGAAGAGGGCGGCCCCGCCGACCGCGGTCAGCACCGCCAGCAGCATCGCGTAGCGCAGCCCCTCGAGCGAGAAGACCTCGCGCGAGAGCTGGGCCAGGCGCAGGAGCCGCAGCAGTCGCAGCAGCCGCAGGACCCGCAGGCTCTGCAGCCCGGCCGGCAGCACCGGCGGGGTGAGGAAGACGATGACCAGGTCGAGCGGGCGGCGGCGGATGTAGGCCCAGCGGTCGGGCACGACCGCCATCATCGTCACGAACTCGACCAGGAAGGCGGTCCAGGTGATCCAGTTGAGCACGACCGCCACCGTCTCCAGCGTCCCGCCCGGGTGCGACTCGGTAATCGCCACCGTCGGCAGGGTCAGGGCCGCCGCGATCAGCATCGGCGTGTTCAGCCGCTCCGCCACGCGGGTGCTGCGGGCATCCATCCCCGGCGGGTAGTGAACGGGTGCCGTTGCCGCCTTGGAGCTCACCGCGACTGATTCGACACCGGGCGCCCCAGCCCCTTTGCGTACCATGACCCGAGCGATCAACCTACTCAGGAGACTTTTACCCAATGACCACCAGCACCGCCACGCAGGACTACAAGGTCGCCGACATCGGCCTCGCCGAGTTCGGGCGCAAGGAGATCGGCCTGGCGGAGGTCGAGATGCCGGGCCTGATGCAGACGCGCGAGGAGTTCGGCGCGTCGCAGCCGCTGAAGGGCGCCCGCATCACCGGCTCGCTGCACATGACGGTGCAGACGGCGGTGCTGATCGAGACGCTGACCGCGCTCGGGGCCGAGGTGCGCTGGGCCAGCTGCAACATCTTCTCGACCCAGGACCACGCCGCCGCGGCGATCGCCGCGACCGGAGTGCCGGTCTACGCCTGGAAGGGCGAGACGCTGGAGGAGTACTGGTGGTGCACCGAGCAGGCGCTGCTGTGGCCGGACGGCGAGGGCCCGAACATGATCCTCGACGACGGCGGCGACGCGACCCTGCTGGTCCACAAGGGGGTCGAGTTCGAGGCCGCCGGGGCCGTGCCCGATCCCGCCACGGCGGAGTCCGGCGAGTTCAAGATCGTGCTGGAGACGCTGCAGCGCTCGCTGGCCGAGGACCCGCAGCGCTGGACCCGGGTCGCCGCCGGCATCCAGGGCGTGACCGAGGAGACGACCACCGGCGTCCTGCGGCTCTACCAGCTGGCCGAGACCGACGACCTGCTGTTCCCGGCGATCAACGTCAACGACTCGGTGACCAAGTCGAAGTTCGACAACCTCTACGGCTGCCGTCACTCGCTGGTCGACGGCATCAACCGCGCCACTGACGTGATGATCGGCGGCAAGGTCGCGGTGATCTGCGGCTACGGCGACGTCGGCAAGGGCTGCGCCTCCTCGCTGCGCGGCCAGGGCGCCCGCGTGATCGTCACCGAGATCGACCCGATCTGCGCGCTGCAGGCGGCGATGGAGGGCTACGAGGTGCGCAAGCTGGAGGAAGTGGTGGAGACGGCTGACATCTTCGTCACCGCCACCGGCAACAAGGACATCATCACCGGCGACCACATGGCGCGGATGAAGCACAACGCGATCGTCGGCAACATCGGTCACTTCGACAACGAGATCGACGTCGCCGGCCTCGAAGGCCGCGAGGACGCCGAGCGGATCGAGATCAAGCCGCAGGTCGACGAGTGGCGCTTCGCCGACGGGCACTCGATCGTCCTCCTCTCCGAGGGCCGCCTGCTCAACCTCGGCAACGCCACCGGCCACCCGAGCTTCGTCATGTCGAACTCGTTCACCAACCAGGTGATCGCCCAGATCGAGCTCTTCAGCAAGGGCGAGGAGTACGGGCCCAAGCAGGTCTACGTGCTGCCCAAGCACCTCGACGAGAAGGTCGCCCGCCTCCACCTCGCCGCCCTCGGCGTCGAGCTGACCGAGCTCAGCGCCGAGCAGTCCGCCTACCTGGGGATCCCCGTCGAGGGCCCCTACAAGTCCGACCACTACCGCTACTAGGAACGCTGCAGGCGGTCCCGCAGGGCCGCCTGCACGCCCGGCCACTCGGTCCGGGAGATGCTGTAGATCGCCGAGTCGCGGATGCGGCCGCCGCGCATCACCATGTGGCTGCGCAGGACACCCTCCTGCTGGGCCCCGAGGCGGGATATTGCCGCCCGCGAGCGCTCGTTGAGGACGTCGGTGAGCAGTTCGACCCGGTTCGCCTCCCAGACCTCGAAGGCGTGCGCGAGCATCAGCAGCTTGGCCTCGGTGTTGACGTGGGTGCGCTGGTAGCCGGCGGCGAGGAAGGTGAAGCCGATCTCGACCCGGCGGTGGGCCGCCTCGATCATGCGGAAGCGGGTGCTGCCGGCGACCCGGCCGCTGTCGACGTCGACGGTGGCGAAGGCGAGCTCGCGGCCGGCGGCGAAGGCCGCCTCGGCGGCGGCGAAGAACTCGCCCAGGTCCTCGGGCCGCGGCACCGTCGTGACCGCGATCGTCCAGAGCTCGCCATCGGCGATCGCGGCGGCGAGGCCCTCCCGGTGGCGCTCCTCGTCCAGCGGCTCGAGCCGGACCCGGCGGCCCTGCAGCGTCACTTTCTCCACCGCGAACCCCGTCGCCTTACCGTCGCCGTCTCGCGCGCTCATGGCGGCAACGATAGACGCGGCTAACCTGACGACGATGCGGACCGCGGTCATCACCGGAGCCTCGAGCGGTATCGGCGCCGCCACGGCGCGGGCGCTGGCGGGAGAGGGCTACCGGGTGCTGCTCGGTGCCCGCCGCCTGGAGCGGCTGCAGGACCTGGCGGAGGAGCTCGGCGGCGAGGCGATCGGCCTCGACGTGACCGACCCCGGCTCGGTCGAGGCCTTCGCCGCCCGGGTCCCGGCCTGCCACGTGCTCGTCAACAACGCCGGCGGCGCCCTCGGGCTGGAGCCACTGGGCGAGGCCGACGAAGAGCTGTGGCGGACGATGTACGAGGCCAACGTGCTGGGGACGATGCGGATGACCCGGGCGCTGCTGCCGCGCCTGGTCGAGTCGGGCGAGGGTCATGTGGTCGCCGTGACCAGCATCGCCGCCTTCGAGACCTACCGCGGCGGCGCCGGCTACGCGGCCGCCAAGCACGCGCAGCGGGCGGCGGTGCGGACGCTGCGGCTGGAGCTGCTGGGGGAGCCGGTCAGCGTCACCGAGATCGCCCCCGGCATGGTCGAGACCGAGTTCTCCCTGGTCCGCTTCGGCGGCGACGAGGCGGCGGCGGCGAAGGTCTACGCCGGGATGGAGCCGCTGCGGGCGGAGGAGGTCGCCGAGTGCATCCGCTGGGCGGTCGCCCAGCCGGCCCACGTCAACGTCGATGAGATCGTGATCCGCCCGCGCGACCAGGCAACCGCCACCGAGGTGAATCGCCGCCCCTGAACTACTGAACATCTGTACAGTCCTAGCTGTACATGCGTTCAGCCGGGACCAAGCCCAGGAGCGGTCGCGAGGCGATCGTCGCCAGCGCTCTCCGCCTCTTCGGCGAGCAGGGGATCGAGGCCGTCTCCCTGCGCGAGGTCGCCAAGGCCGCCGCGGTCTCGCCGGCGCTGGTCGTCCATCACTTCGGCGGCAAGGAGGGACTGGTGGCGGCGGTCGACGAGGCGGCGGTTCTGGAGTTCGGCGCGGCTTATGCGGCCGACGAGCCGGCCGCCGGCCCGGAGCTGCTGCGCCGGCGGGCCGAGCAGACCGCACAGGTGATGCGGCGGCGGCCGGATGTCTGCGCATACCTCGGCCGGGCGCTGGTCGAGGGGACCCCGGGCAGCGCCCGCCTCTTCCGACTGATGATCGAGGGCGGCCGGGCGGAGGTCGACTCGCTGGCCGAGCAGGGCGCTCTGCGCGGGGACGCCGATCGCCTCTGGGCGACCCTCCAGCACTTTTTCCTGATCTGGGCGCCGCTCAGCTTCCGTCCGCTGCTGGAGCGGGAGGTGCTCGGCGGCTCGCTGCTGGAGCCGGAGAACCTCGAGCGTTGGGTAATGGCGAATGTGGAACTTCTCAAAGGGGGGCTTTACCGCGATGTCTGATCGAGCTGTGGAGGTGGAATTCGAGTCCGGCGGCGAGCGCTGCGCCGGCTGGCTGCACCTGCCCGCCGGCGAGGGGCCGCATCCCGTCGTCGTCATGCTGCACTCGACCGCCGGCGTGCGCCAGCTGCGCTGCTACGCGGAGCGGGGGAGGGCCTTCGCCGAGGCGGGGCTGGCGATGCTGCAGTTCGACTGCCGCGGCTTCGGCGCCAGCGCGGGGGCGCCGCGTCAGCTCTTCGACGTCCGCCGCCAGGCGCAGGATCTCGCGGCCGCGATCGCCTTCGCTCGCGGCCGCCCGGGCCTCGACCCCGAGCGCCTGGCGCTCTGGGGCGGCTCGGCCGGCTGCGCCCTTGTCCTCGACGCCGCCCGTCGTGACGCCGCCGTGCGTGCGGTCGTCTGCCTGACGCCGTTCGTCCCCGGCCGCGCCACCCAGCGCACGGCGGGCACGCCGATCCTCGGCCTCGGCTGGGCGGCGTTCGCCGATCGGGCGCGGATGGCGATCGGGCGCGAGCCCCGCGGGGTGCCCGTCGGCGGCGAGCCGGGCGAGACCGCGATCCTCGTCCGCGAGGACGCCGCCGCCCGCGAGCGGGCGCTGCTGCCGCCCGAGGCGCGGATCGACCCGAGCGGTCAGAGCGCCGAGCTGGAGGGCGGGGCGACCTGGGAGAACCGCGTCGTCCTGCGCCCGCGGCTGCGCACGCCGCACCCGCTGCGCCTGGCGCCATGGGTCCCGGTGCCGCTGCTGGCGGTGGTGGGCGAGGGGGATCTCCTCTGCCCGCCGGGGCCGGCGGCGGAGCTCGCCGAGCGGGCGCCCAAGGGAGAGCTCGCGAGCTTTCCCTCCGGGCACTTCGATCTCTACGACGGCCTCAGCATCCCGACTGAGGCAGATTTCCTGACCCGGAACTGCCGCTGACTACCATTTGGCCCATGTGTAGAAACATTCGCACCCTCCACAATTTCGATCCAGCCGCGACCGAGGACGAGGTCCGCGCCTCCGCGCTCCAGTACGTGCGCAAGATCAGCGGCTCCACCAAGCCCTCGCAGGCCAACCGCGAGGCATTCGAGGAGGCCGTCGACGCGATCGCCGCGACTACCTCGACGCTGCTCGACCGCCTCGTCACCTCGGCGCCGCCGAAGGACCGCGAGGTCGAGGCCGCCAAGGCTAAGGCGCGCTCCGAAAAACGCTTCGCGGCCTGAGTTCTCGGCTCGGCCGGCATCAGACCCTGGAAACGACAAGACCCGCCGGAGCGGGTCGAGTCTGGGTGAAGCGGGGAACCACCCCGCAGACGACTGACACTCTGCCCGAGGGTACCACGGCAGATCGCCCCAGCTCGACCGCTCCGACGGTCTATGTGCGGAGGGCGCCGGACTCGAACCGGATCCGATGGTTAGCCGGACAGAACGAGTGTCGGTCGTCTGGGGATACCCATCCCCTTCACCCTCCTGCCGGCGATCCTAGCTGCGAATTTCGGCTTTACAGCAGGCGTTCGTAAGTTTGGAACAGAGAATTTACGATTTGGCGACTATTGAGGCCGCAAATTAGTTTGCTAAACTAATTACCAACGCTAATCAATGACGCCGAAAGCTGCTGACACCTCACTCACCGACGCCGCCGCGCAGTTGCGGCTGGGGATCGTGCGGACGGCGCGGCGGTTGCGGCAGGAGGCAGCGGCCGAGGCGACCGGGCTGACGCCGACCTCGACCTCGGCTCTGGCGACGATCGAGCGCCATGGGCCGCTGACCCCGAGTGAGCTGGCGAAGCTGGAGCGGGTGCGGCGGCCGACCGTGACCCGGACCCTCGGCTGCCTCGACCGCGAGGGCCTGATCGAGCGCACGCCCGACCCGGACGACGGCCGCAGCGCCCTGGTCAGCGTCAACGCCGCCGGGCGCGAGCGCCTGCGGCGACTGCGGGGTCGCAAGAACGCCTACCTGGCGAAGCGGATGCGGGACCTGCCGGCCGTCGACGTGGCGACGCTGGGGCGGGCCGCCGAGATCCTCGAGGGCATGCTGGAGAGTGAAGGCGCGCCGGCCCGGCGCGGCGGCGCGTGAGCGGGGCCCTGCGCAAGTCCTTCAACTCGCTCGAAGTACCCAACTACCGGCGCTACTTCGCCGGCCAGCTGATCTCGCTGTCGGGCACCTGGATGCAGACGGTGGCGGCGATCTGGCTGATCCTCACGCTCACCGACAGCGGCGTCGCCGTCGGCCTGACCACGGCGCTGCAGTTCCTGCCGATGCTGCTGATCGGCGCCTGGGGCGGCCTGCTCGCCGACCGGATCCCGAAACGGCGGCTGCTGATTACGACGCAGGCGCTGATGGCGATCCCCGCCGTCGGCCTCTTCGCGGTGACCGCGACCGGGGTGGTCGCGCCCTGGATGGTCTACCTGGCCGTGTTCGCGATGGGGTCGGTCAACGCCGTCGACAATCCCGCCCGCCAGAGCTTCGTGATGGAGATGGTCGGGCCCGACCGGGTCGTCAACGCGGTCAGCCTCAACAGCGTGATCGTGCAGATGGCGCGGATCGCCGGGCCGGCGCTGGCCGGGCTGCTGATCGCCGGCTTCGGCGTCGTCCCCTGCTTCGCCCTCAACGCGCTCACCTTCGTGGCGATGATCGTCGCCCTCTCGGGGATGGACCCGCGCACCCTGCACGCCGAGCCGGTCGCCCCGCGCGAGCCGGGCGCGATCCGGGCCGGGCTGCGCTACGTCGTCGCCACTCCGGAGCTGGCGGTGCCGCTGGCGCTGATGGCGCTGGTCGGCACGCTCGGCTTCAACTTCCAGGTGGTGCTGCCGCTGCTGGCCAAATTCAGCTTCGGCGGCGGCGCCTCGACCTACGCGGCGATGGTCTCGGCGATGGCGGTGGGCTCGATCGTGGGCGCCCTCGTCAACGGCGCCCACGGCCGCACCGGGCCGCGCCTGATCGCCGGTGGCGCGCTCGCCTTCGGTGTCCTCGCCACGCTCTCGGCGGCGATGCCCTCGCTGGCCCTGGAGGTGGCGATGCTGGCCCTGCTCGGCGCGGCCGCCGTCACCTTCGCGGCGACGATCAACTCGACCCTGCAACTGGCGGTGGCGCCGAAGATGCGGGGACGGGTGATGGCCCTCTACTCGGTCGTCTTCCTCGGCTCGACCCCGATCGGCGCCCCCCTGGTCGGCTGGCTCTCGGAAACCTACGACCCGCGCGTAGCGCTTCTGCTCGCCGGTCTAACCGGCTTTTCCGCTGCGTGGGCAGCTCATGTCAGCTACGGCCGACTTCGTGAAGAGCCGGTCCCGGTAGGGGTGGAACGTCTTGTACTTTTCCCGCGCCACGGTCGGCGGTCGGCCGCAAACTGCGATCGGGAAAAGTTAAGTGGAACCCCTACCGGGACCGGCTCCTTGCCTTAGCCGGTGTAGCCGGCGGATTCGAGGTAGGCCGCGGCGGCTTCCTTGGGGGTCTGTTTTTCGAGTTCGACCCGGGCGTCGAGCTCCTGCATGACCGGCAGGGTCAGGCCTTCCTGGACCTGGACGATGGTCTTTTCGAAGTCAGGGCCGGCTTTCTCGGCGACCGACTTCTTGGTCACGAAGATGACGTTCCCGGCCGGGAAGACTTCCTGGTCGTCTTCGAGGATCACGAACTTGTCCTTCTCCGCCGCCAGCTGCGGATCGGTGGTGAAGACGATCGAGAGATCGGCCTGGCCTTTTTCGAGGACCGTGTAGCGGAGGCCGATGTCGACCGGTTTGAAGGACTTGAATTTGAGCCCGTAATATTTTTCGAGGCCGGCCAGGCAGTCGATTCGCTGGCGGCACTCGGGAGAGCCGTAGAGGGTCATCTTTTCGGACTGGCCCTCGAGGTCGGAGATCGTCTCCAGACCGTATTTTTCGGCCGTCTTCGTCAGCGTCCCGACCGCGTTGGCGCTGGAGAACGGGGTCGGCGGGAACGCCGTCAGGTCTTCCTTTTCGAATTCGGCTTTCGCTTTTTCGTAGGCGCCCTGGGCGTCGGCGGGAACGTCTTCCGGTTCGAGCCCGAAGAACGAGGTCAGGGCGGTGCTGGCGTACTCCGGGTAGCCGGAGATCTGCCCCGACTTCAGCGTCTGCAGGGCCACGGTTTCGGAGCCGAGGTTGAGGTCGGTCTTGACCTTGTAGCCGGCCGCCTGCAGGGCCTGGGCGTAGACCTCGCCGAGGATTTCCTGTTCGGGGAAGTTCTTCGAGCCGATCTTCAGGCTGACCTTGGCGTTGTCGGGATTGGAGACGATCGCACCGCCGCCTTCGTTGCCCGCGGTCGTGCCGGTGTCGTCGTCGCTGCTGCCGCAGGCGGCGACGCCGAGAGTCAGCGCCAGCGCCGACAGCATCGCCACCGCCATCCGCAACCTCGTCTTCTTGGTCCTCACTGCGTCCTCCTTGGGTTGATGGTCGAAATCAGGCGCTGCTCAGCTTTAGGCCCCTCGAGGTGAGCAGGCGCTGCAGCCCGGCGAGCGAGAACTCGAGCGCGAGGGCGAGCAGGGCGACCACGATCGCTCCCGCCAGCACGCCGTTGTCGCCGTACACGTTCTGGTTGATGATGAAGTCGCCCAGGGTCAGAACCCCGGCCAGGGGCGCGATCGTCGCCGTCGCCACGATCGCGATCGTGGCCCCGCGGATGCCGGCGAAGATGGTCGGGATCGCCAGCGGGATCTCGACCTTGCGGAGGACCTCGAACTCGGTCATGCCGATGCCGCGGGCGGCGTCGACGCTGGCGCGGTCGACCTGGTGGATGCCGACGAAGGTGTTGGCGAGGATCGGCGGCACCCCGAGCACGGCGAGGGCGATGGTCAGGTTGAGCACGCCGACCCCGATCGCCGTCGCCATGAAGGCGATCAGCGCCAGCTCCGGCACGGCGCGGCCGGCGTTGCCGATCACGGTCGCGAACAGCTCGCCCGTGCCCCTGTGGCCGAGGTAGAGGCCGATCGGCAGGGCGACCAGCAGCGAGAGCGCCAGCGCCAGCAGCGTCAGTTCGATCTGGTTGACGGCGAGTTCGACCACCTGGTCGAAGCCGCCGACCTTCTTGCCGCCGGTCACGTTCGAGTTCTGGGGCGAGAGGATGAATTCGATCGCCCCCTCGATCGAGGCGAGCGGGGCGGGGGAGAGGGCCGCCCCGATCATGCCGCCCGCCGCCACGGGGTGAGCAGGCGCTGCACGCCGAACAGGACCAGGCCGAAGGCGATCGCCATCAGGAAGGCGATGCCGCCGGCGAGGATGATGTTGGTGCTGAAGTTGATGCTGGCGTAGAGCGGCTGTCCGAGGCCGCCGCCGCCGGCGAAGACCGCCAGGGTCGCGATCGCGACCGTGCTGACCGTGGCGATCTGCAGCCCGGCGACGATCTCCGGCGTGGCCAGCCGCAGCTCGACCCGCCAGAGGATCTGCCGCTCGGTCATGCCCATGCCGCGGGCCGCCTCCTTGATCGGGGCCGGCACGTTCGCCAGCCCGGTCATCGTGTTGCGGTAGATGATCTGCAGGGTGTAGACGGCGAGGGCGATGATCGCGGTGTCGCGGCCGCGACCGGTGATCGGCAGCAGCAGGAAGAAGAAGGCGATGCTGGGGATCGTGAAGAGGACTCCGGTGGCGGCCAGCAGCGGCGGCTGCAGCCAGCGGCGGCGGTGGGCCAGCAGGGCGAGCGCGAAGGCGACGGCGAAGCCGATCGCGACCGAGAAGAGGACGAGTTCGAGGTGCTCGACGGTGGGCGTCCCGTAGCGGTCGATGTGTTCCCGCGCCCAGTCGAAGCAGAAGAGCTTGCCGCTGTCCGCCTGGCAGGGCAGCGTGTCGGAGCTGCGTTCCTGGATGAAGCCTTTGCCGACTTCGCCGACCGCGGCCAGCGGCCCCGCGCTAGTCATGGGGGCGCTCCACGGCGCTGTGCTCCTCGGTCTTCGCCGCCGGCGATTTGAGGAACTCGGAGATGATCTCGACTGAGAGCACGCCGTCGATCCGCCCTTCGTGGTCGACCACGGCGGCGTACTGGGCCTCGCCCTGGAGCAGGTCGGCGAGGGCGTCGCGCATCACGTCGTCGCGGTCGAGCAGCGGGCCCAGCGGCGAGTCGGGGCGACCGGGGACGGTCTCCGCGCGCAGGTCGCGCTCGGAGAGCCAGCCGAGCGGGCGGCGCTCGCTGTCGACCAGCAGCGGGTAGGGG
>Ga0164241_10005435_pt1 | contig 11947 bp, 11 predicted proteins | sample OricomyardsoilBY_FD_108780 | JGI IMG/M metagenome (GOLD analysis project Ga0164241, IMG submission 108780) | Backyard soil microbial communities from Emeryville, California, USA - Original compost - Back yard soil (BY) | ecosystem: Environmental > Terrestrial > Soil > Unclassified | place: USA... | reverse complement strand
GACGTTTGCTTGCAGGATTTGCCCGTGGTTTTCTGCATGGATCGCGCCGGCCTGTCCGCGAGCGACGGCCCGACGCATCACGGCGTTTTCGACATCGCGTATCTGCGCTGCTTCCCGAACGTCATCGCGATGGCTCCGGCCAATGAGGACGAACTCGCGGACATGATGTTCACCGCGACGAAGCAAAATCATCCCACGTTCATCCGCTATCCGCGCGGCGCGGCCGAAGGCGTGCCGGTGAAGGAACTGCCGCAACTGATCGAAGTCGGGAAGGCCGTCGTGCAGCAGGAGTTTGCGAACAACGGCAAACGCAAAGTTGCGTTGTTCGGCTTGGGCGCGATGAATTCCACCGCGCGCAAGGCCGCCGCGCAGCTCGTGGCGGACGGATTTGATGTCGCGCTCATCAATCCGCGTTTCACCAAGCCGATTGACCCGGCGGCGCATGAAAAATTTGGCCACGAAGCCGAACTCATCGTGACGCTGGAAGACCATGTGCTCATGGGCGGCTACGGCTCGGCGGTGCTGGAACTATTGAGCGAAAAAGCCATCGCCACGCCGGTCATCCGCATCGGCTGGCCCGACCAGTTCATCGAACACGCCAGCACGCCGGAAGAACTCCGCGCGAAATACGGTTTGTCCGCCGAGAACACCGTGGCCAAGGTGAAAGCGCATTTTGGCGAAACGGCTTCAAATGCGAAGCGCGTGAAAACACCTGATACAGGCTTATGAAGACAATAGCAATTACTATGATGCTACTGCTTGCAGTCACAAGCAAAGTGTTAGCTCAAATGAATATTGGTCCGGTAGAGCCATTAAGCCCAATGATGACTAATTCAGAAAATGGATACCTTTACCTTCTACTTACTCCGGGCAATTGGACTGACTCCGAAGCAAGGGCTGAAGCTCTTGGAGGCCATCTTGCTACTATTAACAGCCAAGCAGAAGAAGATTGGATTTTCAATACGTTTAGCTCTTACGGTGTGCAGCAACATAATTTGTGGATTGGTTTAAACGACATTGAACAGCCGTCCAATTTTACTTGGGCAAGCGACGCACCAGTGATTTATACAAATTGGCGATCTGATCAACCGGATAACGAATGGTCTTATGTTGCTATCATGTATGCCCTTGCGCCTTCATCCCAACTTGATTGGGGTTGGATTGATTGGGGCAATATAGCATTTGATATGAATTCAAGACCTTTCAACGGGGTTGTCGAAATTGTGCCAGAGCCAAATGTAATGATACTGCTTATTTTAGGACTAACCTTCTTCATTTTGTTCGCTAGAAATCGGCAAACTACTGTCTAACATTGAAAGCTGGATTTGTCATCCTTCTAAAATTGCCGTGGCCGCCGCGTAATTTTCCGTGTGGCTCAACCTAGCGTGCATTTTTTTGCCGCAGCATTGTTGCGCTTGATTTTCCGCGCGCCCGCCGCACATTGATAAATGTTATGACCGTCACGCTGACAGCCGAACAGGAAAAATTTGTCGCCGAACAAATCCAGAGCGGCCATTACCACTCCGCCGATGATGTCGTCACGCAAAGTCTGGGAATGTTGCGCGCGCAGGAGGAGTTTATCCGCGAGAACATTTCCGAGCTTCGCAAGAAAATCGCGGTCGGCATCGAGCAAGCCAATCGCGGTGAACTGCTGGATGGCAAGGCGGTGATTGACGCGCTGCTGGAAAAAAACCGGCAACGACCGCGTCCATGAGCCGGGTTCGATTCACAGTTCAAGCCGGACGGGACTTGGAAGAAATCGAAGCATTCATTGCACTGGACAATCCCGATGCCGCCGCCCGGCTGCTGCTTTCAATTCATGAAAAATGTGCGCTGATCTCGCGTCAGCCGCAAATGGGCGGAAGCCGGTTTGATTTGTCGCCGGACTTGCGTGGATTTCCCGTTGGTAATTATCTGATTTTTTATCGTCCGGCTTCGGATGGGATTGAAGTCATCCGCGTTCTTCACGGCGCGCGGGATATTCCTGAATTGTTTGATTGATTTCTTTTGCATTTCGCCGTTTCATTTTCGCAGCGGAATTTGAAAATCATCAATCGTAAATCGTAAATCGTAAATCAAAAATTTTAACATGGCCTATACCACTTGCACCGTTCCCGCTGGCGGGAAAATCTCAATCGCAAACGGCAAACTCAACGTGCCGGAAAATCCCATCGTCCCGTTCATTCGCGGCGACGGCACGGGGCCGGACATCTGGGCGGCGAGCGTGCGCGTGTTCGACGCGGCGGTGCAAAAAGCCTACGGCGGCAAACGCAAAATCGCGTGGATGGAAGTCTTCGCCGGCGAGGTGGCCAAAAATAAATTCGACAACTGGCTGCCGGACGACACGGTCGCGGCGTTCAAGGAATTTCTCGTCGGCATCAAAGGCCCGCTGACGACGCCGACCGGCGGCGGCATCCGCTCGCTGAACGTCGCGCTGCGCCAGTTGCTCGATCTCTACGTCTGCTTGCGCCCCGTGCAATGGTTCACCGGTGTGCCTTCGCCCGTGAAGCATCCTGAAAAGGTCAACATGGTCATCTTCCGCGAGAACACCGAAGACATTTACGCGGGCATTGATTTCGAGGCGGGCAAGGAAATGGCGCTCAAGACGATTGAATTCCTGAAAACGAATTTCCCGAAGGAGTTCAAAAAAATCCGCTTTGGCGAAACGCCGGAAGTCGTCGGCATCGGCATCAAGCCCGTCTCCAAGACCGGCACGCAGCGGCTCGTGCGCGCGGCCATCGAATACGCCATCGCGCAGAAGAAGAAATCCGTGACGTTCGTCCACAAGGGCAACATCATGAAATACACCGAGGGCGCGTTCATGCAATGGGGCTACCAGCTCGCGCGCGAGGAATACGGCGCGGAGCTGATTGACGGCGGTCCGTGGTGCAAAATCCCCGAAGGCAAACGCGGCGCGGGCATCTTGTTCAAGGATTCCATCGCCGACATCACGCTTCAGCAAGTGCTCACGCGCCCGGCGGAATTTGAAGTCATCGCCACGCTGAATCTGAACGGCGATTATTTGAGCGACGCGCTGGCGGCGCAAGTCGGCGGCATCGGCATCGCGCCCGGCGGCAACATCAATAATGTCACCGGCCACGCGATCTTTGAAGCCACGCACGGCACGGCACCGAAATACGCGGGTAAAGATCAGGTGAATCCCGGCTCGGTCGTGTTGAGCGGCGAAATGATGTTTCGTTACCTGGGCTGGAACGAAGCGGCTGATCTGATCATCAAAGGTCTCAACGGCGCGATTGGCTCCAAGAAAGTCACCTACGACTTCGCCCGCCAGATGGAAGGCGCGACGGAAATCAAATGCTCCGCGTTCGGCGACAATATCATCGCGCACATGTGATCCATTCCAAAATTAGAACGGCGGTTGTCGCGAGGCAGCCGCCGTTCTGTTTTCACCGGCCAAAAATTTTCTTCATCATAAATGCCAGCGCATAAATGACGCCAAGCAAAACCACGTCGGCCGGGCCGATGGGCCAGTCCCATTGATACGCGAGCCAGAAACCGAGAAATGAATTCACGCCGCCGATCAACGACGACAGCACGACAAATTGCCGCATGTTCCGCGCGAACAGATGCGCCGTCAGCGGTGGAACCAGCAAAAATCCGAACGCAATCAGCGGCCCGATGCTCAGGACGGCGACAGAAATTGTGAGGCCGATAAGCAGATACAGCAGCGCGTCCCAGAGCAAAACGCTTTTGCCGAGGGTCGCGGCCATCGCGCGGTCGAATGAAACCAGCAGCAGTTCCTTGCTGAACAAGCCCAGCACGAGCAGCACGAAGGCCAGCGCGACGGCGGTCAGGGCCAGGTCAAAATTGGAGATCGTGATGATTTCGCCTTTCAACAAATCCAGCCAGCCCGCTTCCGCCACGCGGTTTTTAGACAGCAACAGGATGCTCAAGGCCGTGGCGACAACGTAGGCCGTGCCGAGCCGGCCTTCCGCCAGGCCGCGCCCGCGCCGTTCCAGAAACGCGAGGATCAAAATGGCGGCGAGCGTGAACAAGGTCGAACCGGCGAACGCCAGCGCGTGCGCGTTGTTCTCGGCATTTACCACGTTCATCCCCAGCCAGACCGGCAGGGACAACGCCACGGCCACGCCCGTCGAGGAAATCTGCGGTAATGCCACGCCCATGAAAACCAGCCGGCGCAGCACGAGAAACACGCCAACAAGCGGACAGGCAAAGCCGACCAGCACGCTGGTATAGACCGAATTCCGCAGCAGAAAATCCGGCGAGAGAATTTGTTTGAGCGCTTCCATATCAGCTGACCTCCATTTCAAAAATTTCCGACATGCGTTCCTTGGTGAAAATTTCCGCCGCCGGCCCGTGTAAAACCGTTGCGTCGCGGAGCCAGATGATTTGCTGCGCGTGCCTTTTGACGAGCGGCAAATCGTGCGTGACCAGCAGCACGGTCAACCGCCTTTCCCGATGAATCTGCGAAATGAATTCCAAAAGCGCATGCGTGGCCGCGACATCCACGCCGGCGGTCGGCTCATCAAGCACGAGAATGTCCGGCTTTGTCGCCAGCGCGCGGGCGATGAGCACGCGCTGTTTTTGGCCGCCGGAAAGCTGGCTGAATTTCCGGTGCGAAAATTCGGCGGCGGCGGTGGCATGCAGGCATTCGCGCACGAAATCTTTTTCGGAGCGGGACGGAAACCGCATCGGCCCGACCCGACCGAAAGCGCCCATGAGCGCCACGTCAAAACCGGTGAGCGGATACAGCGGATCGAACTGGACCGTTTGCGGCACATAGCCAAAAATCGCCGGCGAGGAGATTTTAGTTTGGCCGCTGACGGGCGGCTGCAAGCCGAGCAGCGTCTTGAGCAAGGTGGATTTGCCCGTGCCATTTGCACCAAGAATGGCGGTGAAACTGCCCCGTGCCACGGCCAGTGAAATGTCGGACAAAACTGCCTGGCCATCGTATCCGATGGCCAGGCTTTCGAGCGTGATGATGGCGGCGGGCATATTATTTTGCGGCCGTATCCGCCAATGTGTGAACGATGTAATCCATCATTTCAATATAGGTCTTAATGTGCGGCACGCCGCCGGGCATGATCGGCAGGGTGACAAGCCTGGCCCCGGTCTGCCGGGCGATGAGCATGGGCACTTTTTCTGGAAACTGCGGCTCGCGCACCACGATGGGAACATGCTCCTCCTTCATCGAGGAAATAAGATTCTCGATATGCCGGGGCGTCGGATCAATGCCCGGCTTCAATTCAATCGTGCCGAAATACACCATGCCGAAACGCGCCGCGAAATACGGCCAGTGTTCGTGATACGAAACGAACTTGACGCCTTTGAGTGGCGCGAGATCCGCCTTCCATTCGGTGATTTTTCCATCCAGCTTCGCGATGTAAGCATCGCGATTCTTCACAAAGTCCGCCTCATATTCCGGCGCGGTGGCAACGAGCGCGGCGCAGATATTTGTCACCGCCGTCTTCGCCAGCACCGGATCGAGCATGTAATGCGGATTGCCATACGGATGCACGTCGCCCTCGGAATGGTCGGTGGATTTCGGAACCTCCACGGGCGCGATGCCCTTCGAGCAATCCACGTAACCGGGATGGTCGTATTGGATGCGCGGATTGCGGCTGGCCTCCAGCAGCGCGGGCAGGAACGCGTGTTCGCAGTCGAAACCGACCAGCACGACCAGGTCGGCCCGGTTGAGCAACGGCACGAAGCTCGGCTTCATCGGCACGCCATGCGTGTCCTCGACGCCGGTGGCGAGGCTGCGCACTTCGACGTGGTCGCCGCCGACATTGCGCGCGAAATCGGCGAGGTCGGTCAGCGTGGTAACGACGCGGATTTTTGCGGCGTTGACCTGGGCGGTTCCCAGCACAACGGCGAGGAACACGGTTAAGAGCAATTTTATTTTCATAATTTAATTTCCTTTCAAGTTTCAGCGTTGTTGCCAGCCGTGTGAATGAGAGCCGATGATCCAGATCCACTGGAGATAGACGGCGTCGTTGGGTTTGTTGCCGGTGGCGGCGTCCGGCTGGGTATGGGTGTATTGCAGACGGAGCTGGTTCCAATGGCTGATCGCCCAGGTGAGATAAGGCGAATAACCGTAGGTTTGTCCGGCGCTGTCCTGGTCATTCTGGAGATATTCAAACAGGAAGCCGCCGCTCCAGGTCCGGCTCCATTTGTAGGTGAGGTAGGAATACATGCCCCACGCGCCAACGGCATCGTGAAACGAGCTGCCGCCGCCGGTGTTGCTGGCGAGGTAATGATTGTCGCTGTAGAGAACCTCGTTGCCCCAGGTGAGGCTGTTGAACTGGTTGTCGCGCAGCGGCACATAGCTCAACCGAAGATCGCCGCCCAGCAATTGGCGTTTGGTTTCGGTCAGCGTGGTCACGCCGTCCGGTTGCAGCGCGCCATTAATGTTGCCCGAATCGGGGTTGAACAGGCCGGATACGCCGGCCTCCAACTGCCAGTTGTCGCTCAAGTCAAAATAAGTCGAGAGCCGCCCGAAATAATTGACCGCGCCAAACGAGCGATAACTTCCGGCCGCGTCCGGCTCATCGCCGAACTGCGTGCCGAAGCCCGTGGTCAGATTGATGTAATGCTCGGTGGGGAACAGCCAGTTCACCTGCGCGCCGACGGTCTTGGATTCACCGCCGATATATTGATCCAGCACCATCGGGCGGTTCACGAACGGCAATTCGTGATCGTGGATGTAGGCGAGCCGGCCGAACTCGCCGAAGAACTGCCCTGCCGTCAGCGTGAGGTTTCCCGGCAGCGACGTCGTTTGCAACGCCGCCTCCTCCACATCCAGCGACGTCTCGCCCGTGGCGGCATCGGCGGAACCGTTGATGACCACCCAGCCTTTGGCGAATGGATCCACTGAGGCCGTGGCGTTGAGTTCCACCGACCGCTGGAAGACATCAAATCCTCCCGGATAACCCGTGCCGTTCGGCGGCGAACCTTTGCTCTGCTGCGAGAAAATGGTTTCGCCCACCACGCCGATGGCCGGATTGAACTCGCTCGTCAGCGTCTTCTTTTGCGCCGCCACCACGTCGTCCACTTTTTCATCCAGTTTCTTGAACTGCTCCGGCGTCACGCTGGCCGGCGGCGGTGAAGTCGCCGCCTCCGCCGTTTGCTGCTGTGCCACGGCGTCCAGCTTTTTCGTGAGCGCCTCGATCTGCTGCTGCTGCCCGGCCTGCTGCCGCGCAAAAGTTTCCTGCATCTCCCGCAACTGCCGTTTCAATTGCTCCACCTCGCTGGCCGGCCGGGCGGCCGGGGCGGGTTCATTGGTTTCCTGCGCGTGCAGAACATTCGTGCCTGCCATCCATGCGGAAGCCAAAACGGTCATACCGGCAATGCTTAAATTTCTCATAATCTCAATTCTCCAAACGGCCCATGCCCAAAGGCACGGCGCCGAAATAATTCAGGTTAAATAAACGAACGAAAACCGGCCCGGGAAGGCCGGCGAACTTTTAGGAATGGAGAAGAGAAACCGGCGGGCCGCGGCCGGGCGGCAAGGCCGCCGCCAGCGCGGACGGAACTGAAACTAAAATCGGCGGAGAAAATTCAATCGTCGCGGCCGGAATCGGCATCGCCACGTCCACCACGGACGAATCCACCTGGCCATGCGCGAAGACCGTGACGGCGCACTGATGGCCGGGTTGATTCGCGTCGTGGTGAAGCAGTTCATGCAATGACGGCGAGGCCGCCAGCAGGTTCAGCAGGAGAATAATGAGAATGGACAGAACACCCAACGGCGTCCGCCCATGCTTCATCAAACTGGCTTTTCCTAACTGCAAAGCGTTTGCAATTTAGCAGGGGTTATTCCAGACGCAAGCGGTTTGTGGATTTTGTTTGGGATTTAAGGATTGGGCGACTTGCATTCAAAGGCAGAGCAAAAATTATTTTGCTTTGCCAGCAATACTGTCATTTCTAATCTAGGTATCGTCTGCCAAACTATACCAACTCAATGGACTCAGAGCTAACTGCCAAAATCATCGAATGGGATGACGTAAAAGGTTATGGATTCCTTCAAGTCGGGCAGCGCAAAGTTTTTCTGCACCGCCACGACTTTGCTGAACACCACAAACGACCGGCTGTGGGGGATGCCATTCGTTTTATGATCGGCCAAGATGCCAAAGGACGGAGTTGCGCCAAAAACGCCGCGCATGTAAATGACGGAGGAAGGCTCACAGTGCCAACGATTTTATTTTTGCTATGCCTGCTCGTGTTGCCAGCCATCGCCTTGCACAAGCTTAAAGCAGATTTTCGATGGGCCGGTGTCTATGCGCTGATGATGGGGACGCTTAGTTATGCTTGCTATGTAACAGACAAACGCCGGGCAAGAGAAAACGCTTGGCGAATATCCGAAAACAGATTGCACCTGACTGAATTGCTGGGCGGCTGGCCGGGAGCTTTTCTAGCCCAGCGACAATTACGGCACAAATGTTCTAAAGGCAGCTTTCAATTTGTATTCTGGCTGATCGTGATAGCCTACCAGGTTGCGGCCTTTGATTCACTCCAGAACTGGCGGCTTTCCCGCATGATTTGGAGTGCCATTGAACACTCTTTAGAACATCAAAGGTAGTAAGATCAAATCCCCACCAGCGCCGCGCCGAGGACGCCGGCGGAATCGCCGCATTGGTTTTTTACGATGGATGTTTCCAGTTCATCGGTGAAGACATATTTCTGCACCGCCTTGATGCCCTCCGTATAGACGGCGGGAAAATTGGAAACGCCGCCGCCGAGAACGACGATGTCGGGATCAAGAATATCAACAAGGTTCGCCAGCGCGCGGCCGAAGCGGTCGAAAAAACAGTTCATAAACTCCACCGCCTGCGGTTCGCCCGCAAAATACGCCGCCTCGACTTCCTTGAGCGGACGCTGCCCGCCGTATTTTTCCGCGTAGCGTTTTTCCAGTCCGCCGCCGCTGATGTAAGTTTCCGTGCAGCCTTGCTGGCCGCAGTAGCAAAGCGGGCCGTTCGGATCAAGGCACATGTGGCCCCATTCGCCGGCGATGGCCTGCGGACCGGTGAAAACCTCGCCCTTATAGACGATGCCGCCGCCGCAGCCCGTGCCGATGATGACGCCGAAAACCAGTTTTTTCCCCCGGCCCGCGCCCAGCAGCGCCTCAGCCATTGCAAAACAATTCGCGTCGTTCTGGATCTCGATCTTGCGGCCGATCAGCTTTTCCAGATCCGCCTTCACCGGCCGGCCGTTCATGCAGACGGTGTTGGAATTTTTCAGCAGCCCGGTGCGCGGTGAAATCGCCCCGGGCGTGCCGATGCCAAAAGTCGTCGGCCGGCCCGGAACGATGCCGGCCAGTTCGTCGTGAACGGATTTCAGCCGGTTGAGGATATGCCCGTAGCCCTGCTCACGTTCCGTGGGAATGCGTTTGCGGATGAGTTCCTGGCCGTCGGCGTCAAGAACCACGCCTTCGATTTTGGTGCCGCCCAAGTCAATGCCGATGCGATACATGGTTGTATAAAGTTGGAAATTGTCGTTCAGAAAACCGGGATGAAACCGGATTAAGATTCATTCTTTCCCCGACGCGATGGACAGGCGGATGATTCCGTCCAGTTCGGCTTTGGATTCGCCGCTGCCGAAGATGAAGGTGCTGGTGAGATGTTTCCAGTCATCTGCCGAGAGGCCGTAAAGTTCGCAGGCGATGAAAATTTCCAGCGCGGCGCGTTCCTTCACGGCACGCGGATTTTTCAAAAGTTTCGCGGCGAAATCGGCCAGCTTTTTTTTATGCGCGACGGAAAGTTTTGGAACCGGCAGCTCATACATGTAAAACATGTTGAGCGTCGTTGAGATTTTGCTGCGAAGATAATAATTCAAGACAAACGAATTGAGCAGTGCGAGCAAACTTCGCGTTTCTATTGCGTCCAGAATTTTTTGTTCAAACTGGCCTTTAGCGGACAATTCAAAGTCGAATGGCGCAATGTAAGGCAACTTATTGTTCAGGCAAGCGTTTGCCGGAATTTCGGCGGATATAATTGTGCGTTCATTTGTAGAACTCCCAATTTCCCGGTAAACAATTCGCGAAAATTCAAAAACTTGCTTGAACTTTTTCGCCTTGAAAATTTCGCGCAGACGCGTTTCCAAGCCCTCGCGTTTTTCGGGAACGGCTTTGCCTTCCAGTTTTTTTGGCCCCACTTCACGGACGAGTTTCGCCAGCCGGTAAATTTCTTTGCGCAGCAATTCTTCGCGGATTTCTTTTTCCACGACGGCGTAATTGCCGGGCGAAAAATCCGCGTCGAACTGATGGATCATTTTGCCTTCGTAAAGCGGCAGTTGACCGGCGGCGGGTTTTTTGCCGTTGAGGTTGCGGAAGAAATAGTTGTCATTGGTCATGTGGAGTTCGGTGCTTAACCGAAATCCTGAATCTTTGAGCAACGGATGTTCACCGCGAATTTTGGCGCAGAGTTCGTAGTCGCGTTCGGAGCGAAATTCCATGATGCCGAAATTTTCCGGTGAAAAGCGCCGGATCATTTCCACGCTGTATTTGATCGGCGGCGCAAAGACATCTTTCGGGTCATGCAAATAAAAGCGCGCGTCAAAGGCGTGCCGGCCGGCCGGCCGGGCGCCTTTGACGACCTTGAAGAAGCCGAATTTGAAACGGCTGTCCACGTCGGGAAAAATGTGCTTGGTCTTTTCCTTTTGATCCTCAATCACGGGATAGCCGCGATTCTCGAAGGAAGTCAGCTCTTCTAAATTATTTTCCGCCAGCATCAGCCGGCGGAGCGGCCCGCAGCCTTCATCGGTCTGCAAGCCGGACGGCACAAGCAGGGAAAGGCGTCCGCCGGCGCGCACGAGGTTCAAATCGCCTTCGATAAAAAGTTTGTAAAGGTTGAGGTCGCCGCCGCCTTGAAATTGAAAACGGCGGCTGAAAAATTCGGAGAAGTTTTCGTAGGCGGCCACGTATTTATTCCATTGGGCGCGAAAATCCGGCTCGGCTTTCAACTTTTTCTCGAACCACGGTTTGAAATCCGTGCCGGTCATGGTGGACTTGCTGAAATTTTCCTTGAGCCGGGCGACGAATTCCTTCGCAACGGGCTTGAAACCCTCCCACGGCGGATTGCCGATGATGCCGTCGAAGCCGGCAATTTTATTCCGCCGGCCGTCCGGCGTGAACCAGCACGGCCAGAAATGAAGCGCAAAACCGCCCGGCTCGCACGGCAGGTTTGCCGGCGCGAAATGTTCGAGGAAATTGGCGCGGACTTTTCGGCGGAGTTCCAGCGCGGCGTCCAGCGCCTCATGCCGCATGGGATTCGCGATGTAGCGGGCGCGGAGTTCGGAGAGTTTCTTGATCTCGGCCTGATGATATTCGGCCAGCCACGCCGCCTGTTTTTCCAGCTCCACGTCCACGAGCGAGTCGGCGCAGTGGAAATTGAGTTCCAAGTTGGGCAAAATTTTGACAACGTCGGTCTTCAGTTCGCGGTAGTTGTAATCGGCGGGCGAAAGCTTGACGGCTTCCTTCCAGATGTTGGTCTTGGCCACTTCGATGGCGCCGGAATCCTTGTCCACGCCGAACACATGCCGCAGCAGAATCTGCGCGATGAGCACCCGGCGGTTGTCGAGGTGCTGACGGCGGAAGGCGCGGGCGTTTTCGACGTTGGGCGGGAGTTCGGCGAGATAAAGTTCGCCGTTGCCGGGATTGAGGATTTTTTGCACCCACGCGCAGGCGGCGTCAATGCGCTGGTATTGCCGCCAGAAGGCGCGGAGCACCTTGATGAGAAACCCGCCGGAGCCGCAGGCGGTGTCGGCCACGCGGATTTCAAAGAGCTGCGCCATGAGGGCTTCGGCCTGCTTGAAATCGCAGATCTGGCTGCCGACGGCGGTGCAGAGGTCATCCACGATTTTTCCGGTCAGGGATTGGACAAGCGAATCGGCCATCGGCCCGGTGATGCCGGCGGGCGTGTAGTAGATGCCCTCATCCTTGCGGTTGGCGGCGAGAAACATCTCGTAG
>Ga0164241_10005434_pt1 | contig 11947 bp, 5 predicted proteins | sample OricomyardsoilBY_FD_108780 | JGI IMG/M metagenome (GOLD analysis project Ga0164241, IMG submission 108780) | Backyard soil microbial communities from Emeryville, California, USA - Original compost - Back yard soil (BY) | ecosystem: Environmental > Terrestrial > Soil > Unclassified | place: USA... | reverse complement strand
CACGATCCTGGTGCAGGAAGGCTTCTCGACCGTCGAGGAAGTGGCCTATCTGCCGCAGTCCGAGCTCGCGAACATCGAAGAGTTCGACGACGAGATGGTCAAGGAGCTGCGCAATCGCGCGCGCGACGTGCTGCTCACGCAGGCCATCGCCAGCGAGGAAACGCTCGAGTCCGGCATGCCGGCCGACGACCTGCTGCTGCTCGAGGGCATGAAGCCGGATCTCGCGCTGGCGCTCGCGCGCCGCGGCGTGCGGACCCGCGAAGACCTCGCCGACCAGGCGGTGGACGATCTGCTGGATATCGAAGGGCTGTCTGCCGACGAGGCGGGCAAGCTCATCATGAAGGCGCGTGAAATCTGGTTCGAAGCCGGTCGCGCCTGAGGAGTCTGAATGAGTGATGTAACCGTCGCACAATTTGCCGAGGTCCTGAAGGTTCCGGTCGACCGGCTGCTGGTGCAGCTCGAGTCCGCCGGCATCCAGGTCGCCGGCCCGCAGGCGTTGATCAGCGACGAGGCGAAGCTCGAGCTGCTCACGCACCTGCGCCGCGCGCATGGCGCCGCCGAGCCGAGCAAGACCGCGGGAGCCGCGGCTCCGCGCAAGATCACGCTGGCGCGCAAGTCGCAGAGCGAGCTCAAGCAGGCAAGCACGCAGGGTCGCGCGCGCACCGTCAACGTGGAAGTGCGCCACAAGAAAACCTATATCAAGCGCGACGTTCTCGAAGAGCAGAACAAGCAGACCCAGGGCGCCGCCGACGAGAAGCGCAAGGAACAGGAAGCGGCCGAGGCCGCCGAGCGCGAACGCCAGGAAGCGGCCCGCAAGGAAAGCGAGCGCATCGAGGCGGAGAATCGCAAACGCATCGAAGACGAAGCCTCGAAGAAGAAGCAGGCTGAGGAAGCCCGCCGTGCGCAGGAAGAAGCGCGCGCGAAACAGGAAAGCGAGGCGCAGCGTCGCGCCGCCGCGGAAGTCGCGGCTTCGCCGACTGCGCGTCCCGAGCGTCACAAGCCCGACAAGGCGCCCGTCGTGGCCGCCGAACCGGCCAAGGACACGCGTTACGGTCGCCAGGAGTTGCACGTCGCCAGCGGCGCGGGTGCGCGCAACAAGAAGAAAAAGCGCGTCAAGGAGCGTACGGGCACCGGCAGCGTCAACACCGAGACCCGCCACGCGTTCGAGATGCCCACCGCGCCCATGAAGCGCGAAGTGGCCATCGGCGAGACGATCACGCCGCAGGAAATCGCGCAGAAGATGGCGGTGAAGGCGACCGAAGTCATCAAGACCATGATCAACATGGGTGTGATGGCCACCATCAACCAGCCCATCGACCAGGACACGGCGATCCTCATCGTCGAGGAGATGGGCCATACCGCAAAGGCACTGAAGGCCGACCAGGTCGAGGAAGACCTGCAGGGCGAGAGCGCGCCGGAAACCGAAGCGCCGCGTCCGCCCGTGGTCACCGTCATGGGCCACGTCGACCACGGCAAGACCTCGCTGCTCGACTACATCCGCCGCGCGAAGGTCGCCGCGGGTGAGGCGGGTGGCATCACGCAGCACATCGGCGCGTACCACGTGGAAACGCCGAAGGGCATGATCACGTTCCTCGATACCCCGGGCCACGCGGCGTTCACCGCGATGCGCGCGCGCGGCGCGAAAGCGACCGACATCGTGGTGCTCGTGGTGGCGGCCGACGACGGCGTCATGCCGCAGACCATCGAAGCCATCCAGCACGCGAAGGCGGCCGGTGTTCCGATCGTCGTCGCGGTCAACAAGATCGACAAACCCGACGCCGACGCGGATCGCGTTCGCACCGAGCTCTCGAAGCACGAGGTCATCGCGGAGGAATGGGGCGGCAACAACATGTTCGTGTCCGTGTCGGCGAAGACCGGTCAGGGCATCGACCAGTTGCTCGACGCCATCCTGCTGCAGTCCGAAGTGCTCGAGCTCACGGCGGCCGCCGACGGCCTCGCCACGGGTTTCGTCATCGAAGCGTCCATCGAGAAGGGTCGCGGCGCCGTCGCGACGGTGCTCGTGAAGAAGGGCACGCTCAAGCTCGGCGATCCGATCATCGCGGGTCACGAGTTCGGCCGCGTCCGCGCCATGTTCGACGAGAACGGCAAGGCCGTGGAAAGCGCGGCACCGTCCATGCCGGTGCAGGTGCTGGGTCTTCAGGGCACGCCGAACGCGGGCGATGAAATCCTCGCGGTGGAAAATGAACGCAAGGCGCGCGAAGTGGCGCTGTATCGCCAGGGCAAGTTCCGCGACGTCAAACTCGCGAAGCAGGCTTCGAAGATGGGCGACGTGTTCGCGCAGATGGAAGAACAGAAGCTCGGCGTCATTCCGATCCTGCTCAAGACCGACGTGCAGGGCAGCGCGGAAGCGCTGCGCGATGCGTTGGCGAAGCTCGCCACCGACGAAGTGCAGGTGAAGATCATCGCGAGCGGCGTCGGCGGCATCACGATTTCCGACGTGCAGCTCGCCGCGGCTTCGAAGGCCCGCATCATCGGCTTCAACGTGCGTGCCGATGGCGCCGCACGCGATGCGATGAAGGACAACGAAGTCGACGTCCAGTACTTCAGCATCATTTACGAAGCCATCGACTACGTGAAGCAGCTGCTGTCCGGCCTGCTCGCGCCCGAGATCAAGGAAACCATCGTCGGCACGGCCCAGGTCCGCGAAGTGTTCCGTTCGAGCAAGTTCGGCGTCGTCGCCGGTTGCCTCGTCACCGAAGGTTCGGTCAAGCGCAACAACCCGATCCGCGTGCTGCGCGACAGCGTCGTCATCTTCGAAGGAGCGCTCGAATCGCTGCGCCGCTTCAAGGATGAAGCCAACGAAGTCCGCGCCGGCACCGAGTGCGGCATCGGCGTGAAGAACTACCAGGACGTGCGCGTCGGAGACCAGATCGAGTGTTACGCCCGCGTCGAGGTTGCTCGCAGCATCCAGTGAGTGAAGTAGTTTGAGCGCCAAATCCCAAAGACTGGGCCGCATCGAAGGCGAGATGCAGCGCGTGTTGTCGACGCTGGTGTCGCGCGAGGTGCGTGACCCCCGTGTCGGCAACGTCACGATCACCACGGTGAGTGTCGCGCCTGACATGTCGACGGCACGCATCTTCTTCGTGCCGTTCGCCAGCCAGCACACGCCCGAGGAAGTGACCGAAGGATTGAATCGCGCTTCGGGCTTCCTGCGTGGCGCGCTCGGGCGTGCGTTGTCGCTGCGGCACGCGCCGAAGCTCGAGTTCGTCTACGACCAGCAGATCGAAAACGCCGACAAGCTCACGCGTCTCATCGACGACGCCGTGAAATCCGACAAGCACGACCCCGAAACGTAGGCGCGCATGCCTTCCGGCATCATCCTGCTCGACAAGCCCCAGGGGCTCACGTCGAACGGCGCGCTGCAGCGCGTGCGTCGCGCGTACGGCGCCGGGAGCGCGGGACACGTCGGCACGCTCGACCCGATGGCGACCGGCATGTTGCCGCTGTGCCTCGACGAGGCCACCAAGGTCATCGCGGAAATCGAATCCGGTGGCAAATGTTATGAGTTCACCGTGCAGCTTGGCGCCCGTACGGATACGGGCGATGCCGAAGGGCAGGTGGTGGAACAGCACCCGGTCCCGACATTCGATGCCGTGGTGCTGGAACGCGCGCTGAAGGGCTTCCGCGGCACGATCCAGCAGGTCCCGCCCATGTATTCCGCGCTCAAGCGCGACGGCCGCCCTCTGTACGAACTGGCCCGAAAGGGCATCGAGGTGGAACGCCAGGCGCGCACGATCGAAATCCGGCGTCTCGAGCTGGTGGAGGCGCGATCAGACGCCCTCGACTTCATCTGCGAATGCGCCAAGGGCACCTATATCCGGGTGCTGGGAGAAGACATTGCGCGGGCGCTCGGCACCCTGGGCCACCTGACCCGGCTGCGTCGGCCCTGGGTCGAACCGTTCAGACAGTTGCCCATGTTCACGCTCGACGCCGTGCTGGCCGGCGCTGGGGACGCCAGCGTGTTGCTGAAGCCCGAGGTGGCGTTGCGCGGGCTGCCGGAAGCCTGGGTCACGGAGGAGCAGGTCGTGGCGCTACGGCACGGACAGGCGGTACGCGGTGAGATCCGGCAACCCGCCCCCGGTCGGCGCGTGTGCCTGTATGGCCCCGGAGGGGTTTTCCTCGGGCTGGCCGAGCCGCTTCCCGACGGCTGGCTGCAGCCGCGGCGGCTCATGGCCCAAAAATCCACGTAAGCCTAGGCTTTGAGGGACCTTTTCTGTACTATTCGCGCCCGAAAATCCAGGTAATAAATCAGGATCAAACCCAAGATGTCTCTTGCCACAGAAAAGAAATCCGGTGTAGTTGCCGACTTCCGTCGCGCTGCGAACGACACTGGTTCGCCCGAGGTACAGATCGCGCTGCTTTCCGAGCGCATTAACGGACTCGGCGATCACTTCGGCGCGCACAAGCGCGACCATGCTTCGCGTCGCGGGCTCGTCAAGCTCGTGAACCAGCGCCGCAAGCTCCTCGACTACCTGAAGGCGACCAAGCCTGCGAAGTACCAGGAGGTCGTCGAGCGTCTGGGTCTCCGTCGCTAAACACCCGTCTCAGAGGCCGCGCATCCTGCGCGGCCTTTTTCGTTTCATCTGTCAAACGCACTCGAGGCATTAGGGCCTCGTGAAGGAATCAAGCGTGAGCGTTCTCAAGAAATCATTTCAATACGGCCAGCATTCCGTCTCCATCGAAACCGGCGAAATCGCCCGCCAGGCGAGCGCCTCGGTCATCGTCTCGATGGGCGACACCGTCGTCCTCGTCACCGCCGTCGCCGCCAAGAAGGCCGTGCCCGGCAAGGACTTCTTCCCGCTGACCGTCAACTACGTCGAGAAGACGTACGCGGCAGGCCGCATCCCCGGTGGCTTCTTCAAGCGTGAAGGCCGCCCGACCGAAAAAGAGACGCTGACCTCGCGCCTCATCGACCGCCCGATCCGCCCGCTGTTCCCCGACGGCTTCTTCAATGAAGTACAGGTCGTGGCGTTGGTTCTGTCGCTGGATCCGGAAATCGACGCCGACGTGCCTTCGCTCATCGGCGCTTCCGCCGCGCTGTCGCTGGCGGGTGTTCCGTTCGCCGGCCCCATCGGCGCCTCGCGCGTGGGCTACAAGAATGGCCAATACCTTCTGAACCCGTCGCGCACCGAGCTCAAGGATTCGCAGCTGCACCTCGTGGTCGCCGGCACGCAGAAGTCCGTGCTCATGGTCGAGTCGGAAGCCGCGGGCCTCTCCGAAGAAGTCATGCTCGGCGCCGTGGTGTTCGGTCATGAGCAGATGCAGATTGCGATCAAGACCATCAACGAGATGGTTGCCGCGGTCGGCAAACCGAAGTGGGACTGGAAGCCGAACGCTGCCAGCGCCGAACTGGATGCCGCCGTCGCCGCGAACGCGCAGAAGGCGCTGTCGGACGCGTACCTCATCACGGTCAAGCAGGACCGCTACGCGAAGGTAGGCGAGATCAAGGCCGCCTGCATCCTCGCGCTCTCCGGTGGCGATGCGCCCAAGTACACCGCCGACGACGTCGACAATTCACTGTTCAAGCTCGAGAGCAACATCGTCCGCCAGCGCATCCTCAATGGTGAGCCGCGCATCGACGGCCGCGATGCGACGACGGTTCGTCCCATCACCGTGAAGGTGGGCACGCTGCCCCGAACCCACGGTTCAGCGCTGTTCACGCGTGGCGAGACGCAGGCCCTCGTGGCCACGACGCTCGGCACCGGCCGTGACGCGCAGATCATCGACGCGCTCGAGGGCGAACGCCGCGAGCCGTTCATGTTCCACTACAACTTCCCTCCGTTCTCGGTCGGTGAGACCGGCATGATGGGTTCGCCGAAGCGCCGCGAAATCGGCCACGGCAACCTGGCTCGCCGCGGCATCGCCGCGATGATGCCGGACATGGAGAAATTCCCGTACGTCATCCGCATCGTCTCGGAAATCCTCGAGTCGAACGGTTCCTCGTCGATGGCATCGGTCTGCGGTGCTTCGCTGTCGCTCATGGACGCGGGTGTGCCGATCAAGGCGCCGGTGGCGGGCGTGGCCATGGGCCTGGTGCTCGAAGGCACGCGCTTCAAGGTCCTCACGGACATCCTGGGTGACGAAGATCACCTGGGCGACATGGACTTCAAGGTGGCCGGTTCGAAAGACGGCGTCACCGCGCTGCAGATGGACATCAAGGTCGAGGGCATCTCGCCCGAGATCATGAAGGTGGCGCTGGCCCAGGCCAAAGAAGGCCGCCTGCACATTCTCGGCGAAATGAACAAGGTCATCTCGAGTTCGCGCGAGAAGATGTCCGAGTGGGCGCCGTCGATCATCACGCTCAAGATCGACCCCGAGAAGATCCGTGACGTCATCGGCAAGGGTGGCGCGGTCATCCGCCAGATCACCGAAGAGACGGGCACCACGATCGACATCGAGAACGATGGCACGGTCAAGATCGCCAGCGTCTCGGGCGCCGCGGGCCGTGAAGCCCTCGCGCGCATCGAGTTGATCACCGCCGACGTCGAAGTCGGCCGCATCTACGAAGGCAAGGTCGTCCGGCTCATGGACTTCGGCGCGTTCGTCACCATCCTGCCGGGCCGTGACGGTCTCGTGCACATCTCGCAGATCAGCGAGGAGCGCGTCGAGAAGGTCTCGGACAAACTCAAGGAAGGTGACAACGTGCGCGTGAAGGTGCTCGAGGTCGACCGCCAGGGTCGCGTGCGCCTGTCGATGAGAGACGTGCCTGCGTCCAACTGAGCAGAGCGATAACGTCAGTGAAAACGCCCGGCATTGCCGGGCGTTTTCATTTCCGGGCGGTGCAAGCCGCGATCGAGTAGATGGCCGTTAGCCGGTCTCAACGAATTTTCCGCCATAACAAAGAGTTGGCTGGCCTGGAAATTGCGGCTTGACCCAAGGCAGCGCGATTGCGAAGGTACTGCCTAAACAACCATAACTAACAAGGCGGTCCAACTCACGCCTTGCAAGTCCTGTATCTGATCCACGGCCCGGCATGCGACCGAGGCGATGGCGCGCGCGGTGGATGCCGCGGGTCCACATGCGAGGTGAGCGATGGGAAACGGAAAGCTCTGGTTAGCCGCGTTGTTGTTTGGTGCTTCGACGACGGCGACCGCCCAAGCCGCGCTGGAGGAAACGCAGACCGCCATCTCCGGCACCGAAGACGCCGACGACATCGACGTTCCCGCGGCATCCGACACCACAGCGACCATCAGTACCATCGAAGGTGGTGAGTTGTCCGTCACCGCCACCGGCGTCGATGCCCTTGCCGAAAGCGACACGGTCGACGGCGCATTCGCCATCACCACCAATGCCATCGCGGCCGCAAATTTGCAGTCGGCCACTCAGGCCACCGAGGCCAAGGCCACGTCCGTAGGTGTGAACGCCGGGGACGGCGATGACCATGTGACCGGCGCCCTCGCGTTCACTTCCACTGCCAGCGCCTCGGGCGTCTACGCGGGCGCCATCGACTACGAGGCATCGACCAGTCCGACACCGCCCAGGGAAATCGAGGTGTCGATTTCGACGGAGGCCAGCGCCACGGGCATCGACAGCGGTGATGGCGAAGACCAGTTGGGCAACGATGCGTTGTTCGCGGTCACTTCGCTGGCCACCAGCGGCGGCAGCGCCAGCCAGTTTTCGGCCACGGTGCAGGATTCCCTGAGCTTCAAGGCGAAGTCCGGGGCCGCTGCCTCGGCCACGGGCATCAGCTCCGGTGGCGACTCCGACGAAATCACCAACAACGGGCTCGTGACCAACACCGCCACCGCGACCAGCGGCGCGCTGGCCGTGGCGCTGGTGTCGCCCAAGGACGAGAGTGCCCCCACCGAGTCGCAGAAAGCGCAGATCAAGTCGGACGCCAGCTCAACCGCAACTGCCACCGCCACTGGCATCAACTCGGCCGACGACTCCACCGAGGACAGCTCGGAGGAGGTCACGCCCTGGGGTCTGGACCTCCAGGCACTGAAGGTCACGTACCACAAGACCGTGGCCACGTCCGGTTCCGACGATGTGGTCGAGAACAACGTGGTGATGCTCAACTCGGCTACTGCCACCAGTGGCGCAGGCGCGGGCGGTGTCAGCAACAAGGTCGATGGCAGCATGGAGGCCTCGGCGACCTCCGAAGCCACGGCCGAGAGCTCCGGCATCATCACCGGTGTCGGCAGCGACCTCGTGACCAACCATGGCGAGCTGTTGTCCAGCGCGACGGCGAATGCCGGAGCGCTGAGCGTGACCATCGAGGTCGGCACACCGAGTGAGGCCGCGCCGACGCCGGCTCCCGGCGAGAAGGCCGAGCCCGCAAAGCCTTCGGAAGACAAGGAGAACAAGTCCAGCACCAAGACCAGCGTGACGGCCGAGGCAACCGCCAGCGGTGTCAACACCGAGGGCAGTGGCAGCGAGGAAATCACCGACGGCTTCGCCGAGATCAGCAACGGCGAACTGGTCATCGACTATCACCAGGTCACGAACACCATGGCCGGGAACGACGTGGTCGAGAACCACGGCGCCATCCAGGCCATCGCCACTGCCAACGCCGGTAGTTTGGGCGTGGGCGTCACGCAGAGCAGCGGCGGCAGCAGCAGCTCCGAGTCGAAATCCACCGCCAAGAGCAATGCCAAAGGCGTGACCACCGGTGGTGGCGATGACCGCGTGACCAATGACGGCGTTCTCACGGTGTCCGCGACCAGTGATGCCAGCGCGCTCAACGTCGGCATGGCGGTGGGCATGCCGGCAGAAGAGACTTCGGGCGAAGAGCCCGCTCCGGATACCGAGTCCGACAAGGTCACCACCGAGACCAGCACCGAGGTGGAAGCCGAGGCCAAGGCCGTCGGCATCGACACCGCGGGTGAGAGCAACAGCGAAGTGACGCGACACGCGGTGCTTGATTTCAGCGGCATCTCGATCGAATTCGGGGAATCGAGCGTCGCCGCCATCGACGACGACGTGGTGGAAAACAACGGCATCGTCAGCACGACGGCAACGGCCACCGCCAGCGCCGCCGACGTCGGCATCGCGCTCGATGCCGTGGGGTCGATCAGTTCCGACGCCTCGGCCACCGCCAGGTCCACCAGCAACGGCATCGCAACCGGTGCCGGCAACGACATCATCAGCAACCAGTTCCTGTTCACCGCGAACGCGACGGCCACGGCCGAGTCGCTCAGCATCGGGATCACCGCCAGCAAGCCGGCCACCGGCACTGGCGATGAGCCCGACAAGACCAACGTGAAGGTGAAGGCCGGCGCGACTGCCGAGGCCAGCACCACGGGTATCGACGCCGAAGGCTCGGATCACGACACCTCGGAGCACAACTCCATATCGATCACCGCCAATGCACTCGAGGCGGTGCAAACCACCAGCGATGCCTCGCATGCCGGAAGCGATCGCGTGACTAACAACGGCGCCATGATCGTCGGCGCCACCGCCTCGAGCGGCACCGTTGCCGCGGGCGCGACCATCGGCGTCGCCGGATCGGTGGATGCGGATTCCACCTCGAAGTCGGACGCCTCGAGCCGTGCCATTCACACCGGCGGCGGTGCAGACATCATCGAGAACAGCGGAGTGATCACCAGCACCGCGAATGCCGATGCACTCGCCGTCGCACTCAGTCTCAGCGTCGGCCAGTCGGAAGACAGCAGTGGCGCCGAACCTCCCACGCCGGCACAGGCCGCGGCGCAGGCGGCCACGATGCGTGGCGCCACCAATGCCGAGGCGACGGCACTCGCCTCGGGCATCGACGCTGAAGGCAGCACGCACTCGCTCGGTACCGAGACCCGCGTGAATCTAAGTTCGAGCGGCCTGCGCGCAGTGCTGCGCTCCACCAGCGGGAGCGTGGCCGGGGACGACCAGGTGACGAACATCGGCGGCCTGTCCTCGACGGCCACGGCGAGCGCGGGAGCCGGCGCAGCCGGTGTCGCCATCCAGTCCGAGGGCACGGCTTCGGCCGATACCAAGGCCACGGCGAAGTCGACCAGCAGCGCTGTGCTGACCGGCGGCGGCAGCGACGAGGTGTCGAACCAGGGTGGCCTGATCGCTTCGTCCACGAGCACCGCCGGTGCCCTGTCGGTGAGTTTCTCGCAGACCAGCGAGCAGGGCTCCAAGGCCAGGAGCGAGGCGAGCGCCAGCAGTGAAGCGCGGGCGGTAGGCATCGGCACCGGGTCGGAAGAGTCCACGCGCGAGCGCGAGGCAATTCTCGACGTCACTGCCTCCGGCATAGCCTTCCTCTACAGCGATGAAACGCTGGCCGACGACGGCGCAGACACGGTTACCAATGGCGGTGCGGTCATCGCCAATGCCACCGCCACCAGCGGCGCGCTGGGTGCCGTGATCGCGGTCGACGGCGCGGCTTCGGCTGAGGTCACCGCAAGTTCCACGGCCCGCACCGAGGGCATAGACCTCGGCGCAGGCAACGACAATCTGATCAATGACGGCGTGCTGACTGCCACATCCGTTTCCACCAGTGGCGCGTTATCCATTGCGTTCGGCCAGAAGGGCACTGAAAAGAAACCCGGCGAGAACGAGGTCAAGGCGACCGCCACTGCCGACTCGGAAGCCACCGGCATCCGCGCTGACAGCGGCGCGAATACGCTGACCGTGGGCAGCGTGGTCATCGACGCGTCCGGGCTCGAAGGCCATCTCGACTACACGAACGAAGCCGCCAGCGGCAACGACATGGTGGTCAACCGCGGCGGCATCGGTGTGAGCGCCACAGCCACGGCCGGCGCCGCGGGCGCCACGGTGGCCATCGACGGCGCCGCAAAGGCGGACGTCGATTCCATCGCGAACAGCCGCGCCGCTGCCATCGACGGCGGCGGCGGCGATGACGATGTGCGCAACGAGGGCGTGGTGCTCGCCGTTGCCGATTCCACGGCTGCCACCGTGGCGGTGGCCGTCAAGGTCGGGGAGAAGACCAGCACCGACAAGGCAAAGGTGGAAGCCAGTTCGACAGCCACCGCGTCCAGCGCGGGCATCACCACCGATGGCGCCGCGCGCAACGGGGAAGTTGCCGTTGATCTCGTCGTCAACAGCGCCGGCCTGGACTACGAGGTCGCGGCGGCCTCGTCGGCGGCTTCGGGCAACGACACGCTGAACAACCTCAACTCGGTAGTCGCGCGATCCACCGCCAACAGCGGTGCCGGCTCGGTGGCGTTCACCGTCAAGGGCGCGGCCAACGCGGCCACCAATTCGACGGCCGAAGCCAGCTCTGTGGCGCTGGATACCGGCGCTGGCGGCGACGTGGTGAACAACTCCGGCGCACTGGAGTCCCGCGCGGAAGCCAATGCCTACACGCTGAACGCTGCCATCACGAATGAAGGCAATGCCATCAGCAACACCGGCTTTCTCGGCGCGGGGACCACCGCCAAGACGCATGCCGCGGGCATTTCCACCCAGGGAATGGAAGAAGACACGCTGATCGACGCGGAACTGCACGTCAGGTTCGACGGTATTGGTGCGAGCGCTCGCTTCAATCTGAATACCGACAGCCTGAGCACGGATGGCGAGGACCAGGTCAACAATAGCGGCGCCATCGATGTGGACAGCATCGCCGTGGCTCCGCGTCTCAACGTCGGCATCACCGGCAAGGGCCTCGCCGTGTCGATGGGACGCGCCGGTTCCGAGTCGCGCGCCGCCGGCATCGAAACCGGAAACCTCGACGACGTCATCGACAACTCGGGTGACATCGATGCGTACACTTCATCGACCGCCACGCTGGTCAATGCCGCGATCAGTGGCAAGGGTGTGGCCGGAGCCGCGAATGCAGTGTGGGACGGCGGCACCGAGGCAACGGCCGTGGCCGCAGGCATCGACGCCGACAGCGGCGAACTCAGTTCGCTGCTCGTCGAGGCCGAGGCCGACACCGATTTGGCCCGCGTGCGCTACACCAGTGAAGTCACGTCCGCCTCGGGTGACGACGTCATCCGCAACAGCGCCGCCGTTGCTTCGGCGGCTT
>Ga0164241_10005433_pt1 | contig 11948 bp, 8 predicted proteins | sample OricomyardsoilBY_FD_108780 | JGI IMG/M metagenome (GOLD analysis project Ga0164241, IMG submission 108780) | Backyard soil microbial communities from Emeryville, California, USA - Original compost - Back yard soil (BY) | ecosystem: Environmental > Terrestrial > Soil > Unclassified | place: USA... | reverse complement strand
GACGCTCCAGCTCTCGTGGCTGTACGCGATCGGGTTCGGCGGGTTCGTCGCGTTCAGCGTGTACCTGCCGACGGACCTCCACAACGCCTACGGCCTGTCCACCAGCGACGCCGCGAACCGCACTGCCGGGTTCGTCATCCTGGCGGTCGTCATGCGCCCGATCGGCGGGTGGCTCTCGGACCGGTTCGGCGGTGTCCCGGTGTCGGTGGTGTGCTTCGCGGTCGCCACGGTGCTCGCGTTCCTCGAGGCGTTCCAGCCCTCGCTCGACCTGTGGGGGACGGTCGGGTTCCTGGGTCTCGCGGCCGCGCTCGGGGCGTCGTCGGGCGCGACGTTCGCCCTCGTCTCGAAGGTCGCGCCGATGGACAAGGTCGGTGCGGTCACGGGCCTCGTCGGTGCGGCCGGCGGTCTGGGCGGGTTCATCCCGCCGCTGATCATGGGCGTCGTCTACCAGTCGCGGGGCAGCTACGACCTCGGGTTCATCCTGCTCGCGGTCATCACGCTCGCGACCATGCTCTTCACCCTGGGTCCGGTCCGCCGCCGCGCCCAGCAGACCACCACCGGAGGCGCAGCCGCATGACGACGCTCGACGACCCGCTCGAGGACGGCCTCATCCGCTTCGGAAGGCACCTGCACAAGGGGGAGGTCTCCGAGGATCTGCGCCAGGTGTTCCTGGAGGGCGGCCGTCAGGGCGACGTCTTCTACCGTGACCGCTGGTCGCACGACAAGGTGGTCCGCTCGACGCACGGCGTGAACTGCACGGGGTCGTGCTCGTGGAAGGTGTACGTCAAGGACGGCATCATCACGTGGGAGACGCAGCAGACGGACTACCCGAGCGTCGGGCCGGACTCCCCGGAGTACGAGCCACGGGGCTGCCCGCGCGGGGCGGCGTTCTCCTGGTACACGTACTCGCCGACGCGCGTCCGGTATCCGTATGTGCGGGGCGCGCTGCTGCGCGAGTACCGGTCGGCGAAGGAGCGCGTCGGCGGGGACCCGGTGCTCGCCTGGGAGGCCCTGACGTCGGACCCGGAGGCGTCCCGCCGGTACAAGCAGGCGCGCGGCAAGGGCGGGCTCGTGCGCTCGAGCTGGGACGAGGCCGCGGAGATCGTCGCGGCGGCGCACGTCCACACGATCAAGAAGCACGGGCCGGACCGGGTCGCGGGCTTCTCCCCGATCCCTGCGATGTCGATGGTCTCGCACGGCGTGGGCGCACGGTTCGTGCAGCTCCTCGGCGGGACGATGCTGAGCTTCTACGACTGGTACGCGGACCTCCCGGTCGCGTCGCCGCAGGTCTTCGGGGACCAGACCGACGTGCCGGAGTCGGCGGACTGGTTCAACTCCACGTACTGCATCATGTGGGGCTCGAACATCCCCGTGACCCGGACGCCCGACGCGCACTTCATGACGGAGGCGCGCTACCGGGGTCAGAAGGTCGTCGTGGTGTCGCCCGACTACGCGGACAACACGAAGTTCGCCGACGAGTGGCTCGCCCCGCAGCCCGGCACGGACGGCGCGCTCGCTCTCGCGATGGGGCACGTCGTCCTCAAGGAGTTCCTCGTCGAGCGCCGCACGCCGCGGTTCGTCGAGTACCTCAAGCGGTTCACGGACGGCCCGTTCCTGGTGTCGCTCGACCCGGCCCCGGTCGGCGTGGCGGCGAGCTCCGGCCTCTCCGACGACGCCGCCCGCGTCCCGGGCAAGTTCCTCACCGCCGCGGACCTCCCGGATCTCGCGGACGAGCCGAACGCCGCGTTCAAGACGGTCCTGCTCGACGCCGACGGCACCCCGACCGTCCCGAACGGGACCCTCGGCCACCGCTACGGCGACGCCGACGCGGGGCGCTGGAACCTCGACCTCGGCGAGACCGACCCGCTCCTGACGGTCGCTGACCTCCCGCCCACCCCGGGGGTCGGCGCTCCGAAGACCGCGACCGTCCTCCTCCCCCGGTTCGACGTCGTCCCCGAGCCGGGGCACGAGCACGAGGGCGGCTCCGGCGTCGTCGTGCGCGGGGTGCCGGTGACACGCGTGGGCGACCGGCTCGTCACCACGGTGTTCGACCTCATGCTCGCCGCGTACGGCGTGGACCGGGACGGACTGGACCTCCCCGGCGAGTGGCCCACCGGGTACGACGACCCGTCGACGCCGGCCACACCGGCCTGGCAGGAGCAGCTCACGGGAGTCCCGGCGGCGGCCGCGGCGCGGATCGGCCGGGAGTTCGCGCAGAACGCCGAGGACTCGGACGGCCGCTCGATGATCATCATGGGCGCGGGCACGAACCACTGGTTCCACTCGGACACGATCTACCGAGCGTTCCTGGCCCTCACGACGATGACGGGCTGCCAGGGCGTCAACGGCGGCGGGTGGGCCCACTACGTCGGGCAGGAGAAGGTCCGCCCGATCACGGGCTGGGCCCAGTACGCGGGCGGGCTCGACTGGTCGCGTCCGCCGCGGCAGATGATCGGCACCGGCTGGTTCTACCTCGCCACGGACCAGTGGCGTTACGACGGGCTGCCGGCGGCGTCCCTGTCGTCACCCACCGGCCCGGGCGTCTTCGAGGGCCGGACCACGGCCGACTGCCTCGTCGAGTCCGCACGTCGCGGCTGGATGCCGAGCTACCCGACGTTCGACCGCAACCCCCTGGACCTCGTCGACGAGGCACGGGCGGCAGCCAAGGAGCCGGCGGACTACGTCGTCGAGCAGCTGAAGGCGGGTTCGCTGCGCTTCGCCGCCGAGGACCCCGACGCCCCCGAGAACTACCCGCGGGTGCTGACGATCTGGCGCGCCAACGTGCTCGGGTCGTCGGGCAAGGGCAACGAGTACTTCCTCAAGCACCTCCTGGGCACGGACTCCGCGGTGCTGGCCGAGGAGGCGGGGCCCGAGCGCCGGCCCGCGCAGATGGTCTGGCACGACGAGGCCGCGCGCGGAAAGCTCGACCTCCTCACGACGCTCGACTTCCGCATGACGTCGACGACGCTCTTCTCGGACGTCGTCCTGCCTGCGGCCACCTGGTACGAGAAGCACGACCTGTCGAGCACGGACATGCACCCGTTCGTGCACTCGTTCAACCCGGCGATCGCGCCGCCCTGGCAGACGAAGACGGACTTCGACACCTTCCACCTGCTCGCGAAGCGCGTCGCCGAGATGTCGGCCGTGCACCTGGGCGTGCGCGAGGACCTCGTCGCGGCGCCGCTCCTGCACGACACCCCCGACGAGCTGGCCGTCGCGCACGGCTCCCCGACCGACTGGGACACACCGCTCGCCGACCGCGACCTGGTGCCGGGCACGACCATGCCGAAGCTCGTCGTCGTCGAGCGGGACTACCCGGCGTTCGCCGCGCGCATGGCGGCGCTCGGGCCGCTCGCCGAGGGCGCCGGGATGGCGACCAAGGGCGTGGCCTTCAAGCCCGACGTCGAGGTGAAGGCGCTCGGCCAGCGCAACGGCCTGGTCACCGAGGGCCCGGCGGCCGGGCGACCGCGCCTCGACCGCGACACGTTCGCGTGCGAGACGATCCTCGCGCTCTCGGGCACCACGAACGGGCGCCTCGCCGTCCAGGGCTTCGAGAACGTCGAGAAGCGCACGGGGACGCAGCTCGCCGACCTGGCCCGCGACGAGGAGGGCAAGCACGTCACGTTCGCCGACGTCCAGGCCCGCCCCACCTCCGTGATCACGTCGCCCGAGTGGTCGGGGTCCGAGCACGGCGGCCGCCGGTACACGGCGTTCGCGATCAACGTCGAGCGGCTCAAGCCGTGGCACACGCTCACCGGGCGCCAGCACTTCTACCTCGACCACGACTGGATGGCGGAGCTCGGCGAGCAGCTCCCCGTGTTCCGGCCCCCGCTCGACATGCACCGCCTGTTCCCCGACTCCCCGCCCGTCGGCGAGGTCGCGGGCGGAGCGGCGCCCGCCGAACGGACCGTGGCAGTCCGTTACCTCACCCCGCACTCCAAGTGGTCCATCCACTCCGAGTACCAGGACAACCTCTTCATGCTGTCGCTGTCCCGCGGCGGCCCGAACATCTGGATGTCCCCGCTCGACGCCGACAAGATCGGCGTCCGCGACAACGAGTGGATCGAGGCGGTGAACCGCAACGGCGTCGTCGTGGCTCGTGCGGTAGTGAGCCACCGGATGCCCGAGGGCACGGTCTACATGCACCACGCGACCGACCGGACGATCGACGTCCCGATCGCGGAGGCCTCGGGGCTGCGCGGCGGCATCCACAACTCGCTGACCAGGATCCTGTTGAAACCCAGCCATCTCATCGGCGGGTACGCGCAGCTGAGCTTCGCGTTCAACTACCTCGGCCCGACGGGCAACCAGCGTGACGAGGTCACGACCATCCGGCGCCGGTCCCAGTCGGTCGAGTACTGAGGGGTGCAGTTCTCATGCGAGTGATGGCTCAGATGTCGATGGTGATGAACCTCGACAAGTGCATCGGGTGCCACACGTGCTCGGTCACGTGCAAGCAGGCGTGGACGAACCGCACGGGCATGGAGTACGTGTGGTTCAACAACGTCGAGACGCGGCCGGGCCTCGGCTACCCGCGCACGCACGAGGACCAGGACCGCTGGCAGGGCGGCTGGGTCCGGACGAAGCGGGGGCGCCTCAAGCTCCGCGCGGGCGGGCGCCTCAAGAAGCTCGCGACGATCTTCTCCAACCCGAAGCTCCCGTCGATCCACGACTACTACGAGCCGTGGACCTACGAGTACGACATGCTCCTGTCCTCGCCGCAGGGCAAGCAGACCCCCGTCGCGCGCCCGAAGTCGCTGCTCACCGGCGACGACATGAAGATCGAGTGGTCGGCGAACTGGGACGACGACCTCGCGGGGTCGACGACGACCATGCAGGACGACCCGATCCTCAAGCACATGAGCGAGCACGTCGCGACGGAGTTCGAGCAGACGTTCATGTTCTACCTGCCGCGCATCTGCGAGCACTGCCTGAACCCGGCGTGCGTCGCGTCGTGCCCGTCGGGTGCGATGTACAAGCGGGCCGAGGACGGCATCGTCCTCGTCGACCAGGACCAGTGCCGCGGCTGGCGGATGTGCGTGACGGGCTGCCCGTACAAGAAGGTCTACTTCAACCACAAGACCGGCAAGGCCGAGAAGTGCACGCTCTGCTACCCGCGCATCGAGGTCGGCCTGCCGACCGTCTGCTCGGAGACGTGCGTCGGCCGGCTGCGCTACCTGGGCCTCGTGCTGTACGACGCCGACAAGGTCACCGAGGCGGCCGCGATCGAGGACGAGCACGACCTCCTCGCCGCGCAGCGGTCCGTGTTCCTCGACCCGAACGACCCCGAGGTCGTCGAGGCGGCCCGGGCGGCCGGCATCGCGGACGACTGGATCGAGGCCGCGCAGCGGTCCCCGGTGTGGTCGCTGATCAGCAAGTACGAGCTCGCGCTCCCCCTGCACCCCGAGTACCGCACCCTCCCGATGGTCTGGTACGTGCCGCCGCTGTCCCCCGTGGTCGACGTCGTGGCGAGCTCGGGCAACGACGGGGAGGACGCCCGCACCCTCTTCGCGGCGATCTCCCGTCTGCGGATCCCGCTCGAGTACCTCGCCGGCCTGTTCACCGCGGGCGACATGGCGCCCGTCGAGCGCGTCCTGCGCCGCCTGGCGGCCATGCGGTCGTACATGCGCGACGTGAACCTCGGCAACGAGCCCAGGGAGGAGACGGCGAGCGCCGTCGGGATGACGGGCCAGGAGATCGAGGAGATGTACCGCCTGCTCGCGATCGCGAAGTACGAGGAGCGGTACGTGATCCCGGCCGCGCACACCGAGATCGCCCGCGAGCTCGACGAGCTGAGCTGCTCGCTCGACTACGACGGCGGCCCCGGGATGGGCGGGGCGGGGCCCTTCGGGACGTCGTCGGGCCACCCGGAACCGGTCGCCGTCGAGAACTTCCACGTGCTCCAGGCCCGGCAGACCGCCGACTCGCCGAACGGGCCGTCGACCCCCGGCCGCGTCAACCTGCTCAACTGGGACGGCAACGGCCGCCCGCCCGGCCTGTTCCCACCCGGGCACGACGGCGCAGCCGGGCCTGGCGGCGGCGACGCGGGCACCGGCGCGCCGGGCCCGGGCGGGGGCGCGTGATGCTCAGCTTCCTGACCCTGTCGAAGCGCACCCCGAAGCTCGACCCGCTCGCGCCCGTCGCCGTGTCCGACCGCGAGCGCCGGGTCGCCCATCTCGCGGCGTCCGTCCTCCTCGCCTACCCGGACGCAGGGACCCGTGAGGCGGCACGCGAGCTCGCGGACGCCGTCGTCGGGCTGCCGGAGCCCGTGCGCGAGCGCCTGGGGCGCGCGTGCGCGACCCTCGCCGGAGCCGACGAGGAGGCCTCGGCCGCGCTCGAGGCCCGCTACGTCGCGACCTTCGACCTGAAGCGCCGCTGCTCGATGTACCTGACGTACTACGTGGCCGGTGACACCCGGCGACGGGGCGTGGCGCTCGTCCGGTTCGTGGAGGCGTACCGGGCCGCGGGCTGGGAGCTCGGCAGCGAGGAGCTGCCCGACTACCTGCCGACCGTGCTGGAGTTGTCCGCCCGCACCACGGGTGACGACGCCCGGATCGCCGCGGGCCTGCTCGGCGCCCACCGCGAGGGGATCGAGGTGCTGCGGTCCGCGCTCGCCGGGACGCAGCCGTGGGGCGACGTCGTCGAGGCCGTGTGCCTCACCCTGCCGCCGCTCGATCCCGAGACCGAGGCGCGGTACACCGCGCTCGTCACCGACGGGCCGCCCACCGAGATGGTCGGGCTCACGGCGCTCGGGCCCCTCGAGCCCTACGCACCGGCCGCGGCCGACGTCACCGGAGGGGACCCCCGATGAGCGACGCCACCACCGCCCAGGTGCTCCTGTGGGTCGTGTTCCCGTACGTGACGTTCGCGGTGTTCGTCGTCGGGTCGCTGTGGCGGTACCGGTACGACAAGTTCGGCTGGACCACCCGGTCGTCCGAGCTGTACGAGAACCGGCTCCTGCGCCTCGGTTCCCCGCTGTTCCACTTCGGGCTGCTCGCGGTGATCGTGGGGCACGTCGTCGGGCTCGTGATCCCGAAGTCCTGGACTCAGGCCGTCGGCGTGAACGAGACGATCTACCACGCGCTCGCCACCTACCTGGGGTCGGTCGGGGCGGTGGCCCTGGTCGTCGGGCTGGTCATCCTGATCTACCGGCGCCGCACCACCGGGCCCGTCTTCCTCGCGACGACCACGATGGACAAGACGATGTACGTCTTCCTGGCCGCGTCGGCCCTGCTGGGCGCCTGGGCGACCGTGGCGACGCAGCTCTTCGAGGGCCACGGCGGCTACGACTACCGCGAGACCATCTCGCCGTGGTTCCGTTCGCTCTGGTACCTGCAGCCCGACCCGAGCCTGATGACCGGGGTGCCGGCCGCGTTCCAGCTGCACATCCTCGCCGCGCTCGCGCTGTTCTGCCTGTGGCCCTTCACGCGGCTCGTGCACGCGTTCTCCGCGCCCGTGCCGTACCTGTTCCGGCCCTACATCGTGTACCGGTCGCGCGACACGTCGGTCGCGGCACGGGCTCCGCGGCGCGGGTGGGACCCCTCCGAGCGTCCGGGCAGCACCACCCGGCGCTGATGCGACCCGCCGTCGGCCCCGGCGGAGGTCACGAGGCCGCGGCGCGCCGGCCGACCGTCCGGTCGGCGACGGCGACCGCCACGACGACCGCGAGCGCCACGACGGCCAGCGACAGGACGCTCACGTGCGGCGCGACCGGGACGAGCGCGAGGCAGAGGGCAGCGCCGACGACCCGGGGCCACGACACCAGCCGCCACACGACGGCCTTGAACGCGGCGTGACCGGCCAGGAACAGCGCCACGCCGCCGAGCGTCAGCCACCCCACCGTCGCGGACCCCCGCGCCGTCGGACCGCCGAGGAGGACCTCGTCGGCCGCGGACGCCACGATGATCCCGCCGACGATCAACGGATGGATCCAGTGGAACGCGTCGCGCGCGAGGCGGCCGGGATCCGTCGACGACGCGATGACGCGCGCGCTGTCCTCTGCCGCCCGGTCGAAGTACACCCACCAGAGCCCGACGCTCGTCGCGAACGCGACCCCGAACGCCGCCATCTGCGCCGCGGACGCGGCGTCGACGACCGCCATCCGGCCGCCGACGACCACGACCGCCTCCCCGAGCGCGATCAGCACGAACGCCTGGCAGCGTTCCGCGAAGTGGCTGCCGTCGATCGTCCATTCGCGCGTCGTCGAGCGCCCGAGTCCAGGGACCGGGAAGCCGGCGGCGGACGACACGTGGTCGATCGCGATGGCCGCCGCCCAGAGCCCGAGGCGCCAGCCCGGGTCGAGGGTCGCGCCGACGAGGACGAGGACGCTCGTCGCCGCGGTCCACGGGACGATCCGCAGGAACGTCCGCCGGAGTGGCGTGCCCCGCAGCGCCACGATCATGAACGTGCCCCGCCCGACCTGCATCGCGAGGTAGGCGGATGCCACGAGGAGGCCGCGGGCCCCGAACGCCTCCGTCAACCCGCCCGAGAGGACGAGGCTCGCGAGCATGAGCAGCAGCAGCATCACGCGGAAGCTGTCCCGGGACGTGTCGAGATAGTTCGAGGTCCACGTCGTGTAGACCCAGACCTGCCAGACCATCGCGAGCAGGACAGCGGTCTGGACCGCCCCGAGGACCGTCAGGTGGTCCACGAGGGTCCGCGCGAGCTGGGTGATCGCGAACACGTAGACGAGGTCGAAGAAGAGCTCGATCGTCGAGACCCGCGAGTCCCTGCGCAGGAGGACCGGGTGCCGGTGCTCGCTCATGCGTCGAACCCTGCCAGAACGCCGGAGCCCCGGGGCCCGCCACGCCGACGGCGGCGGCACCCGGGACCGGTTCCGGTTCAGAGCTGACGGGTGAGCACCTCGAGCCGGGCACGGTACTCGGCCTCGTCGATCTCGCCGCGGGCGTACCGCTCGCCGAGGACCGAGATGGCCGTCTGGTTGCCGCGCGCCCACGGCGGCCCGTACGCGCCGCCGGACTGCCAGCGCCGGCGGGCGCCGCGCGCCACGAGGAACACGATCGACGCGAACAGCAGGAACCACAGCAGCGGGAAGATGAACCACCAGCCGAAGCCGGGCCCCCCGCCGCCGTGCCAGTAGGGGTGCGCGACCACGGTCGCCGCCGTGGCCGGGACGAGTGCGCTGAGCATGATGACCTCCTCCGTCACGCCGGGCGCCTGCCCGACGACGGCTGCTTCAGCCGTACCTCCACCGTCGTCCGCGGGGGTGTCCGGGTCGTCCCCCGAGGGTTGTCGGCTGCCTACCCCGCTGGTGCCGCCGTAGCGACACCAGCCGCCACAGCCCCGTCTCTCCCCCCATCAATGCCGGGTATTCATACCGCTATGTCCGTTATTCTCGACGGCGCAAGCAGGGGCTGCGGCGCGTGGCGTCGCTACGAGCGGGTCAGTCCGCAGGTACAGCGTGTCGGCGGCGAGGGTCAGAGCGCGGCCGGCACCAGAGCCGCTGCAGGTGTGCGTTCCGGTGCCACCGTCGGTGGTTGCTCGTCGTGCGCGAGCTGAGCCCGCACCGCCTGGGGCACGGGGATGCCGTGGCTGCGCAGGTCATCGATGAAGCGGGCCACCAGCGGATCCGGCTCGGCGACGGTCACGGCCATCAGCTGCCTGGTCCACCGGGGGGAGAACGAGCGGACCGCGCCCTGGAAGCCGTCGCTGACGGCGCTGATCGGACACACCGCGACGCCGAGCCCGGAGGCTGCGAGCTGCGGCGCGGCGGACGTCACGGACGTTCTCATCACCGGTTCGGGCCGGACCCCGGCGTTCGCCAGGGCGCGATCGAGCCACGCGCTCAGTCCGTTGTCGGCGGTGTAGTGGACGAAGCACGCGCCGTCGACGTCCTGCAGCTGGACGTGCGGCCGTCGGGCCAGCGGATGGTCGACGGAGCTCACCAGCACGACCTCTTCGTGGGCGACCAGGGTTCCGGTGAAGCGGTCGGGCACCGCTCCGGGCATCACCACGACATCGGCCTCGTCGGACTCGAGCAGGCCGTGGAGGTCGCTGGGCGAGGTGGACTCGCGGAGCGTGATCGCGACCTCCGGACGACCGTGGAGCCACTCGCGGACGACGGGCGCCAGCACGGAGACCAGGCTCTGCGCGCAGGCCAGCCGCAGCGTTCCCCCGGCCGCTCGTCCGACGGCGCGCGCCGTCCTCACCGCGGACGCGGCCGCCTCGATGGCGCGCCGGGCCTCCGGGACGGCGGCCCGGCCGGCGGGCGTGAGCCGGACGCCGCGCGGTTCACGGCGGAGCAGGGCGGTACCTGTCTCGCGTTCCAGCACGGCGATCTGGTGCGAGACGGCGGGTTGCGACGAGTACAGGACCTGCGCCGCCTGGGTGATCGACCCCGAGTCCGCGACGGCGACGAGGCATTCCAACGCTCGAAGTGAAGCCATCCACGAATCTTATCCCTCGGCCTCAAAGTATGAATGCTCCTGAGGGAACACCCGCGGGCCACGGATTGCTCCACCCCGTGAGAGCCCGTCAGCCATCACGCGACGCGCCTCGCAACCGAGAGGGGCAGTCGCATGGCACAGGCGTTCGTGACGGGCGGGTCAGGGTTCATCGGCCAGGCGCTCGTCCGCCGTCTCGTCGCCGACGGGCACGCGGTCCGCGTCCTCGTCCGGAGCCAGGCATCGGCGGACGCGGTGGCAGCGCTCGGCGCGGTGCCGGTTCGCGGTGAGCTCGCAGATGCCACCACGTGGCGGGAGGACGTCGTCGGCAGCGACGTCCTGTTCCACCTCGCCGCCGAGACGGACATCACCGCGAGTCGCGAGCGGCACGAGCAGGTGACGGTTCGTGGCACCCGAGCGGCCGTCGAAGCGGCCCGTCACGCGCGGGTCCCCCGGTTCGTCCACTGCGGGAGCGAGGCCGCCCTCCTCGCGGGCGACCCGTTGATCGACGTCGACGAGACGGCGCCGCTGCGGCCGGACTCGGAGGCGGCGTACTGCGCGGCGAAAGCCCTCGCCGAAGAGATCGTGCTCGACGCGAACACGGCGGAGCTCGCCACGGTCGTGATCCGGCCGCGGTTCGTCTGGGGACCGGGCAGCGTCCTCGTCGACGGACTGGTGGCCGCCGCGAAGGAGGGCGCGTTCGCCTGGATCGACGGGGGTCGCCAGACCACCGACGTCACGTACGTCGACAACGCCGTCGAGGGACTGGTCCTCGGCTGGCAGCGCGGCCGCGCGGGCCAGGCGTACTTCGTCACCGACCAGCACCGCGTCGTCCTGCGCGACTTCCTGGGCACCCTGTTCGGGATCTACGGCGTCGACTCGCCCGTCGCCGACATCGATGCCGAGGTCGCCGCCCGGGAGGTTCCCGTGCCGGCGCGATGGTTCCTCGGTCAGACGTGCACCCTGCGCACGGACAAGGCCGTGACCGAGCTCGGTTACGCACCCGTCGTCTCGCACGCCGCCGGGCTGGAGAAGGTCAGGGCCTCCCTGGCAGCCATCGGTGCCTGACGACAGCACACGACCGCATCAACCACACAGCAGCACCGAGTCGAAGGGAATCAGCCATGAAGATCGTGACGATCGGACGAGGAAACATCGGGGGCACCCTGGGGCGCCTCTGGAGCGCCGCCGGGCACGAGGTCGAGGCACTCGGCCGTGAGGGAGGAGACGCCTCCGGCGCCGACGTCGTCCTCGTCGCGGTGCCGGGCGCGAAGATCTCGGAGGCGCTGAGCCGCGTGACCGGGCTCGAGGGAAAGGTCGCGATCGACGCGACCAACATCCTGCCCGCCCGGCACGGCGACGCCCCGTCGTACGCCGAGGAGGTCAAGTCCTTCACGCACGGCCCCGTGGCGAAGGCCTTCAACATGAACTTCGGGTCGCTGCTGGCCTCGGCCCGTGAGCAGCGGGTGCGCCCGAGCACCCTGTACGTCGCCGACGAGGGTGCCGTGCCCGTCACGGAGCAGCTCATCCGCGACACGGGCTACG
>Ga0164241_10005432_pt1 | contig 11948 bp, 11 predicted proteins | sample OricomyardsoilBY_FD_108780 | JGI IMG/M metagenome (GOLD analysis project Ga0164241, IMG submission 108780) | Backyard soil microbial communities from Emeryville, California, USA - Original compost - Back yard soil (BY) | ecosystem: Environmental > Terrestrial > Soil > Unclassified | place: USA... | reverse complement strand
CGCGGCTGCCCTCGACGCGCCGATGTCGGTGTTCGCCAACGCCGGGCAGGACTGCTGCGCCCGTAGTCGCATCCTGGTGGAGCGTTCGGTCTATGACGAGTTCCTGGAGCACTTCGGCCGGGCCACGTCGGCCCTGGTGGTCGGCGACCCCCTCGACACCGCGGTCGAGATCGGCCCGATGATCTCCGCCGCCCAGCGTCAGACCTCGCTCGACTACCTCGAGATCGGGACCTCCGAAGGGGCCCGCGTCGTCTGTGGGGGCGAGACGTTGGAATCCGAAGGCTTCTACCTGCGACCCGCGGTCGTGGCCGACGTGGACAACCAGATGCGGATAGCGCGCGAGGAGATATTCGGCCCGGTGGCCTCGGTCATCCCCTTCGACGGCGAGGACGAGGCGATCAGGATCTCCAACGACTCCGAGTACGGATTGTCCGGCTCGGTGTGGACCGGCTCGGCCACCCGGGCCATCCGCATGGCCCGGTCTCTTCGGACCGGCACCCTCTCGGTGAACTCCAACCGGTCGGTCCGCTTCGAAGCGCCCTTCGGTGGGTACAAGCGATCCGGTCTGGGTCGTGAGCTCGGCATGCAGGCCATGGACGCCTACACCGAGATCAAGAACGTCTTCTTCGCGGAATAGGGGCTCGACCCATGTATGGATCCTCATTCGAGCTGGACCGTGAACTGCTGACCGGTCAGGTTGCTGTGGTTACCGGGGCGAGCCGAGGTCTGGGCGCCGGTCTCGCCGACAGGTTTGCCCACTGGGGCCTGGCCGTCGGTCTGTGCGCCCGTACGGCGCCGAAGGCGCCCGAGGGGGCCGATGCGTTGGCGATGGTCGTGGACGTGGCCGAAGCCCACGAGGTGGAGAGCTTCGCCGAGCGCGTCGAGCGGGAACTGGGCCCGATCTCCATCTGGGTGAACAACGCCGGCGTCCTCGACCCGGTCGGCTTCCAACGCGACCACGACCCGGAACTGGTGTCGAGGAGCCTGTTGGTCAACATCGGCGGGGTCGCCAACGGGACCCGGGCCTTCACCCGGCGGGCTCGACCGGTCGATGGACGGCGACCGACGCTCATCAACGTGTCATCTGGTGCGGCGACCTCGGTGTACCAGGGATGGTCGATCTATGGCGCCACCAAGGCCGCCGTCGACCACTTCACCGATGTCGTCGCGTCGGAGGAGCCAGACATCGGCTGTCACGCGGTCTCGCCGGGCGTGGTCGACACCGACATGCAGGCGCTCATCAGGGCGCAGAGCGCGGATGACTTCCCCACGGTGGCACGGTTCTCGCAGATCCACGCCGAGGGGCGTTGGAACTCTCCGGGGTGGATAGCCGATCACCTCCTGGCCATTCACACCGGCCTCATCTGTCCCCCCGCGGTGAAGTACCGGGTTCCCGACCAGTCGGGCGGGACGAGCCGCTAACCGAGGTCGGCCGGTGGCCAGGACGGATCCAGCTGGCGCAGGAAGCCCTGGCAGCGTTCGGCCTCGTCCATCTCGCCGAGCTTCTCGGCGGTTTCGGCCAGTCCCGCCACACAGCGAAGGAATCCACGGTTCTCCGCGTGTTCCCAGCGGACATAGCCGCTGCCGCGCCAGCCGTTGGCCCGCAGCCGGTCCAAGCCACGGTGGTAGCCGACCCGGTAGGCCGCGTAGGCGGCCACGTCGTCACGACCAAGGGCACCCAACTGGGCCCAGGCGTCGAGGAAGCGGAGATGGCCGCCGACCACCGCCGCCACCGCGTCGCGTCTCAGATCCAATTTCACGGCCTTTGCGGCATCGAGCGCCGCCACCGCCATCGGATCCTCTCCGTCGAGGATCGTCTCGGGCGGACCCGAGGGGCTCAGTTCGATCGGTCGGTCGGTCATGGCCCGAGGATAGGGGCGGGGCTCACGCCCGCCGGCACCGGTCACGACCAGAGCCGAAAACTGGAAGAGCCGGACCCGAAGGCCCGGCTCTTCAGATCAGGATCCCCTTGAGGGGAGCGAGATCAGTTGGCGATCGACTGGCCGACCTTGGAGAAGTTCGACGAAGCCTTGCGACCGAGGAAGGTCACGGCGACGATGCAGACGACGGCGATGAGGGCAACGAGAAGGGCGTACTCCACGAGGGAGGCGCCACGCTCGTCGTCACCGAAACGGGCACGGAGGTAAGAAGCGAGGAATTCGTAGCTGCTGAGCATTGGGGTGATCTCCCTGAGTTGTAATTGGTGTGGTCACCCCAGGCCGGGGTGGCTGCTTGCTGTCCCTGAATGTTTCGGTCATCGGAGCGGAAACTTGAATAGGTCTTTCGACCTGTTTGGAAGAAATTTCGGCGCTGCGAGCAGGTCAAATGACCCTTTCGACCCAAAAGGGGTGTTCATTCGGGTTCAGGGGTCACCGATTGGGACTCTCGGGCCGTGGCGCTGTCCATCCCCTTCGCCAGCCGCCGCAGCGGGCCCGGTCGATCTTCCTGGCGGACCCGGGGGACCGCCGCCGCCAGGTCATGTCGATGGTCGTCGTCTCGGGCATCGAGGAACTCCGAGGTGGCCTGGTACGCCGCGGCGATCATCTCGTCGCTGTGGCCGAAGTCGTTGTAGCGGATCAGCGGTGTCTCACCCGGAGGCAGCACGAGAACCTCGATGTCGGACGGTATGGCGGCCAGGTCCCGCTGGAACCGGCTCCGTCGGGCGAGCCAGTAGGCGTACATCGCCATGTCGATCGGCCGCTTCGGCTCGGGGCGGGGGCGGTCCCACGAACCCACGTGGAGCACGAAGATCCGATCCGCCTCCAACTCCACGGCTCGGCTCACGGGAACGTCGTTCACGATCGCGCCGTCGAGATACCTGTGGACGCCGATCTCAACGGGTGGGTAGACGGCCGGTAGCGCGGCCGAAGCCAGGACCGGATCCACTATCGAGCCGGAGTTGAACCAGGTCTCGGTGCCCTCCGCCAGCTCGGTGGCGACGCACTCGAAATCGACGGCGAGGTCCTCGAAGTCGCTCGGCAGGACCTCGGCGATCACGGCCCGAAGCTTGGCGTTGTCGTGCAGGGAGATGCCCTTTCTCGCCAGGCCGACCGTCGCCGGCAGCAGGCCGGCCGGCATCACGTCCTGCGCTGCCAGGCCCAGCCACAGATCTTGAAGACGTCCGACTGTCGCCAACGAAGGCTCTGCGGCGATGGCTGCGCCGTTGAGAGCACCCACCGAACATCCGAGGACCAGATCCGGACGGATCCGCCGTTCGAAGAGGGCTCGGGCCATCCCGACCTGGAGCGCCCCCAGGTTTCCCCCGCCGCTGAGCACGAAGGCGGTGCGCTTTGGTTTGCGCCTGAGCAAATCCCGGATCCGCGACATCGCCAGGCGACGCTAATGGTTCAAGCGGAGGATCCAGACCTGGGCACCACCCGGGCGATGAGTTCGGAGAACAGGCGGGCGTGCGTCAGATGTATTCCGTGTCCCGCACCCGTGATCTCCTCGTAGGACCCCTGCGGTGCCGCCTCGGCCAACGCCTGGGCACCGCGAAGGTGCCACCAGGTGCTCTCGGAGCCAGCCGCCGATATCAACGGCACCGGGAAGACCGAGACGTCGAGGGGAGCGCCGGGACCTCTGATGCTCGCCATGTCGAGCCGCAGGGCCGGCCCCTCGGCGCGCCGGTCCGAGCGTGTTCGTTCCGGCAGCCGTTGCCAGAGGTCGTCGCCGATCATGCGCCGCATGAACGCCTCCGCCTCGTCGCCCGGATCCCTCGGTGGTGCGTGGCCCCCCGGCCACCAGTCGAGCCAAGGCGTGGGCGCTTCATAGGCGATGACCGTGGTCACCAGCTCAGGTCGACGTGTCGCCGCCAGCAGGCAGACGACACCGCCCAGGCTGTGACCCACCAGAACCGACGGACGGTCACCCATCACCTCGATCAGGTCCTGGGAGTGACCCTCCAACGACGCTGTGCCCGCTGCTCTGGACCGGCCGTAGCCCCGCCGGTCATAGCGGATCAGTCGATGGCCCCGCAGCTGTCGGGCTACCCGACCGAACGACGAGGCACGATCCAAGCCGCCGTGGACGATCACGATCTGGGGGCCGTCCCCTTCCTGGCAGACCACGTGAAGTCCATGACGAGGAGTCGAATCATCGGTGGCTTCGGGCACCGCCATGACGCTAGGTGCAGGCTCGCCGTGGGCCACCCTTAACATGTCCGGCCGTGGAGCTCTGGCTGATCCGACATGCCCTTCCAGTTCGCATCGACTCGGGCGACGGCCCTGCCGATCCCGGCCTGGCCTCCGATGGGCACGAACAGGCCGCTCGCCTGGCCCGCTGGTGGGGACGCTTCGGTGCTGACGCCCTCTACACCAGTCCGATGGCGCGGGCCCGTGAGACCGCGGAACCACTGGCCAAGGCCCTGGGACTCGAACCGGTGGTGGTCGATGACCTGCGCGAGTTCGATGCCAACGAGCCCACCTACATACCCGTCGAGGAGCTGCGAGCTGATCCCGCCCTGTGGCAGGCGGCGGTCGACGCCTGGCTGTCGCCCGAGGCCGAGGCCTCACGCCAGGAGTTCCGAAACGTCGTGGTCCAGGCGGTCACCGGTATCACCGAAACGGATGTCGGCCGGGCTGCGATCGTGTGTCACGGGGGTGTGATCAACGCCTACATGTCACGGGTGCTCGGACTGGCGGGGTCGGTCTTCTTCGAGCCCGCCTACACCAGCGTCAGCCGGGTCATAGCGACGGGCGAGCACCGTCAGATGGTCAGCATCAACGAGGCACCCCACCTCGAATACCTCGCCCAACCGGCCATCTCGCTCTGATCGATCGGCTCCTTCACCGGGCCCCTGACCGGTAGGTTGCCGGCGTGCCGACGAGCGCCTGGCCCTTTCTCGACCATCCCGGACCACTCCCCTTCGCCCATCGGGGCGGCGCGGGCGCGTGGCCCGAGAACACGATGCCCGCGTTCGAAGGTGCGGTTGCGCTCGGCTATCGCTACCTGGAGACCGACGCCCATGTGACCGCCGATGGAATCTGTCTCGCGTTCCACGACGACCGGTTGGACCGGGTGACCGACCGCCACGGGGTCATTGCCGAGCTTCCCTACCGGATCGTCCGCGAAGCGAGGGTCGACGGACGCGAACCGATTCCTCTCCTCGAGGACCTGCTCGCCGCCTTTCCTGGTGCCTGTGTGAACATCGATCCCAAGCACGACGATGCCGTGGCCGCCGTGGCCGCCGTGATCGAGCGGACCGGGGCCGTGGACCGGGTCTGCGTGGGTTCGTTCTCCGATGATCGCCTCGGCCGGCTCCGCACCATCCTCGGACCACGGTTGTGCTCCTCGCTGGGCCCCAAGGCCACCGCCCGCCTGCGAGCCGGTTCGTTCGGCTTGCCGACGGGCACGATGGAGGGAGCGTGCGTCCAGGTGCCGCACCGCTACAAGGGCGTCACGATCGTGGACGAGAAGTTCGTGGACCGCGCCCACGTCGCCGGCCTGCAGGTTCACGTCTGGACGATCGACGAAGCCGAGGAGATGCACGAGCTCTTGGACCTCGGGGTCGACGGCCTGATGACCGACCACCCTGCGGTTCTCAAGCGGGTCCTCGAGTCCCGTGGAAGCTGGTACTAGGCCAACAGCACACCGGGGTTGCAGATCCCGTCGGGATCCCAGGCCGCCTTCAGCGACCTCATGGCGGAGATGTCGCCGACGGAGCGGGCCATGGGCAACCAGGGACGCTTGGCCCGACCGATCCCGTGCTCGGCGGAGATGCTTCCACCAAGCCGCACGACCTCGGTGAGAACCACCTCGTCCACGCGCTGGTCGTCGGGATCAACGCCGGTCACGTTCACGTGGACGTTCCCATCGGCGGCGTGGCCGAAGCACCAGACCGTCGCGCCGGTGTCCACCCCGGCGACGAGCGCGGCGACGTCGTCGACGAAACCGGCCAGCGCACCCATCGGGAGGGTGACGTCGAGCTTGTGCACCGGACCCAGGCGGGCGATGGCGGCCGTGTGCTCTTCGCGGTTGCGCCACAGCCGCCGTCGACGGGGTCCATCGGTGGCCACCGCCGAGGAGGTGATGCCGTCCAGCCCGGCCAGAGCGGCCTGCAACAACGCTTCGGGCTCGTCGGTGGCGGAGGCCTCGATGAGTAGTGCGGCGACGAAATCGGGGGGTAGCGCCTCGTCGACCGCGAAGGCCTCCCGTACCAGGTTGATGCCCGGTGCCATCATGAACTCCACCGCCTCCAGGCCGGGAAGAACCCTGCGCAGGATCGAGGCTGATTCGATGGCCGACCGGGTCGAGTCGAACCCCACCAGGGCCGTCGCCGCTGGTCCCGGCGGCGCGACCAGCCGCAGGCGCACCGCGGTGACGAGGCCCAGCGTTCCCTCGCTGCCGCAGAGCACCGCGGCCAGGTCATAGCCGGTGTTGTCCTTCTCCACCTCCGGCAGGTGGCGGACCACGACCCCCGAGCCGAGCACGGCCTCGATGCCCAGGAGTTGCCGCCTGGTGCTTCCGTGGCGGACGAATCTGAGGCCGCCCGCGTCGGTCGCGACGGATCCTCCCACCGTCGCCGATCCCCGGGCGGCCCAATCGACTCCGTAGGTCCATCCGATGTCACGCGCCGCTGACTGGACCGCCTCGATCCGAGCTCCCGCTCCGGCCGTCATCTGTCCCGCCGTCGCGTCCAGCGCCGAGATGCGGTCGAGGCGTCGTAGGTCCACCACCGCACCTCCGTCCATCGGGGTGGCCCCGCCCACCAGGCCCGTGTTCCCGCCCTGGGGCGTGAGGGCCACTCCGAAGCTCCTGGCAGCCTGCACCACCGCCGCGACCTCCGTCGTCGTGCCCGGCCGGAGTACCACGGTGGGCTCGCAACGAAACCGTCCCGTCCAGTCCACGAAGTGCGTCGCCGTCAGCTCCGGATCATCCAGCAGGTGTCCGCTGCCCACGACATCTCGGACGACAGAGAGGAACCGGGGGTCCATCGGAGCAGCAGGCACCACCGGACGAATCTAGAGCGGGCGAACCACCGGGCAGGGTCGGATCAGGCGACAGCTAGGTCGAACGGCCCTACTTGTCGGCGCCGATCTCAGAAGAACGCTCCATCGGCCGACCGGACCATCATGCGTCATTCAGGGTCCAGCCGCGTTCGGTCGTTCATGGTCAAGGCCGGGGTGATGGCCACGGTGATGGCCCTGGCGCTCCCGGCCTGCAGCAAGGGAAGCGGTGACTCCCCCGAGACGGTCTCACTGGGTCCGCGTCCGGTGGAGAGCGGTATGCCCGACGACCCCAAGCCGGTTCGCGGCGGTGAGCTCGTCTACGGCCTCGAAGCGGAGACGGCCGACTACTGCCTGTCCTCGGCGCAGGTCGCCATCGCCGGAATGCAGGTGATGAGGGCGATCTACGACCCGCTCACCGTCCCCAACGCCAAGGGCGGATACTCCCCGTACCTGGCTCGTTCCCTGGAGCACGACCCCTCCTACAAGGTCTGGACGATCCGGCTCAGGGCGAACATCAAGTTCCACGACGGGTCCCCCCTGAACGCGACCGTCGTGAAGAACAACCTCGACGCCTACCGCGGCAAGTACAAGGCGCGCGAGTCACTGCTGTTCATGTTCGCTCTGGACAACATCGACACCGTGACGGCCACCGACGAGCTCACGGTCAAGGTCACCACCAAGGTCCCCTGGGTGGCCTTCCCCGCTCACCTCTTCAACTCGGGGCGGATCGGGATCATGGCTCAGGCACAGCTCGACGCCACCAAGGCAGACTGCGAAACCCACCCCATAGGGACCGGGCCGTTCAGCTTCGTCTCCTGGGACAAGGGAGTCAGCCTCAAGGTAAAGCGGAACCCGAACTACTGGCAGCCGGCACCCGACGGCAAGCCCTACCCCTACCTCAACGGCATCGACTTCCGCCCCGAAGGCAACAGCGATGCCCGCCTGTCGGGGCTCCTGCAGGGCGATTTCAGCATGATCCACACCAGCACCAACACCGATGTGTTCGTGAACCTGCCGAAGCTCCGCGATGCCGGAGACATCAATCTGTTGGTGTCGGAGGAGCAGACCGAGACCACCTACAACATGTTCAATGCGAGCGAGGCACCTTTCGACCGCCTCGACGCTCGACTGGCCGCCATCCACGCCCTCGACCAGGACCAGATCAACAAGGAGACCAACGCCGGCACGGCGACGTTGGCCAACGGTCCCTTCGCGCCTGGGGTGATGGGCTATCTGGCCGACACCGGTCTGCCGGGCCATGACCCCGAGGCCGCCAAGGCCGAGGTGAAGAAGCTCAAGGCGGACGGGGTGTCCTTGAACGTGACACTGGTCTCCAGCATCGACCCGACCGTGGTCCGGCAGTCCGTGGTCACCCAGCGCATGCTCGAGGATGTCGGGTTCACGGTGAAGCTCGAGATCGAGGCCCAGGACGACCTGATCACCCGGGTGATCAACAAGGACTACCAACTCGCGACCTTCCGGAACCAGCCCGGCGACGACCCCGACATGAACCATGTCTGGTGGTACGGCGACGGCAACCCGGTGAACTTCGGTGGCTTCGACGACAAAGAGCTGAACAAGCTCTTCGACCAGGGTCGCAGCGAACCGGACCAGGCCAAACGCAAGAAGATCTACGAGGCCATCAACCGCCGTATGGCCAGCCAGGTCTACAACGCCTGGGGTTGGTGGGTCGCCTGGGCGGTGGCCGAGGCCCCGAACGTCCACGGCATCCTCGGACCGCCCCTCCCCGATCGGTCGCCTGCTCCGGGAAGACTGGTCACCGGCCATCCCGTGCTCGGGATCTGGATCGACGGATCGGGCGCTCCGACCACCAAGTGACGCTGGTCACCGCACTTCCCGATGGGCCGCGCCGGCGGCACCTGACCGGCCGGTCAACGCCACCTCCTGACGACCGCTATTGTCACACCAGTCACAGGGGCCGAGGCCGCCCGTGACCCACCGGAGCCGCTCAGCGGTTTACGCGAACAAGGGGAACTGATGTCATTCACTCCACGACGCTCGACCCGTCGTTTCACGGCTCTGGCAGCCTGCGCGCTGTCCCTGTCGCTGATCGCTGCGAGTTGCGGCGGAACCACCGACGACAAGGGCGAAAAGGGACCGTCCGAGGGCCTGAGTGGTGAGGGCCTGAACGCGGCCGCCGGCGAGTCCGGTCTGAGCGACGCCGGAAAGCCGGTACGTGGCGGCACCCTGGTCTACGGCCTCGAGGCCGACACCAACGACGGGTTCTGCCTGTCGGCTGGCCAGCTGGCGATATCGGGGATGATGGTGGTCAGGGCGGTCTACGACACCTTGACGGTCCCCAACGCGGCCGGGGACTACGTGCCGTACCTCGCCAAGGACATCACCCACAACGACACGTTCGACCAGTGGACGATCACGCTGCGTCCCGACGTCAAGTTCCATGACGGCACCGACCTCGACGCCACCGTCGTGAAGAACAACCTGGACGCTTACCGCGGCCAGTACAAGATGCCCAGCGGCGCCACGAAGAGCTCCCTGTTGTTCTCGTTCGTGCTCGACAACATCGACACCGTCACCGTCAAGGACCCGATGACCGTCGAGGTGAAGACGAAGACGTCGTGGTCGGCCTTCCCCGCCTTCTTGTTCAGCTCCTCCCGCATGGGGATGATGGCCCAGTCCCAACTCGACGACGAGGTCAGCTGTTCGACCAAGCTGGTCGGCACCGGCCCGTTCAAGTTCGTCAGCTGGACCAAGAACCAGAAGCTGGTCGCCGAGCGGAACCCCAACTACTGGCAGACCGCACCTGACGGCAAGCCGTACCCCTACGCCGACAGCATCGAGTTCCGTCCGATCACCGACGGTGGCATTCGCAACAACGCCATCGAGAGCGGCGACATCAACATCATGCACACCTCCAATGCCGCCGACATCGGCGGCAAGCTGAAGGACCTGCGTGACTCGGGCAAGCTGAACATGCTGGTGTCCGAGGATCAGGCGGAAACCTCGTTCCTCCAGCTCAACAACACCAAGGCCCCCTTCGACGACATCCGGATGCGCAAGGCCATCGCCATGGCCGGTGACCGCGACGAGATCAACCGGATCATCAACGACGGTCTTCCCACCATCGCCGACGCACCCATGCCGCCGGACTCTCCCGGATACGTCAAGGACCCGGGCTTCCCCGCGTACGACCCGACCGAGGCCAAGAAGTTGATCGACGAGTACCGGGCCGAGGGCAAGAACCCTGACTTCGCCATCTCCGCCACCACCGACAAGACCGTTCTCCGGCTGGCCGAGCTGATCCAGCAACGCGCTGAGAAGGTCGGCGTGAAGGTGACGATCGTCCGTCGGGATCAGGCTGCTCTGGTCAACGACGCCATCGGCAAGAGCTTCCAGGCCATGACGTTCCGGAACTACCCCGGCGGTGATCCCGACCTGAACTACGTCTGGTGGTACGGCAAGTCGGCTGACGGCACGGGCACCAACCCGGTGAACTTCGCCGGATTCGACGACCCCGAGGTCAACAAGCTGCTCACCGAGGGCCGTACAGAGTCCGACGCCGCCAAGCGCAAGACGATCTACCAGGATCTGAGTCGGCGCATGGCCACGCAGGTCTACGGCGTGTGGACCTGGTACACGCCCTGGGCGGTGGTCGAGGCCTCGAACGTGCACGGCATCCTCGGACCGCCGCTCCCGGGCGAGGACGCCTCCAAGCCTGGGCCGGCCAGCACCGATGATCCCGATGACACTCCTTCGTCGGGGCTGGCGGTCGGTCACTCCCTGCTCGGTCTGTGGATAGCAAGCTGACCAGGGTCACCGGCAAGAGGGCCGAAGCATGGCTTTGACCATTGGGCGCAAGCTGCTCCAGCTCGCGGTGGTTTTCGTGGTTGTCACGTTCTTCACCGTGTTCTTGATGTCGCTCGTTCCCGGTAAGCCCGAGGTGTTGGTCATACCTTTCGACAACACCCCGGGCCAGAGCCAGCGCCAGCAGTTCCGCGAGGACAACAACCTCGATCGCCCGCTACCCGTCCGGTGGGCACTGTGGGCCGAGAACTTCGTGACCGGTGACTTCGGCAACTACTACTCGGCCACAGACACCGAGCCGGTCAGCTCGCGGATCGGGCCGGCAATACCGGTTTCGGCCGCGCTGATCCTCTACAGCCAGGCGTTGGCGCTCCTGGTCTCAGTACCCATGGCGATATGGGCCGCCTACCGGGCCGGGGGGCGGGTGGACAAGGTTATAAACGGGATGGCGTTCGGAATGATCTCGTTACCGAACTTCGCCATCGCTCTCATCTTGAGCTACTGGCTCGGGGTGAAGCTGGGCTGGGTCCCGACCCAGGGTTACACCAGACCCACCGAAAACCTGACTGAGCACTTCAAGTCGGTCGTGATCCCGGTGATTGCGCTGTCAATGGGGCAGATCGCCGTCTACATGCGGCTACTGCGCTCGGACCTGGTTGCCACCCTCCAAGAGGACTTCATCTTGATGGCCAAGGCGAAGGGCATCTCCAACGGACGGGTCCTGTGGCGCCACGCCCTGCGCCCCTCGAGCCTCACGCTGCTGACCGTGGCGGGCCTCAACATGGGAACCCTCATCGGTGGCACCGTGGTCGTCGAGTTCCTGTTGGGCATACCGGGCATCGGAACCCTGATCGGCGAGTCGATCCTGGCCCGCCAGTACGTCGCTCTCCAGAGCCTCGTGGCGATAATCGCCATCACATTCGTCCTCATCAACTTCGCGGTCGACGCCCTCTACACGGTGCTCGACCCACGCATCCGGGAACGCAACGCATGAGTGATCTGCAGTCGAACGCCGGCCCCGGAGGCTTGGAGCCCCTCGCCCACGTCGCGGTGATTCTCGACCGGGCTGAAGAGCCGTCGACGAGCGGCAAGAACGGCTTCGGGCTGGGTGCCTGGCTGGCAACGGCTTGGATGGTTCTGATCGTCGGCGCCGCGCTGTTCGCCAATTTCTTGCCCCTGGAGGATCCGAACGCAGAAGTCGCGCTCCCCAAGTTG